>Ga0306920_100006095_pt1 | contig 15667 bp, 16 predicted proteins | sample flu12Cox44000170_FD_204666 | JGI IMG/M metagenome (GOLD analysis project Ga0306920, IMG submission 204666) | Lab enrichment of tropical soil microbial communities from Luquillo Experimental Forest, Puerto Rico - flux4day.12C.oxic.44.000.170 (v2)... | ecosystem: Environmental > Terrestrial >... | reverse complement strand
AGAAAATCCAACGCCAGCTGTAATTATCAGTGATCCAGCCGCCTAGCACAGGCCCGACTGCCGGGGCTGTCACAATGACGACCGTGTACAGAGCAAACGCCGCCGCGCGCTTGGCCGCAGGGAATGTGTCCACTAGGATCGCTTGCGAGACTGGGGCCAAGCCTCCGCCGGCCAGACCCTGCAACACGCGGCTTGAGAGCATGATCCCGAGGTTTGGGGCTAACCCACAGAACAGTGAGGTCAGGGTAAAGAGCGCAACGCACCCGAGATAGTAGGTTTTTCTCCCAAAGATTCGACTTAGCCAGGCAGACATCGGCAAGATGACGGCGTTCGCGACAAGATATGTCGTGAGGATCCAGGTGACTTCGTCAAAACTCCGGCCGAGGCCGCCGCCAATGTAAGGCAGAGCGACATTTGCAACTGAGGTGTCAAGGAGTTCCATGAACGTCGCGAGGGTGACGGCTACGGCGATGAACCACGGATTTATGACCGGCTTCTCGACCAACATCACAGTCTCCTGGACCGAACTCAACGAACACGCACGGTTGGCTCGACAGACATGCCGGGCCGCAACAAATGCTGGGGATCCTGATCTTTATTTAGCCGAATGCGTACGGCGAACCGTTGCACAACTTTCACGTAGTTCCCGGTCGCATTTTCCGGAGGAAACAGACTGAAAAGAGGGCCAGCGGCACCCGGAAGATTCTCCACCACACCTTTGTAGTCGCGTCCGAACGTGTCGACCCGGACGGTAACTGGCTGCCCTGTTCTCATTCGTCTGAGCTGCGTTTCCTTGAAATTGGCCGTGATCCAGATGTCGTCCAACGGAACGATCACAAGGAAACTCTGTCCTGGTTGCACGCGCTGGCCGAGTTCCACCGTTTTTCGTCCAATCACGCCGCTGACCGGCGCGTAGATTTTCGTGTAGCTGAGATTGAGCTGTGCGGTGAGCAGACCGGCGCGAGCTTGCTCTAGATGGCCTGCAGCCGAATCCGCTCCAGCACGAGCGTCTGTCACCTGCTGCGGGGCGCTGCGCGCAGCGTCGAGTTGAGCCGCTCGTTGGGCGACCTGGTCGCGGGCTTGGGCGAGCTCCTGTTCTCTCGAAACAATCGCGGCGCGATCGGCTTCCACGATTTGAGCAGCTGCGGAGGCTTCCGTTTCGCGGGCATCGTAGTAGGAACGCGAGATCTCTTCCTTTATGACAAGCGCCTGGTATCGGACGCGATCCCGTTCGGCTCGGGCATAGAGAGCTTCGTCCTGCTGCAACTTATGCTGCGCGGCATCCAGATTCGCTTGTTCGGCATCGACACTGGCCAGGGCCTGTGCTTTTGCTGCTTGGGCGGAATGAAGTCCACCGAAAGAGCTGGCATTCACAATAGGAACGTTCAGCAGAGCAGAACGTGCTTCCGCATTCCGGATGTCAAGATCGGCTCGCGCGTGGTCAAGCTCTGCTTGGTAATCACGCGGATCTAGTTCCAGCAGTAAAGTGCCTGCTTCTACAAATTGGTTGTTTTCAACCTGCGGATTGATATAGCTGACGGTTCCACTGATGCGCGCGCTCACCAAGTCCAGATGCCCGTCAATTTGGGCATCGTCTGTGGATTCGTAGTTCCGCGAAACGAGCCACCATGACGTAATCCCGACCACAGCCAAACCTGAGATGAAGAGAACAATCCAGCGCGACAGTTTCTTGCGTGGCTTGTTTCTTTTGAGTTCCTGTTTCTCTATGTCTCCCTGCTCGGAAAAAGGATGGTCCTCGCGAGCGGGTTGCTGCTGAACCGTTTCCTGCAGCTCCACGACTTCGGTTTGCGTAACTCGCGACATTTGAGACCCCCCACATGACGTTTGGCAGTGCCCCGATGCTTGTATGCGTGCCTTGTGTCTCGCGCTTCCTCGGCGTTTCTGAAAGGTGCAGTGGCGCCGATAGACACTTGGATGCTTATGAGACCGTTCGGTCGCATTGTGTGAAATGTTTTTCGGCTTATGGGGCGTTACTCTAGTCAGACCCCAGGAGGTGGGAAATGTCATCTCCGGTGTCATGGCAATTCGCCACCTCGCGCGCAGGCCAAAACCTAACGGCGGTGGGCTCCGATGAGGAAAGACGCCAGGGTGGCCGGCACGTCCCCAACCACGCGCCAACGGTGCCGAGTTCCGTTCTCGATCAGGACATCGCCGGGAGACAGCACCACCTCCGCGCCATCGTCGAGCTCGAGTGCCATGGTGCCGGAGAGAAGGACCCCGAAATCTGTCGTGTCGGTCCTGTGAAAGCCGTGGTGGGCTCCACCGGGTTCGTCGCCATCCTCGAGGTGCATCTCGGGAGTGGGTTCTGGTGCAATCACGCCGGGCAAGTACGTCCCTATGATGTAGCGGATGCCGCCGACGGGTGGGAATATACCGAGCACCGCCGGATTCTCCCCCGCGTTCGGGTAGGTTGCGGGCTCATCGGCATTCCAGAGGAAGGCGAGCTCTCCTAAGCCGGGGATGCGCGTCCCATCGACTGGCTCGTCTCGCACAAAAACAGCCCGGCCCTTGGCGTCATGGCCGGTGACAACCCTGCGTACCTTCATTCCCTGTCTCTTCTCGTCCGCCTTGTTCATGGTCACGTTCTTGGATAGTTGTAATTTCGTTTTCATTTCTAGTTTTCCTTTCGTGTTGTTGAGGTCTCCACTCTCTGCAACGAGCTCAGGCGCCCACGGCCGATATGGCCGTGACCCCACCGTCAATCAGGAAGTCTGCACCGACGACGTACGCAGAATCGTCCGACGCGAGGTAAACTGCCAGCTTCGCGATTTCCAACGGATCAGCGATCCGCTTGCTTGGATTGTTGCTTCCGAGGACGCCCTTAACCGCCTCGCCCTGCTCCTCGCCTGGGTAGCGACCGAACATCGCCGTGTCCGTCGGGCCTGGGCTCAGGGTGTTCACGCGAATTCCGCGGTCCACGAGTTCGGCGCTGAGGATATGAGCGAGATGGACGACCGCGGCCTTGCAAGTCGAGACGGTCGAGGTTGTCGGCCACCCCTTGCGCGCGCCAACGGATGCATTGATGATGACTGACGAGCCCCGCCTGAGAAGCGGCAAGGCTTTTTGGATCGTGAAGTAAGCCCCTTTGAAATTGACCGCTATCACCTTGTCGAAGCTTTGCTCTGTCACCTGTTCGAACAACAGGAACTCGCTGTAACCTGCATTTACGAAGACGCCGTCCAGGTGCCCGAACTGCTGCCTGATCGTGGCGTACATCATGTCGAGGTCGGTGAGATTGCTGACGTCCGCGCGAACGGCGAGACTTCCGGCTCCAAGCGTCTTCTTAGCTGCCTGCAGCGACCGCTCATTCAAGCCGCAGATGGCGACGCGCGCGCCCTCTCGGTCGAATTCCTGCGCTGCTGCCAGCCCGATCCCGCTATTGCCGCCGGTGATAAGGATGTTTTTATCCGCTAGCCTACCCATTGTCGTCACTCCTTCAGATCAAACATGTTCGTGTCAGTTATAGTTTCGGCCAATCTAGCTCGAAGCGTTGAAGGCTGGGCCAAGCCTACGTTTTATCGCGCAGACCGCAGAAGCGGGCCGATTCATGAGGCGATTCTTTCGAGATGGCTGAGGCCTAGGGCCTCGACCGCCTTCCCCTGGACAGGCGCAACGTCCTCGTTGGCCTTGTCGGAACCAAACGCCGGCGCGCCAACGGCGGTGCGGGTAGCGCGGCTGCCCTTGGACTGACCTACGAGCTTGGCGACGGCCTCGGCGACATCGTGCGGATTCGGAACGTCCAAGTTGGTCGGGTAACCGCTCGGTTGCACCTCCACGACCTCGACGCCGAGTTGCGAGACTTCGTACCGGAGGCTGTCGGTCAGCGCTTCGACGGCAAACTTGCTCGCGCCATAGATGCCGAGGAAGGGGAATGTCACGCGGCCGAGGATTGAGCCGATGTTGATGACCAGGCCATCACGCCTTTGGCGCATGGAGGGGAGCACGGCGCGGGTGACGCGAAGGAGGCCGATGACATTCGTATCGAAGATGACCTTCGCCTGCTCCACGGTGAAGGCTTCGGTTACGCCGACCGAAGCGATGCCGGCGTTGTTGACCAGCACATCGATCTTGCCAGCCTCCGCTAAAACTTTCTTGACGCCCGCTTCGACAGACGCGTCGTCGCTGACGTCCAATTCCATGGTCTTGCCGCCAAGCTTCCGCAGGGCCCCGGCGGCCTCTAGGTTCTTGCCCTCCGCAGCGCGCATGGAGGCGTACACGGTGTGGCCAGCACGGAACAGAGTTTCAGCCGTGTCACGGCCAAAGCCGCTGCTGGCGCCGGTGATCAGAATTGTTTTGGACATATTCGCTCTCCTTGCTGTGCTTGGATTCCTACAGAGACCGATCGGTCGCACATATTTTTTAGACTCAACAGCCGGGTTGCGGATGATATAAAAGAGACCGAACGGTCTTCCGAGGCATCTAAAGCGTTAGGAGCTGGAAACATGCCCAAAGGTCAGAAAACCCGAGCGCGGATCATAGCCGAAGCAGCGAGCCTGTTTAATCAGCGTGGCTTCGAGGGAGGTTCCCTGTCTGAGCTGATGGAGGCTACCGGTCTTGAAAAGGGCGGCATCTATCGCCACTTCTCTTCGAAGGAGGAGCTAGCGGCGGAAGCATTCGACTATGCCTGGAAGGCAGCCTTAGACACGAGGATGCACGATCTTGACCGAATCTCCAACAGTGTCGACAAGCTCAAGCAGTTCATTGCAAATTTTATTGACCGGCGCCCATCCGTCCCCGGAGGTTGCCCGCTACTGAATACAGCTATCGATGCCGATGACGGTAATCCGATATTGCGAGATCGTGCTCGTAAGGGCCTCCATGACTGGCGTGATCGCCTTCGCTCGATCGTCGATACTGGAATCAAGCGCGGAGAGATTCGGCAAGGTGTGGATGCAAAGGAAGTAGCGACTCTCATCATTTCTTCCCTGGAAGGAGCGTTAGTGATCAACCGCCTGGAACGTAATCGAGAAGCCCTGGTTGCAGCTCAATCCCATCTGGAGCGTTACCTGGAGACTGAAGTACGACTCAGCCGGCAATGAATCTTTGGGCGCCGCACCAGGACCAAGGAAACAGGCGATCCGTCTTTCTTGATTGCCGCCATACACGTGCGTTTGGGAGAGAAGGCTGCAGCCTTCGCTTGGCTGGAGAAGGCGTTTTTCAATCACATGACCGCCTCCTAACGGTGCTTAGGGTCCATCCGACGTTCGGTGTTTTGCACAGCGATCCGAGATTCGCACGGCCTATCAGGATCTCCTCACGCTTTGGAAGGATGCTGATCCGGATATACCCGTCCTTGAGCAAGCCAGAGCCGAATTTGCGGAATTACAGTTATTACAGATCTTCTCGTCCCACCCCGACGATCCGCGCAAGCGTTCATTTCTTCATCCGGCTACGAGATTGGTGCTTCCCGCCGCAGTCTAATGCAATTTGTCGGTACCGGAGGGGAAATTTACCGACGTGGCGTTCGTATAACGCGGCGCTGGCCGAGCGTAGCATCGGCAATGCCGTTTGCGTGTCTTCGGAAGGCTGGCTGAATCCAAACCCAGAGGGACTGGCCCGACTGTTACCGTCATCGGCGGAGCTTGCAAGACGATGCATCTCTAACGAACTTTTTCACGATTGGCCCGTGGATTGAGAGCACGTTTGTTCACAAATATGTTTGATCGGGTAAGCGAGGATCATGTTTTGTTTATTGAGTGACTTGGTCACTGAAAGTGAGGTGGAACAAAAACTGCGGTGGCCTTTGCTCACGACAGCTGTACCCAATGGAGCTGGGCTAGCTGCCGCAGACATCCTCACAAAGTCAAACTGCGAGCCATTACCCGGCTGAAAAGTATTCTCTACATGGTTCGCGGTATTTGTAGGGCGGCGAACACCTTATATATTCCGTCGCGTTCCCAAACGCCCCTTGCAACTTAGCAAACGACCACTATGGAGAATGACAATCCTTCCTCGAAGCTGCTACAGCCGAACCGCCGCCAATTCCTTCTGACAACCGGTAGCACGGTGGCTGCCGGCGTGATCAAGGCACATAGGCCTTCGGGAATGAGCGGCCGGCTGATAAGCGAGTTCACTTCATTGCAACCATACAAAAAGGAAAGCAAAATGAAAGGCACCAAACCCAGCATCGTGTTCTGCCACGGCATCTGGGCCGACGGCTCATGCTTCAGCAAAGTGATCCCCGCGTTTCAGGCCGAAGGGCACGAGTGTATTGCTGCCCAATACAGCCTCAACACAACCGCGGACGACGTAGCCACCGTGAAACGCACGCTCGGGCGCGTCCCTAGTCCAGCCATTCTCGTCGGCCACTCTTATGGCGGAAGCGTGATCACCGGCGCCGGAACCGACGATCGCGTTGCCGGGCTGGTCTACATTGCCGCATTTGCACCGGACGCCGATGAGGCGTCCCAGACGCAACCGTCCAACTTCCCGAAGACAGACGTCCTCTCGCACATCGAAGTCGCGGACGGACGTATCTGGCTGCTTCAGGAAGGCATCGATTCCTTCGCAGGCGACTTGTCCGAGCAGGAAAAGAAGCTGGTTTGGGCGACCCAGTGCGTGCCGGCTCCAGACCTGTTCGAGGCGAAAGTCGGAGGAACGGCCTGGAGGTCGAAGCCAAGCTGGTACATCGTCGCCAAGAACGACCGCACTGTCCATCCTGACTGTGAGCGCTTCCTCGCTAAGCGCATGGGCGCCACGACGACCGAGGCCACGAGCAGCCACGTGGTGATGCTGTCGCAGCCGCAAGTCGTGATCGATGTGATCCGAAAAGCGGCAAGAGCCGCTCAAGGAGCAACGGCAGCAGCGTAAGAGTGCCTCTGGACATTTGCGTCGGCACCTGTTCAGTCGGGGAATGTGACGATTTGTAGCCAGGTGCGAGTTACGGCCGAAACGAATTTGCGCATCAACAGAATAAATCGAGCGGATCCGGCCTCGCTAAATCAACAACTTGCGGATCACGCTGCAGAGGGGTTTCGGAACATGCCAGAACGGTCAGTCCGGGATGCCGATGCGCTTCACCAGATTGTCGAAACGTGGATCGCCGCGCAGACGGTTGAATTGGGCGAAGATCTTCAAATGGAGCGAGGAAGGGCGCGCGCTTCTCGAAAGCCTTTTCCAGCCATTCGAAGGCCGCATCTCCGTCGCGCAGATTGGCAAGAGCAACCGTCGACTGGGCCTCCTCGAGGCGATTCAGACCGAGATAGAAGTAGGCGCGGTCAGCATAGTCCTGCCGGTCTGGTTGTGAGTTTTCCCGCTTGACCAATTGACGCCGACTCAATCTGTGATTTTCCGGGATCTATCAACCACTTGAGCCGGTAGTTTTTCACGAACTTTCACCCACCCATTTTCACCAACTTTCACCCACATTTTCAGGATCATTCACCCACCCCTCGATTGCGTTTGAACGAGCGAGTATGCCAACCAAGCCCCAAGGAGGGCCTGAGGATGGCATACCGGGAGGTGCCAATGGCGGATATCGATCAGGTGATCCGCCGGTGGTTGGCTGGAGAGAAGATTCGGGCCATAGCGCGAGCGACAGGCGCGGACCGGAACACGGTGCGGCGGATCGTCCGTTTCGCCCAGGATGCCGGAATCCAAGGCGATACACCCTGGCCTGATGAAAACAAGCTGCAATCGATACGGCAGGGTCCGTCTGAAATGACAAAAATAGAACCGTGGACCCAGGAGGAGTTAGAAGAGCGGCGGCAATCTGAACTGCGGCAATCTGAAGCGTCCTCATCATGGTATTCTCTCACGCTCAAAATTGGAGTCGCAGTTCTGCTGGCCGGGGGTCTAGTTGCATTGCTGTGGCCAGTGATTGCCCACAGATAATGGAACGTTTACAGATTCCGTGAGGGATATAATCGGGGCGTCCCGCCGGGGATGACTCCGATTCCTTAGAGATTGAGCGACCAAGTAGTCCAACACGCCAGAGAAGTGCCACGCAAACAGATTCACGATTGCTCAAGCCGTGCCGCGAGGAAGATCCTGGCGCAGCTGTCGAAGCGCTCAAAGCTGACCGCGCGGACACTCTCACGAAGTTAATTGCGGCTGAGTTCGACGAACTATCGGCCGTGATTTTCCGCGCGCTGCAAACTGAACAGTCAGTTTCAAACAGCCAATGGGCGGATCATGCGTTTGCGCATGAGCAGCAGTGCGCCAAGCCCAAGGGCGATCAGGGCGAGAGAGCTTGGCTCGGGCGTCGGTATGGCAGGCGTGATGCTGCCGCTCAGGATCTTAAAGAAAGGGAAATTGAAGCCATCGACATCGAAAACACCGCTGTGAGCACTGGGCCAAGGGATAATCGTACTCCCGTCAAAACCTACCAACGAGCCCGGTGTGGGCGTGGCGAAATCCAGCTCCAGATATGTATCGAGATCGAAGATATCGTGTACCAAAAGGGCGACTCCGTCCGGAGTAGGAAGCTCAAAGGGTTTTTCTGCGGGGAAGGCGCCGATGGTGCCGAAGATGCCGGAGGTGCCAGCGTTAAACGGCACGGCTTCAAAGAGCGCGGTGCCGGTGGTCACGTCAACCGCGAGCGCGCCGGCGACCCCTACAGTAGTGGGAGTACAACCGAAAATCGGCATGCCTGAGGTGTCGATACAAGAGGAAACCGCGGTGCCCGAGATTGCGAACACGTTGACAGTATCGGCTTGGACGCTTGCCGCGCAGCCAGCGGCTAACAAAATGACAAGAATGATCCTAGCTAAAGCTAGCCTGGACATGGCCATAACCTCCTAGCCCGAGGGGCGTACCACCGGTTCAACGCCATCATCCTCACGGACAAATTGAGCAATAACTATTGTCAAAGCCCTCAGTATTTGAAACGTAAATTAGTCATTCTTCTCCAATGTTAGCGGCGATTGGGGATTCCGATGAAGGTAATCAGGATTGACGTAGCGTGCTGAAAAGTCACTGCGAGAGCGTCAACTAGTCCCAAACCAAAGGCATACACTCAGGGTAATTTCTGCCTCCGAAGCGGCAGGGGTTCGATTCGATCAGTTCACCGTGCAACGATGCGAGACGGAACAAGGCTATAATCGGGTCATGGCTCGACCGCGCAAAACCTTAGACGAAAGCCGTATCGTCGAACTGGCAAGCAAAGGCCACACCAATACCGAGATAGCTGTGTTCCTGGGCCTCTCGCACGACACTCTGGAACGGAATTTTGCGGAGCCCCTAGAAAAGGGCCGCGCTTTGCGAAACGGCAGGCTTCAGGCCAAACAGTTCGAGACAGCGATGCGCTGCGACGTGCGAATGCTCATTTGGCTCGGAAAGCAGTGGCTCGGGCAGCGAGAGCACGAGCGCGAACCCGAGGGTTTGACGGTTGTGAAAGCGGGGTTCCTTCGCCCTCAACGTACGTTGCAGGGCGAAGACCCGACTAGTGATGGAATCGCACGCTTCACAAAATGTCCACAAACTGATTGATTGTATTCAGGCGAACTCTGCATAGCGTGCATCCGGGCACGACGACACCGCGATTGTCAATGTTCCTCACGTGTTCGACGACCAAGCTCCGCGGTATTCTTTTCACCGCACAAAAGCTCACTGATCCTGGCGATTGACCCAATAGCACGGCAATCCATCCGAGATCGAGAATGAGTCTCGCGCGGCCGCTCGCGCGATGCTGGAAACCCGCGACAGTAACGTAAGTCGCTTGCAAATCGTAAGCTCAATCCCCAGGCCGCGACAGGATCACTCGCGCCCGCATGTGGGAGCGTGGCAGCCGATGATCGGCGGTGGCTTAATGCGCATAGTGCATGTTCCCCTTGGAGCGGACGAGGAAACGACTCAGTGCCTCCTCGCCACAGAATAGGTGAGTTCGCCGCGTATGCCCTTTTCAACTGCACAATCATTCAGCTTCGCGTACCCACAAGGCTCTGCGGCGGTCGGCGCTGGTTCATCCAATAATTTCACCATGGGGTGAGTTGTCGGTCCGCGGTTAGTTCCGACGATCCTTGACGAAACCGCTCCGCGATCTTTGGGACGGTTTTAGCGGCGTTAGAGGGGCGGGTGGTGCGGGTATCCCGTGCCGGAGCCCCCAAGGGGTATTGGACCGTAGGGCCCGTTGCGCCTGCATCCTAGCCGAGCACGACGCTTCTGCGTACCTGTCAATTCTGTCAGCTCATGGGGTGTTTCTCCAGTTTCTCCCACGGGTTCGTGACAGCCGGCGGTGTCCGGCGTAACATTTCTGGCCAACGCCCAACCCCTCGGGAGGTCTAAAGTGCGAATCGATGTCCACACACACTTTCAGTGTCTCGACTTCGTGAAACATCTGCATGGTCGAAGCATGCTGCCCAAAAGTCTCCTCGATGGGGGAAATTACATAATCCAGTGCGCAGCGGGCCTAACCGTGCCAGCAATTCCCAAGCTCATCAACATGGAAGAAAAACTCCGGGACATGGAACAGATGAAGATTGATGTTGCGGTCTTGAGCCACGGCATTCCCTTCGGTCCTGATGTGCTGGATGGCCAGGAAGCGGACGATTGGGCAAAGCGCATCAACGACAACCTGGCAGAGATCATTGACCGCTATCCGGGGAAGTTCGTTGGGTTTGGCAGCATTGGTTTTGGAGACTGTCAGCAATCAATCGCAGAGGTGGATCGTTGCATCAAGAAACTTGGTTTCAAGGGAATTCAAGTCTTTTCAAATGTCTGCAATAAATTGCTCGACTCTTCGGAGTTCGCTCCAGTTCTAAAACATATTGGGATGCTTGGAGTCCCGATTCACTTGCACCCGGCCATTCCTCTGAATCGTGTGGGCCTGGAAAGCGCCAGTCAATTTCTATCCCTCGGTTTTCCTTACGATACCAGCTTGAACACTTTCCGTCTGATCCACAGCGGGTTGCTCGATGAAACGCCCGATCTGAAGCTGATCGTGGCCCACATCGGCGGCGTCCTCCCCTACCTCATTGGACGAATCGAAACATACAGCGCTCCATCCCGGCTTTTTCTTAACGCATCCCTTCTGAAGTACCCCATCGAGCATTATCTCCACAAGCTGTATGTTGACACGGTTTGCTACCACATCGAGGCGCTTGAATGTTGCTACAAGGTCATCGGGGCTGAGCAGATGCTCTATGGCACCGACCATCCCTTTGGTCGGTACGATGTGCCTGCGGAACTCGTCGAACAACTCAACTGTTCGCCATATGAACGCGAATTGATCTATCACCGTAATGCGGAGCGGCTGCTGAATGCTGAATTCCATGTTGCCGCATAGTGTCCTGAACCTTTCGAGTTAGCCGTGTCACGCCAATTTAAATCGCCAGCGAGCATTCCTCCGGGGACGGGAGCCGCGCGGTCAAGTGCCTCCGATGCGCTGAACTGCGATCTGCCTCGGAAGCCGGCGAAAAAGAGCGATTGGGGGAACAAGCCATGGCTTCGCCCGGCGACGGTTTCTGGCATAGCCCGCCAACATACCTAAGCTTGTTTATGGCGTAATCGCGGCGGGCATCGCGGCTTCGGAGAGTATTACGGATCAGGGGTCTTCTCTATGCCAAGTGCCGCCGCGCACAAACACCCACCCAGAACCATGGCATGCTTTGCAAATTGTTCCCAAGTTGCGCCCTTCACCTTTGCAAACGGTGCATTCGCGCCAATCCTTAAACTGCGTCGCGCTTTGGTTGATACCGCGACAGAGCTTGTCATCGTGGATTCGGCCACACGCATCGTTCGCGAATTGAAGGCTGTAGCCGACCTTTCCGCAGACAGTACAGACCGTCACGGGCTTGGGTCTCGGCATTTCGGGGCAATTCTACAGATTCTCTGCGTCTGACTCCACAGGCGATGGTAGAAGCGCTCTGTTTGATTCTATTTGATTTTGCGGGCCATCCTGGGCGCCGGTCTAGGACTCCAGGCGAATACATGGCGATAACGTCTTCGCATCGAGGAAGCGCTTCTAGGGCTTCGTTCGATAGCGAAGCTAGGCGCGGATCGCGGGTATGGGACACGAATAAATCTGCTCCATCCATGCCTTGGACCTGTCCACCCCCAAAGAGGTGAGAACCAGAAACCAAGGAAGGAACGATCGCCTTCGAGCCGTTCCAAATCATCTGATTTCGGAACCTGAAATCCGACGAATCCGGCCTCGCTAAATCAGTGACTTACGGACGACGCGGCAGAGGGGTTTTCGGAACATTGTCAAAGTAGCTTTTGGTGACCGAGACGAATTCGCTTATCTGCTCATCTCAGCTTTGCGTACTCCGCCTTGGCTTGCTTCAGGATGGGGATGTCGGGGTCGGCATCTTTCCAGAGCGTGAGGAAATCCTGATACGCGGCGCCCCTGTGACGATGTTTACACCGAGTTACTGGATGCGACTGCGGTTTGGTTATCGAGTTGGCTGAAACGGGCCAGAGCCCTCAGCCGCACTTGATGTCCGTATCGGAAAGCCCAAATCATGGTGACGATGGTTAACGATCCAAGCAGCACCGGCGAGAACACCAAGACCAACGCCGCAGGCAGTTGGTAAATGAGAACGAGGCGGATGATCAGCTCGCCCACAAATACACATCCCCAGACGATCGTAACTAGGCGGTGGCAGAAACGCACCTCCCGAAACTGCCACGCAGCATTGAATCTAGCCTGCCTTTCCGGATCAGCGCCCGCCATGAAATAACGGCTGAAATAAAACATCATCGGGCGCGGCAGCAAGAGCGAGGCAAAACAGCCTAGACCAAAAGCGCCGGTGAACATGGACTCGCGCACCAGCAAGAGACGCGGACTCCCGCCGAATAGCAAAGCCACTCCGTCCGTCGTGATGCCCAACAGAACCACAATGGAAATTGGGTCGAACTGGCGATGACGGAGCAGGTCGAAGGCACTCTTACCTAGTGGGAAGAGGGCGGCCGCGACCAGAGCAGTAAACTCAGAGGGCGAGTAGTAACGCTTGCAGAGCTTGTAGAGGATCACCGGAACTACAGTATTGAGAACAATGCCCCAAGCAATGGCTCCAAGCGGCGGGCGAGCTGCTTGCGGTGAGTCAGTGCTTGGTTGCATACACAGGGAGCTGGAAAACTCGACCCTGAAACCATTTCGAGTCCGTGTTCCGGTCAGCCCGGGATGCCGACGGCTTGGCCAACCCTCGTGTTTTCCGGAAGGGAGAGAGCGGCAACTCTATCGACGCCCGCCGCCGTGAGACCGCTGTTGCCGTGACTGCAATTGTTGCTGTTGCTGGACGTGGCGTCGACGCGCTCCGCAGAAGATCGTAGCCAGGATTTTCTGGGATCTGATTCCACTTCATAAAATTAACTGAGCCGCACAATGCTCCTGTACGACTAGACCCACAGTCGCAGCTCCTATATTCACGTCTGAGTCATAATCTCTTAACATTTCGGCGAGTAGTGTGGCGCCCAAGCCGATAATCCAGTAGCTCACGCACTCTGGACTAATAGAAATTCAGTCCTCGGCCATACTGCACCCAACGCTCGCACTTTAGCGGTCGCGGTACCTTCGACCTGATATTTTAACAAAGGAGAGCCAAAATGAACTCGCTCAGGGTGGGGACACTGTTAGCGGGTGGCACTGTAGTGATGATGCTAGTGATGGTCGCCGCCCCTGGCGCTCGGGCACAAACAGCCATACCACCTTATACCCTTAATGCGTTTCCGGGTACGCCGCCGGCCGGCGCGACGCACCCAGATGATTTGGCGGTCTCGGCCGACGGCACCCACCTCTGGGTGGGGTACGGCAACGGCGTTGATACAACCGGCCAGGGTGGCCCTAGCAACCTTGTCGAGTACGACATCGCGTCCGGCACAGTCCTGAGGAACATCAGCATCCCCGGACACTTGGACGGACTAAAGATCAATCCAAAAACCGGCGATGTCTGGGCAACCGAAAACGAGGATGGCAATCCAACCCTGACAGTCGTCCATCACACCAACGGTACTTTCAAGACCTATCGGTTCTCCCCGAATTTGATCACGGGCGGGCTCGACGACCTGGTCTTTGTTGCAACCGATTCGCAACCAGACGTCTTCCTGGTCGCTTCATCCCAGGTTGACACTACTACGCCGGCGATTGTTCAAATTTCCGGCCCGTTGCGAACGACCAACACGCTTGTCACATCGGCGCTGCCAGGCGCTCCCCCGAGCGTGTGGAACGTCGTCACGGGAATGGAGGAGGCCACCGATATGGTTGGTGATCCCGACTCCATGACCCTCGATCCCGCTGGTGAGTTAGTCCTTGATAACCGCAGCGATGATTCACTCTACATCGTGCGAGATCCAAAGGCGCCAAATCCGGTGCTGAGGGTTCCGCTGGTGATCAACGCTGGGGGAACCTTCGTCTCTGTCGAGGTCAACGACACTATATTCACTACGTCGGCGACGAATGGAGTCTCTTCCACCGCCGGTACGATTTTCATAACCGACACCAGTGCCAACAAGATTTATGTGCTGACCAAGCCCTATTTTCCCGCGAATGAGGTCTATACGGCTGCAAATGTGAAAAATGTTGTTGGTCTAGTCGATCTCAATACTGGTGTTGTCACACCCATTGCTACAGGATTCGAGGGTGTGCATGGGTTGGCGTTTTCTCCCATGCCAGTCACCATCGCGCCGAATGATGATAAGAACCAATCGGAGGGAAGCGACGACGAATAAGACGACCTGATGACAGCGACCGGATATTCCCGGAGCTAGGAAACCCTACGAGAAAACAATAAGTGGATTGTTCGTGCTTTATTCAGCCGTATCGGGGGCTGTCCGTCAACCTTCTTAAGATCTTTCATCTCATACACGCTCTCTTGTTCGCACATCTGGCACCTGGCAGAAAATGCGTGGGGCACGCTCTCCTCTCCTTGTGCGATCTCGTTTTGGAGGCTGAGAGCCTTTGCTGAAACGGGAATCGGCTGACCGCATCGAGCGCAAGACACTCCACGGTAGCTCACGGGAGACCTCCCGGGGGTTGGACGTCCGGCAAAACGCTACACTTGACGCGCCGCCAGGCTGTTTACTAGGAGGATCGACGGATTATCATGTTGATAACTCTTCGAACTCAGCCGCGATTAGTTTTGTGAGGGTGTAGTCACCGGACACAGGACCGATTCGATGTTCTGTGTTGGTTCAGCCTGAAATGGAGAGCTGGCGTTTTCCGTTAGTGAGTAAATCCGCCCCTCGGGGCGAGGTCATTGTAGCTCCACCACGTCCATCCGTCTCAAGTTCTGGGTTGCCCCTTACACGTTCAAGTGGAAACGGAGACAGTTCACTTCTCGTCGAAGGTCTCTGACCTCTTCGCTAGTCAAAGGACTTGCGTCGCGAACTCTGTGTTCATCGCGCGCATCACTGTCTTTGGCTCTGTGGAGGGTTTTACTTCTTCAGACCTGGTGCGACCCCGCCGGGAACCGTTCCTTCGAACTTCAGGATGAGCCCTTTCTTTCCAACGGCCCAGCCGCGGTGCGCGTCGGCGAAGCCGATCGCGTCGGTGGGCTCCTCGTTCATCTGTTCCCAGTTCTTTCCTCGATCAATCGAGTAGTCGGTTCCGGTTGGTCCAACCGCGAACACGGTGGGACCGGGCGTGTCCGGCACGACCGCGACACCCCAGCGGTATCCCGCGGGACGGTGGCTGCTCTCTTTCCAAGTCTTGCCGCCGTCGTCACTGTAGGCGGAATTTGGCTTCACCACCTGCGGATGATCATAGTCT
>Ga0306920_100006093_pt1 | contig 15669 bp, 14 predicted proteins | sample flu12Cox44000170_FD_204666 | JGI IMG/M metagenome (GOLD analysis project Ga0306920, IMG submission 204666) | Lab enrichment of tropical soil microbial communities from Luquillo Experimental Forest, Puerto Rico - flux4day.12C.oxic.44.000.170 (v2)... | ecosystem: Environmental > Terrestrial >... | reverse complement strand
TCAAGATGGCGCAGGGCGCGAAGCCGGGCGAAGGCGGTCAGCTGCCGGGCCACAAGGTTTCGGAGTACATCGGCAAGCTGCGGTACTCGGTGCCGGGCGTGGGCCTCATCTCGCCGCCGCCGCACCACGACATCTACTCGATCGAAGACCTGGCGCAGCTCATTCACGATCTGAAGAACGTGAACCCGGTTTCGTCGATCTCGGTGAAGCTGGTGTCGGAAGTGGGCGTGGGCACGGTGGCGGCCGGTGTGGCGAAGGCGAAGGCCGACCACGTCGTGATCGCCGGTCACGATGGCGGCACGGGCGCGTCGCCGCTCTCGTCGCTCAAGCATGCAGGCACGCCGTGGGAACTCGGCCTCGCCGAAACCCAGCAGACGCTGGTGCTGAACCAGCTGCGCGGCCGCATTCGCGTGCAGGCCGACGGCCAGATGAAGACGGGCCGCGACGTGGTGATCGGCGCGCTGCTCGGCGCGGATGAATTCGGCTTTGCGACGGCGCCGCTCGTCGTCCAGGGCTGCATCATGATGCGCAAGTGCCACCTGAACACCTGCCCGGTCGGCGTCGCGACGCAAGATCCGGTGCTGCGCGCGAAGTTCTCGGGCCAGCCCGAGCACGTCGTCAACTTCTTCTTCTTCATCGCTGAGGAAGTGCGCGAAATCATGGCGCAGCTGGGCATCCGCAAGTTCGACGATCTGGTCGGCCGCGCGGATCTGCTCGACACCCGCCGTGGCGTGGAGCACTGGAAGGCGAAGGGTCTCGACTTCTCGCGCGTGTTCTACCAGCCGCAAGTGGGCGCTGAAGTCGCGCGCATGCACGTGGAGTCGCAGGACCACGGTCTCGACCGCGCGCTCGATCACACGCTGATCGAGAAGGCGAAGGCCGCGATCGAAACGGGCGAGCATGTCTCGTTCATCCAGCCGGTGCGCAACGTGAACCGCACGGTCGGCGCGATGCTCTCGGGCGTCGTCGCGAAGAAGTACGGCCACGACGGCCTGCCGGAAGACACGATCCACATCCAGTTGAAGGGCACGGCGGGTCAGAGCTTCGGCGCGTTCCTCGCACGCGGCATCACGCTGGATCTCGTGGGCGACGGCAACGATTACGTCGGCAAGGGCCTCTCGGGCGGCCGCATCATCATCCGTCCGACCAACGACTTCCGCGGCAAGTCCGAAGAAAACATCATCTGCGGCAATACGGTGATGTACGGCGCGCTCGAAGGCGAATCGTTCTTCCGCGGCGTCGCGGGCGAGCGCTTCTGCGTGCGTAACTCGGGCGCGACGGCGGTTGTCGAAGGCACGGGCGACCACGGCTGCGAATACATGACGGGCGGCACGGTGGTCGTGCTCGGCGAGACGGGCCGCAACTTCGCGGCCGGCATGTCGGGCGGCATCGCCTACGTGTACGACCCGGACGGCACGTTTGCCGGCAAGTGCAACAAGTCGATGGTCACGCTCGACCCGGTCCTGCAACAGGCCGAGCAGGAGCGCACCGTGGACCGCGCACTGTGGCACACGGGCCAGACCGACGAAGCGCTGCTCAAGGGACTCGTCGAGAGCCACTTCCAGTTCACCGGCTCGCCGCGTGCGAAGGCGCTGCTCGAGAACTGGGATGCGGCACGCCGCCAGTTCGTGAAGGTGTTCCCGACGGAATACAAGCGCGCACTGGGCGAACTCGGCGCGAAGAAGGCGAACCAGGAAGAACTGGCAGCCTGATCTGGCAACCGGGTCGCAAGACGACGACTGAACGAAGACGAAGCGCCTGCCGCGCGAAAAGATACGCGGCGGCGGGCGCGGTCCCCTCACCGAATAGATAGAGATAGACGAGAACCAAATGGGTAAGGCAACCGGTTTTCTCGAGTTCGAGCGCCAGCATGAGGCGTACGAAGCACCGCTCACGCGTGTGAAGCACTACAAGGAATTCGTGGCGGCGCTCTCCGACGCCGACGCGAAGATCCAGGGCGCGCGCTGCATGGACTGCGGCATCCCGTTCTGCAACAACGGCTGCCCGGTCAACAACATCATTCCGGACTTCAACGACCTCGTGTTCCGCCAGGACTGGAAGAGCGCGATCGACGTCCTGCATTCCACGAACAACTTCCCCGAGTTCACGGGCCGCATCTGCCCGGCGCCCTGCGAATCGGCGTGTACGCTCGGCATCAACGACGACCCGGTCGGCATCAAGTCGATCGAGCACGCGATCATCGACAAGGCTTGGTCCGAAGGCTGGGTCGCGCCGCAAGTCGCGAAGCACAAGACGGGCAAGAAGGTTGCCGTCGTCGGTTCGGGCCCCGCGGGCCTCGCCGCGGCGCAGCAGCTCGCGCGCGCCGGTCATGACGTGACGGTGTTCGAGAAGAACGACCGCATCGGCGGCCTGCTGCGCTACGGCATCCCCGACTTCAAGCTGGAAAAGTGGCTGATCGACCGCCGCATGCGCCAGATGGAAGCCGAAGGCGTGACGTTTCGCACCAACGTCTTCATCGGCAAGGGCGAGTTGCCCGCGTTCATCGGCAACACGGCGAAGGAAACCATCTCGCCGGACGAACTGAAAGAACAGTTCGATGCCGTGGTGATCGCAGGCGGCTCGGAAACGCCGCGCGACCTGCCGGTGCCGGGCCGCGAGATGGAAGGCATCTACTACGCGATGGAATTCCTGCCGCAGCAGAACAAGGTCAACGCCGGCGACAAGCTGCCGAACCAGCTGCTCGCCAAGGGCAAGCACGTGGTGGTGATCGGCGGCGGCGATACGGGCTCCGACTGCGTGGGCACCTCGAACCGTCACGGCGCGAAGAGCGTCACGCAGTTCGAACTGCTGCCGCAGCCGCCCGAGGAAGAGAACAAGCCGCTCGTGTGGCCGTACTGGCCGATCAAGCTGCGCACCTCGTCGTCGCACGAGGAAGGCTGCTCGCGTGACTGGGCAGTCGCCACGAAGCGTCTCGAAGGCAAGAATGGCAAGGTCGAGAAGCTGATCGCCGCGCGTGTGGAGTGGAAGGACGGCAAGATGGTCGAAGTGCCGGGCTCGGAATTCGAAATGAAGGCCGATCTCGTGCTGCTCGCCATGGGCTTCACGCAGCCGGTTTCGCCGGTGCTCGAAGCGTTCGGCGTCGACAAGGATGCGCGCGGCAACGTGCGTGCCTCGACCGAAGGCGAGAAGGCGTACTACACGTCGGTCGACAAGGTCTTCACCGCGGGCGACATGCGCCGCGGCCAGTCGCTCGTCGTCTGGGCAATCCGTGAAGGTCGTCAGTGCGCGCGTTCCGTCGATGCGTACCTGATGGGCAACTCGGAGTTGCCGCGCTAAATCTTGTGCGTCCACGGCCGGTTAGACAGGACGCATGGGAGACGGCAGGAGACACGAAGCCAGAAAGCCGGGCACCCGAGAGGGTGACCCGGCTTTTTTACGTCCATGCACCGAGCGTAGCCGCCTGCGGGTTACCATGACGCGATTGCCCGACCGACTCAACGACCGCCGATCATGTCCGAAGCCCGCGAGACCGATCAGTGGCGGCGCTGCTTCGTCGCGCTGTCGCCCAATGCGGCGTCGCGCGACGCGCTCGCCGCGCTCGACGTGCCGCCCAACGCGCGGCGAGTGCCGTACGCGCAACTGCATCTGACGGTGGCGTTCATCGGCGCGATGTCGTTCGATCAGGGCGAGTTGCTCTCACGGCGGCTGGCGGAGGGCGCACCGCTCATTCCGCCCGCGCAGGTCACGAAGATCGAAAGCTGGCCAGGGCGCGCGCATCCGCGGCTGATGGTGGCGGTGCTGGCGATGTCGGATGCCTTCACGGCGCTCGACTGGCGCGTGCGCTCGCTGATGGGGGATGTGGGATTGCCGCTCGACGCGCGGGCGTTTCGCCCGCATGTGACGCTGGCGCGATTCTCGCGCGACGCGGTGGGCGCGCCGGCCGCGAGCGGCGGCGAAGCGCTGCCGCCGCTGCAGTTCGAGTCGCTGGTGCTGTACTCGAGCACGCTCGCAAAGCAGGGCGCGCGCTACGAGGCGCTGGCGAGCGTCGCGCTCAATTGAGGCGTTGCCGCTCGGTGCATTACCGCCGCTTCATCGTCGATACCGCGCCAGCGTCAACCCGTCGAGGTCGATTTCCGGCAAGCGCCGCGTGACGAGGTCCGCGAGCACGCGGCCCGAGCCCATCGACATCGCCCAGCCCGTCGAGCCGTGCCCGACGTTCAGCCACAGGCCATCCACGCCCGACGTGCCGAGCAGCGGCGCGCCGTCCGGCACCATCGGCCGGCGCCCCACCCAGAATTGCGCCGACGAAGCCGTCGCCGCATGGGGAAACCAGTCGTCGAGCACCTTCATGAGCGTTTGCAGCGCCTGTTCGCGCAGCGTCGCGCGGTGATCGCCCAGCTCCGCGGTGCCCGCCACACGCAGGTACGGGCCGAAGCGCGTGATCGCCGTCTTGAGCGACTCGTCCATGAGCGCGGCGCGCGGGGCCTTCTGTTCGTCGACCACGGGCAGCGTGGCCGAATAGCCCTTTACGGGATACAGCGGCACCCGCACGCCAAGCGGCGCGACGAGCGCCGCACTTTCCACGCCCAGCGCGACCACCACGGCGTCGGCGGCGAGCGTCTGCGGTGTGGCGTCGGCGGGCTCGCTGCGCTCGGCGGGGCGCAGCACCTCGGCCGGCGCGCGGCGCTGCTCGCGCCGGTCCTTGCGGTTGTTCGCGGTGCGGCGGCCGGGTACCGCGCGCACGCGCACGCCGTTCACCTTGCCGCGCGCGGCTTCGAGCGCGAGCACTTCGGTATCGAACAGAAACGTCACGCCGCGCGCTTCGCACACGGAGCGCAGCTCGCGCGTGAAGCGTGCGCAGTCGCCGGCCTCGTCGTCGGGCAGATAGACGCCCGCCACCGGCTTCACGCGCGACCACGCAAGGCCCGGCTCGATCTGCGCGCAGGCAGCGGAATCGAGTTCGCGATAGCCGATGCCCGCGTCGCGCAGCACGCCGAGTGCCGGCTGTGCGAGTTCGAGGTCGTACTCGCTGCGAAAGAGCTGGAGGTAGCCCTGGCTGCGCCCGTACTCGAACGCATGCGCGGCGCGAAACGCGTGCAGGCACTCGCGGCTGTAATACGCGATGCGCTGCATGCGCTGCTTGTTCACGCGAAAGCGTTCGAGATCGCACTCGCGCAGCCAGCGCGCGATCCAGCGCCACTGCGCGGCGTCGAGCGCCGGCCGGAAGATGAGCGGCGAGGTGGGCTTGAGCAGGTATTTGATGAGCTTCGCGGGCATGCCGGGCGCGGCCCACGGCGTGACGTAGCCGGGCGCGATGACACCGGCGTTGCCGAAGCTCGTGCCGAGCGCGACGCCCGGTTCCCGCTCGACGACCGTGACGTCGCAGCCTCGTTCGCTCAGATAGTACGCAGTAGCGACGCCGATCACGCCGGCGCCGAGGACGATCGTTTTCATGCCGGTCGTACAACAGGGAGGGACGGAAGGTATTGCAGCATGTTCGGGCTCATCGTGCAGCGGACTCCGCAGACGCGCGCACGCCCGTCGCAACAGGCGTTTCCTCGGTCAGCACCTTGCCCTTCGTCTCGGGCAGGCACAGGGTGAACCATTGAAAGTAGCCCATCGGATGTCTTCCCCCATATTTGTTGTGTGCGCAACGAACTGCGCGAGCGGCGCGTGCTGCGCAAGCGACACGGCTGGCGAGCGCCTTGGGTGGCGCACGCGTGGCCCGGACGGGACTGCGCGGCGGACCGCCTTCCGTCTCCGGTGTGCTGGCGGGGTATTTTACGGTGCGAGACCGCGGTGAGGCGAGGGGGAGATTGTTGAGGGCGTTGCCAATTCGTTCCAGCCGTTTCGTTCCAGCCGTTTCGTTCGATAGCAAGCGAACGATGGCCTGTACGGCGCCCGGCCGGGCGCTAGAGCGTCAGCCCGCCATCGACGTGAATCACCTGGCCGGTGTTCAGGCGTGGGCCCGTCGTGGCGCAGGTCGCGCCTCGCTGCTCACACTCTGCAGCGACGGCTGCGAGCCGCGCACGCGCCGCTTCGTCCGCGCCGCGCGCGTGCAGCATCAGCGCGACGCCATGCCCGGCGATGCGGCGAGCGAGCGCTGCGCCGATGCCCGAGCCCGCGCCCGCGCCCGTGACCAGCACGACGCGCTCGAAGCGCTCGCCCGTGCTCACGCGGCGACGCGCTCTTCAGGCATGCGCTCGATCTCGAGCGTTTCGTGGTGGTACGCCTCGAGCGATGCGCGGTGCGCGACGCTCACGATCGCCGCCTTGGGCAGGCGCTCCATGAAGAGCTTGTAGAGGCGGCCTTCGTTGTCGGGGTCGAGGGCGCTCGTCGCTTCGTCGAGGAACAGGTAGTCGGGCTTGTGCAGCAGCACGCGTGCACCGGCGAGACGTTGTTGCTCGCCCGGCGAGAGCACGCGCGTCCAGTGCGCCGACTCGCCCAGGCGGTCCACGTAGTCTTCGAGGCGGCAGGAACGCAGCGCTTCGCGGCAGTCTTCGTCGCTGTAGTCGTCGGCGGGCGAGGGGTAGGTGAGCGCGGCCTTGAGCGTGCCGATCGGCAGATAGCTCTGCTGCGGGATGAACATCATCCGCGCGTCCACAGGCGCGTCGATCGAGCCTTCGCCGAACGGCCAGAGGCCCGCGAGCGCGCGCATCAGCGTGCTCTTGCCGGCGCCCGACGGTCCGCGCACGAGCCAGCGCGAACCCGGCTTGATGGCGATGTCGCGCACCTCGGAAAGCGGCGTGCCGTTGGGCAGCGAGAGCTTGAGGTGCTCGGTGGCGAGTTCGTTGCTGTCGACGAAGTGCAGGTTGATGCCGCCGTGCTCGGTGGCGGGCGAGACCGACTCCTTCAGGCGCGGCGAGTGGACCACGCGCACGAATTCGCGCAGACGGTTCACGGTAGCGCGCCATTCGACCAGCGTGGCGTAACTGTTGATGAACCAGGAAAACGAGTCGCTCACGGTGCCGAACGCCTGCGAGATCTGCATCAGCACGCCGAACGTGAATGCTCCGGCGAAGTAGCGCGGCGCCGCCACCACGAGCGGGAAGATGATGGCGATCTGGCCGTAGAAGCTCAGCACGAAGGTAAGGCGCTTCGTGTACTTCATCACGCGCCACCAGTTCTCGCGGATGTGCTGGAAGAGGCCTTGCGCGTTGCCGCGCTCGGTGTCCATGCCGTCGTAGAGCGCGATCTGCTCGGCGTTCTCGCGCAGGCGGATCAGGCCGAAGCGGAAATCCGCTTCCACCTTTTGTTGCTGGTAGTTGATCGACACGAGCGGGTGGCCGACCTTCTGGATCACGAGCGAGCCGAACACGGCGTAGAGCGCGGCAGCCCAGACCATGTAGCCCGGAATCGCGAGCGGTTGCCCGCCCAGCGTGACGGTGAGCGCGCCCGCAAGGGTCCACAGGATCGTGATGAACGAGACGAGCGTGACGACCGTGGAGAGCAGGTCGAGCGTGAGCGACAGCGTGGTCGTGGCGAACGACTGGAGGTCGTCGCTGATCCGCTGGTCGGGGTTGTCGGCGAGGCGGTCGCGCTCGATGCGGTAGAACGCGCCCTGGCCGAGCCACTCACTCAGAAAGCGGTTGGTGAGCCACTGGCGCCAGCGAAAGCCGAGCATCTGGCGCAGATAGCGGCCATACACCGCGAGGATGATGAAGCCGAACGCCAGTTCGGTGAAGGTGATCAGCAGAGGCGGGAAGCGCTTGACGTCCTTGGCCTGCAGCGCGTTGTAGAACTCCGCGCTCCAGCCGTTGAGCCGCACGTTGATCCACACGACGAGCAGGTTCATCACGATGATCGCGACGAGCAGGCCCCAGGCGATCCAGCGCTCCTCGGAGACCCAGTAGGGCTTGATCAGGCTCCACGCGGTGATCTTCTGATGCTCGTTCTGATCGGGCGTGGCGCGGGCAGGTTGGTTGGTCATGTGCGTCCTGATGTTGTGCTGGGCCGCTTGGGCCGCTTGGGCCATTCGCCGCGCCCCGCGCGGCGGCCGCTTTGCAGAGACGACGTGCAGCAATATTCGCAGCGATTCTGTCGGCAGCCGCTTAAGTGAGACTTAATGAGGCAAATGCGGAGACAAAAGCAGAGACAAAAGCGCGCGCCGGCGCTGCCGTAGCGTGGCGCCCATTGTCTCACCGCGCGGGCTTGCGAGGCGAAAGTGGCGGGCCCAGGGCATTGTGCCAGAGCGGGAGTCCCGTTCCGCCGAGGTTTGCGGGCCGCGCGCGTTTTGTGGTCTAATCGACGTTGACGAAACAGGGGTGCTTCACCGGTATGCGGGGCATGCCGTACTGAGGCTGAGAGAGACCCTTCGCACCCGATCCGGGTAATACCGGCGCGGGAAGTTTCAGAAAGTCTTGGCCGGCGCCCAGCGTTTGCAGGGGCGCCAGGATTCCCGCCGGGCTGCGCTTTGGGCGCATGGGTCCGTACGATTTCCGTATTGGACCGTCTGCGCCGCATAGCCTCCACGGTCGGCCTTGCCAGCCGGTTTCGTCCTTGGGTACGTCTGCTGCTGCCGTACGGAAAGGATACGATGACCGCCTACTCTTTTACTTGTTCCCCGATATTCGCCGCGTACGCTTTGCGTGACGGAGCGCCGTCATGAGTCGCGCCCATCAACATAGCGTGGGCAGCGTGCCCGACTTCGCCGTGCTCGGCGGCGGCCTGTGCGGCCGGCTCGTTGCATGGCGTCTCGCAGGCGAGGGCCATCGCGTCGCGCTCTACGAGCGTGGCGGCCCCGAGGGCGGCGAAGCCGCGGCCTGGGTCGCGGCCGCCATGCTCGCGCCGCTCGCCGAGGCCGCTGTTGCCGAGCTGCTCATTACCGAGCTTGGCGTCGCCTCGCTCGAATCCTGGCCGCGCATCCTGGCCGAGCTGCCCGAGCCCGTGTTCTTCCAGCGCAATGGCACGCTCGTGGTCTGGCATAGCGCCGATCGCACCGAAGCCCCACTCTTCGAGCGCCGCGTGCGCGCCAACGCGCCACGCTCGCTTGCCGATGCGAACTTCGTCGCGCTCGCCGGTGCGCAGCTGGACGCGGCCGAGCCCGCACTCGCAGGACGCTTCGCGCGCGGCTGGCTGCTCGAAGGTGAAGGCCAGCTCGACAATCGTCAGGCGCTGGCCGCGCTGGCGGCCGGTCTCGCCGCGCGTGGCGTCGAAACGCACTGGCACACCACGGTCGACGAGGCCAATCCGCCGTCCGCACGCGTGACGATCGACTGCCGCGGGCTGGGCGCCAAAGCTGCGCTGCCGGGCCTGCGCGGCATTCGCGGCGAAGTCGCGCGCGTGCACGCGCCGGGCATCACGCTCACGCGGCCGGTGCGGCTCCTGCATCCGCGCTACCCGCTCTATATCGCGCCCAAGGAGAACGATGTCTTCGTGATCGGTGCGACCGAGATCGAAGGCGAGGACCGCTCGCCCGTGAGCGTGCGCTCGGCGCTCGAGTTGCTGAGCGCGGCGTTCGCGGTGCATCCGGCGTTCGGCGAGGCGCGCATCCTCGAGCTGAATTCGCAGTGCCGCCCGACGCTGCCTGACCACCGCCCGGCGCTCATCTGGGACGGCAAGGCGACGCTGCGCGTGAACGGCCTCTACCGGCACGGCTTCATGATCGCGCCGGAAGTCGCCGACGAAGCCGTGCGCTTCGCTCAAGCGCTGCTCGACGCGCGCGTGAACGATGCCGATTCCTTCGAATCGCTGCGCCGCGCGTCGCGCTGGGGCGAGATGCTGCACGCGCAGGGCGCGCACGAGCCGGCGTGACATGCCGGTAAGCGGCGCCGCCAGAAACACACTGCAGTTTGAGAACGTATTTGCCATGGACATTCATATCAACCAGAAGCCGGTCACGCTGCCCGAGGGCGCGACCGTCGCCGATGCGCTCGCCGCATTTGGTGCGCGTCCGCCGTTCGCCGTTGCGCTGAACGGCGATTTCGTTGCGCGCGCCCAGCACGGCGCGCGTGCGCTCCGGGCGGGCGACCGCCTCGACGTCGTGAGCCCCGTGGCGGGCGGCTGAGCCGCGCCCGCCCGCCCGGCCGCCGGTCGCGCGCATCGCCGCCTGTCGCATACGTCGCGAGCGCGCTTTCACGACACCGCCAAGGATTCCAACCCATGACCACCACTTCCACCGCCGACGCACTCACGCTCTACGGCGAAACCTTCGCGAGCCGCGTGCTGCTCGGCACGTCGCGCTATCCGTCGCTGCAGTCGCTTGCCGACTCGATGGCCGCCGCGCGCCCCGGCATGATTACCGTCGCGCTGCGCCGCCAGATGAACGACGGCACAGCCGAGGCGGGCTTCTTCGACCTGCTCAAGCGCCACGGCGTGCCGCTCCTGCCGAACACGGCGGGCTGCCTCACCGTCAACGAGGCGGTCACGACCGCGCACATGGCGCGCGAGGTCTTCGAAACAGACTGGATCAAGCTTGAACTGATCGGCGATGACTACACGCTGCAGCCCGATCCGGTCGGCCTGATCGAAGCGGCAGCGCGGCTCGTGAAGGACGGCTTCAAGGTGCTGCCGTACTGCACCGAGGACCTCGTGATCGGCCGCCGTCTGCTCGATGCGGGCTGCGAGGCGCTCATGCCGTGGGGCGCGCCGATCGGCACCGGCAAGGGCGTGATCAATCCGTACGGCCTGCGCGTGCTGCGCGAGCGTCTGCCCGATGTGCCGCTCATCGTCGATGCAGGACTCGGCGTGCCTTCGCACGCTGCTCAGGTGATGGAGTGGGGCTTCGACGGCGTGCTGCTGAACACGGCGGTTTCGCAGGCCACGCACCCCGAGGCGATGGCGCGCGCGTTCGCGCTTGGCGTCGAGGCGGGTCGCGCGGCGTATCTCGCCGGGCCGATGACCGAGCGCGACGCCGCGGTGGCGAGCACGCCCGTGGTCGGCATGCCGTTCTGGCACCAGGATGGAGACAAGCGATGACCGAAACGCTGCGACTGCAGGACCGCGAACTGTTCTGGCCGCCCGCCGACGAACTCACGGAAACGGCGGAGCGCATCCGCGCGCGCCTCGGCGACTGGCAGCCCACGCATGCGCCGTGGCGGATCTGCCTCACGCCGCCTGATGCGCCCAATGGCGGCGATCTGATCATCGTGACGGACGCGGCGCCGCACCTCGCCAGCATCGCGCGCTGGATGACCGATGGCGCGGGCGTGATCGAAGCCGCAGGCGAGCACCCGAAGGCAGCGCGCGCCACGCTGCATCTGGGCGGCGAGCGCTATGCCCTCGAAGGCGAGCTGGCGGAGGACTGGATTCCCGCGCTGGCGGGGTTCCTCGACTGCGGGTTCGACCCGCACGACGCGCTCGTGCTGGCGCTAGCGTGGCGCGACGGCGACGAGCAGCAGGCCGACGCGTGGCCCGTCGACATCAAGCGCTTTCCGCGCGTGCTGGGTCTGCCCGACGCGCCCGCGCAGGCGTTCGCGCCGTGCCCCGCGAAGCTCGGCCTGTACCCCGTGCTGCCCACGGCGGACTGGGTCGAGCGCGTGCTCGACTACGGCGTGAAGACGGTGCAGTTGCGCAGCAAGCAGCCGAAATCACCGGCGCTCATGCGCGAAATCGAGCGCAGCGTCGCGGCGGGCCGCAAGCACGACGCGCAGCTTTTCATCAACGACCACTGGCAGGAGGCGGTCGCCGCCGGCGCCTATGGCGTGCACCTCGGCCAGGAAGACCTGCGCGAAGCCGACCTCGGCGCGATCGCGGCGGCGGGCGTGCGTCTTGGTCTTTCCACGCACGGCTACTTCGAGATGCTGACGGCGCTGCATTTCCGTCCGAGCTACCTGGCGTGCGGCGCGGTGTTCGCCACGACGACGAAGACGATGCCCACGGCGCCCCAGGGGCTCGCGCGTCTCGCCCGCTACGTGAAGTTGCTGGACGGCGTCGTGCCGATGGTGGCGATCGGCGGTATCGACGGCAATGTGCTGCCCGAGGTGCTCGCAACGGGCGCGGGCAGCGCGGCGGTGGTGCGCGCCGTGACCGAGGCGGCCGACCCGGCTGCTGCAGTTGCTGCATTGCGCAACGCGTTTACGCAATAATGGTCCGCCCTGGCTTGGGGCTGCGCCGTGCGCGCGACCCAGGCCTTGGGGGGCCGCAACCCGCAGCAGCGGGCGATGCGGCTTACGTCAACGGGTCAGGGTGCGCCACGGCAGGTTTTCCACGATGGCCCTATAATCCGGCCTTCGTGTAAATGGACTGTCTGCCACGTGCCCTCAACCTCTGAGACCCTACTGGAGCTGCAAGACGTCGACTTCGGCTACGGCGACCGGCTCGTCCTGTCCGGCCTGAACATGCGCTTTCCGCGCGGTCAGGTGGTGGCAGTCATGGGCGGTTCCGGTGGCGGAAAAACAACAGTTCTGCGCCTGATCGGCGGCCTCGTTCGCGCCCAGCGCGGCCAGGTGCTGTTCGGCGGCCAGGACGTCGGCGCGCAATCGCGCGAAGGCCTCTATGCCCTGCGCCGCAAGATGGGCATGCTGTTCCAGTTCGGCGCGCTCTTTACCGACATGTCGGTGTTCGAGAACGTCGCCTTCGCCCTGCGCGAGCACACCGATCTGCCCGAAGAGCTGATCCGCGACCTCGTGCTCATGAAGCTCAATGCCGTTGGCCTGCGTGGCGCGCGCGACCTCGCTCCCTCGGAGATCTCGGGCGGCATGGCGCGCCGCGTGGCGCTTGCCCGCGCCATCGCGCTCGACCCCGAGCTCATGATGTACGACGAGCCGTTCGCGGGTCTTGACCCGATTTCGCTCGGCATCACGGCGAACCTCATCCGCACGCTCAACGACGCGCTCGGCGCGACCTCGATCCTCGTCACGCACGACGTGCCCGAGTCGTTTGCGATCGCCGACTACGTGTACTTCATGTCGAACGGCCGCGTGCAGGCGCAAGGCACGCCCGCCGAGCTGCGCGCCTCGACCGACCCGATCGTGCGCCAGTTCATCGACGGCGCGCCGGACGGCCCGTTCCGCTTTCACTACCCGTCGAACCTGCCGCTCGAAGCGGACTTCGGCATCGACGGAGGCCGCTCATGACCGGCGTCATCAGCTCGATCGGGCGCACCGTGCTCGACACGATCGCCCGCGCGGGGCACGCCACGCGCTTCTTCGTGCGCCTCGTGCTCGAATTCTTCCCGCTGCTGCGCCGCCCGCGGCTCGTCACGAAGCAGATCCACTTCGTCGGCAACTATTCGCTCTTGATCATTGCCGTGTCGGGCCTGTTCGTGGGCTTCGTGCTCGGCCTGCAGGGCTACTACACGCTCAACCGCTACGGCTCCGAGCAGGCGCTTGGGTTGCTGGTGGCGCTCTCGCTCGTGCGCGAACTCGGGCCCGTCGTCACGGCGCTGCTGTTCGCGGGACGCGCGGGCACCTCGCTGACGGCCGAGATCGGCCTCATGAAGGCGGGCGAGCAGCTCACCGCCATGGAGATGATGGCGGTGGACCCCGTGCGCATCGTAATCGCGCCGCGCATGTGGGCGGGCGTGGTCGCCATGCCGGTTCTCGCGGCCATCTTCAGCGCGGTCGGCGTTCTGGGCGGCTACGTGGTGGGCGTGCTGCTCATCGGCGTGGACGCCGGTGCGTTCTGGTCGCAAATGCAGGGCGGCGTGGACGTCTGGGCAGACGTGGGCAACGGCGTGATCAAGAGCGTCGTGTTCGGCTTCGCCGTCACGTTCACCGCGCTCTATCAGGGCTATGAGGCCAAGCCCACGCCCGAGGGCGTGTCGCGCGCGACCACGAAGACGGTCGTGTACGCGTCGCTCGCAGTGCTCGGCCTCGACTTCCTGCTCACCGCGCTGATGTTCAGCTAACGGCGCCGGGCGGTGGCCCGGCCGCGCGGCGCTCGCATGAGCGCCACCGCAACGGATTCTCATTGGGATGACGATGAAAAAGAATGCTCTCGACTTCTGGGTCGGCCTGTTCGTGGTGCTGGGTTTTATCGCGCTGCTGTTTCTCGCGCTGAAGGCCGGCAACATGAGTTCGCTGTCGTTCCAGGCCACCTATCCGGTGAAGCTCAAGTTCGACAATATCGGCGGCCTCAAGCCGCGCGCGCCCGTGAAGAGCGCGGGCGTGACGGTGGGCCGCGTGGCGTCGATCGGCTTCGACTCCAACACGTATCAGGCGCTGGTGACGATCAACCTCGACCAGCAGTATCAGTTCCCGAAGGACACGTCGGCGAAGATCCTGACGTCCGGCCTGCTCGGCGAGCAGTACATCGGCCTCGAGCCGGGCGGCGATCCGGAAATGCTCAAGGCCGGCGACACGATCTCGATGACGCAGTCGGCCATCGTGCTCGAAAACCTGATCGGCCAGTTCCTGTATAGCAAGGCGGCCGATTCGGGCGCCGCGAAATCGCCCAACGGCGCGAGCGCGGATGCAGCGCCTGCCGCAATGCCGGCGCCCGCGCCTGCACAGGCTCCGGCCCCGGCCCCGGCCCCGGCGGCTTCGGCGGCCCAATAAGGAGAAATAAATGACGACCATACGCATGCGCGCCATTACGCTCGGCGTTGCCGCGCTTGCACTCGGGGGGTGTTCGACGGTGCAGACACCGTCGAAGGAAGACCCATGGGAAGGTTTCAACCGCACGGTGTACACGTTCAACGACAAGGTTGACCAGTACGCGCTCAAGCCGGTGGCGCAGGGCTACGTGAAGGTGACGCCGCAGCCGGTGCGCGATAGCGTGACGAACTTCTTCGCGAACATCGGCGACGTCTACAACGCCGCGAACAACCTCCTGCAGCTGAGGATCGCCGACGGCGTTTCGGACATCATGCGGATCGTGATCAACACGGTCTTCGGTCTCGGCGGTCTCTTCGACGTCGCGACGCTCGCGAAGCTGCCCAAGCACAACCAGGACTTCGGCCTCACGCTCGGTCACTATGGCGTGCCGCCCGGCCCGTACCTCGTGCTGCCGCTCTTCGGCCCGAGCACGGTGCGCGACGGCGTGGGCCTCGTGCCCAACTACTTCATCAATCCGCTCACCTATGTGGAGCCGGCAGGGCTCTCGTGGGGCCTCTATGGCCTGAACGTGGTGAGCACGCGCGCGAACCTGCTGGGCGCGAGCGAGCTGCTCGAAGGCGCGGCGATCGACCGGTACTCGTTCATCCGCAATGCCTATCTGCAGCGCCGCCGCTATCTGCTTTCGGACGGCCGCACGACGGACAGCAACCTGCCGGACTACGGCGACGGCGCACCGCCGCCGAAGTACGACGATGTCGACGAAGGCGCGGCGCCCGGTGCAGCGGCTCCTGCAGCCGCGTCGGCGGCCTCGGGCACCGCGCGTGCGGCCGCGCCGAACGCGGCCAGCATGCCGCCCGCATCCCCCGGCGGCGTAGCGACCGCGCCGGCCACGCTGGAAGGCCCGGCTGGTGCGGCCGCGCCGGAAGGCGCGTCGCAGACCACGGTGCCCGGCGACCAGATGGTTCCGCCGGCCCGCATCGGCTTCCCGAACATGCTGCGCCTGCACTGAACGCCGCACCCGACGAGGCAAGGCGCCTCGTCGGGCGGTCGGTCCGACATAAATGTCTGACGTAACAAGCAGAAACGCTTGTCGCACTTTGCTGTCAGTTTTTGACATGGCGAGATAGAACTCGCGTGATATCGTGGGCATCCAACGGGGTGCATGTCCCCAAACCAGCAGGACTCGATATGAAAAAATTCTTTCTGTACCCGATTTTTGCGATGTTTCTTTCGTTTGCCGGCGGCGCGTTCGCGCAGACGGTGGACACCA
>Ga0306920_100006092_pt1 | contig 15669 bp, 12 predicted proteins | sample flu12Cox44000170_FD_204666 | JGI IMG/M metagenome (GOLD analysis project Ga0306920, IMG submission 204666) | Lab enrichment of tropical soil microbial communities from Luquillo Experimental Forest, Puerto Rico - flux4day.12C.oxic.44.000.170 (v2)... | ecosystem: Environmental > Terrestrial >... | reverse complement strand
CACGTTGTTCGGCAAAAAGCTGCGCATCCCGGTATTGTGCGCGCCGGTCGGCTCGCTCGAAGTGTTCGAGCCGGGCGGCGCCGCGACTGTGGCCGGGGCTACACGGGCCTTCGGCAACGGCATAATCCTTTCCTCGGTATCGCATCCCGGCCTCGACAAGACCGCCGAGGCCTCCGGTGACGGGTTCAAGATCTTCCAGCTTTATGTGCGCGGCGACGCCGCCTGGGTCGACGACCACGTTTGCCGCGCGATCGACAAGAGCTATGACGCCTTTTGCCTGACCGTCGACACCGACAGCTACAGCCGGCGCGAGCGCGACATCGCCAAGCGCCATCAGCGCCGCCGCGTGCGCGTCGCCGACGCCCGCATCTTCCAGGCGCAGTTCAACTGGCGCGATGTCGAGCGGATCAAGAAGGGCTTCGACATCCCGCTGATCCTCAAAGGCATCGCCACCGCCGAGGACGCGAGGATCGCGCTCGAGCACGGCGTCGACTGCGTCTATGTGTCGAACCATGGCGGGCGGCAGCTCGACCAGGGTGTCGGCTCGATCGACGTGTTGCCTGAGGTCGTCGAGGCGGTCGGCGGGAAGGCGCGCATCATCGTCGATGGCGGCATCAGCCGCGGCACGGACGTCGTGAAGGCGCTGACCCTCGGCGCGGACGCAGTCGCCTGTGGCCGGCTTTATGTCTACGGGCTCGCCGCCGCCGGCGCCGAGGGCATGGTGCGCCTCTTCGAGATCCTCGAAGACGAGATCCGCATCTGCCTGTCCCTGCTCGGCGTCACCTCCTACCGCGAGCTCGACAAATCCTATATCCGCCCGGCGCGCCAGGTGGTTGAGCCGCACGTCCACAGCGCCTTCCCGCACCTCAACCTGCCGCGCGAGACGTATTAGCGGGGCGCCCAGTGCCTCTCGGCCCTCCTGTTCTTGCAGGGAATCTACAGGCGGCACCCACCTCTCCTCTCGATGATGTATCGCGCTCGAAGCGCCGTAAACGTCCGAAAATAAGATACGAATATGGCAATTTTATCGTTGCGCAACGGCGGGAGCCTAACAGCAACGTACCTCAAACCTCACGGGATTAAGCCCGGCGACGGCTGCTCAGTCGAAGGATCTCATAGAGGTATTCCCGAGAACGAAACGGGACCATGCGGGAATCCTCGTGTTCAACGGTGGACACTTCTTCCGCAGCTATGAGGGTGACAATAGCGGGCCGGAGTATGGGGCGATTTCCCGCGATATTATCCATTCTCGCCGGTCTTATTACCTGGAATTACATGTGCTGTGTTCCCAATCACGGGAGCGGTGACCTCCAAGAAGGAGAAAGTCACATGGTTCCTGATAGCTTCTCCGGCCTTGCCCAGACGCAAGCACCGCACCCACTCGCTGACGTGAGTCGTTGGGCAAAGAGGGCGGCCAAACTCCTCGGCGCGGCGGCCGTCGTCAGCCTCCTCGCCTCGACCATCGCCTTTGCCAATGACGTGGGAAACTCTCAGCAAGCGGCACGGGTGGAGCATGCCTGTAGCGTCGTAATGGGGCTGCATCGACCCGGAGATTTATACGACACATGCATCAGGAGTCTGAACAATACCTTGGCTGGGTTGGACCAGGCGCGCCTGGCCTCGACGGACGAAAGCAGATGTGCCCGCCAAGGCCTTAAGGCCGGTACGTCGGCTTATGCAGTCTGCGTGGTGGACGCCGAACAATCCCCGACGGACGCAACGGTCTCTGCCTATTGAAGCAAGCAAACTCTAGCGCGGAGAGAGCAATGTCACGCATGATCCTGATCGGCTCTTTTGCCGCTCTGCTCGCGGCAGCCAGCACTCAGAGCGCCAATGCCATCGAGAGCGCCAACCAAGCCGCTTGGTCCCAGGCGCGTTTAGCCTGTGCCGATGTGGGTATTGACCCCCGCAGCGCCGCCTTCGGTCAATGTGCCTTCGATCTCTACTATTCCTTGTGGAACGAGCAGAACGAGTTCGAGCGCTGACCGGGGGGATCAGACCCTGTAAGGGCGGCGGTCCCCGATAAACCTTGAGTTCATGCTGCAATGTTCCCCTTCCGACCCGCGCCGACGTCGCCGGTTCAAAGGCGCGGCAGCATTCGCTAGCGCATGGCCATCTGGCCTTCGCGATCATTTGGACGCCGAGGTGGCCGCCGCTATCCGCGGATCGTAGCCGCCGCTACTGCCACCGCTGTCAGCACGACGGCGCCAGGCAAATGTGTCCAGTCGCGATAGCGGATGAGGGTCATCATCGCAGCCAGCAAGATCACGACGCTGCCGATCGCGCCGGCGCGCGAGGTGGCCGGGATCAGCAGCAGCAACCCTGCCGTTATTTCGAGCCCGCCCGTCACCCGATGAAAACCGGGGGGATACCCCCAACGCGCGAAGGAAGCGCGGATCGATCTGGGACCGATGAAGTTGACCGCGCCCGCCCCGATCATCACGACGCCGAGTGCGATCGGAAGCCCGACTGCGATGAGTTTGTCTAACGGCATAGAAGGCTGCTCCGTCTTGTGGGCTTCCGGAACCGCCGCTTCATGACGGCTGGCCAGGAGGCGGCACTGCGCCGACTTGGATGAAGATGTCGAGTGTATTGAGTTCGTCCCAGTGCTCGACGAAGCGTCCATCCTCGACCCGCCAGATGTCGATAGAGCGCATGGCAAAGGCGTTGCCCGTCGCGGCATAGCCAAGGAAGTTTCCCGTGTGCGTGCCCTCATAGCGGTAGCGGCCGACTAGGCGCGTCCCGTCCTCCGAGACGAAGACGTCCTCGGCGAATACCTTGAGGTCGGGTACGCCCGCGAGGATCGCGCCGAAGACCTTCTTGACGCCCTCCAGACCGGGCTCGGCGAAGGCGTTGTGGTTCACATAGCCGGGCACGACGAGTTCATCGAAACGCGACACGTCGCGGCGGGACACGATCTCTGCGTAGAGATAGCCGAGCTTGACTTGATCGGCTGACATCGGAAGCTCCTGTTTTAAACGAGACTAATGGACCTGCTTAACACGGGTCGACCGAAGGTCTCCTGCGAGTCGATTTCGGAAACGTAATTGCGGTGGCGCTAGGTCTGCTGTCGGCGCTACCTAGCCGTTGGCCACGGGATTGGTGAAGGTCGGCTATCCACACCCCGAGCGGACCCCCAGCACGGGTACCAAGCGTCAGACTTTAACCGCTAGCCAGATCATTCGGCGAAAGGCGCAGCGAGCATCAATTGCGATGCGGTTGGTATGGGCTGACCATGCAGAGTGCACCCGGCGGTGCGCGCGACCTCATCAGTCCAGGCCAGGATCTGCGCAGCGGGATTACGCCGACAATGCTCTACCAGGAGATCACGAAACGCCGATTTGAAGTTTAATCGCGGATAGCTTGTCAGAATTTCTTCAAGCAACTGCGGGGGAACCTGATCGATACCGAGGCCCAGAAAGTCGAGCCCGGCGCCCAGATGCACCAAGGCAATTTCGGCCGCCATTCGCGAAGCTATGCCTGCCGATGTATGCAGAGCGATCGCTTCCCATACTCGCTCAGCGCGCGCAGGTGTCACTTGATGCTTCAGACAAAATTCTCGAGCAGCGTCGGCACCGTCCACTTCAAAGCGATATTCGCCGACATGGGCGGGAACGAGCCCAAGGTCGTGCAAAAGGGCCCCGCAAAAGGCAATTTCCTCGTCGATAATCGAGCGGCCGATGCTTCTTACGGCAAGGTTTCCAAAAACATAAGTCCGAACACAGTGATTGCAGATGAATTGTGGCGAAGTCGTTTCCAACAGATCTACTGCTGCTTTGGCCAACGGCGTATCGGGGATGCGAACGCCGGCTAACGATTCCATACGGGTAATAGTGGCCATCGCAGAACTCCTTATTGCTTGCTTGACGCCGGGCCTGCAGCAGGGCACGCCAACTTTCTCGGCCTGCGTTGTAGATGCGGAGCAATCTCCGGTGAGCGCCGGCCGTTATGCCACAACAGTTCCGACACATTGAATAATCGAACAATGGCGGCGATCGGAAATAGCAATGTTGCGCTTCGCTATTATTTGCTGCTCGCGCATTCTCGGGGTCGTGCAGCACTCAAAGCGACGAACAAACCGATTGGGCACAGACACGGCTAGCCTGCGCGGATGTCGGGCTCGACCCAGGCAGCAATGCCTTCGACGGGTGTGTGTTCGGCCTCTATTTCACTCTCTGGAAAAAGCAAAACGTCGCCTAGCGTTGAGCCGAGCGCGAAGCTGCGCTGCGCGTCCGGGATCGGTCGCGGTGTGAGCGCCGCGACAGCGTCGAAACTAAGACGGGCGCAGCCGGGAGGTCGCCGGCGCCGCCGCCGCCATCGCTGCCGTAATCTTCTCGGGGCGGGTGAAGGCAAGGTATTCGGCGGCGAACTCGGGCGGCAGGATTTCAACCATTGACTCGTTCTCGACCCACACTTCTATGACGTGGAAGGGGCCGCGATTGCAGCGGAAGCATTGCCAGCCTTCACGGGCGGCGATCGCCTCGACCTTGTCCGCGTCGGTCGCAACGCTGAGTGCGAAATGGGTCGGACCATAACCGCGCGCTTCGGGCTTCCTTACAAAACCGCCACCATCGCTGCCGCCGGGGTGCAGTTCGGTCCCAGCCGGGTAGACTTCGACACCGGATCCGTGCTCGTCGAGCTGAAGCGCGAAAAAGCTCCCCGGATTGGGCGGAAACGGCACCGCTTTGCCGCCCATCAGCTCGGCCAGCACTTCGGCGGCACGCTTCGGATCGCGGGCGGCGATGGATAGATGGTGGATCATTGGTACCTCTCAGCTGTTCCCAGGCGGATGGATAGCACGACGAGACCGCGGGCGCGACGGGTAACCAAGATGGGCTATAAACCGCGCATGAAGCACCTAGTGCTCGCCGTCATCCTCGTCGCGCTTCCGCTCGCTGCAAGAGCGCAGCCCGCATCGGGTCCGCCGGCGGTCGGCGTCGTGCGCGCCGAGCGGCAGCAGATGACGCAGACCGACGAGTTCATCGGACGCATCCAGTCGATCGGGCGTGTGGCGCTCGTTGCGCGGGTCACGGCGTTTCTCGAAAAGCGGCTATTTGTCGAGGGCACTGAGGTCAAACAAGGCGATCTCCTCTACCAGCTCGAGCAGCCACCGTTTCAAGCGCAGGTAGACTTCAACAAGGCGAACGTCGCTCAGCTCGAAGCGCAGCACCGCAATGCCGAGCTGACGCTCGAGCGCGCGCAATATCTGTTAAAGACTGTTGCGGGCCAACAGTCGAATGTCGATGCGGCGCTGGCTCAAGAGAGATCCTTGGCCGCGCAGATCGCGGGCGCCCAAGCCCAACTACAAACCGCCCAAATCAACCTCGACTATACTGAGATCCGTGCGCCGATCGACGGCAGGATCAGCGCCACCGAGGTCACCGAGGGCAATGTCGTCTCGCCGACCAGCGGGACCCTAGCGACGCTCGTCAGCCAAGACCCGATGTATGTGCTGTTCCCGGTGTCGACGCGGACCGGGCTCGAGCTGCGCGACCGATACGAGGCGAAGGGCGGTTTCAGCGCGGTCGTGCTTAAGCTGCGCCTGACGGATGGGCGAATCTACGGGCAGGAGGGCAAGCTCGATTATGTGTCGCCGACGGTCGCCACCAACACCGATACGATCACGGCCCGCGGCGTTTTCCCCAACCCGTTCATTCCAGGGATGCCGACGAGCGGACCGGCGCCGCGCGAGCTGTTCGACGGGGAGTTCGTCACCGTGCTGCAAGAGGGTGTTCAGCCGATTACCGTTCTCGCGATCCCGCGGGCAGCGGTGCTATCTGACCAGCAGGGCGATTATGTCTACGTCGTCGATGCGCAGAACAAGGCGCAGCAGCGGCGCATTCAGCTCGGCCAATCGACCCCGTCGGTCGCGGTGGTGACCACCGGCCTGAACGAAGGCGAGCTGGTCATCAGCGAGGGAATTCAAAGAGCCCGGCCCGGCGAGGTTGTCTCGCCCGGCCCGGTGACCCCGCCGCCGCAGGTCGCGCCGCGTGGTGCGAGCACCCCGAGCGAGCCCGCCAAGTCCTCGTCGGGCGGGTCGGAGACGAAACAATGATTTCGGCGATCTTTGTCGATCGACCGCGGCTTGCGGTCGTCATTGCGCTGGTCATCACGATCGCTGGCGCGCTGGCGCTGCTCCGCATCCCGGTTGCCCAGTTCCCCGACATCGTGCCGCCGCAGACCGTGGTCTCGGCCACCTTTCCCGGCGCCTCCGCCGCCGTCGTCGAATCGAGCATCGCCCAGCCGATCGAGGCGCAAGTCGTCGGCGTCGACAAGATGATTTATATGAGTTCGACGAGCGGCAATGACGGCAGTTACAACTTGACCGTCAGCGATCCCGACATCAACACCAACGCCGTCAACAACCGGGTGCAGACCGCGCTCGCCCAGCTCCCCCAGGAGGTCCAGCTCGAGGGGCTGACGATCCAGAAAAAATCGTCGGCCGTGCTGCAGTTCCTCATGCTCTACAGCGAGAACGGCAAACAGGATCCGCTGTTTATTACCAATTACGCGATCATCAATGTGCTCGACGTGTTGTCCCGCACGCCCGGAGTCGGCCAGGCGCGCTTGTTCGGCGCGCTAAATTACTCGATGCGGATCTGGTTCGACACGCAGCGGCTTAACAATCTCCAGATGACGCCGGCCGATGTCATCGCGGCGATCCAGGCGCAGAACGTGGACGCGCCGGTCGGCCGGATCGGCGCGCGCCCGATCGGCAAAGACCAGCAATTCCAATTGAACCTCCAGACCCTTGGTCGCCTCACGACATCAGAGCAGTTCGGGAACATCGTGTTGCGCGCCAATCCCGACGGCTCACTGGTTCGTATAAGCGATGTCGCCCGGGTCGATCTAGGGGCCCAGAACCAGGACATTGAAGGCCGCCTCAACGGCGAGCCAGCGGTGGCGATCGGTGTCTACCTCTCTCCCGGCGCCAATGCTGTGCAGACGGCTGCTCAGGTCAGGGCCAATTTAGACCGGTTGAGCCAGCGCTTCCCGCCCGGTCTCAAATACCTCGTCAACTACGACACCACCACCTTCGTCCAAGATACCATTCGCGATGTGCTGACCACTCTATTGATTGCCTTCGGACTCGTCGTGATCGTCGTCTTTGTGTTTCTCGGCAGCCTCCGCGCGACCCTCATTCCCGCCATTGCAGTGCCGGTCAGTGTAATCGGCGCTTTCGCGGTGCTGCTGGTGATGGGCTATTCGGCCAATACAATATCGCTCCTCGCGATGGTATTGGCGATCGGCATCCTGGTCGACGATGCCATCGTAGTGGTCGAGAACGTCGAACGCGTGATGGAGGAAGAACCGAACCTCTCGCCCGCGGATGCGACAAAGAAAGCGATGGCCGAGATCACCGCGCCGATCATCGCGATTACGCTGGTTCTTCTTTCAGTGTTCGTACCGATCGCCTTTATTCCCGGTATCTCGGGAACATTGTTTCGGCAATTCGCGGTGACGATCAGCGTCGCAATGCTGATTTCGGCGTTGAATGCGCTGACCTTATCGCCGGCATTGTGTGCTGTGTTTCTCCGCGCAAGCGGCCCCAAGCGTGGCCCAATGGGTTGGGTGCTGCGTCGCATCGATAATATCCGCGATGGTTACGCAGCGATCGTGCGCCGCCTGGTGCGTATCTCCGTACTCGGCATCGTGGCAATATTGGCGAGTGCTGCCGGGATTTACTTTCTGATGTTGCGAACGCCGACCGGGTTTCTGCCGGAAGAGGATCAGGGTGCCTTTTTTATCAATGTGCAGTTGCCGGACGGTGCATCGGTCATCCGTACCCGCGATGCGGTCAAGCAGATAGAGGCAGTGCTGAGGCAGATGCCGCAGATCCAGAACATTTTCGCGATCGTCGGGTTTTCGATCATCGACAGCGTCAATGAGCCGAATACCGCCTTTATCGTGCCGACATTGAAGCCCTTCGCCGACCGCGTCGGCGCAGCAAACTCGGCCCAGGCGCTGATCGCAAAGGTTTTCGCCGCAGCACGGGAGGTCCGCACCGCGACGATTATCCCGTTCAACCTGCCGCCGATCATCGGGCTGTCGACGACTGGCGGGTTCGAATACCGGCTCGAAGGGCTGGAAGGACAGGATCCCTCCGCCATGAACAGCGTGATGCAGGGCCTTCTCGCCGCCGCCAACCAGGACCCGCGCCTGACCCGCGTCTTCTCTACCTTCACAGCCAGCAACCCGTCGATCTTTCTAGACATCGACCGCGAGAAAACGCAGGCCCTGGGCCTCGGCATGAACGATGTGTTCGGCGCGTTGCAGGCGACATTGGGCGGCATCTTCATCAACAATTTCAATCTGTTCGGACGGATCTGGCAGGTCAACATTCAGGGCGAGGCGGCCGACCGCAGAGACGTCTCCTCGCTGTGGCAGATTCAGATTCGCAACAGGTTTGGCGAGAACGTGCAGCTGCGCTCTATCGCCGAGGCTCGCGTCGTTCTCGGGCCACAGGTCATCACCCGCTACAACAACTATCGCGCAATCCCGATCCAGGGCAGCCCGTCGCCGGGCACATCCTCCGGCGCCGCTCTCGCAGCGATGGCGGAGGTCTCGGCCAAGACCTTGCCTCCCGGCTACAGCTATGAATGGACCGGCACCGCTTATCAGGAAGTAGCGGCTTCGGGCCAGACCGGCGCGATCCTCGGTCTCGCCGTGCTCTTCGCATTCCTGTTTCTCGTCGGGCTCTACGAAAGCTGGATGATCCCCGTGCCGGTACTGCTGTCCGTTCCGATCGGAGTACTGGGTGCGTTTCTTGGAATACTCGTCTTTCACCTCTCGCTCGACCTCTACGCCCAAATCGGGCTCGTGGTGCTGATCGCGATGTCCGCCAAGAACGGTATTTTGATCGTCGAATTCGCCAAAGATCGGCGCGAAGAGGGCATGGACATTCGCGAGGCCGCGGTGCTCGGCGCGCGGATGCGCTTCCGCGCCGTGATGATGACCTCCTTTGCGTTCATCCTCGGTGTCTACCCGCTCGTCACCGCGCAAGGCGCTGCCGAGATCAGCCGCCACAGCGTCGGGACGCCGGTTTTTGCCGGCATGATCGCCGCCAGCGCCATCGGCCTCTTCGTGATTCCAATGCTCTACGTCACGTTCCAGACGATCCGTGAGCGCAGCAGCGAGCGCTTCCGGCGCTTAAGGCCGCGTCCCGCCCCCCTCCCGTCCCCTCCCCCGCAACCGGGTGAGGATTAGGGGGGTGGGCGCCATCACCGGAATGCGAGCCGCTCCGCGCTGGCCCTCACCGTCGCCCGAACAGCCTCTCGATGTCGCTGAGAGCGAGCGCAATATAGGTCGGGCGGCCGTGGTTGCATTGGCCACTATTCGGAGTTGCCTCCATCTGCCGCAACAGCGCGTCCATCTCGGCGGGCGACAGGCGCCGCCCGGCGCGAACGCTGGTGTGGCACGCCAGGGTGCCGCAGAAGGTTTCGATGCATTCCTTTAACGCCAGGGTGTCGCCCCATTCGGCAAGTTCGTCGGCGAGGTCGCGCACGAGGCCGCGAACATCGAGCCCCGGGAGCAATGCCGGAACCTCGCGGACGACGACGGCGCCGGCGCCAAACTGCTCGAGCACGAGCCCGAATTCGGCAAGCTCCGGGGCGCGGACGGCGAGTCGCGCCGCGCCCGCCTCGTCGAGCTCCACGACCTCCGGCAACAACAGAGCTTGGCGCGCCACGCCATGCGCGGCCAGTGCTTCTTTCATGCGCTCGTAGACCAGCCGCTCATGCGCGGCGTGCTGATCGACGAGGACGATCCCGGTCGCGGTCTCCGCGAGGATATAGGTGCCGTGCAGTTGCGCGCGCGCAGCGCCCAGCGGCGTCTCTGCCGGCGCTGACGGCGCCCCGTCGATCGGCCGCAGAAACTCATTGGCGCTCTCAGCAAGTGCCAATGACGGGCTCGGCGGCGGCAGTGGGAAAGCGAAGCGCGGTGTGCTCGCGGCAGGACGAAAGGCAGCCATGGCCGCGTCGGCCACTGTCGACGAGGCGCGGTGCCCGGCAGCGGCGAGTGCATTGCGCAATGCGCCGACGATCAGCCCCCGCACGAGCGCCGCATCCCGGAACCGCACTTCGGCCTTCGCCGGGTGGACGTTGACGTCGATCTCCTCGGGCGGGCCATCGAGGAACAAAGCGACCATCGGATGGCGGTCGCGGGCGAGCACATCCTGATACGCGCCGCGCACCGCCCCGACGACCAGTTTGTCTCGCACCGGCCGGCCGTTGACGACGAGGTATTGGTCGCGCGGCGCGGCCCGATTAAGGGTCGGCAATCCAATCAGTCCCGTTAGCCGAAAGCCGCCCCGCGCGGCGTCGATCTCGACCGAGTTCTCGGCAAAATCGCGCCCCAACAGCGCCGCGAGCCGGACCCGGCGCGCGATTGCGGCGTCGATTTCGCCGGTCGGCGCCAGTCTGAGCAGCGCGCGCTCGTCGTCGCCGACTACCGTGAACGAAATTGCGGGATAGGCCATCGCCAGCCGCCGCACCGCGTCGACTGCCTGATCGCGCTCGGTGCGCGGCGTCTTCAGGAATTTGAGGCGTGCCGGTGTCGCGAAGAACAGGTCGCGCACCTCGACCCGGGTGCCCGCCGGGTGCGCCGCCGGCAGCGGCGCCGATTTCCGGCCCGCCTCGACCACGATCTCCCAGGCACTGTCGGCATCCGCCGGGCGCGAGAGGATCCGCATACGGCTCACCGCGCCAATCGACGGCAAAGCCTCGCCGCGAAAGCCGAGCGCAGCGATGTGCAGCAAATCGTCCTCCGGCAACTTCGACGTGCAGTGGCGCTCGACAGCCAGAGACAATTCGCCCGGTGTCATGCCGTCGCCATTATCGGCGACCGCAATCAGCGCTTGGCCGCCTTCCCACAATGTGACGTCGACCCGCGAAGCGCCGGCATCGATCGCGTTCTCGACCAATTCCTTGACCGCCGCCGCCGGCCGCTCGATGACCTCCCCGGCGGCGATGCGGTTGACGAGGACCGGCGGCAGAAGACGGATCGCCATCGCTCAAGTTTATGCTAACGGAGAGCGCGAGCATAGAAAGGAGGAGCGCGGGATGCCGCCGAGGACAGCCGATGACGGGGGCGCCGAGTATCTCGAACGGGCGCGCGCTTTTGTTCCCGCGCTCGCCGCCGCCGCGCCCGAGATAGAGCGGCAGCGCGAATTGCCGGAGTCGATCGTTGCGGCGATGGTAGAGCGTGGCTTTTTCCGCATGTTGTTGCCGCGCTCGATCGGCGGCGCCGAGCTGCTGCCCACCCCCTATGTCCGCGTCGTCGAGGAAATCGCCAAGGGCGATGCGAGCGCGGCGTGGTGCCTCAACCAGGGCGCCGGCTGCTCGATGACCGCGGCCTATCTCGATCCGGCCGTCGCCAAGGAGGTCTTTGGCCTACCGCGCGGCATCCTCGCCTGGGGACCGGGCCCCGGCAAAGCGCGAATCGTCCAGGGCGGCTACCGGGTGACCGCGACGTGGAGCTTCGCGAGCGGCAGCCACAATGCGAGCTGGCTCGGCTGCCACGTTCCGATCTACGACGAGAATGGCAAGCAATTGCTGCATCCCGACGGCAGTCCGATTATCCGCACCCCGGTTTTCCCAAAATCCTGCGCCGAGATGACCGACATCTGGCATGTCATCGGACTGCGCGGCACCGGAAGCGACAAGTATTCGGTTACAGATTTGTTTGTGCCGGACGCTTATGTCGCGCGCGCGACGATGACAGCACCCGCCGCGAAGACGGGCTACTCTACCGGTTCAGCAGCCTGCAGCTATACGCCTCCGGGTTTGCCGGGGTCGCGATGGGGGTCGCGCGGAGCGCGCTCGACGCGTTTATCGAACTGGCGCGCGACAAGGTGCCGTTTCGCGGCAAATCCACTTTGCGCGACAACAATGTTGTGCAGTCGCAGGTCGCGCAATCGGAGGCGCGGCTGCGCTCCGCCCGCGCCTTTCTGTACCAATCGCTGGAGAAGATCACCGCCGGGGTGGAGAGCGCGGGCCGGCTCACCCTCGAGCAGCGGATGGAGATCCGGCTCGCCTCGACCTTCGCGATCCACCAATCGCTGAGTGTCGTCGACACGGCCTACCATGCCGCCGGCTCGACCGCGATCTTCGAAGAGAACCCGTTCGAGCGCCGCTTCCGCGACATTCATACGGTATCGCAGCAGCTACAGGGGCGGCAGGAGCATTTCGAGACCGTCGGTCAGTATCTGCTCGGCCTCGACCCCGATACGCTCGCCTGGTTGTGATTCCGTGGTAAGGTTCTGGCGTGAAGCCTGCGAAATTCGACTACCATTGCCCGGCCACGGTCGACGAAGCCATCGCGGCGCTCGGGCGGTACCAGGGCGAAGCACGTGTGCTCGCCGGCGGCCAGAGCCTCGTGCCGATGATGAATTTTCGGCTTGCGACACCTGCGGCGATCATCGACCTCAATCGTATTCCGGGTCTCGACAAAATCGAGCTGACAGACGGGACTCTCAGGATCGGCGCAATGGCGCGTCAGCGGCGGCTCGAATTCGCCCCAGCCGTTGCCGAGAAGCTTCCGTTGCTGGGCGAGGCATTGGGCTGGGTCGGGCACCTGCCGACCCGCACGCGCGGCACGATCGGGGGATCGATTGCGCATGCTGACCCCGCGGCCGAGATCCCGATGGTACTGCAGGCCCTCTCCGGCGAGGTCGTGGTTCGCGGGACGCAAGGCGAGCGGCGCATCGCGGCACCCGATCTTTTCGTCGCACCGTTGACCACTGCCCTTGAGCCCGACGAGATCCTGACCGAGGTGCGCTTTCCGGTCATACCGCCTGGCGCCGGGTATGCGATCGAGGAATTCGCCAGGCGCAAGGGCGATTTTGCGATAGCAGCAATTGCGGTCATGCTGGTGCGGGAAGGCGAGCGCTGCGCGACGGCACACCTCGCGACCGCGGGAATCGGCCCGGTGTCGGTCCGTCTGAGCGAGGCAGAAAATATCCTCGAACAAAGGGGGCTCGGCGAGGACGCCGTTGCCGCGGCGGCGCAACGGGCGGCCGAATTGGTCGAGCCAATGGCCGACCACAACGCGTCGGCGGATTTCCGGCGCCATTTGACGGGGGTGCTCACCCGCCGCGCTGTGCTCAAGGCCAGGGATCGACAAAATGTCCGCACCGGTTGACATCCGGTTGACCGTCAACGGACAGCCGCGCGAGGGTCGCTGCGAGCCGCGCAAGCTCCTCGTCGACTTCATACGGGAGGATCTCGGTCTGACCGGCACTCATGCCGGTTGCGAGCACGGGGTCTGCGGCGCCTGCACGATCTTCTACAATGGCGAAGCCGCCCGCTCGTGCATCATGTTTGCAGTGCAAGCCGACGGCGCAGAGCTGCTGACGGTCGAGGGCCTCGCTGAGAGCGACGGCAAGCTTCACCCAATGCAGCAGGCGTTTCACGAGCATCACGCATTGCAATGCGGGTTCTGCACGCCCGGCATGCTCATCGCCGCACTCGATTATCTGAAGATCAACCCGACGCCCACCGAAGACGAGATCCGCGAGGCGATCTCGGCGGTGCTCTGCCGCTGCACCGGCTACATCAACATCATCAAGGCGGTGAAGGCCGGGGCGGAGGTAATGCGCGCCGCCAAATCATGAGCGAGACCGGCGGACTGGTCGGCCGCTCGCTGCTGCGCCGCGAGGACCGCCGGCTATTGACCGGCGCGGGTCAATTCATTGCCGACCTTGAATTGCCGCGCATGCTCCACGTTGCTTTTGTCAGAAGCCAGCTGGCGCATGCGCGCATCCGTTCGGTCGATCTGTCGCGGGCTGCAGCCGCACCGGGGGTCGCATTGGCGCTCAGCGGCGCCGACCTACTGCGGCTGTTGCCCCCAGTGCCGGATACGCAGCTCTCCCTGCCGAGCAAATGGCGAAGCTTCGTCCAGCACGAGTTCCGCAACCCGCAGCAGCCGCTATTGGCACACGACAAGGTGCGGCATGTCGGTGAAGCGGTTGCGGTGATCGTGGCGGAGGACCGCTATCGTGCGGAAGACGGGGCTGCATTGGCGACTGTCGAATTGGAGACGCTGCCCGCGGTAGTCGACGCCGAAGCGGCTCTCGCTGCCAATGCGTCAATTATCCACGACGAACTGGAGACGAACCTTCTCGGCGCGTTTTCGGTGGCGAAGGGCAATGCCGGCTTCGCACTGGAGCAGGCGCCGCACAGATTGCAGCGGCGCTTCTATCATCACCGCTACGCCGCGATGCCGATCGAGTGCCGCGGCGTTGCGGCGCTTTATGACCCGCGCACCGACTCGGTGACGATCTGGTCAGCGACCCAGGTCGTGCATTGGGTGCGTCGCGAGGCGGCGGCGATCCTGGGCCTGCCGGAAGCGCGCGTACGATGCCTGGCGCTCGACGTCGGTGGTGGTTTCGGGGTCAAGGGCCACGTCTATCCCGAGGATCTGCTCATTCCGTTTCTTGCGAGGCGGCTCGGCCGGCCGGTGCGCTGGCTCGAGGACCGGCACGAGCATCTGCTGTGCTCGGCGCATTCGCGCGACCAGTTGCACGAGGTCGAAATCGGCTTCGACAATGACGGCCGCATCCTCGCCCTCAAGGACGAGTACATCGTCGATTGCGGCGCGTGGAACCCGATCGGCGCGGGTGTGCCGTACAACACCGCGGCGCACCTGTGCGGACCCTACAAGATCGACCACCTGACCGCCTCGTGCCGCACTGCGGCGACGAACAAGGTGCCGAACTCCGCCTATCGAGGCGCTGGCCGGCCGGAAGCCGTGTTTGCGATGGAGCGGATCATCGATCTCGTGGCAGCGAAGCTCGGGCTGGAGCCGGCCGAAGTCCGCCTGCGCAACATGATCCGAGCCGACGAGATGCCCTACCGCGCCGGCATCCCGTATCGCGACGGCGAGCCGATCGTCTATGACAGCGGCGATTACCCCGGCGCGCTGCAGCAGGCGCTGCAGGCCATCGGCGGCGTCGACGCCTTCCGCCGCCGGCAGGGCGAAGCGCGGCAGCGGGGCCGGTATCTCGGTCTCGGCATCGGGTTCTATGTCGAGGGCACCGGGGTCGGGCCGTTCGAGGGCGCTACCGTGCGGATCGACCCTTCTGGCAAGGTGTACATCGCGACCGGCGCGTGCCCGCAAGGCCAGGGCATGGAGACGATCTTTGCGCAGATTGTCGCCGATGCCTGGAAGGTCTCGCCCGACGATGTCGTCGTTTCGCTCGCTGATACCGCCGCGATCCCGATGGGGTTCGGCACGGTCGCCAGCCGCAGCACGGTGACGGCCTCGGCGGCGATCCATCGCGCAAGCGAGCGGGTGCGCGAGAAAGCCTTCACGATCGCCGCCAATGTTCTCGAGTGCGCGCCCGCCGATCTCGAACTTCGCGACGGCGCGGTCGGCGTCGTTGGCGTTCCCGGCGCCGCGGTCAGTCTCGCGCGGCTGGCACAGGATGCACGGCCCGGCTGGGATCACGCCCGGCCCTCGGGCGTCAATGCCGGGCTGGAGGAGACCCATTATTGGGAGCCGCCGACCGTCACCTGGAGCTATGCCGCGCATGTCGTAATTGTCGACGTCGACGCCGAGACCGGGCATGTAGCAATCGATAAATACGTGATCGCTCATGATTGTGGTGTCGTCGTCAACCCACTCCTCGTCGAAGGTCAGATTGCCGGCGGCACCGCGCAAGGGATCGGC
>Ga0306920_100006091_pt1 | contig 15670 bp, 12 predicted proteins | sample flu12Cox44000170_FD_204666 | JGI IMG/M metagenome (GOLD analysis project Ga0306920, IMG submission 204666) | Lab enrichment of tropical soil microbial communities from Luquillo Experimental Forest, Puerto Rico - flux4day.12C.oxic.44.000.170 (v2)... | ecosystem: Environmental > Terrestrial >... | reverse complement strand
CATCACGGTAGATCCAATCACGCGAATCGAAGGGCACCTGCGCATTGACGTGAATGTGGACGGCGGCAGGGTGACGGATTCCTGGGCATCGGGAACGATGTTCCGCGGGATCGAAACGATTCTGCAGGGACGTGACCCGCGCGAGGCGTGGCTGTTTGCACAGAGGTTCTGCGGCGTGTGCACGACAGTGCACGCGGTAGCCTCGGTGCGCGCGGTAGAAAACGCCGCGGGCATCCAGGTGCCACCGAACGCGCAGTTCATCCGCAACCTCATCCTGATCGCGCACGCGCTACAGGATCACATCGTGCACTTCTATCACTTGTGCGCGCTCGACTGGGTGGACGTGGTATCCGCGCTAAAGGCGGACCCGGCGAAGACGTCTTCGCTCGCCAACAGCCTGTCGAACTGGCCGCGCAACGGCTATGAAGATTTCAAAACGGTGCAGAACCGCGTGAAGGCGTTTGTCGAACAGGGACAGCTCGGTATCTTCACGAATGGCTATTGGGGGCACCCGGCGATGCATCTGCCGCCGGAAGTGAACCTGTTGGCGGTGGCGCACTATTTGCAGGCGCTCGAGTATCAGCGGAATGCTAACCAGATCGTAGCCATTCTCGGAAGCAAGACACCGAACATCCAGAACCTGGCGGTCGGCGGTGTGGCAAATGCGATCAACCTGGACAATCAGGCGACCTTGAACATGGACAAGCTGTACATGATCAAGAGCTTGTTCCAGGATTTGACGGATTTCGTACATCGGGTTTACTTCGTGGACGCATGCGCAGTTGCGGCGTTGTATCCGGATTGGTTCAACTACGGAGCTGGTGTGACAAATTACCTTGCCGTTCCGGACCTGCCACTCGATAGTGCCATGAAGGAATTCGACCTGCCCGGCGGCATTATTTTCGACGGCAAGCTGGAGCAGGTCTACGCGATCAAGAGCCACGCGGACCAGCGGTTGCGGAATGGCGTCACGGAAAACGTTTCGCACGCCTGGTATGAAGGCGAGAAGACCTTGCATCCGTGGAAGGGCGAGACGAACCCGCACTACACGGGTTTCAAGGATGACGGGAAATACAGTTGGGTGAAGTCGCCGCGGTTTGAAGGGAAACCGATGCAGGTTGGGCCGCTCTCGCAGGTGCTGGTGGGCTATGCGCAGGGGCACAAGCTGACGCAGAAGTGGGCGGGAGAGGCGATCAAGCAGGTGTCGACGATTTCGAAGAGGCAAGTGACGCCCGGCATGCTGCAATCCACGCTGGGCCGCATCGCTGCGCGCGCGATCCGCGCTTCGATGCTGGCGGACCTGGCGGAAAAACACTGGGATCTGCTGGTGAAGAACATCGCATCGGGCGACGCGAAAATTTACGTCAAGCCGCAGTTTGGAGACAAAGAACTCCAGGGAGTGGGCTTCCACGAGGCACCCCGCGGGACGTTGTCGCATTGGGTGGTGATCAAAGACGGGCAGATCGCGAACTACCAGGCGGTGGTTCCGACGACCTGGAACGCCGGACCACGCGACGAGCATGGCACGCATGGCCCGTACGAAGCGTCGCTGCTCGGTAATCCGGTGGCGGATGCCGAGAAACCGCTGGAGGTTCTGCGGACGGTTCACTCGTTTGACCCGTGCTTGGCTTGCGCGATTCACACGTTTGATCCCGACGGGAAAGAAGTGATTCGTGTGACAGATACGAAGTAAGGAGGCGGTTATGCGTGAAAACGGAGGCGCAGTGCCGGTGCGGGTCGGCGAGAAAATGATCGACGCAGAGCACGACCTGCAGATGCAGCTTCTCGATTCGCTCTCCCAGGCGATTCAGCGGGGAGGAGAAATTTCTCCGATGAAGTACATTCTGGAGCAATTCATCGAGTTTTCGGACATGCATTTTCTGTCCGAGCAACTGGTGATGCGCCTGCATGGGTACCCGGGATATGAGCCACACCTGGAAGAGCACACACGGCTGATGAAGAAGGTTCGTGAGATTCGCGCGAACCTGATCAAGGGCGAGCGCCAGCCAAGTCTGGTGCTTGTCGAGGAGCTGCGAGCCTGGCTGATCGAACACATCGCGACCGAAGATGCGGCGTTCGGAACGTTCCTGAAGGCGAAGGAAGGGGCCGCGGCATGAACCGGCGCATTGGTGTGCTGGGCATCGGCAACGTGTTAATGGGCGACGATGGCGTGGGACCGTATGCGGTGAAGTTGCTCGAAGCGCGGTACGAATTTCCGGACAACGTGGAGCTGCAGGATCTAGGTACGCCGGGACTCGGGATCACAGCAGCGTTTTCGGACTACGACGCGATCATCATGATTGATGCGCTGAACGCGAAGACAGAGCCCGGTGAGGTGGCCATCTACCGGAAGGAACGGTTGGTGCAGGTGCCATTGAAGCCGCGGGTAAGCCCGCACGATCCGGCGTTGGTGGAGGCGCTGCTGTTTTCCGAGCTCAGTGGAAACTGCCCGGAGGAAGTTTTGCTGGTTGGAGTGGTGCCGCAGCGATGCGAGCTTGGTTGCGCGATGAGCGATGCGGCGCATCTGGGCATGGTAGCGGCGATTGGCGCGGTGTTAACCGAGCTCGAACGGCTTGGCGCGACAGTCACCTTGAAGGCGCGACCCGATGAACCCGCCATTTGGTGGGAGAAAGGCGCTAGCAAACTTTCCTTAGAAGAAGGACTCGCTCATGTGCCTGGCCATCCCCGGTAAGATCGCAGAAATCCAAGAAAAAGAAGGCGTCCGCACCGGACGCGTGTTATTTGGCGGCATTGCGCGCCAGGCTTGCCTGGACTTCGTGCCGGAAGCACGCGTGAACGACTACGTGATGGTGCACGTGGGCTTCGCCATCAGCGTGGTCCGGAAGGAAGAGGCGGAGCGGACATACGCGCTGCTGGAAAGCATGGGCGTGGTTGGAGAAGAGTTGGCTTTGCGTTCGGGGGAGACGCCGAGTTCATGAAATACATGGATGAATATCGCGACGTGAAAATCGCTCGCGGCTTGGCGACGGAGATCCGGCGACGCTCGACAAGGCCCTGGGTGTTGATGGAAATTTGCGGCGGGCAGACGCACACGCTAATGCGTTACGGGATTGATGAGTTGCTGGGGAGCAGCGTGGAGTTGGTGCATGGACCGGGATGCCCTGTATGCGTGACGCCGCTGGAAATGATCGACCGCGCGAATGCGCTGGCGCGACGGCCGCAGGTGACGCTGGTTTCCTACGGCGATATGCTGCGCGTGCCCGGGTCGGAGACGGATCTGTTTCATGTGAAGGCCGAAGGCGGGGACGTGCGGATTGTGTATTCGCCAACCGATGCAGTGGAGCTTGCACGGAAAGAGCCGGAGCGCCAGGTGGTGTTTTTCGCAATCGGATTTGAGACCACAGCTCCCGCGCATGCGATGGCGGTTCTGCAGGCGCGACGGCTCGGACTGAGAAATTTCCATTTGCTTGTTTCGCACGTCTTGGTGCCGCCAGCGATTCGAATGTTGCTGCAGTCAGGGCGGAACCGGGTACAGGGATTTATCGCACCCGGACATGTGTGCACGGTAATGGGTGTTACGGAATACGAAGAGCTGGCGCGGGAGTTTCATGTGCCGATTGTGGTAGCTGGATTCGAGCCAGTGGATTTGCTCGATGCAATCCGGTTGCTGGTGTGCCAGTTGGAAGAAGGGCGCGTTGAGGTGGAGAATTCGTATGCTCGCTCGGTGCAGTATGCGGGGAATCGAGTGGCGCAATTGGCCGTGGAACGCGTATTTGAAGCGACCGACCGCAAATGGCGCGGCGTGGGCGAGATTGGCGCGAGCGGACTGCGTTTGAAGAACGAGTTTGCGGCGTTTGATGCTGAGCGCGTGTTTGGGCTGGCGAATGTGCATGCGGAAGAGCCGAGCGAGTGCATCAGTGCGGAGGTTTTGCTGGGACACAAGAAGCCGACAGATTGTGCAGCGTTTGGGACGCGGTGCAGTCCAGAAAATCCTCTGGGCGCGCCGATGGTTTCCACGGAAGGTGCCTGTGCAGCGTATCACCAATACCGACGTCATCTCGTTACCCTCTGACAGCGTGAACCAGGAAGTGAACGGCACTCCTGCCGGATTTGCTTGTCCCGTACCTCTGCCAGCGGGTGGCCGCGTACTGCTGGGACACGGGAGCGGCGGCAAGTTGAGCGCCGAGCTGTTGCGGGAAGTGTTTCTACCGGCACTGGGGAATCCCGTATTGGATCGCATGGAAGATCAGGCGGTGGTTTCGCTCAACGGGATGCGACTGGCGATGACCACCGATTCGTTTGTGGTGAAGCCACTGTTTTTCAAGGGTGGTGACATCGGATCATTGGCGGTGCACGGCACGATCAATGATTTGGCGATGGGCGCGGCGAAGCCGCTGTGGATGAGCGTGGCATTCATACTCGAAGAAGGGCTGCCGTTAGACGTGCTTCGGCGCGTGGTGGCTTCGATGCACGCGGCGGCGGATCGCGCAGGCGTACAGATTGTTACTGGTGACACGAAGGTGGTCGAGAAGGGCAGCGCGGACGGGATGTACATCAATACGACAGGCGTGGGGTTGGTGCGCGAGGGAATTTCGCTTTCGGCGAGCCAGGCACAACCCGGAGACGCGATTCTGGTGAGCGGAATGATCGGGGATCACGGGATTGCGATTTTGGCGGAGCGCGAAGGGCTGAAGTTTGACACGGAAGTGCGTAGCGACACCGCTGCGCTGCATGAACTGGTGGGTACGCTGCTCGAGGCGACCAGCGAAGTGCGTTGCCTCCGCGATCCCACCCGCGGTGGACTTTCGAGCGCCTTGAATGAAATTGCGGGAAGCTCCCAGGCGGGGATCGAATTGCAGGAAACGGCGATACCGGTGCGTGAGGAGGTGCGCGGAGCCTGCGAGATGCTGGGACTAGACCCGCTGTACGTGGCTAACGAAGGCAGGCTGGTGGCGATTGTGGCGGCCGATGCGGTGGAGGAGGCGCTGCGGGCGCTGCAGAGCCATCCGCTCGGCGCCGATGCCCGGACGATCGGACGGGTGACGAAGGAACATCCGCGGATGGTGGTCATGCGGACGGTGTTTGGGACTACGCGGATTGTGGACATGCTAACGGGAGACCAGTTGCCAAGGATTTGCTAGGAGCGATTGTGCACGAAGTCGGGATTGCCGCTTCCATATTGGGGAGCGTGGAGGCCGAGGCGCGACGGCGACCGGGGGCGCACTTTCAAGCTGTAGGAGTGCGCATCGGTGAGCTCGCAAATGTGGACAAGGAGGCGCTGGCATTTGCATTTGAGGCTCTGACGCGCAACACGGCTCTGGCCAATTTGCGGCTGGAAGTCGAATGGTGCCTAAGGAGGCAGCGGTGTCTGGACTGTGGCGCTGAATTTGTGGTGCAGAAGTTGAATCTCAACTGCGAGACGTGCGGATCGCAGAAAACCAGCTGCATCGGCGGAACAGAACTGGATGTTGCGTATCTGGAATTGGAGGAGCCGTGCGTGAAGTTATAGAGAAGAAGGTGCTGAACGAAAACGACCGCCTGGCAGGGGAACTGCGGCAGCGCTACCGGGACGAAGATATTTTGTGCGTGAACATCATCAGCTCGCCGGGATCCGGAAAGACGGCGATGCTCGAGCGAACGCTGGCTTCGTTTCATCAGGGCATCTCGCTGGCGGTGTTGACCGGAGACTTGCAGACCGATAACGATGCGAAGCGGCTGGCGCGGTATGGATTTCCGGTGCGGCAGATCGTTACCGGAGGAACATGCCACTTGGACGCAAGGATGGTGACGCGGCATTTGGATCAGATGGGGTTTCGCGGGCCGGGCATCCTTTTCGTGGAAAATGTAGGGAACCTGGTGTGCCCTTCGAGCTATGACTTGGGCGAGGCGGCGAAGATTGTTTTGTTGAGCGTGACCGAGGGCGAGGATAAGCCGTTGAAGTATCCGGGAATTTTTCACCGCGCATCGTTGATGATTTTGACAAAGACCGACTTATTGCCGCACGTGGAGTTTGATCCGAAGCTGGCACTCGAGAACGCACGGAAGATTCATCCGGAGATTGAATACATTGCGCTTTCCTCGCGAACGCGAGAAGGGTTCCCGGAGTGGTTGAACTGGTTGCAAGGGTTGCGGGAGAAGGCGCACCAGGAAGCCGCGGCGATATCCTAGGCCGAACATCCTAACCTGAGGACCGGGCGTGCGCTGCGCCATAGGCTGGCTCAAGGCCTGGAGCCAGATTGAGGATATAAGAGAAAAGCCGCTCGAACCCGGCCACTATATTTTTTGGCGAATTCCCGTAAGCTATAGGTTCGTTCTATGAGTGAAACTTCAAGCACGGGTGTGATTCGAAAGGTGATGGATGTCGCCGGGATCGTGCAGGGCGTCGGGTTTCGTCCGTTTGTGTACCGCCTGGCGAATGAATGTGGGTTGACGGGCGTGATCGCGAATACCTCGGCGGGTGTGAGCATCGAGGTGCAAGGCGAGGCCGAGGCGGTTGACAAATTTCTGGAGCGCCTGCCGAAGGAGATCCCGCCCCTGGCGAAAATCACTGATTTGCTGCCGCGCGACGCGGAGGTTCGGGAAGAGTCTGGGTTCCAGATTGTCGCCAGCAGGATAGATCAAGCCCCGCGGACGCTGATTTCGCCGGACGTGGCGGTCTGCGCCGACTGTTACCGCGAGATGATGAATCCCCGCGACCGGCGTTTCCACTATCCCTTCATCAACTGCACGAATTGCGGGCCGCGATTCACCATCATTCGCGACATCCCGTATGACCGGGTACGCACCTCCATGGCCGCATTCAAGATGTGCTCGGCCTGCCATGCGGAATACGACAATCAGGCAAGCAGGCGTTTTCATGCGCAGCCGAATGCCTGCTGGGATTGTGGCCCGCAAGTGCTGTTGGTGGGTGCCGATGCCGCGCGGATGGACGTGGCGGAGCCGATTCGCGAAGCGGCGAAGTTGCTACAGAAGGGAGCGATCGTGGCGGTGAAGGGGTTGGGCGGGTTTCACTTAGCATGTGACGCGCGGAGTGAAGCCGCTGTCGAGAAACTGCGGGAACGGAAGCGGCGAGTGGAGAAACCGTTTGCGATCATGGTGCAGCGCGTGGAGGATGCAGCGAGATTTTGTGTAGTGGACGAAACGTCCAAGAAGCTGCTGACTTCGTTTGAGCGCCCGATTGTCTTGCTGCCGCGGCGGCCGGAGGTAACGTTTGGCCTGGGCGTAGCGCCGGGGAACCGCTTCCTCGGCGTGTTTTTGCCTTACACGCCTCTGCATCATCTGCTGTTGCAAAGCGGGAAGTTTGAAGCGCTGGTGATGACCAGCGGCAATTTGAGCGAAGAGCCGATCGCGATTGACAACGAGGAGGCATTCCAGCGGTTGCACAAGATTGCTGATGCATTTCTGGTGCACGACCGCGCAATCCTGCGGCGCTGCGATGATTCTGTGGTGCGCCTGGCGGCGGGCCAGCCGCAGAAGCTGCGGAGGTCGCGGGGATTTGTGCCCGCACCGGTGCTTCTGGAAAAACAGATGCGACCGGTCCTGGCTGTGGGCGGGGAGTTGAAGAGCACGGTGTGCGTGGTGCGTGGCAACGAGGTGTTTTTGAGCCAGCACGTGGGCGACCTGGAGAATCTGGAGAGCTATGGATTCTTTGAAGAGGCGGTCGAACACCTGCAGCGAATTCTTGAGACCCGACCAAGGGTGATTGCGCACGATCTGCATCCAGATTATTTTTCGACGAAGTGGGCCCAGGAACGCAGCGGCGTGCAACTGGTTGGTGTGCAGCACCATCACGCTCACATTTGCGCTTGTATGGCCGAGAACCATCTCGACGGAAAGGTGATCGGGATTGCGCTCGACGGGACCGGGTACGGCACCGACGGAGCGATCTGGGGCGGGGAAGTGCTGACGGCGGATTACATCGGATTTGAACGCGCGGCGCATTTTGAATACCTGCCATTGCCTGGCGGGGCCGCTGCAATTCACGAGCCATGGCGCATGGCGGTGAGCTACCTGGTGAAGCACTACGGCATGGGGATCGAGAACTTGGAACTGCCGTTTCTGAAGGAAGTCGATTCACGCAAGCTGAGCGTGGTTTTGCAGATAATCGAACGCGAAGTCAATTCGCCGCGCACGTCGAGTTGCGGACGATTGTTCGATGCTGTTGCGGCGCTAGTGGGATTGCGTGGGACGGTGAACTACGAGGCTCAGGCGGCGATTGAGCTGGAGATGGCGGCGCGAGATTCGCAGGGCGAGGCAGCGTATCCATTGGATTTGAATCTGCAGGGCACGGTCTGGCTGATCGGGACCAAGCCGCTATTCGAATGGCTGCTGCGGGACATACGGAAGCAGGCAAGCGTGGCGGATATGAGCCGGAAATTTCATAACGGCCTGGCGCTGGTACTGGTGGATGCGGCCGAACGCATCCGCGACAAGACGAAGCTCGACCGAGTCTGTTTGAGCGGCGGTTGCTTCTTGAATGCATTGCTGCTGGAAACCATGGTTGCAAACCTGCGGCAGCGATCGTTCGATGTGTATTTCCACACCGAGGTGCCTGCTGGAGATGGGGGCATCAGTCTGGGGCAAGCGGTGATTGCGGCGCATCGGGTGACGAATTAGTTTGCGCCGAATTTGCGTGAGCCGGTTTGGCCTTTGGACTCAGTGATGGTGATGGTTTGTCCAGCGGTGATCGCGGGGAGTTTGTCGAATTGACCGCTGGGCCAGTGGACTTCGAGGGCGTCTACTTTTTCGGACTGACCGAGGCCGAAGGTGAGGACCAGTTCGCTGGCGGAGAGATAACTCGAACCGCTGCGCAACATTTGGGTCTGCGTGACTCCGCCGGAAGAAATTTTCACGACTGCGCCGATGCCGTCGCGATTGGATTTGGTGCCGACCAGCTTCACGCGCAGGCTTTTGTTTGTGGCGGCTGAGCCAGCGGCTTCGTTCACAAAGAGATAGGCCGGGCCACCGTTGGTGGCGACCAGCAGATCCAGACGGCCGTCGTTGTTGATGTCCGCATAAGCGGCGCCGCGGCCGACACGCGGAGTGTTGAACGCCTTTCCCATGGACTTTGTTACTTCCTGAAAATCACCCCTGCCCAGATTGCGGAAAAGATGCGGAGGCATCGCGTATTTCACACTGGGCTGAACGCGCTCGATGTCGCTGTCAATGTGGCCGTTGGCGATGAAGATGTCGGGCCAACCGTCGAGGTCGTAGTCGAAAAAGAAACAGCCGAAACCGAGCGTCAGCAGCGAGGAACGGCCGACTTCGGAGCGCGGCGCTTCGTCCACAAAGAGGCCTGTGCCTTCGTTGTGATAGAGCGAAACCATTTGGTTGGAAAAATTGGTGATGAGGATACTTGTTGCTCCGGAGTGATCGTAGTCGGAGGCATCCACACCCATGCCCGCCCGGGCGACTCCATCTTCACTGAAGGCCACTCCAGCGACGACAGCCTTTTCGCTGAAGGTTCCGTTACCATTGTTGCGATAGAGCTTGTTGGGTTGCGTATCGTTGGAGAGCAGCAGGTCGGGCCAGCCATCGTTGTCGTAATCTACGACGGCAATGCCGAGGGTCTTGGAAGTAGGATCACCGAGGCCTGCTTTTTGCGTGACGTCTTCAAATGTTCCGTCGCCGCGATTGTGCCAGAGGCGCATGGATGCACCCTTGTAGGATTCCGGTGTGCAATAGGATTTGCTCTTGCCGTCGAGCGTGCAGTAGAGGTCGCCTTCGATGGACCACTGGACGTAATTTGCGACGACCAGATCAAGTTTCCCATCTTTGTCATAGTCCACCCAGGCAGCGCTGGTGCTGAATTCTTTGGGGCCGAGCAGGCCAGCTTTTTGCGTGACATCGGTAAACGTGCCGTTGCCATTGTTGCGGAACAGATGGCTCTGGCCGAGCGCAGTGACGAACAGATCGTCGAAGCCGTCGTTATCGTAATCGCCGACGGCCACGCCCATTCCGAAAATTTCGACATCGAGGCCGGCCTTGTGAGTGACATCGGTGAAGGTGCCATTGTGATCGTTGTGATAGAGCTTCGGCGTGGAGTGTTTTAAGGCATGGCCGGGCCAGTCGGTGCCGTTGACGAGAAAAATGTCGGGCCAGCCGTCGTTGTCATAGTCAATGAAGGCCACGCCGGGGCCCATGGTTTCGGGGAGATACTTTTTGCCGAAGGCAGCATTGTTGTGTATGAAACGGATGCCGGCCCGTTGAGTGATGTCGCGGAAGGTGATGCCTGACGAGGACTGCGCGCTGACGACCAACGGAAGCAAAGCGAGCAGCAGGGCGACGGCGAGAGTCTTCATTTTATCTCCTGGGAAATGTCGCGGCCTACGCCCAGAGCGTCGGCGACCCGGTTGATGTAATTGAACCACGCGGCGATCAGAGTGATCTGCAGGATGCCGCGATCGTCGAAGCCGACGGCGCGGAGTTTGTCGTGGTCGGCGGGACTGCACTGGGTGGCATCCCGGGTGATTTTGACAACGTAGTCGACCATTATTTTGTCCTGCTCGCTGATGGGCGCGGTGCGGTAGTCCTTTTGTAGCGCGCTGACCATAGCCTCATCGAGGCTTGTGCGACGCAGAAACTCTGCGTGGGATTCGATTCAATAAAAGCATCGGTTGGTGACCGAGACCATGGTGGCGATCATTTCATGCTGGTAGCGCTTGAGCGGCAGATCGGGTGACATCATGGCGCCGAAGGCGCTAAAGGAGTGAAACAGCACGTCCGGAAAAAGCGTGTGTGAGCCGACGATGCTGTTCTCAAAGCCGCGGTCAACAGCAGGAACCGGGGTCGCGTATTCCTGCGGATAGAGTTGGCGTTCCCTCAAAACCGCTTCGCGGACGCGTTCGTCTTCTTCTAAGCGAAAAGTTTTGATCCAAGTCATTAGAGTCCTCAGCCGAGTTTTTGTTGGGCCGTGTCTTTACACTTGCCGGCCTAAGGCCGGCCAAAACCAAGGCACACCGCTGCCGAACGAAAGATCGGCCAGCACACATGGACTGCTAGCGGCCGCCATCCACGCGTGCTTTGGTGACGGGATTTGTTTTAGCGGTGATGGCGCTGCCTTTCGCAGTTTTGGCCTTGCCCGGGGCTGGCAGCGGAACCGAAATATGTTCGTGGATGGCTTGGCGTTCGTTGTTGTCTGCGGGATGCGCCTGGCGATAGGCGCCGGTAAGGGCTTGCGAGGATTCGTCGGCTTTGAAACGCAGGTAGCGGACTTTGTAGTCGTCGGACTTGGCTTCGTCGCCGAGGCCGGTGTAGCAGAGCATGAGGTTGTAGTTTGCCTGCAGATCTTCAGGATCAATCGAGAGGGTTTCCTGAAATTCTTTCACAGCATCAGCGTAGCGCTTTTGGAGGAAGAAGATGCGGCCAAGCTCGTTATGGACGACGCGATCGCGCGGGTACTGAGCGAGAACCAAGCGCAGGGCCTGGGCCGCTTTGTCGTATTTTCCTTCGGCCTTCAGGACGCGGGCGTAGAAATAGTTGGCGCGAGGGAGTTCCGGCTTGAGGGCCAAGGCTTTTTCGAGAACAACCTTCGCGCCTTCAGTGTCGCCTTCCTGTGCGCGAACGCGGCCGACGTTGGTCCAGCCGTCGAAGTTGTCAGGCGCCATTTGGGTGATTCTCGTGAAGGCTTGCTCGGCGCCTTTCAGGTCCCCTTGGAGAAACAAGCCTATGCCGTAATCGTTCCAGCGCGTCCAGTCGTCTTTCACGAGAGAAACCTGCGGCGCAGGGGCCGGAACGGAACGCGGAAGGATGCGCACGGCCTTCGTGTCTTCGGTTACGGTGATGACCGGTAGGTCTGGAACCGATTTGATTTTGCCGGACACGTCCGAGGTGTCGGCATCGAAGGCCCATTTGCGATCATCATGGCTCGGCGTCACCGAGGGTTGCGTGCCGAGTGTAGAGTCCATCGGCCTATCTTCCCTGGCCGCGTAAGCGAAGTGCGTGTTGAACCACTGAAATTTACGGTAGTTGAGCTTGCAGTCGAATCTTATGTGATCGCCGGTATTTTCAGGAATGTGCATGCGGAAGTGCACGGTGTCTGCGGCGCCGGGTGGGATCAAGTGAACGTAGACAACGGAACGGGTGGCCCAGGCGTTGCGCTTATTGATAGGATTTCCGTGTTCGTCGATCTGTAGCGATTTATAAAAGTGCGCGCCGGGTTCGACTGGACCTTTGCCGTTGTCTTCGACTTTGCCGCTCCAGAAAATCGTTTGGCCGTTGTCGTCGGTGGCTTGTAGTTCGAGCCAGACGTCGAAGGCGTCCACAGTGCCCCCTGGGAAGAAGTGGCCGACCTTGCGCGTGCGCACGACGACATCCACCAAAACATCATCGCCGCGGCGAACGGCGGCGTCCACTCGGCCCAGGGGAGCTGTGATCGGCCGCGCTTCGCCGGCCGCGGTTTGGGGAGCGGCAGCTTCGGACTCTTCGCCGACGGCAAAGGTGGTGGAGAGTTCCTGCTTGGGATAGTCAGAGGTTATCTTTGCTGCCTCTTCTTTGGAAATGGGAGAGAGCGCGAAGATATCTACGCTCAGTTGTTTGTCTTGCAGAAACTTGGTGCTGGCTTCAAGCTGCATGGGATCTTGATTGGCTATAGGCACGGCGGTGTTCGCACCGGGGAAGCGGTGCGAGTGCACGTAGCCGTCGATGTTACCTTCGTCGTTGGAAGGAACCATGGGCATGTGGCAGTCTGCGCACATCTGCGGACTTGCGGGGTAATAAAACGAACGCGCGCCCTGGCCGGAGACGCCGCTAGCCTGCCAGTTGTCGTATTCATTGAAGCCGCGGAGCCAGCGGTAATTGTTGAAAGGCACGTCCAGATGCACTTTATGGCAGCCGGAGCAGAATTCCGGTACCTGGTCGCGCATGAAGGGTTTCAGGAAGACACGACGATGGGGCTCGGGATTGAGCCGCACCATGAAATCGTGGAGGAAGCGGATAGCGGGATTGTCGCTGGCGGCGAGTTCGTGGAGCTTCGGGTATTCCAGGACAAAATCGCCTTGGCCCATGGTGCTCTTCACCCGGACGATGCTGTGGCACATCATGCAACTCAGCCCGGCATTGGCTTCCGGCGTGTGGACACTCTCCTTGATGGGCTTTTCAAACTTGCCGCTGAACAGCAGCGCGGGGTCGTGGCAGCCGGCACACCATTTGGACTGTTTCACGCCGTCTACGTCCTGCATGTACTCGATGCTCTTGCGATACCACTGATTGTTGAAAGAGGAGAAATGGTGCATCGAGCTGTTCCACTGCTTGAAGATATCCGAGTGGCAGCGTTCACAGGCCTGAGATTTCAAGAAATAGTCGGAGGGGATATAGTTGCCGTCTTTGGTTTGAACGGAACTGGGGAAGAATTTTCCCGCCGGGCCGTCGCCTTCCTGGTCCATGGTGGCGGGAGCGATGGCGGGATTTTCGACACGGTAAGCATTTTTCCAGGCGATGTTGCGTGTCCACCATGCACCGGCAGAAATGCCCCCAGCGACCACGGCGATCAGAGCGAAACGAAACGCCTGCTCGGAGAAATCCCGGTTGAGCCAGCCACGCGAGCCCAACCAATCCGAGGCCAGGAAAAGCACGCCAACCAGGCAGAGCGCAATGTGGGTGTAGAGCCAAGCTTTGAAGCGGTGCGGCGTGCCGATCTTGATGAGAATGATGCCGATGGCGCCGCCTGCCAGGAACAGAACCCAGCCCGAGCGAGCAAGCTGGGACTGCTGGCGGAAGGCGACACGAAAAAGAAACACGAGGACGCCGAGCGTAGCCAGAACGCCGAGACCGGTGTGCAATAGAACGGTTACTGCGTAGAAGATGGTGGCCGAAGGCGCGGCATAAAGATAAGCGGCGGTAACTGCCAGCAGTAGAACGCTAAGGGAGCGCCAGCGTTGCATCCGAATGTCCCCCAAGGACCGGTCGATTTTATCAGGCGCGAGCGCAACTAAAAAATGCGGCCGGGGGTCGTTGGCCCGGCCGCAATCTTTGTTGGGGTGCTTCCAGCGTCGGCTAGGGTTAGCCAGGAGGGAAGCAACTTCATGTTGAAACCTTTATAGCGAGGCTGGAAAACAGGCGCAATAGCGTGAAACTATTATGGCTTGGAGAACTCCGTAATGCCTGTAGATTCAGTTAGTTGGTAGGCCCTCCCGGCCTTCAGTTTGGAATATTCTTCGATCTTGCCGCTGGGCCAGTCCACAACGATTCTCTCGACGCTGTCGGCCTTGCCGAGGCCGAAGGTCAGGGGCAACTCGGACTGGGAGAGATAACTCGAGCCGCTCCGCACCAACCGCGTTTGCACCTGGCCGTTACAATGGAGGTGCACGCCGGCGCCGATGGCGTCACGATTGGATTTAGTGCCCACCAAATGTAGTCGCACGCTGCGATTCGCCGCGAGTTGGTCATTGCGATAGAGATACGCTGGGCCGTTGTTGGTGGTGATGAGCAGGTCGAGATCGCCGTCGCGATCGAAGTCGGCGACGGCCAACCCCCGGCCGACTTTGGAATCGGCAAAGCCTCCTCCGACTTCCCCGGCGACATCGCGAAATTTGGAATTGCCCTCGTTGAGGAATAGTTGCGGCGGCTGGGCATAACCAACGTTGCCGCGGATGTTGCGCACCGTGTCGTCAATATGGCCGTTGGCGACGACAAGATCGACCAGACCATCAAGGTTGGCGTCGAAAAAGACACACCCGAAACCAAGGGTATTGCGCGATGCTGAGCCAACCCCGCTTTGCAAGGCGATATCGTCAAAGTTCTTCCCATCCAAACGGTAGAGACCGATCATCTCGTTGTCAAAATTAGTGACGACAATGCCGGGCTTCCCGGAGTTGTCGAAGTCGGCGATGTCCACGCCCATGCCTGCGCGGGCTTTACCTTCGTTGCTGAAGGCAAGACCCATTTCGACGGCAACGTCCTTGAATGTTCCGTTGCGCTGGTTGCGATAGAGCTTGTTGGGCTGCGTGTCGTTGGCGACGAACAGGTCGGGCCAGCCGTCCTGATCGAAATCGAGCATTGCGACACCGAGGGATTTCGAACTGGTGTCAAAGATGCCGCTGGTGGAGGTGACGTCTTCGAAGGTGCCATCGCCACGATTGTGGAAGAGCCAGCAGGTGTCGCCTCGGTAGGCTTCGGGTGTGCAGTAGGATTTATTTTTTCCGTCGAGGCTGCAGAAGACGTCGTGCTCGGCGGTCCAGCGGACGTAGTTGCAGACGAAAAGGTCGAGCAGGCCGTCGCGGTCGTAGTCAAACCAAACTGCCGAGGTGCTGAAGCCGAGCTTGTTCAGCAAGCCGGCAGATTTGGTGGCGTCCTGGAAGGTGCCTTTGCCGGTGTTGCGGAAAAGGCGGCTCTGGCCGACGCAGGTGATCAAGATGTCCGGGAAGCCGTCGTTGTTGTAATCGGCGATGGCCACTCCCATGCCGTAGAGTTCAAAGTCGAGGCCTGCGGTTTGTGTAACGTCGGTGAAGGTGCCGTTGCGGTTGTTGTGGTAAAGCTTCAGAGTGCTGCGTTGGCGCTTGTGGCCGAGCCAGTCCATGGAGTTGATGAGCAGAATGTCCGGCCAGCCGTCGGCGTCGTAGTCGAGAAAGGCACAGCCGGAGCCGAGCGTTTCAGGAAGCAGCTTGCCTCCGTAGGCGCCACTATTATGCTGAAATTTGATTCCGGCCTGGCGAGTGACATCTACGAACTGAAATCCGAGAACGTTTGCCGGGAGCGAAAAAGGAAATCCCGC
>Ga0306920_100006090_pt1 | contig 15671 bp, 14 predicted proteins | sample flu12Cox44000170_FD_204666 | JGI IMG/M metagenome (GOLD analysis project Ga0306920, IMG submission 204666) | Lab enrichment of tropical soil microbial communities from Luquillo Experimental Forest, Puerto Rico - flux4day.12C.oxic.44.000.170 (v2)... | ecosystem: Environmental > Terrestrial >... | reverse complement strand
TTTCCTCGATGCCCCACCGAACCAATTCAAGGCATAGGTTCTCCAATCCTCCAATCGTTTGTCGCATCAGAAGAACATTGGCCCGCAGCACCAGACCATTTCCCCGGGTCTGCTTCTCCTTTGCCAACTGCATGACGTTCCGTTCCAGGCTGGCGTAGCCTCCTGTCCACCCTCGAAGATTGTCATGCGCTATACCGATGCCATCCACGCTAACAGTCAATTCCGAGTAACAATCCAGCAAATGCTCGCGCACTTTTGGCGAGGATAAGCAAGTCCCGTTGGTCGTGGTGCTGACTTTGAGGAGATACTCATGTCGAAAGGTTTCGCTCAACTCCTGCAATTGCGTCCAAAGCAAAGGTTCACCACCCAGCCAACTGACCAACACCGGTTCAGCCATACGCACCTGGTACTCAGCAAGAATGGCCCCGAATTCACGGATCTTTTGCGGACTGGCCTCCTTCCGGGGGCGCATAAGCTCGCGGTCAAAGCCGCAGAACTTGCAGCAAAGATTACAATGCTCGGTGACACGCCAAACCACGATCATTTGCCTGCACCCCCTTGCTTGAGCTGAGCGTTCTTGCCGTAGCGCTGGCGACTGAATTGCCTCGCAAATTCAACCAGTCCCTCCCAGGTCGCCACTCTGTAAACTTGCCATCCCTGCTCATCACGTGCGCGCTTGATTTGCGCAAAAGCATTTGTACCCCGCGTCACCACTCGGTCCCAGTTTTCGGGAAGGTTCAACACAAACGTCCCACCACCACCGGCCCGCGCCAAAGAACTTGCGGCGACATCCCAGCCACTGTTTCCTCGTTCGTCCTGGTCGAACATGGTAGAAACGCCGTCATCCGAAATCACAAGTATATGCGCAGGCCGCGCGTCACGACGCCGCGCTGCGTAAGTATCGCGTAATGTGGGGATAGGAAACGCCGTGCCCCCGCCGTAATAGCCCGTCAGCACCCGGAGGATCGCTTCTTCATCCCGCACAAAACCGTCCGTAGAGGTAACCTGGTTTTTACCGCTCCACAACGTTGCTTGCACACGCGCTCCGGCCCGCAACGCGGACAAGCACAAGATCGCCCCCGCCAGCGCGGGATAAGAAGTCAGTTGCTGCGGGTTGGGCATTGAACCCGAACTATCAACATACAAGTCAAGGTCCAGCGGCAGACGCTTGGGCGCGTTCCCTTCTGCTGTGCCCCACACGCGCTGCACGGTAGTCATGCCGGGAACAACTCTTGGACTTTGCAGAACTGTTTGAAGCCAATCCGCCGCGTCGAGTGGTTGCCCCACATCCCACGGTTCCAGCCCTTCCGGTAGGGGATCAGTGCTTTCAGGAATTTCACGGCTGGGAAAAGGAATCAAGTGCGGCCGTGCCCGTTCACGGTAGTACCGCACCGCCGCATCATGGTCGGACAACGCGACACCAGCTGCTCGAAGGATTTCTCCATATTGAAATGGTTCGCGTGCCTGGCCCTGCGGGTTGGCATTTTGCGCCACTTCTTTGGGCTGATCGGCTATGCTTTGACTGCGGTTGCCTTTCCCCTCAATAGCCTCCGGATCGTCCGCAAGGTCAGGGTCATTTGCTGGATGAGTCGCGCCGTTCCGCTCCCCTGCCTCTTCATCCACCAACCCGGCCGGACTTCCGCCCGCTGCGGCGTTACGTGTATCGAGCCATTTCTCAATAATCTCAGCCGATCGTTTGTCTTCGAGCAGGTGCGGCAAAAGCAAGGCAGCGAATCGACCGGAGCCATCGAGCCAATCGCGGGCATAACTGCGCACAAGTCGCGCCCCCAGCCACGCATCGCCCTCCATGCGGTCATTAACTCCCGTCGGAGCCAACGCGCCACGCTCAAGGCTCCAGAGGATCTCATAAATTCTCATGTATAACGTCCACACGGCGCCAGCTTTCGCCGGTGTGCTGAGTGTCCGGTAGATCTCCGCGAGCCGTAGGTTCGCAATGCGCTGCAGGCGGTCGTTTATCAGCAAGTCTGTATAGAGATTGGCAACCATTGGCGCATGCTTTTCAACAGTTGGCAGCGCCCAGCGCATTCGCGCGATCATCCGAGCGTGTTCAGTTAAAGTGGCTGGCGCCAAAACATGATGGCCAATTTCATGAGCCAGCACCTCAACGCCGAATCTCTCAACATGACAGGAGACCACTTCGGGCAGGCTCACAATGATCGCCTGGTCGTGCAGCCGAATCATTGCAAAACTACCTGTCAGCCCCTCCTGTTCTGCTGATTGAACTGTGAGGCACAGTGTCGGGGATCGCAGCCGGGTAAACTTGCTCCAAGCCTCGAGTGCCTTTGGCCAAACTGCCTCCCACTCGACCCTTAATGCCTCGAGCGCTCCGGTAGCTTGGGAAAAGACGGATGCCATTTCGGTTAGCTGAGCGCAAAAAGAACCACCGAGTGGGTCAAGCTCGAGGTGAGAGCCAGTGTGGTAGGATTAGCAGCTGAACTTGTAATCAAACCATCGATTGGCATTTCGATAGGCCTTTTCCGCCAAAGTAACTTCGAATCGTTCATGCGAAGCTCAGAAGGCAACTGCGAGCCCTGGGTTGCTGAATCGAATTCCGCTGGTGAGCTGCGGTGGAAGGTCGCCCCGAAAATATCCGCTGTCAGCAGCCAGCAATCGTCGCCACTACGCACGAGAAAGTCCTGTCCTGAACTGGCGACACGCGGCGGTTCAACGAAGAGTCCTCCGAACCCTCGAAACGCACCGGCTTGGGCAACAAACCGCGGGAATCCGGCCGATTCTTTATCACCTTCTGAGGGCGAAGTTGGACTAAACCAGGGATTAACCTTGAGCCTTTCTTGCAACTGCGGCCAGTCAGCGGAACTGGGTGCGCCGATAGCGGACAGCGCCAACGCGGTCGGCAGCGCACCGGCTGCGGTAACCGCACCACCCCGATAGTGAGCGAGCCCCGCTCGCCAGGCAAGAACCTGCCCAACAAGAAGCACCGTGTCGACGTTTCCGCATTGCGGGCCCAAACGCTCAAATTCGCTAATCCATTGTTCAAGCCGAGCACCAGGAGTGTTGGCCAGATGATGTAACGCATTGCTCACGCTCCTGATAATCCGAGCCGGAGCCGTGGCGAGTGCAGAAGCGAGCGCAGGAAGAACCCGTTTCCATCCTTCTTCAATCCAGGGGTGGCGCGCACCCGGCCCGGCCAGTTTTTGGCCTACCAACTCCAGCCCCGCTTCGTAAGCCGCCAGGGTTAAGTCGGTAATCTGCTCGGGATGCGACTGCTGCACAACTTGCACAAGGCCGTCGACGTCAGTTCGCAGAAATTCTAAAAACGCCGAGCCGTCCAGATTGGGATAAACACGCCGCGCTTCGGTAAACTGCGCATTGAATTGGGGCCGACCCGAGCGTAACACGGATGCAAAGGCATCGCACACTCCGGCTTGCCCGTCGCCGCCGCCATCCAGGTTGTCGCTCACTGAGTTTTTACCCACCGCAAATAATTGGTGTAGCGCTGGTGCAGATACTTGAGCATAAGCAAATCGTCGTACATGTGGCCGTACAGCTTGCGCCCCTTCGACCACTCGCCGATTAACCTCTCGATCTTCACCAGACGTGACCGGGCCTCGCTTTCGTTGAGCCCATCCAACCCGCGTTTGAACTCAACCCCAAAGACGTTTATGGGATCATCGCGATCCAGATTAAGCCTGTCGAAGTCGGCACAAGCCGAGTCAAACAGTTTGCGCAGCCAACCGACTCGATCTGTGCGGTAGGCTCCATTGCCAAGGGCGTCGAAAAAAGGCGCGTCGGGATCCGGCACGAGCTTGTCATGCAGCACAAAAGGAAGAATTTGCCTCAAGTCCTCCAAACCCACCACTCGGTTGCCGCGAAAGTAAGCCAGCGCCTTCGAGTAGATGAGGAGTGTCATCAGTAACCGCACCGAAAGGCCGTTCCTGGTTTGGCAGCCAAGGTCTTTCAGGCGGTCGCGCCCTGTTTCCTGCGCCGTCAGGGTATGCCATTCAACGCCCGCCAAACGTGCTGTGTCCTTGGTCTTATACTCAAACTGATCCCCCGCGACCTCGCAGAATTCGAATTGACTGGAAAAGAATTCGAGGCGCCGGCGAATTTCCACCGGCATTTCCACTCCGCGGATTTCTGGCTGCAAGCGATCCACCTCAGCCTCACTGAACACAATCTGGCGTGGAACCACTTCCTCGGGACGCACGTTTTCTTCGACCCGGGTCAGCAAGTCGTCCAGAAACCTGGGGTTGAATGCCAACGCCTGGACGATCACATCGATCCGGTCGCGCAATGCCTCGATGACCTGGTAGGTCCCACCGCCCTGCTCGTCGTTTGCGGTGAGAAACCACGCCGATTCAGGGCACTCATAAATATGGTCGAGAATCTCGGCGTAGTTATCTCCCATAACCGTAAGCAATGCGCTTTGGGTTCGGGTCGGGATGCGATTGTATTCGTCGATGATCTTCACACGCATTCCCAGCCATTTTCGCCATGAAACGCGGATGTCTTCGATTTTTTGCGCGTTAACCAAATCTGCGGGCAACGGATTGCCAAGCAGATCGGCAATGGTCATTTGCGGGTGGCCATGCTGCATGGCGCGGCGCACTTCTCGAACCGGGTAACCGGCCAGAACTCCCATCAGGATGGCACTGGCCGTCTTCCCCCGTCCCGGCCCGCCCACGAACAGGCATTTTCTTCGAGAGGCGAAAGTGAGCAAAGGCAAGAGCACGAAGCTGGAATAGCTCTGGCCGGATGGCAAGGTAAGCCGGCTCTTGCTATCCCCGAGCACAAAAGACTGCGGCGGCCCTTCGTTATACTCGATATCGTAGTGCGGACTGATGATTGCCGTGTTGACAATCCAAAAGTAGGCCTGGCGCAACTTTTCATCCAAAGCCAACCCCGGGTCTGAGCCGCTGTCATTTTTCTCGGCTAGCGGCCCTCGGTATAAATCGGCTACATCGAACCCTCGTTGCGCGGCAGCCGGCTGGGGATTGGTAGGCGCCTGCGAAACGCGTTGGAAGAGGTTGAATCGAGCCATGTGCGTTGAAGGAAGATCGAAGAGGACAACGAGGGTTTCAATCCAAAAATCAGGGACCCATCAAATCCGAAATCAGATCTTCCTCTTCCTCGTTCTCTTCCTCTTCCTCTCTCCAAAGATGAAAGCCGACTCGCGCTCACGATTCTTGGAAGTCCGAGTTCTAATCAGCCCCAAATTTTGGGTTTGGGCCTTCCGGCTCTGGTTGGGCCTTCGAATGATTTTACGTTTTGCCCTCCCAGGAGACAGGAAGCGGAAGATTCATGAAATTGGTCAACCTCATTTCGGATTTCGGCCTTCGGGCTTCTTTCGGCCTTCGGCCTTCGGATTTCGGATTTAATGTCAGTGGCTTGCGCCTGGTTCATGGCCCGCTAAACTGCCTCCGGCATGGGCATTAGCGTGACGATCGATCATCCTCCTTTAACGAAAGAATAAGCAATGGCGGAACCGATTCCTCTTAACGTGACGCCACGCGATCCTCGCGCGGAACTGCAAGCACGCCTTCAACAAGCTCCGCTCGAGCACGCCGAAGCATTGCTTTCCGCGTATGAGGTGTTGCAAGCATTGCACGACAGCGGTGCGCTAGAAATGGCCCGGGGAGCTCTTGGTTCCCGGGACAAACTGATCCAAATAGCGATTGATTCGGCAAAGACGCCAGAATCAGTACGCGGAATCCGTAATCTGCTGATTTTGGCTAAAATTCTGGGAAACGTTGCACCGGAGTTGGTGGAAGGTTTCGCCAGATCGCTGCCGGAGGCGATTGCGACTACGAAAGCTTACAGTTCGGAGCCGCCGGGTTTCTGGGGGATTCTTAAGAAGTTCGGGAACCGTGATTTTCGGCGTGGGCTTTTGTTGGTCAATTCCATGTTGGAAGCCTTCGGTCGGAACTTGCCGCCGAAGAATCGCGGCTAAGTTGAAGGACCGCGGATTTGGCTGATAGGAAAAGAAATCCACGCTTAAAAAAAGCTTTCGCCCCGCCTAAAATCGACCAAAAAAGGATTCCTGCTCGCTGACCATCTTTCCAGAATCCTCAGTCGTCTATGTGCTCTGTGAGTTCTTTGTGGTTAAACTTCTTGGCTGAGTTCTTTGTGGCTGCAGCCTTTCCCCGCCGGCGTAAACATTCATTCGTTGACCACGCAGAAATCCAACCAAAGTTTGCCCGCTTTGCTTTGCAAACTCGACAGCCAGGCTGCTGGGAGCGGAAATGGCCGCAATGATAGGAATGCCCGCTGCTAGCGCCTTTTGGACCAATTCAAAAGAAATGCGCCCGCTCAGCAGGAGAATGTGTTGACGCAGCGGCAAGCACCCTTTCAACAGTGCCCAACCGATAACTTTATCCAGCGCGTTGTGACGGCCTACGTCCTCGCGCACCACGCACAAGTTGCCTGACAAATCGAACAAAGCGCTGGCGTGCAACCCGCCGGTACGCTGGAACGTCTCCTGAACTGAGGCAAGCCTGTCAGGCAATCCCAGCAATACCTTTGGGTTCAATTCGATACGACCCTCGATGGGCCCGAACTGTTGCTGCACAGCTTCGATCGCCGCTTTGCTGCAAATACCGCAACTCGATGAGGTGAACAGGTGGCGCGTGAGCCTGCCAAAGTCTAACAAGTCTGGACTCCTCAGCCTGACATTGATCACATTTCCGTCTTCCGCCAGAACTTCAGATCCTGAAGACAAAAGCTTCGGATCGCTTGTTCGATGATTGACCCTGGAAGTGCTCGATGTAGCCGGTTTCTTTGCGGGGGCCGGGCCACTCAGGACAGCGCGCATGCAGTGCGGTTGGTATCGTATACTCGTCACATCCTGCTTCGAACGAATCAGCCCCTCACTAAGAAGAAAACCCGCCGCCAGCTCGCGATCCTCCCCCGGCGTGCGCATCACAACCGCCACACTATGACCTTCGACCCGGATCTCCAGAGGTTCCTCAACAGCTAAAAAATCTTTTTCCGTGCTCGCTGGCGAGCCGTTCACCCGTTGCACTTCAATGTGTCTGACCCGACGATTCATCAGCGTGGGTTTATCGCCGCTCAATTTACGAACTCAAGTTCCTGGCGATGGGGAATTAGTCCGGCCGAAAACGCCGCGCCCAAAAACCGGCGAATCGATTCCCGGCCGCGTTCACCATAATCGAGCGTCCAGTTATTGACGTACATGCCGACGAACTTATCCGCCAGGTCCCGGCCCATATCGCGGGCGTACTTTAATGCGTGCTCCACAGCATCGCGACGGTGTTTTAGGCTGAATCGGATGCTCGCTGTTAAGATGTCGGAGACCCTTTTTCGAACAGCGGGGTCAAAGCGTTTGTGGATCACGTTTCCACCCAGCGGCAAAGGAAGCCCCTGGTTTTGGCGGCCCCACCAAACACCCAGGTCTTCACAGACCTCCAATCCTTCGCGTTGATAGGTCAATTGGCCTTCGTGGATAATCAAGCCCACCTCGGCGCCGCCTGATCGAACAACTTTAAAAATCTGGTCGAATGGCACCACGATGATATCAAGGGAATCGGCCCGTTTGCCCAGCCAGAGCTGAAGCGCCAGAAACGCACTGGTCATTTTGCCGGGCACAGCGATTTTGCTGCGAGCAACCTCCTCGCGGGAGAGCTTGCGTGGCGCAACGAGCATCGGTCCATAACCATCACCCATGCTGGCGCCGCTTGGCAGCAGAGCATACTGTGCGCTCACATAAGCGTAAGCATGAATGCTGATGGCAGAGATATCCAACTCCCCCCGGGTCGCCCGCTCGTTCAGGGTCTGAATATCCTGAAGAATATGCTTAAATCTTAAGCCCTCTGTCGGGATGAGTTCTTTGGCCAGACCGTAGAACATAAATGCGTCATCCGGGTCGGGCGAATGCCCAAGCGTCAGTTCCAACATGGAAAGCAAGATAAGGCCAGAAAAAGACCCAGGTCACGCGGAATTAACGAATAAGTCCAATAGGTCTTATAGGTTCTATTGGAGGGCAGGCAGAAGACCGCCCGTCGCACGCGCAACGGACGGTCTTACTGAATCTTTGGAAATCCCTTACGCCCTCATTCAGAAACTCCCAAAATGGAGTTTCTGCCCCCAAACGGATTTTGCACGCTCTCCTTGGCGTTTGGGTCGGGCATCCATTTGCCGTCGACCACAAAAAGATATTCATGCCGGCCCGGCTTAATAGCCAGATCACCTACCCACCGGCCATTTCCCGTTGGGACCAACGGTGCCATCTCCGGCTTCCAATCGTTAAAATCGCCCGCGACGTACACATTTCTGGCGTCAGGCTTAACCAGTTCAAACGACACTCGGCCGACCTTGGGCACTTCCGTTTTGGCAGCGACGATCTTCACCGGCGAGGCTTTTACGGGTTCTATTTTGGCAGGTTCAGGCTTAGCGAGGGTGTTCTTGAACTTTTTCATCAGTGTAATTTAGACCGGCAACTTGGAAATTTGTTTTGCTTTAGGTTGTTTTTTATTCTGGCACCAGCCCTTAGCAACGGCTGTGCCGTCCTGGTACATTTTTCTGAGCGGTCGCGAATCCTCGGAGAATCGAGGTTCCTTTGGGCATCAGCAGACGGGAGTCTGTGAAAACGCGTGTCATCTTTTGGTCAACGTGGAAAAAGAACTGCTTTCGTTGCGGCTACTTTGGGTTGCCCGTGGAATGGGGATCGTCTATTTTGAGCAGCTACGATGCTGATCGGCGGAGTTGGTAATTCATGAAAGACACAGAGATCGAAATACAGAATGTTGCGGACGGAGAAGGGCAGCCACCGGAACCATTGGCTCGGGTTGACCCCTCTACGCTCACGGCCGAGCAATTGGAAGAGCTCAAGCAGCGGGCCGCCAAGGCCGATGAAAACTGGGAACGGCTCCTTCGAACCACGGCTGACTTCGATAACTATAAAAAGCGCGCCAACCGCGAAAAACAGGACGCCATTCGTTTCGCCAACGAGAGCCTGCTGGAAAAGCTTGTTCCGGTCCTGGATAGCTTCGATATGGCCCTTGCCGCCGCACAGAATAATCCGCCCGACTCGGCAAAGTCGTTGATCACGGGCATCAATATGGTTCATCAGCAACTCAAGTCTGCGGTGGCAGATGCCGGTCTTGAGGAGATAGACGCCCTTGGCAAACCCTTTGATCCCAATTTCCACGAAGCAGTTTCCCAGCAGGAAACCGCGGAAGTCCCGGAAGGCCAGGTGGTTCAACAGCTGCGTCGAGGCTACAAACTGCGCGAGCGTCTGCTGCGTCCCGCCAGCGTAATTGTCTCCAAGCGCCCCGCCTCCTGATTCTTCCATGGCCAAACGCGATTACTACGCCGTTCTGGGACTGGAAAAAGGCGTGTCAGAAGAGGAAATCAAAAAGGCTTACCGCCGCCTGGCGGTGAAGTACCATCCCGATAAGAATCCCGGCGATAAGGCGGCCGAGGAGAACTTCAAGGAATTGGGCGAAGCCTACGAAGTGCTCAACGATCCGCAGAAGCGCGCCGCTTATGATCAATATGGCCATGCGGCATTCGACCGGCGCACTGGCGGATTTTCCCGGGGCGGCGGCTTTCACGATCCGTTCGAGGTATTTCGCGAAGTTTTTGGCGGAGGCAGTATTTTCGAAGACCTTTTCGGCGCGGGCCAACAAGACCCAAGCCAATCGCAACGCGGTGATGATCTGCGTTACGATATGGAAATCACCTTCGAAGAAGCCGCGCACGGCTGCGAAAAGGAGATTACGGTCACCAAACCGGAACGCTGCGAGGACTGCCAGGGCTCAGGGGCCGAACCCGGCTCGCGTGCCCGTAATTGCCCAGCTTGCGGTGGGCGTGGCCAGGTCATCAGTTCCCGTGGCATATTCAGCATTGCCCAGACCTGTCCTCAGTGCCAGGGCGGTGGCCGGATCATCGATAAGCCATGTAAAACCTGTCGCGGCACTGGCCGACGCGAGCGAACCTCGAAGATCAAACTGCGCATTCCCGCAGGTGTGGATTCAGGCTCGCGGCTGCGCTCTGCTGGAAACGGTGAAGCTGGTTGGCGCGGCGGACCTTCCGGAGACCTATATGTCATTCTGCATGTCAAACCTCATGAGATTTTCCAGCGCGATGGTGATGACCTGCTCTGCGAAGTTCCCGTCAGTTTCGTGCAGGCGGCACTCGGAGCCGAGATCGATGTTCCAACCCTGGACGGCAAGACATCAATCAAAGTACCCGCCGGAACACAGCCAGGCACCATGTTCCGCCTTAAGGGGAAGGGCGTAAAGAATATACAGGGTTACGGCCACGGTGACTTACACGTGCGCGTGACTGTTGAGGTCCCCTCGCAATTGTCTTCAGCACAAAAAGCCAAACTCGAAGAGTTCGCCGCTTTGTGCAACGGCAAAGAAAGCCCACTCAGCCAGGGCTTTTTCGAAAAGGCCAGGAAGCTGTTCAAATGAACCGATGCACCGGTTCTATTTGCCGCCATCGGAATGTCGCGGTTCCTCGCTTTCATTGACCGGGCGTGAAGCGCACCACGCGCTTCACGTTTTAAGAGTCCGCACCGGCGACTCGGTAACCGTGCTGGACGGCGAAGGTGTGGTTATGCTTTGCAAAGTAGCCGAAGCGAAGCGTGACCAAGTGAATCTCGAAATCATCGAGCAACGCTCCGTACCTCCCCTGCTCTGCCACGTCACACTGGCCCAGGCGATACCAAAAGGAAAACTGTTCGAGGCAATTGTGCAAAAAGCAACAGAACTGGGGGCCGGTCGCATTGTGCCTCTGCTGAGTGAACGCGTTGTGAGCAAACCGGAAGCTGAGGACGGCGGACACAAAGTCGAAAAATGGCGGCAGGTTGCCATCGAAGCAATCAAGCAGTGCGGGTCAGGGTGGTTGCCGAAAATTGAGGCGCCAATGACGATGGAGGCATTCCTTTCATTACAAGCTGAAGGGGAACTTGCCCTGGTTGGTTCACTCGCGCAGGGCAGTCAGCATCCCAGAAATTGGTTCATGGAATTTGCTCAAGCCAAAGGCAGAAACCCAAAATCAGTCTCTGTCTCAATCGGTCCCGAAGGCGACTTCACTGCGGAAGAACTCTCGGTCCTCCAATCTGCCGGGGCCAAGCCCATTACCCTGGGTCCTTTGGTGCTCCGAACGGAGACGGCCGCCATTTATTGCCTATCGGTGATCAACTACGAGCTGCAGTTCGCACCCGCAACGTAATTCCGGTTTCGAATCGCGCGAAGCGTTGGGAGTGCGCCCAGCTTGCTGGCGCTTTTAAAAGAGGCACCGCTGACGAAAGCGGGAGCAGGCTCCACGCACTCCATACGCCTCGCGACGTAATCAACCAGACCAGATCTGCACCCCTAACCTTTTCTTTTTGGATTTTTGCGCCTTTTTGCGGCATTAGCCTCCGCGCGACTGTATCAACACCTTGAAGCTTCGCCCAAGGTGATCCGGGTGTGTCAGTGTCTTGAACTGCCGAATGCGCTGTGCCGTCCAATAATCCGACCCGCCTTTTCGGTTGAAAGTTGGTGCGGCGATTCGTGTCAGGAATTGCTCCTGCGAGAATAGCCCTTCCGCCTTCAAGCCCCCGTTTTCCCCAACTCGGCAAAGTGCCGAAAAATTTACATGAGCGGTAATGTCCTGCTCCCCCGGCCGGTCAAGAACGTCTGACACAGCCTGATGACGATAGTACGCCCGCAGCGTGCCTGCCGTTCCTCCTCGTTGGACCAGTTCTTCTTCGGTAATGCCGTAATCAAATCCTAGCAATTTGCCGGCTCCGAGAACGCCGGCCGCCTCATTCCACCAAGTGGCTGCCGCCACTCCTATTTCAATTGTAAACCCCTCGGGCAAAGCTTTTAGCAAATCTGACGACCATTCCGGCGCGGCTGCAATAGCACCCACCCAGCCATCTGGGTCTGCCTCGGAGGCGGGCTTCCATTCCAATCGTGTCCATTCCAATCGCCCTTCGGAAAGAGTAACACCCCACTCAAACCACGCCTGTCTGGCCGCATCCCAACCCAATCGGTGCGCCGGCATCGAATCAAGCAACTCGTTTGAAAAGATTACCCCTCGAACCTGGCCACCAGTAGGACCCGAGAGGCGGTCGGAGCTTTCGGCCAGGTCCGCCAGATTTGTTGCCCATCGAACCTGGGGCAGAAATTCCTTAAGGGTCCGCAGCTGCCATTCCTGTCGTCGTTCGGAAGGCTCGATGACCCAATAGATCAGTCCGTTTAACAAATCGGGCCGCTGAGCCCGGAACCAGCCAAGAATGTCCCGGGCCAGTCGTCCATCATGGGCCCCAGCTTCAACCACTTGAAGCGGTGCCACCGATTTGTGAGCCTGCGCCAGCTTCGCCCCCTGCCGCCCGGCTGCTAAAGACACCTCTGGCACGCCCTGAAGCTCGTCCAGCCACTCCGCAAACTGTCGCGCCAGCAACTCTCCGAAGAGCGACCCTACGCTAACACTTGTGTAGAAGTGCCCTCCCCGCCCTACTGTGTCTTCTTCCTTTTCATAAAATCCATAAACAGGACAATAAAGAGCGCACTCCATGAACCGCGCGAAGGTGATCGCCCCCTGAATTCGTATTTCTTCAAGGATTTTTTCAACGACTTGGTTCAAGCCACAAGTATGGTGCGGATTTAGCTACAAAACAGCTGATTGTACAAAACTTATGGCCAAGATCGACGCATTCTTCAATTTGATGTTCGAGCAAAAGGCTTCCGATCTACATCTTTCCTCGGGCAATAACCCCATGCTCCGCATCAACGGGGAGCTCCAGCGCGTAGATCATCCCCCGCTGGAAAATGACGAGCTCAAAAAGATGCTTTATGAGATCGCACCCGAATACAAGATTAAGATCTTCGAAGAAACAGGGGACGTTGATTTCGGGTACGAAATTCCCAACATCTCGCGGTTCCGCGCGAACTTCTTTAACCAGAAGTACGGTATCGCCGCTGTGTTCCGCCAGATTCCCAGCAAAGTCCTTTCCTTTGAAGATTTTGAGAAGTTCGACGCACCCTTGCCGGCTGTCTTGAAGAAATTTGCGATGCTGCACCGAGGTCTGATCGTTGTGACCGGCCCTACAGGTTCGGGCAAGTCCACGACGCTGGCGGCCATGGTCGATTACTGCAACAAGAATCGCCGGGACCACATCATTACGGTGGAGGATCCCATCGAGTTCGTGCACGAAAGCAAAAACTGCCTGGTCAACCACCGGGAAACCGGCGTGCATACCAAATCATTCGCCTCCGCATTGCGTGGCGCCCTGCGCGAAGATCCGGACATAATCCTGGTCGGCGAATTGCGCGACCTGGAAACCATCGAGCTCGCGCTCGTTGCAGCCAGCACCGGTCACCTGGTCCTTGGCACGCTCCACACTCCCAGCGCAGCCAAAACCGTCGACCGTATCATCGACGTGTTTCCAGCCGAACAGCAGAACAAAATCCGCGCGACCCTCTCCGAAGCTCTCAAGGGCATTGTCGCCCAGAACCTCTTTAAGCGCATCGACAAGAAAGGCCGCGTCGCCGCGCTCGAAATCCTGGTCTTTACGACGGCTATCGCGAACCTGGTTCGTGAAGGAAAAACTCACCAGATTCCCGGTATGATCCAGGTCGGCAAAAAGCTCGGCAACCAGCCACTGGACGATGCCATCATGGAGCACCTCCGCATGAAACGCATTTCACCCGAGGAAGCTTACGACAAAGCCATCGATAAAAAGAAATTCCGCGGTTTCCTGCCGCACCCGCCCGAAGACGACGAAAACTAACTTCAAACCATGCGCCGCCCAGAACTTGATTACATCCTGAGCACGATGCTCGACTCTCAGCCCGAGGTGTCGGACTTGCTCTTCACCGTTGAAAAGCCGCTCCAGGTCGAATCTTTCGGCGAACTCATGCCGGTCACCCTGGACATGCCGATCGAGAAGCTCTCGCCATTTCAGACCGAAATGATTGCGCTGAACCTCGTCGGTGATAACCAATGGCATCTGGTCGATCTGCTCCGCCGTGGCTCTTGCGATACGGCCTACACGCTGACCGATAAGGCCCGGTTCCGTATTAATATTTTTTCGCAGCGCGGTAACTATTCGATCGTCCTGCGTAAATTGAACACGGTCATTCCCACACTCGAATGGCTGAAGTTCCCCGAAATCATTAGGCAGATCCCGCGCGAGAAAACCGGGCTGGTGCTGGTGACCGGCGCGACGGGCTCCGGCAAATCCACAACGCTGGCCGCCGTCCTCAACGAGATCAATCACACCAAACCGGTCCATATTATCACCCTTGAAGACCCGGTTGAATTCGTCCATCCACACGACAAGGCGACGTTCAACCAACGCGAACTGGGCACGGATTTCGACACCTTCTCCAATGGTCTTCGCGCTGCCCTTCGCCAGGCGCCTAAAATCGTGCTGGTCGGTGAAATGCGTGATCGCGAAACCGTAAAGATCGCCCTCAGCGCAGCCGAGACCGGTCACCTGGTTTTAAGCACCCTCCACACGATCGATGCGGGCCAAACGATTAATCGTATTCTGGGTATGTTCGAAACCGATGAACAGGAGCAGATCCGCGCTCGCCTGGCGGACACGCTGCGTTGGGTCATCAGCCAGCGATTGGTTCCAAGGATGGAGGGTGGCCGTCATGCCCTGCTCGAAATCATGGGTTCGAATCTCCGCACGCAAGAAACCATTCGCCTGGGCGAAAGCGAAGGCAAGAGCTTTTACGAAATCGTCGAAGCCAGCCAGCCATTCGGTTGGCGCACATTCGATTACTCAGCGTTGGAGGCCTACGAGGCCGGCAAGATCAGTGAAGAAACGGCTCTCCTCTATTGCACCAAGCGCGGGCCGGTCATGCGCGGCATCGATAACATCCGCAAATCACGCGGCGAGTCGACCCACGATATGAGCTCGCTCCGTATGAAGAGTGGCCAGGATTCCAAGCTCGGAGCTCCGCCACCGCCAACGATACCCTCCCCCCTTAAGCTCAAATAATTTATGTCGAACAAATTCGATTTCATCAGCGCAACCGACAAGCCCGCTTTGCTGGCCTTCTCGACACCCGAATGGCTTGACGCGGCCAAGGTGTCTCTCACCGAACTGGGTTACAAAGTGCATACGGCCGCAACCCATAGCGATTTTCTTATCCGCTTTAGCCAGGTCCGCTACCAGGTCGTCATTGTCGAAGAACTGTTCGCGGCAAATAACATCAGCGAAAATCTCACGCTGCAGGCGCTTCAGAGCATGCCCATGAGCCAGCGACGCACTGCTACGGTCATTCTCTTTGGAGACTCATTCCAGACCTTTACCCCGATGCAGGCTTTTCAGCAAAGCGTGCACGCCGTGATCAACAGTTCAGAGCTGTTCCTCCTCAAACAACTCATCGAAAAAGCCGTTGCTGATAACACACTGTTTTTGCACAGCTATCAGGAAGCCCAACACCGCGCCCACACTGCCGCCGCAACGAAGGAATCATAAGATAATTCCGAAATCCGAAGGCCGAAGGTCGAAAGAAACCCGAAGGCCGAAAAAGGGATTGGATTGGCCGCGGAGAGGCGGCACAAGAAGCGCAAGAAGAAGATGAGGAAGCCAAGCTAACCAAGATTAGCAGACTCTTTCTTCGTGTTAAAACTCAGGCCGAGGGATTAACTGCCGTTTCGTTTCTTCGTTTGCTTCTGTTCTCAATCTCTCTGCGGCTCCCTGTTTCAACGACTTC
>Ga0306920_100006089_pt1 | contig 15672 bp, 9 predicted proteins | sample flu12Cox44000170_FD_204666 | JGI IMG/M metagenome (GOLD analysis project Ga0306920, IMG submission 204666) | Lab enrichment of tropical soil microbial communities from Luquillo Experimental Forest, Puerto Rico - flux4day.12C.oxic.44.000.170 (v2)... | ecosystem: Environmental > Terrestrial >... | reverse complement strand
GGTTGCGCAGGTTCAATCAGGTCTTGCCAGAAAGCCACGGTCGGCCCGACCATCGCGTTGGTGACCGTATTGGCTGGGACACCTTGGCGGCCGAGTTGAGAAATGGCCTTTACGGCCGCGTAGTAATCGATCTCGGACTTGGGATCGACAAGGTCGAGAGGCTGGGCCAAGTCTCTCTGTGTCAGCAGACTGTGGCCAAAGCGCCCTACGTAGGAAAGCTGCAGCGAGAATCGATGCGGAAATTCGCGGCCGATGGAAAAGTCCGCGGCCCATGCATAAGGCGTGCGGAGTGATTGGTCGATTCCCCAGGTAATAGCCTCGCCGGTAGCCGAAGGGGTCTGCGGGAAACCATTGGGATAAGGAGGAGTAAAAAATACCACCGGGGCCTTGCCTGTGATGGGCGTCGTTATGCTGTTGTCGATGGGGATTTGGTTGATGCTAGTAAAGCGCGGCACGTCAGCCGCATCATCCACACCGGGAATACAACAGGGGTTTTCCAGCGTGGCGGACACTCCCGCCGGAGCATTTTGGTCAAAAGTGTTGATCAGTTCCATTCCGGCGCGGTCATACACTCTACCAAAACCCATGCGGATGACGCTCTTGTTCCCATCTCCGAAAAGCGTTTTGAGCAAGCCGCCATGCGGCCGCGGAGAATAAGCCAGAGAAACGCGAGGTGCGAAATCTGTTTTTTCAAAGTGATACAAGCCCGGCCCATTGTTCGCGGGTCCCCCGAGCACGAAAGAAATGAGCGGGCCATCGGCGTAACCTAGACCCTTGTTCATTCTCTGAGCATTCTCACCAAGGTATTGCCCGAGATTCAGATTGCTTGAGGAGCACAAACCTGATGGATTCGCTGTGTTGGAACACAGCGGTGTTGACTGTAAACCATTCACTTCCCAGGGTGGAGGGAAAAGGGACCAACGCAGACCGTAGGTCAGCGTAAGGTTCGGTTTGATGTGCCAGGAGTCCTGGCCATAGAATTCGTACCAATCCAGGCCATAGTCGAATTTGACAGGGGTTCCGGCCGGAATAAGGTTGCCACTTCGATCGTAATTGTAATTCGCCACAATATCCGAAACCATGCCAAGTAGTCCAACCATCGCGTAATCATAGGCGGTACTTGAAATGGGTTCGAGACACGGTTGGTTGCCGCAGCTGGGTGAGGTGAGATAGGCGGGATCCAGGGGGCTACCTGCGCTGGTGGTTGTAATCGTGTTGGAAAAGCCGGGAGGTGCCAGCCAGAAACTCACGCCCCTTCCCACGCTGAAAGAATGGAGCATGCTCACGCGAGGATTGCGCGCAAAACCTACGTTCGTGCCGAACTGAAGCGTGTGAGCGCCCTTTGTCCAGGAAAAATCATCCAACAGATTGTGAACAGGCAATTGGAAGCTGTGGCTGTAGTTGATGCCTTGGTCGAGCGTGTAGATGATGTTCCATGGTTGGTCTGTGTTGCCGATGAATCCCGTGCTTTCCCGAGTGTATCCCCAATGAAACGTGTTAGCGGTCGTCGGACTCAGGACTGCCGTGTAACCGACTGCAAATCCCTTGCTGTGATCTACAACGGTCTGCTCGGGCGGTGAACCCGGGAGAAAAGGAGCCTGAGGATTAGATAGATTTTGCATAGCGCCGCGCCAGAACAGCACTTGTTTACCGTCGTTCGTCAGGTGATAGTCAATTCGACCGATAAGCACGTTGTTGTCGAGGCTCACCGGCGCGGCGAATCGGAAGCCGGAAAAGTTGTAACCGTCGCCGACGCTCTTGTCATTCGTAACAAATTTCCCAGTGCAGAAGGTCGTATCAAAGTAACCTGGTTTTGAAGTCCGGCCGAGATTCAACACGGCATGATTAACCCCAAGATGGAGGGGATCGAGGTTTTGAATATCCGCCGGGGTCAGGGCAGTCACGCCGCCGTCTACATTCTGATAAGTAAGGTCTCCCCGGCATAGCGAAGGCGTCGGAACATTCCGAACGACGCTTTGGTCTTCCTCTTGGCGCGTTCCTTCATAGTTTACAAAGAAATATAAGCGGTCTTTATGAACGGGACCGCCGAGGGATCCGCCGAAGATGTTCCGAATCAATTTGAGAGGCTTGTTGGGTTGATTGCTGTTGAGCTCGGCAAGTTTGAGGAAGTAATCGTTGGCGCTGGTGAGAGTGTTGCGATTGTATTCGTAAAGAGATCCGTGAAAATTATTGGTCCCGCTCTTGGTCACCAAAGCGACCTGAGCACCGGAGCCTTCGCCCTCCTCCGTATTGTAATTCGAAGTGGTCACGCGGAACTCCTGGACCGAGTCAAGAGTCACCGGTAGGACCGAAGTGAAGGCGTATCCGTAGGCTTGGTCGTTGACATCCACTCCATCCAGGGTGACGTTGCTCTGATCGCTGCGGGCACCATTGACCGCCCCGCTGCGCGTATCCTGATCTTTGTTTATGTCCGGCCGATTCCCGGTATAAGCCACGCCCGCTTGTAGAGTCAACAGATCGGGAACGTTGCGGCCTTCGAGGGGGAGTTGCTTCACCTGGGATTCATCGAAAGAGGTGCCCAGCGAAGCATCCACGAGGTTCAACGCAGGCGCTTCTTCGAATACTCTAACTGTTTCGGTAGATTCTCCAAGTTTCAGTTGTATGGTGACGGTCGCCGGAGTGTTCACCAGCAATTGCAGTCCCTTCTGTTCGTAACGGGCAAATCCATTTGCGGTCACCATAACTGTGTAGGCGCCCGGCGAAAGGAGAAGGAAACTGTATCCTCCGTGGACATCTGTGTTAACCGTTCTCGCCGCCTTTGACTCCGCACTCTCGAGAACAACAGTTGCTCCCACTATTGCCCCGCCGCTGGGGTCTGTGACACTGCCTTGCAAAGACGTTGAGGATGTTTGCGAAATGGCGCAGTCAGATAAAGCCAAATAGAACAGCAGCAAAGGGAACGCGCGGCCCCGCAGAAGGTTCATAGCCTGCCTCCCGCCCAACGACATCCGCCGGAGAGTGCCACCTCTTATAAGCCAAAATCAGGACGAGCACCAGCTTGAGCTTTCCCCATACAGGGCCCGCCACTACTACTAATGCAGCTGCTACCTCGAGGTACTTGCTTGGGAGCAAGCTCAACACCCCGGCCTTTTTTGGCACTGATGGTAGAATAGATTTCCTTCACGAACAAACCCAAATGGGGACTTCCTCGGAGTACTCGAAAGGGGTGCTCCTGGTCCAACATCGGGTGCGACTTTAATATCTACGACCATCAATGCGCTTGCGACCAAACAGCCGGGCGTCGACGGACCACGCGCCGGGTCCAAGCATCACCAGGCTTACCGCGAGAGCTGCCAGCAAATAATGAAAGCTCGCCTCTCCCCGTTGACTGAAGATGATCCAAATCTCGACGATTGCTTGCAAAGCTCCCGCAATGGGCGTCCACAAACCAGCGAGTAGAAGAACTCCGACGCCGATCGCGACGAATTGAGCTCCATAGAGCCACGAATGAGGAATTCCTTGAAGGCCAGGTTTGCCACCAAGCATCAAAGGAATAGCTGCGGCTAGGCGCAGGATTAAGAGCGCGGCCCCAGGCCAACCGTCTGGGAACATCGAGAACAAACGTTGCAAATTTGCACCATTTTCAGCGTATTTGCAGACTCGTACGCAAATTAAAGGAAAGGGTAGCGGAATGGCTCAGAATGCGAATCCCCAAATATAGGGGAGGCAATCCGACTCTTTTGAGGGGCTTACAGGTTTATGAGGAACTATATTTCGATGATTCCGCGCTTGAGCGCAATAGTGACTGCGTGGGTTCGGTCGCTAGCGCCCAGCTTGGATAGGATACTCTTTACATGGCCTTTGACCGTTTCTTCCGTTATGGAAAGATCGCTCGCCACCAGTTTGTTGGCCTTCCCGGCGGCAATTAATCGCAGGACTTCTATCTCCCGTGAGGTCAATGAGTCGTCTGCAGTATGTTCGGCAAGCTGGGCGGCAACTTCAAGGGGAATTTGCCTCTGCCCCTTATGGACCGCACGGATGGTGTCCAGCAGTTCCCGGCGCAACATACTTTTTAACAGATACGCCTGGGCCCCAGCCTTAAGAGCTCGAACTATCTGTACATCACCCGTATATGTGGTCAGGACGACAATTCGGGCCTCGGGAAACTCGCCGCGAATGGCAAGGATCGCGTCAATGCCGTTCATCTCTGGCATCTGCAAGTCCATCAAAGTGACGTCCGGCCGGTGTTTACGGAATTGCTCGATGGCTTCACGACCGCTGCAAGCTTCGCCCACCAACTCCATGTCTGTTTGATCTGCCACCAACCCAGCGACTCCGTCTCGGAGCAATGGATGATCGTCAGCTAAGAGAATGCGGATTAGACTAGGATTCGTCGTAGCCATGTTCTCCTACTTGTCCTGGCCATCAGCTTTGTAGGCGACCCTGCCGGGAACTCGCAACTCAATTTCTGTGCCAGCTCCGTCTTCGCTCCACACTTCCAAATTAGCGCCGATGAGCTTGGCTCGCTCGCGCATGCCCCGCAAGCCATAGTGCCCGGCCCGGCCCGGCTCTCCAAGATGTGTCTCCTTGATGCCGATCCCATCATCGCGGATACGGACTCTCAATAGCTTTTCCTCATACGTGATTTCCGCTTCAATGGTTCGGGCGTGTGCGTGGTCATTCGCGTTTCGCAACGCCTCCCGCGCAATGCGATAGATTTCATCCCGCACGACTGGGCGAATGGCTTTAGGGCTCCCCTCCACTACCACGCGGAAGACAGATGCGTCGGAATGTTCGTTCTCAGATGCCAATTGTTTTCCTAAGGCGGATATTTCCTCTGCAAAATTGCCATTGGCGGTAGCGGAAGCTCGAATGTCATGGATCGCATCACGGCCTTCCATTATTGCGCGCTCCGCTCTGTCGAGCGCATTGTCTAGCGATTCAATCGCCTGATCTGGTCGTGCAGGCAGCAGATTGCGTGCTTTCTGAAAGTTAAGGATAAGACCCTGAAAGCTTTGTAAGAGCGTATCGTGCAATTCCCGTGCTATACGTGTCCGCTCATTCACGCGTGCCTCCAGCCCTGCGTTGAACTCCCGCGCAAGTTGCCTGAGGCGGAGGAGAAAGAGGGCCCAAAGTACAGCAATGGTGGTGATGGCACAGAGCGTTTTGAACCACCACGTGGCCCACCATGGCGGCAAGATCGTAATGGTCAATGCTAGGCCAGGTTCGCCCCAACCGCCTTGCCTTGTCGCGGCCTGTACATGAAATGTGTATTTGTCGGCTGGCAGAGTCGTGTAGGTCGTGACCCTCCGATCGCTGCCAACTTCAGTCCAATTGTGTTCCAGTCCCTCCAGTTTGTATCGATAGCGGTTGGCATCTGGATTGAAATAAGTAAGTGCCGCGAAAGTGAGTGAAAAAATGTTTTCGTCGTGAGTGAGTGTGACATCGCTGGCATAGCTGATGGACTTCTTGAGAGGAGAACGAGGTCCAACCTCTACCGAATGCCCCGCCAGCCGAAAATCGGTCAGAACAAGAGGCAGTGGATACGACGAATCCGTAACCTTGTTGGGAAAGAAGGCCACGCCGCCGCTAAACCCGCCAAAAAACATCTCCCCGCTTCGACTCTTAAAGCAGGCATCCCAACCGGTAAGGTCATTACCCGGTAGACCGTCAACCGTGGAGTAGTTCGTAAACTTGTTCGCGACGGGATTGAACCTGGATAGACCCCGGTTCGTGCTCATCCAGAGCACGCCGGACTGATCTTCGAGAACGCAGCTCACTTCGTTGCTGGGCAAACCATCTTTCACGAAGTAATGAGTGAACGTCCCGTTTTCGCGGTTGAACTTGTCCAATCCATTTTCAGTGCTCACCCAGACGGTCCCCGAATGATCTACGTAGACCGACGTAACGGTATCGTTGCTCAAAGAATTGGGATCACGCGCTTTGTGTGCGTAAACAGCAAATTGACCAGTTTTTGGGTCGAAACGGTTCACCCCCCCGAAGCTACCCATCCACAAGGATCCGGTCCGATCCTCCGTTATATTGAAGTACTGCTCATAGTCACTCTTTTTGTCCTGCTTGTAGGTAACAAAACTCTCATTCTCGGGGTCAAATCGATCAAGGCCGTTCCACGTGGTAATCCACATTTTGCCAGCATGATCGACGAGCAACCGGCTCACTGTGTTGTTGCTCAAACTGGACGGGTTGCCGGGCTCATGGAGGTAGGTTTTATAATGCCCCGTCCTGCGATCGAGTCGGCTTAGTCCCGCGTCGACGGTACCGACCCAGAGAGTTCCTGAAGCGTCTTCGTTGATCGCGATTACGTCATTGGACACTCCCAGGCCGGGTGGGGGGTAAGAGACGGTTTGTCCAGATCTTCGATCAATGCGGTTCAAAGCTCCTGTCGTCCCGGTCCACAACACACCCTCATGATCTTCGTAGACGGCGTTCACGAACGGCTCACCGAGACTGTTGAGATTGTTTTGGTTACGAGACAGAAGCATGAATGGCGAAATCTCAGTACGAAAAAAGTTTGGCTCCCTGGCATGCAAGCCCGCCCAAATATTCCCCTCGTGGTCCTCGCAGAGCGAAATCACTCGGTCCTCGGCGAGGCTCTCGAGATCGCCCGGATGATTCCGATAGCGAATGAACACATCATGCTCACGGTCAAACTTCAGCAACCCGGCGCCGAAGCTTGCGAACCACAGTGTCTTCTTCTGGTCTTCAAGCACTGCCGTGAACCCACCGTAGATTCCTTTGCCAGATTCCTTGTCATAAGGCGAATAACGAATCAGGTGATTCGCGGATCGATCCAAAGTGGCTAGGCCGCTTCCAGTCCCACCTCTGATCCAGGTGACCCAGAGGGCACCGAGGTGATCCTCAAAGAGCGACGCATCCCCGACACCCTTATCCAGCCGAATTCGCAAGAGGACCCTTCCACTGTTACGGTCAAACTCTTCAAGGTAGTCGCCGTCGGCTATCCAAAATCGGCCGGTGCTATCTTCCAGAGTCCACTTGACTTCGTTGTTGCCTAGGCTAAATGGATTTGACGAATCGCGGAGGTGATGAACGATCTGACCTGTGTCTGGATTTAACCCAAAGAGGCCCTTCCCTGTTGCCAGCCAAAGCACGCCAGTCCGATCCTGACTGATTTGGATGACAGCGCTCGCAACTTCACCTGGAGCCTCGGTTTCGATCTGATAGTGAGTGAATGTTTCCGTAACGCTGTCGAACCTGTCCAGAAAATGATCGCACCCGACCCAGAGTGTGCCAGAACGATCCTTGAATAGCGAATGAATGTAGACACAACTCAAGCTGTTCTCGCGAGTAGGATCTTGTGTGAATACTCTGAATTGATATCCGTCGTAACGGTCCAGACCATACTGCGTCCCGAGCCACATGAATCCCTGATTGTCCTGTACGATTTGAAGAACTCTGGTTTGGGACAAGCCTTGAGCGGTGGAGAGCCGCGAGAAGCGGATATCATTGCCGTCGATTACGGGAAATCGGACGCGAAGAGCCCCGCTGCGCGATTGTTGGGCCGTATTTGAGGGATCGGTCCGACCGTCTGCTTGCGCCGCAGACAACGACGCAGCAGATGACACACCAGACAGGGTGACTAGCAATAGAGGCGTAATAATTCGTGTGCAGGAGCGGGTCGGCTGAAAGCGCACTCGTCGCCATTGCCATATTAACTGGGTCACACGATGGCCTAAAGGAAGCAAGGAGTCTCCCTAGTGCTGTTTGGCTTCAAGTCTATCAGAAGAAACAACGCTTGCGGCCGTCGGGATCCAGGCGAGCCAAGTGACAACGACAAAAAAAAGAACCGCCTCCCGGTCCAAACCAGATCGCGATTCAGTGCTAAGAATTCGCTTGAACCGCGGCGCTTGAGTCGATTTGGCTTTTCTACTGAGCTCACCGGGAGACTCTACATCGCATTTCTTAGCAAACGAGATGCTTACAAGTCCGCAGCAAAGGAGCAGCTCCCCTCCCCTCCGTGCCGAATGAAAGAAATGAGCGAGATCGCTCCCACAAAACATCGAACCCCTCATGTAACAAACATCGATACAATGCCATATGAGCGTTGTCCGAAAGTCCACTTCAAGAATTACGATTTTCGTTAGCTTACGAATTTCGGGACCACCATAATCCAGAAGGTACCTTCTATCAACAACTTGCCTCTGGCATTAGTGTTGCTTTGAAACAAGCAAGATGTAAGAACTCGAGGATTCGCGGCGGGGAGGGCTTTCGAACTTCATTCTTAAACTGATCTGAGCGGATCCACCACGGATGCAAGGCATGGGGGCAGATTTCTTTTCATCTTTCCCCTTGCCATCCATGGCGCCTTCACATGTGCCCTTAGGAAACCAGCACAATCAGGGGGAAAATCATGCCGCCAACTGAGAGTCGTTATTGCCAGCTGCTTCATGTCGTTCTGGCCAAAGTGCCACTCGCCATAAGCCAGCGGACGCACAGAATCGCCGTAACCGCGGCGATGTCGGTCGCTGTTCTTGGGCTTGCCAGTTCGGTTTTTTCACAGACCACGGTTTCGACAGGAGGTATTCAAGGAACGGTTACCGACCCAAGCGGAGCTCTTGTCACCGGCGCCAAGGTGTCCCTCACGAATGTAGCGACTGGGCAGATTGCTTCGGTCGATACCAATTCAGCAGGCGCATACACGTTCGCTTTCCTAGAACCAGGCGAGTTCGTGATGAGAATCGAAGCCAAGGGCTTTAAGACCACGCGATTGCCCCTCACCGTGAAGGTGGACCAAACAGCGAATGGTAGCGCCAAGCTCATAGTCGGCGACTCTACAGAGTCAATCGAAGTTCTGGCTACCAACCTCCAAGTCAACACGGTCCAAGCTACCGTCCAGGGCGTGCTCACTTCCAGTCAAATCGCCAATCTGCCGGTAAACGGGCGGAACTTTCTCGATCTCGCCCAGCTTGAACCGGGCATCCAGATTCAGGACGGTCAAAATTTTGATCCTACAAAAGGCGGCTACTCTTCGATCTCTTTCGGAGGCCGCTTCGGCCGGACTGCACGTATCGAAGTGGATGGTGCGGATGTTTCGGACGAAACCGTAGGCTCCACGACAACCGACATTCCCTCCAGTGCCATACAAGAGTTCCAAATCAGTCAGTCGAGCCTCGATCTGTCCACCGAGCTGACCTCCTCTGGCTCGGTCAACGTAACCACTAAATCAGGAACCAACAACTTTCATGGCGAGGCTTTCGGTCAGTTCCGTGACAGTTCGCTGGGCGCTGCGCTACCGACTCCCCCTGGAATCAAGGCGCCTTATCAGCGCAACCAGTACGGAGCGGCATTGGGTGGCCCCGTCATAAAGGACAGGTTGTTCTTCTTTATGGACGGGGAGCGGAACATTCAACATACCAGTGTACCCGTGCCCGTCTCTGCTCCTTTCTCTCAATATTCCGGCACTTTTTCTGATCCATTCCATGAGGGCAACTTGTTGGGCAGAGTAGACTACCAGTTAGGCCACGGCGTTCGCTTCTTCTATCGCTTTTCGTACTTCAAGAACTTGCTTCTTGCGACCTCTGGCGCAGGCTACTCGCTATACGACACGAAGAACAATACGCGCGATCATGTACTGGGCGTGGACTTCAGGACCGGCAGTTTCATACACACGATCCGTTTCTCGTACTTGAAATTTGAGAACCAAATCGTGGACGCTACAGCGGGGAATAGTGCGCTGCCGCTGAACAATCTGGGAGCCCAAATCGTGATGGGCAGCACCGGCTTCGTGGCCGGGCCAAACTTCCTTGCGCCGCAGACCACCGCACAGAGTAATCACGAACTTAAATACGACGGGAGCAAGGTCGCTAGTTCGCACGTCCTCCGCTACGGGGTCTCATTCAACCACATTCAAGGCATGGTTTTCGCGCCATTACTAAACTACGGCCCGCAGATCGTGTCGACTGTCTCTGCTTCCGAAGTGGCGGCCGCCACAGGCGGTCCCTTCCCGGGTGGAGCATCGAATCCGTTGAACTACCCGGCGGATTCCATCACCATTACGAACGGTCTCGGCTATTTCACAAGGGCGCCTGCCTTGGGCTTTCCGGCTGGTGGCCTCGGACCGGACAACCGCCTACTCGCCTATCTGGGCGATAGCTGGAAAATCAAACCAAACTTAAACCTCACCTACGGGCTACGTTGGGTTCGCGACACGGGCCGCACGGACAGTCAATACGCTGGATTCCCCGAGCTCAATGCACTCCTCCCGGGACAGGGCCTTGGAAACCGGGTAGCGCAGCCCAACCTCAACTTTGCCCCGCAGATCGGACTCGCTTGGGACCCCTGGAAAAACGGAAAGACCGCTATCCGCGCCGGCATCGGCTTGTTCTACGAAAACGCAATCTTCAACAACGTCTTGTTTGATGCCCCGAACCGCCAGGTAACCGGTGCGTTTGAACTCTTCCCCAGCGCTTGCTCTGCTCCGGGAACGCCAGCCCAAATCCCGACTCCAGGTGGCTTTCTCACACCGAGCTCGGGCACTCCCACTTCGGTTTGTGGGACATCAACGGGCGCTTCTCTGATTGGCAACGCTCTGCCAGCAATCGTCGCACTGCAGAAGACCTATCAGGCTGACTCGCCACTCAATCTGCAAGCGCCAAATCCGTCCTATGTCGGACAATACCTCACCGATTGCAGCACGGGAGGACCGAATTGCTTTTTCCCCTCGGGAAGCTCCGGAGCTCCGGCATCCATGTTTGACCCTAACTACAAGTCCCCCCGCTCCGTGCAGATGAACATTGGGGTTCAAAGGCAACTCAAGCCTGGGGTCGTGTTGAGCGTCGATTATATCCGCAACGTTGGGACGCATTATTTGCTAGGCATCGATGAAAATCACGCTGGAGACATTCGCTACTTCAACAAAACCGGGGCTCTGGACGCCATCGCTGCAACGAACACAAAATTCGGATGTGCTCCCACTCCTGGAGCCGGCGTTGACTGCGCGATTTCAGGTATGAACCACGGCGGCGTTGGGGCAAGCATGTCCGACTATGCCAGCGCCGGTTTGGGGTCCTCGTCCGATATGGGTGGCAAGAGCTGCTTCGCTGCGCTCGGCTACCCGTGTGCCTTTGGAGGTGTAAACCCACAGGCACCCCCGCTCGGTTTTCTATCGTCGATCGGTCGATCGGTCTATGACGGGTTGGAAACCAAATTGGCGACGAACGTCAACCGTCCGTTCCGCGGTGCACGGGCTCTCAACGTTGAGGTGTCATACACTCTGTCGCGTTTTGAAAACACAGGCGGTGGTGTACCTCCTGGCGGTGCAATTGGCCCGGGCAAAGCGGACCAGGACTACATTATTGCCGCCTTGGACAACAGGAAGCCGAACCGGTACTTTGGACCCTCGACTTTGGATCGAACCCACCAATTCTCGTTTGGCGGCTATCTGGACTTGCCTGAACGATTTCAAATGGGGCTGATAGCCCACTTTTATAGCCCGCTTTCGACCACCCTCACCGTGCCGAATACAGCGGAAGGCGCGGGTGAGATATTCCGTACAGACTTTACTGGCGACGGTACGACACAAGATCCTGTCCCCGGAACGCACGTTGGCCAATTCGGTCGCGGGATCAACGCCGGCAATATCAACAGAGTCATCGACAATTACAACGCTACAGTTGCAGGGAGGCCCACTACGGCAGGCCAAGTCTTAATCCAAGAAGGCTTGATGACCTCTGCTCAGCTAACAGCCTTAGGCGCCGTGGCTCCAGCAGTGCCTAATGCACCCCCCAATCAGGTGAACCTGGGTTGGCTGCGGGCCTTCGACGCAACGATGTCGTGGACCTATTCCATCAAGGAACGAGTATCCGTGAAACCATCAGTCGGGTTCTACAACATCTTCAACTTTGCCAACTTCGATCTCCCGACGAGCATCATGTCCGGCCTTCTTGCCGGCACTGCGGGTACGATCAATGGCACGGACCCCGCGGCACATAACACCAATCGTGTCGGCGTCGGGACCGGCGTGTTCACGCTCGGATCGCCACGTGAAATTGAGTTTAGCCTCAAGATCAGCTTCTAGCAGTGCACCTTAGTCCTTAGTTTTTAGTCCGGGGTCCCGTGGAGAGAACGGCGGCTTCAGCCCACTTTGCCAGATTGGTGGCCCCCGCTCGATCCAGCTGGGCCCTCAAGCTTCAATTCTGAACAATAGAACCTGGGCGTTTCACAGGCACCAGTTACGGTTGTATCTCTCGATACGCGCATCACAATTGTTTTTGCATCGAGTCCAGCTCGATGCGGCACACGTCGCCGAACTCTCTTAGTGGATTCTCGCCTTGGACGGCACGAGATTGGATCTGCTCGGCTGTCAGGTTGGGTTGCTGGTACCTGGTTAAAATGAGCTTTATGACCTTCTCTGCGGCCTCCAATACGTGCAGGGACGAGCTGAGGCGAATGCGACTGAGTAGAGCATAGACCGGTATCAGTTTCTGGGGATTGGTCATGTTGTACTCTAAGGAATCGACCAACAGCCGCGCGCTCTCGCCGATAAAATCGGAATACAGCGCCTCCCGGCGAATGATTCTTTTCGCCAGCACGTCGCGCCGATCCTGATGCCTTTGCGTTATCCAAGTTCCCGCAACGGACCCCAAGGCGCCCACGAACGATCCAGTAATGGCGGCGCAGGCGGCGATCAAACCTGGGTTCATTGAAACCGCTCCGTCACGAAAATCAAGCCAAATAGCAAAGGAAGGTAGAGGATCGACGCTAGCAGTAAACGCCGCGCCGCCGCATTCGATTGACGAAGCGCCAGTTGCGCCGCAAAGTAAGCAAAAATCGAACTCACCAGAAAGGCTCCGACGATGTACGTGACACTTGAACGGCCGAGCAGTTGAGGGCTAAGGGTGACAGGGAGCAATACCAACGACGGTAGGACGCTCTGCCAAGCCATGAAACGGCCGCTTTTTTCCCCAAGTGGAAGAACCAGATACTTTGCCCGCGCATAGTCCTGACGATACATCCACGCAATCGCCATGAAGTGCGGGAATTGCCACAGAAACACAATCGCAAAAAGCACCCACGCGCCCGCTGTGATATGTCCCGTCGCCGCTGCGCAGCCAATCAACGGGGGCGCCGCTCCGGGTACAGCGCCACTCAGCGTACACCAAGGGGTTATTCGTTTGGCTGGGGTGTAGAGGAACAAATAGCTCAGGAGTGTCAATACGGCGAGGACGGCCGCGAGAGCACTTGTAGTGAAGACCAAGTACGCGACTCCAATCACGGACAGCCTGACTCCGAAGCATAGTGCGTGAGCGGGTTCGACTCTTCCCGAAGCGACAGGCCGCCGTGCCGTTCGCCTCATCTGCGCGTCGAAGCGCATCTCAATGAGCTGATTCAATACGGCGGCTCCGCTTGCGACAAGGAGAGTGCCGACGAGCGTGTGAAACAGCAGTATTCCGGAATGAGAAAAGGGGTTGGCCGAGCCGATCCAAAAACCAGCTGTCGTAGTGATTATGATCATGAAATTGATTTCTGGTTTCGTCAGAGCCCAATAATCGGACAAGGTGCCCGCCTCAGAATGGCCGCGCGGCACAGCACTCACATCAAGGCCGGCAAGAATCGACTTCGTCGCCATTTGTCAGACCTCGGCAGGAGCCGCCCGACTTGGCAGAGCTGCGGTCCGGGCTCCCACGAATGTGCTCATGGAGTACAGCGCTATTGGCCAGACGAGATTCGCGCCAATCACGCTCAAAATAAAGGCTACGTTCATGATGCCAAGAAGCGCAAAGACAACCAGCGCGTAAGGGAAAAAACAGCGACGCACCATGAATTCCATGTGCCGCGCCGCATACAGCAACGGATTGGATGACCGACTCTCGGCATGGGCCTGCCAAATCCTCAAAAGCTGTTCGGGGCGATCGGCGGCCATCCGATGCCGTTCCCATCCCATAACCACGAAGCTTGCTATAGCACCAACAAGTAGAAAGGCCCCCCACACGAGGTAAGCTTTTGATCCGGAGCTCCTCCATTGCCCGATGGTCATTCCGACAAGAAGAAACAGATAGAACACGTAGTCGCAAACTGTCTCCAGCCAGCATCCGAAATCAGACTCCAACAATTTCAAGCGCGCGACCTCGCCGTCGCATCCGTCCAGGATGCTTGCAAACAGACACAAGAATGCGCCGAGGAGCGTGTTCCAGTAACCGCCAAGCGCAAAGAATGCCGCAGAAGCAATTCCAACTCCGAGCGTGAAGATGCTGACCATATTTGCTGTAATCGGAAACTTAATGAGTTGCCGGCTCATCGGAATGGAGATGCGGCGATTCAATCGCGCGTACATGCCATCCGTAGGTTTGACCAGCCGACGATCCAGTTTTCTTTCCGCGATGCACCGGTCGTCTTCTGTGCGGACGCGCTGCCACAAGCCTTCGCTCACGTTCGTCGAAGCGGCAGACTGCGCGGAGTTCATCCATACGTGCAGTTCGTCAAGGCTGGAGCCTTGGATCGGGCAGTGCTCGACAAGATCGCGGAGTAACTTCGCAGACAAAGCATAAAGTCCGGCCGGTGCTCCGGCGGTTGTTAGCGCCAAAGCGGTTCCGTCGCTGTTCCATTCACTAGCCTGCCGAATCAAGGATGTGTGATAGGTTGTGCTGCCGTCGATGAGGACCACGCGCTGGCTGCGCACCTCGGCGGCGAAACGGCGCAATCGCTCTCGAAGGGAAGCGTCTGCTTCCGCATCAATCCACTGCACGGATGAGGGGAGGCGCCCCGTGCTGATTAGCTCCTGCTGAACGCTTTGTCCTGCATTGGCCACCACGATGATTTGCGCAGGATTCATTCTTTGCGCACCTAAGATAGTCCGTAGCGGGATCGGCAGGGTGCCAACCCGCGGCAAGGGAAATTGCGTGTCTGTGGGCAGAAAAATAGTGAAAGCGACACCACTGGACGGGGGAATGCTGGAAACATCGGTGGACTCCGTGGCCTTCGTGGTTCGCTCTTTCTCGATCGCACCGTGAGCATGGGACCTCCTGGACCTTGTCAGCAGCACCAGGCAAATGCAACCGACGGCGGTCCAGAAGAGCGCGCGCAAGCGCCTAGCTAACGCCAGTGCGAGTCCGGCGGCGCTACTGAGACTGAAGATTTTGCCAATCAGCATGTTTCCGGTCTCATAGGTTCCAATATTTCCTGGGTTAAAGTTGCCCGCCGCGTTCAGAAGTTTGGTCAATCCTTCGATGCTCAAGGCGCCTACAAAGCCAATCTGCGCTCCGAGCAGCCAAAGAACCAGGCACACTTCCAGGACCGCCAAGCAGTGCCCCGCAAGATTCAGGAAAAAGCTCCCCCAAAAAAGCTTGGGAGTGTTGTGATGAAAGTCGAAGAGCGCATTCTCGACCGACTGAATCAACTGTCGCTCTCGCTCGACCCAGCCCTTGAGGGGAGGAATGCGCCCAAGGAGACGCGCACCACGGGACAGCATCGGGGAGCGCTTTCTCACCGCCAACAAAATCAAAAACAGGAATGTGATCGATGCGAGAACGAACAGCTCGGCATAGAGACGCAAAGCATGGGAGCGCGGCAGCATCCGCAGGACTGATAGGATTCCGGCGATTGTGACGGCGATTCCGGTGACAAAATAGAGTCCGCGATCGAGAGTGACCGAAGCGAGGCTATTGGCGGCTTGTATTTGTTGGTTTAAGTGCGAGACGCGGATGGAATCCCCAAATGTCTGACCAAGAATTCCGA
>Ga0306920_100006087_pt1 | contig 15673 bp, 14 predicted proteins | sample flu12Cox44000170_FD_204666 | JGI IMG/M metagenome (GOLD analysis project Ga0306920, IMG submission 204666) | Lab enrichment of tropical soil microbial communities from Luquillo Experimental Forest, Puerto Rico - flux4day.12C.oxic.44.000.170 (v2)... | ecosystem: Environmental > Terrestrial >... | reverse complement strand
GGTGTCCTTACGGCGGACGGGTAGGCCGCGAAGAAAGCGCACGCGCACGGTTTCTCCTTGTGGTATTCCTTCCAGAGCCTTTGCCAGATCGTTCGGCGAATAGACGGAATGCCCATTGATTGCAGCCACTACATCGTCGGGCCGCAGCCCAGCCCGATGCAAAGGCGTCAAGTAACCAATGGAGGTGATCCGCAAACCGATGCCATGCAAGTATTGCCAGGCCGTGAATCCGGCGACGCTGGCAGCCGAAAGAAGCAACAGCACGATCAAGGTTCGCACTTGCGACAGGCACCGAAGGTTCTGCGCGAAGAGAGTTCCTATCAACGCCACCCAGCACACGATCTTCATGTGCGGCCAGCTCAGGTAAGGCTCGTATGAGAATATGCAGGAAATGCCGCTGAGCACGATGTAAGCGAGCATCGGCCACACCAGCGGCTGCTCGTACATTCGCTTTCGCCCGACTACCAGGTCAACCAGCCATAGCACGAACGCCGCCATCCAGGCATACCGCGCACCTTTGATGGAGTACGGCAAAAGAATGACGAACAATACGAAGAAGAAGAAAATGACAGCACGCAGGTATCTCTCCCATCCTCGGACTGTTTCCGGCTGGGTGCGCGATTGCATAGAAACTTTGGCGACTGTATCTTGCGAGGCTTCTACTCCTGGCTTGGCGGCGCCGGACTTTTCTGACGGTGGTTGCGCTTCTGTAAAGCTAGCAATGCTATGCCTCTGAATCACTGTCTCAGCAGCAAACCTTTCAAGACGGCCTGCTGCCTCAGAATGAGTGACTCGATTCCGGTGCGTGCGAGGGCCATCATCTTGCCAAACTGTGCCTCATCGAAGGGACGTCGTTCGGCGGTGGCTTGTACTTCGATCATTTTCCTGCTGCCGGTGATCACCACGTTCATGTCAACGTCGGCACGGGAGTCTTCCTCATAGGCCAGATCAAGCATGACCTCGCCATCCACGATACCCACACTGGTAGCGGCGACATACTCGCGGATAGGTGCAACCGTAAGCGCCCCTGATTCCACCATGCGCCTCATCGCCAGGCCCATCGCAACAAAAGCTCCGGTGATGGACGCGGTGCGCGTTCCTCCGTCCGCCTGAATGACGTCGCAATCGAGAAAGAAGGTGCGTTCACCCAACTTATCCATCTCTGTGACGGCGCGCAAGGAACGTCCGATCAGGCGCTGAATTTCATGCGTTCGTCCACCTATATGCCCTCGGATGACTTCGCGCGGCGTGCGCGTCAGCGTAGCGCGCGGCAGCATGGCATACTCTGCCGTTACCCATCCCTTGCCGCTGTTGCGCAGAAACGGAGGCACAGTGTCTTCCACGGTGGCAGTGCAGATGACCCGGGTGTTGCCTAGCTCAATCAGGCACGATCCTTCAGCAGTCGAGATGAAATCCGGAACGATGTTGACCGGCCGCATTTGTTCCGGCGAGCGATTATCGGAACGAAAGACCATACGACGCGATTGTATCCTCAAAAATGCCGGTGACCAGGAACGTTAACCGGCAAGTCCTCTCCCCCAGGTTGCTGAACGATTTTCGTTGACACACCTGCGCAGGAGGCACATTCTGGGCTGCTTCCCAAAGCTTCAGCTTGGGCTATCTTCTGTACCGATAACTCTCTTGATCGGAGGATCCGATGAAACACCGTAGCTCTCTGCTGTTCGTGTGCGTACTGCTGATGGTGACGGCGGCAGTGGCGCAGAACCCAAACTACAACAATGGACCAATATGGCGTGTCACTTATGTGCACATCAATCCCGGACAGGGCGATGCTTTCTGGAAGGACGTCCACGACCATCTTAAGCCAATCTGGGATGCACAGAAGCAGGCCAGCATAATCACCGACTACAAGCTTTACACGAACCCGATAACCGACAATGCGGATGACTGGAGCGTGGCAATCGCGATCCTGTATCCGAATTGGGCTGGGCTCGATGCGGTGGATAGCAAAGCGGCGACCGTGGCTGCCCAGCACTACGGCTCGCGCGATGCCATGATGGAAGCGGCAAAGAAACGCTCCGAATACGCTCATGTGACAGCCAGCAAGCTGGCGAGGGAAGTGACGCCCAAGTAACTGGCTGCGTCCAGATAACCAGCCCGGACAGAGTATGTGCCGGGCTTTTGTCTGCAGTGCTGGTGTGCTCAAATTACTTCGACGCTTTCCCCAATATCTCGCCCTGGTAGGTCCTTTCGTCCACACGGTGCAGGCGCTTAATCATGGTCGGCGTGAGCAGCTTGTAATGCTTTACCTCGAACAAGTAAATCGGGATAAACCAGATCGGCTCCTCGGTGGTCATCCACTGGCGATCATCGAAGCGAGCCAGGTTCACAGGCCGCGAGAAGGTGCGCAGCGTCCGTTCCCGCCGAAGATTGAAATAGATGTTGAAGTAGCTCAAAGCCAGCTCGCGTAAGGAGCGATAGACAGGCTCGCGGTACCGGCAACCGGTGTAGTTTGACTTAGCAACCGCTCCCCAATGCCCTTTGACCTTGTAGATCGCGAGCACGTGATCGGTGTCGTGCTCGGCCTCGAAGTCCACAATCAGCGGCGGATATCCCAGAGCGCGAAGCGCAGCCGCCGCAAAGATAGCTCCCTCCAGGCAGTGCGCAGTTCTCTCCCCCAGCACGCGGCGCGGCGACCACGCCGTATCTTCCAGGTGGTAGGGCAGATCATCGAGGAAGCGCTGAATCCCGTATGGCTCCTTGAAGCTGCGCAGCTTTCGCAGCTCTGACGCGGTGAAGCCCAGGTGGTTACTGTTCATTGTTGGCTGGAGTGTACCTGACCGAAGGGACAGCGGCCATAGCCCAATACATGGGCCGGGCGAACATTGCCGTCCGTCCCTGACAAGTTGTTAACAACGTAATTACCAGCACTCGACACTGAGGTACTTAGGATCAACTATACCTTCTCCTCGTGGAGGAGCTATGACTCGTTTTTCGCACTTAATTCTTGCCATTCTCTGTACCTTTGTAATGGCGTTATCGGTTGGAGTAAGCCTCGGACAGCACGCACTCGCTGCTGACCTGGGTACTACAATCAGCACCACGTTTCCTTTCGAAATGCCTGCGGGCGTGCTGCCCTCGCCATCGCTCACCTGGGAGTGGGATGGCGATTCATTCGACATCATTCAGGGCACGGGGCAGGGTGTTCCCTGGCCCATGTTCCGGGGCCAGCCGTCACATATAGGATTCAACCCATTTGAAACCACCATCAGCAAAGCCAATGCGCAACGGCTGGGCCTTGCCTGGGTCGGGATTATGGGCGACATCGCTGACGTGTCGTCTCCAGCAGTGGTAAACGGAGTGGTGTATATCGGGTCATTCGATGGGCGGCTATATGCCTTTAAGGCGAATGGCTGTGGGCAGGACACCTGTCAGCCGCTCTGGTCCGGAATCACCGAGAACGACATCACCTCCTCGCCCGCAGTGACCAACGGCGTCGTATTTGTGGGCTCCGCGGACCATAAGCTCTACGCTTTCCCGGCCGCCGGATGTGGTCAATCGGTCTGTGCTCCCCTGTGGGTAGGTCCCACTGGTGGAGCTGTCGATTCTGGTCCCGTGGTGACACCGACGGTGGTCTATGTTGGTTCCGAAGATCACAACTTATACGCTTTCCCTACGGCTGGCTGCGGAAAGGCCACCTGCAATCCACTTTGGTCGGTGCGGACCGGTGGAGGAGTCAATTCCTCCCCGGCGCTGGTGAACAACACCCTCTACTTTGGCTCGCAGGACGGCAAGCTGTATGCCGTTGACGCACGTGGTTGTGGGCAGCAGGTCTGCTCACCGTTGTGGACGGCTCAAGTGGGGAGAACAATATTCGCTTCCAGTCCCGCCGTTGCCAATGGGGTTGTGTACATCGCCTCGTTCAATGAGATGGGTTCCAGCGACAGCAGGCTGTACGCGTTTAATGCAGCCGGGTGTGGACAGAGCATGTGCCAGCCCCTATGGACGGCTCCGGCCGGAGATTTTGTTGCATCGTCCCCTGCCGTGGCGAAAGGAAAGGTTTACATCGGATCGGGAGACGACCTGCTTTACGCGTTCGATGCCAACGGCTGTGGACAGTCCACGTGCAACTTCCTGTGGCGCGGCGAAGCGGTCGGCGCACAGGCTGCCTTGCTTTCCGCTCCGGCCGTTGCCAATGGCCTGGTGTACATCGGGGAAAACAACGGAATGGTTGAGGTCTTCGATGCCAATGGCTGCGGGCAAGCCATCTGCCTGCCAGTTACCCAATTGTTAGTGCGCAACGAACCCATTGTTTCGTCCTCGCCTGCCGTCGTAAACGGCACCGTTTACGTGGGATCTGCCGATCAATTCAATGCTCCCATTGGCCGGCTCTACGTGTATAAGCTGCAGTAAGCGAATCGAGAGAAGGTCTCCGTGCGATCTGCAGGAGGCCTTTCTCTTTTTCTCGAGTCGGCTAACGATTTATCTGTGACTTTGTAGTCCCTGACAAGCCGCCGTGCTCACGCTGTACGCGTCTTGCTCTTCTTGTGTTTGTTCTTATGCTTCGCGGGATGAAGCACCGCTTTCACCCGCTGTTCGGCAGCTCGCGGATTCTCGGCATAATCCGGGTCGAACATCGCAATCACGCTGATCGCGCGGCTGGAGTACTTCCGCGCCCACTGGCTTTGAATAAGGCTCAGTTGAACCGCCGTCCAATACTGGCGCTGGCCTGATGCGCTGATGTCAAGTGACGCATCTTGAAGGTGCGGCTGCTCGTTCAAGGTGCTCAGAAACGTGGTGAACTCCTCCAGGTTGATGCCCATCTGGTACACCAACTGGGTCAGCGCCATCTGCTGAGATGCGGTCAGTTGATCGAAGCCGCGGCAGTACGCTCTGGCGTTGTGGATGGCTTGAACTGCCGAAATCCGAAGCAGAGTTAGTGCCTCTTCTTCCGACACCTGCGGCTCCAGGCGGTTCTTCTTGATTTTCTTGCGGAAGCTCTTCTTACCCCATTTCTTCAGATCGCGGTCGTATTGGCCCAGGATTTGCTGCAGGCGCGCGGGATCGAATCCCGCCCCCTGCCAGAGCTGGGCTGAAGAGGGCTCCAAGAACTTGTATGGATTGAGGGGATCGCGCTGGACATGCTCTGTTTCTTCCACATCGAGGCTGAAGCCTGCTCCAATCAGCGGCCGGCTGGTCTTTGGGTCGGGATAGGCCGCCAGCACCCAGCCCTCGTGGCGATTATCGCGAAGATTGGCCATCAGCACCGGAAGCTGAAATTTGATGTCGGAGTTGCCGAGCCCAAACAGCGGTACGAGACTGGGCGGAATCCCTGCCCCAGGCAGGGAAAGCAGCCGGCCAGGATCGCTCACGGTCAGCCGCATAGGTTCGCGCAGATTGGTAACCATCGCCGGCGAAGGATGGGGCTGTTCCGACGATTGGGAAGTCCCTGATTGCGCAAGGCCTCGGGTGCGAGCTGTAAGCAGCACGAAGGCCACTGTGCTCAGAATCCACAGCTTCGTGGTGCTGGTCCAATTCGAGGCGTGCGGCGACGCTGAGGTGTCCAACATGGCGCGTCAAGAACAGAGTAGCGCATTTTCTCGGAGCTTTACATTACGAAAGCAACCAGCGAATCGTTTGGATTCACAGACCACGAGAGGGGACTATAGTTGTGCCATGCGAATGGCTGTCGCGTTGGCAATCGGTATGTGGTTGGCCGAAGCCGCTGCATTGCCGCAGCCCCCTACATCGCAACCTCAGGAGAGTTCTTCGCGGCCCCAGCCCGATACACCGCCATCACCGCCGGATGCACCCATTCCGGATCAGGGCGCGCAGACCAGCCCGCCATCAACTTCGAAGGCCAAAAAGGTTGCAAATAAGCTCGACCCGCATTGCATCAACGTGATCTTTCACACCTGCTGGTCTTCGCCGCAGGCGCCGCAGCCCGGGCATCTCTCCGAAGAAGAGCAAAGAGAACAGACCGCCACGAAGGACGTCGAGGTTGGTTATTTCTATCTGAATGAGAAGAACTATCGCGCTGCTGAATCGCGCTTGCAGGAAGCGACGGAACTTAAGCCGGACTCCGCCGCAGCATGGGTTGGTTTGGCGCAGGCGCAACAAAACCTGGGCCAGAACGATGCTGCGCGACGAAGCTACGAACAGTATCTAACGCTGAATCCGGACGGAGCCGGCGCGGAGAAGGCCAGAAAGGCCCTGGCTTCGCTGCAGCAGCGCGAGCGCTGATACATCCGCCACGCTCCCAGAGAACCCGATGCGTTTTGGAGCGCAAGCTTGCGTTAGGGTTCGAGTTCGAAAATGACAAGAATGCAACCGCAAGCTCCCGCCGAGTTGACCCTGTTTCTTTCGCAACTCTAGAATCAGAGATTCTCTTCATTCGTATCCGAAAGGCTTCATGGCAATTCAGCTTTTCAATACCCTGTCGGCCAAGGTGGAGGAGTTCCGGCCGCTCGAAGACAACCTGGTTCGGATGTATGCCTGTGGGCCGACGGTCTATGACTACGGGCACATCGGAAATTTCCGCACATTTATCGTGGTTGACACCCTGCGCCGGTTTCTGAAGCAAAGCGGCTACAAGCTGAAGCACGTCATGAACATCACCGACGTGGACGACAAGATCATTCGTAATGCCGCCCGGGATGGTGTCACTGTGCAGGAGTACACCGCCAAGTACAAGAGGGCCTTTCTCGAAGATTCGGATACGCTGAACATCGACCATCCGGAGCTGCTGGTGAGCGCGACCGACCACATCCAGGAGATGGCCGACTTTATTGCCGGCCTGCGCGACAAGGGCTATGCCTACGAAACCGAGGACGGCTCGTATTACTTCCGCATCGCGATGTTCCCCGGCTACGGCAAGCTTTCGAAGAAAGACTTCAGCGGCATGGAGGACGGCGCGCGTGTTGATGTGGACGAGTACGAGAAAGACAACGCGCGCGATTTCGCGCTTTGGAAGTCGCCCAAGCCCGGCGAGGCGAGTTGGCAGACCGAGATTGGGCCGGGGCGGCCGGGCTGGCATATCGAGTGCTCGATCATGTCGATGAAGTACCTTGGTGAGACCTTCGACATTCACACCGGGGGTGAGGACCTCATCTTTCCGCATCATGAAAATGAAATTGCGCAGTCGGAGGCGATGACCGGCAAGCCCTTCGCGCATTTCTGGGTGCATTCGCGATTTCTGCTGGTGGAAGGTGAGAAGATGTCGAAGAAGCTCGGCAACTTCTATACCGTCCGCGACTTGGTACTGATGGGGCACAAGCCTTCGTCGATCCGATTTCTGTTGATGTCGGTCCCCTATCGCAAGCAGCTCAACTTCACCTTCGATGGACTTACGCAGGCGGCAAACTCCGTCGAACGGCTGCGCAATTTCAAGCTGCGACTGGAGGGCTCGCAGTGGCCGGTGGGGTCGAATCCTGCTGTTATCGAGATGGCGAGGAATACGTCAGCCGAGATAACCGCCGCCTTGAGCGACGACCTCAACACGGCACGTGCACTTGGGGCAATGTTCGACCTGGTGCGTGACCTGAACGCCGCGGCCGACGGGGGCGAGGTTCGTAAGGATGACATTCCTCATCTGCTGAAGGCAATATCCCAGTTCGATGAGACCTTCGCTGTGTTGCAGGACGACGATGCCAAAAAGGTGCGCGCCATCGTTGAGTGGGCGCAGGAGGAGGGTTTGCAGGAGAAGATCACTCCTTCCGCTGCTGAGCTTGCGAAAGCGGCCGCATTATCGGATGCGGAAGTCGAGCGGCTTGTGGCAGAACACTCGCAGGCCCGTAAAGCAAGGGATTTCGCGCGATCCGACGCCATACGCAATCAGTTGGCCGAGCAGGGAATTCTCCTGGAGAACACAAAAGATGGAGAACGCTGGAGGCGACGGTAGGCCTCGCGTGGCGGCGTTCCGTGGCGATTCAGTTTCAGAAGAGCTTGCGTAAGTCCCGCCGAAGGATCTTGCCGGAAGCGGTTCGTGGAATACTCTGCACAAAGTGGATTTCGCGCGGCATCTTGTAGTTACACAGCCTGTCCGCAACGAAGGCTTGCATTGCTGAGGCTGTCTGCGCGGTTTCGAGTTCATTCTCGCGCAGCACCACGAATGCGCAGGGAAGCTCATCGCCATCGGACTGGACCCGCGAAACCACACCACAATCGCGTACCGCGGGATGTTCCAGTAGAACGCTTTCGACCTCGGCAGGAGCGATAGAGAATCCCTTGTACTTCATCATTTCCTTACGGCGATCGACGATGTAGTACTGCCCCTGCTCATCTACCCGGACCACGTCACCGGACCAATACCAGCCGTCGCGCAAAACTGCGTCAGTTGCGTCGGGGGCCTTCCAGTAGCCGAGCATGAACTGTGGCCCGCGCATGACCAGCTCTCCCAACTCGCCCTGAGGGACGTCCTTGCCGACCTCGTCCACCACGCGGCAATCGGTGAGCGCGACTGGTGCTCCGACTGACAGTGGCCGATAGCGCGGCTGATCGAGGAAACCAATGTGGGTTACGGGTGAGGCCTCTGTCATGCCGTATCCCTGGCGGATTGGAACTCCTGTGGAGTTGATAAATCGCCAGGCAAGCTCTGGATAGAGCGGTGCGGCGCCGCTCTTCACCCATTTGAGGCGGTGCTGCTTGGGAAACCTATTTTGCTCCGTGGCATGGCAGTAGGCCAGCAGCGCGGGCGGAACGCACAGCGCGAACGTGATGCCTTCCCTGCGCAATCAACGCCAGCGACGCTTCGCAGTCGAAGCGGGGCATCAGCACCAGCGTACATCCGCGGATCAGCGACAGGTTCAGGCCGACAGTAAGCCCATAGATGTGATACAGCGGCAGGAAGCACAGCATCACGTCTTCATCGGTAACGGCCAAGGCTTCGTCTGGCGTCAACGTCTGATATACGTTCGCGACAATGTTGCAGTGTGACAGCATGACGCCTTTCGGCAGGCCGGTCGTGCCGCTAGAGAAGGGAAGCGTTGCCAGCGCTACACGCGGGTCATGTTCCGGCGCGGGAAGTGAGACTCCCGAGCGAGGTTGCAGCAGTGTGGCGAATTCCTCGCTTCCGGCACCGTGGATACGAGTGGTAAATACACGCCGAACCTGCGGCATAGCTGAAAGATCGATTCCCTTCAGCAGCCCTCCATCGGTAATGAGGGCGACTGCTTCGCAGCTTTCGAGCTGGTATCGCACTTCGCGCTCGCGATAAGTGGGATTCAGGGTCGTTGGGACGGCCCCCGCCATCGTGGCGGCGTGAAACGCGACGCCGAATTCCCAGCAGTTGAAAAGAAAGATGCCGATGCGGTCGCCTGGCTTGATGCCGCTGGCTACCAGTGAGCGTGCAGCGCGCTCAACGAGCTCGGCATACTCGGTGTAGGTGATGCGCCTGGCCGGCGAGCAGGAGGTATCAATGATCGCCGTCTTCTCGCCTCGCTCGCGGCAGGAAGCCAGGACGACCTCGTGGATAAATTTGCCTTCGGGATTGTCGTACAGCCATGTACGGTGAGTGGACGTCATGAGAGTCGCCGAGAGTTTAGCAGGTAATTAGCCATTGGCAATTGACCAATTGGCATGCAGAGCTAAGCAGGTCGCCCATCGCAGGCATCCGTCATCCTGAGCGGAGTGAGGCGTCAGCCAAACGTAGTCGAAGGACGCACTTCGCCGGGGTGGTTTTTGGCGATGGGATCCTTCGACTCCTCGCTGCCCTCGTCGCTGAGGATGACAGGTGTCTTTTAATGAGCGATGCTCTATGGCAGAAATCTAAGCAACGAGCTTGAAAGACATTCTGTTAATCTGCGGCGGCCTGTGTGTGCTGGCTTGGGTGTATCTCCTCCTGCTGCACGGCCAGTTTTGGCAGGTGCAGCGATGGAAAGCGCCGAAGGCACTGAACTCGCCGATGTCGGGCTTGGTTGCCGCGGTGATTCCCGCGCGAAATGAGGCAGCCAGTGTCGGACTCGCGGTGCGATCTCTGCTGAACCAGGATTGCGCGGAAGACCTTCGCGTCTTTGTGGTGGACGACAACAGCACCGACGGCACGGCAGCGGCCGCGCGGGCTGCCGCACCAGGCGCGCGAGATCAGTCAAAGTTGACGGTGATTGCGGGCCGCCCACTCCCCAGTGGGTGGACAGGCAAGCTTTGGGCTGTGCAGCAGGGCGTCGAGCAGGCGTTGAAACTGGGCCCGCAATTCTTGTTACTTACCGACGCGGATGTAGACCACGCCCCTGACAACATTTCCAAGCTGGTTTCTATTGCCGAACGCGGGCAGTACGATCTCGTTTCGTTCATGGTGATGCTGCACTGCGAAAGCTTGGCAGAAAAGCTTCTGATACCGGCGTTTGTGTTCTTCTTCTTCATGCTGTATCCGCCTGCGTGGATTCGTTCGCCGCATAGGCGTACTGCAGGCGCAGCGGGCGGTTGCATGCTGATTCGGCCGGAGGTTTTGGAGCAAGCCGGCGGAATCGCTGCCATTCGGAACGAAATCATCGACGATTGCGCGCTAGCTGCACGTGTTAAGAGCAGCGGCGGGAGGGTTTGGCCGGGCCTGACTCCGAACACGCGGAGCTTGCGGGCCTACCGGACCTTCGGAGAGATCGAGCGCATGATCGCGCGCACGGCGTTCAATCAACTGCATCACTCCCTTTGGGTCTTACTGGGCGCAGCCTTCGCGTTGGTGCTGATCTTCCTGGTTCCGCTGGTATTGCTCTTCAGCGGCGCGCGATGGCCTGGGACTCTGGGCCTCACTGCGTACCTGCTGATGTCACTTGCCTACCTGCCGATGGTTCGCTTCTATAACCTGGGTATCGGCTGGTGCCTGACCCTGCCCTTCAGCGCATTGTTCTACATCAGTGCGACTCTACATTCGGCGGTGAAGTTCTGGCGAGGCCGCGGCGGAGAATGGAAGGGAAGACCGCAAGACCAGAGCGCTTCCGCCTGACTGGCAGCCCAAGTCCGGCCCCTTGTCAAGCCGCCGCGGGTATTGCCCTTAATTACAGCAGCTTGCGGGGAAAGCTGCTGCTATCGTTTTCCCTGTCCAACGGTCTAAGCAGAGTACGGGGCGATTCTCAGCGGACTTTCCATTCGGCAACGGAACTTATTGCAAACGGCTGACGTACCTTGTTGCAGGAACAGAGAACCCTGCGACGCTGTCAGGAGGGGGAAGTGGCGAACGGCAAAAATCATAAGAAGAAGCGCTGGATCATCATAAGCATCGTGTCGGTGGCGGTGATTGCGCTGGTCGTGGTGGCGGTGGCCGCCACACGCGGCGGTACTAAGATTGATCCCACCAAGTTGGCGAAGGTGGAGAAAGGCGACCTGGCCAAGAGCGTTGTGGCTACCGGCAAGGTCACGCCGATTACGAAAGTCGAGATTAAGTCGAAGGCCAGCGGCATTGTGAAGAAGTTATATGTTGATGCGGGCGACAAAGTGCATCAAGGGCAGGTGCTGGCGGAGCTAGACCGCGATGAGATCCAAGCCCAGGTAAACTCGGCGCGCGCCCAGCTTCTGTCGGCTGAAGCAAACATGAAGGGTTCCGAAGCTGACCTGAAGCGGGCTGAAGTCGATGCCCAGGGGGTGGATGTCCCCACCCTGCAGCGCGCCTACGAGCGTGCCAAACAGATGGCGAAGGACGGTGTTGTCTCTGCTTCTGCGTTGGACGACACGCAGCGTGCTTATGAGATGTCAGTGAACAAACGCGATGTTGCTAGGGCGCAGTACACAGTGAACAAGGCCAAACTTGCGCAGGCACAAGCTGACGTTGAGAAGAGCCGCGCCACGTTGAATCAGCTGAACGAGCAATTGAGCTGCACGACCATTACCGCTCCCATCGATGGAGTGGTGCTCTCCCGCGACGTCGAAATGGGCGACGCGGTGAGCTCGATCCTGGTGCTCGGCTCGGCCGCCACGCTGGTTATGACACTCGGCGATACCAGCGAAGTCTACGTTAAGGGCAAGGTGGACGAGAGCGATATCGGCAAGGTTTACCTCGGGCAGCCGGCGCGTATCCGTGTGGAAACATTTAAGGACAAGACCTTCACCGGTCACGTAACGAAGATTTCGCCGATGGGCGTGGAGAAGGACAACGTCACGACCTTCGAGGTACGGGTTTCCATCAATAACCCCGGTGGCGAGTTGAAGGCCGAGATGACCGCGAACGCCGAGATTCTGCTCGACGAGCACAAGAACGTGCTGATGATTCCCGAAGGCGCGATCATGTATGACAAAGACAAGAAGGCTTCCGTGAACGTTCCCGATCCAAAGGGCAAGGAAGGCATGCGAAAGATCGCAGTGAACATCGGTATCTCAAACGGCGCCAAGACCGAACTCCTCTCCGGACTGAAGGAAGGCGACCAAGTGGTGTTGCAGCAATAAGTAGGTTTCTTCCTCTGACAATGGGCTGTCCTCAGGGCAGCCCAGTTTCATGATCTCAATACATGTGAGGCGTTATGAGAAAACGAACGCTTGCCGTAGTGCTGATTGCTCTCGTCGCTCCAGCGGCGCTGTTGGCGGCACAGGGCAAGTTTGACCGCACGCTTTCCGTGTCGGGACCGGTGACTCTGGACCTTACGACGGGCTCGGGCAACGTAACCATAAGAACCGGGAGTTCCAGCCAGGTAGTGATTCATGGCGCGGTACACGCCAACAATTCCTGGTTTGGAGGCGGTGACGAAAGCGTTGTGCGATCGGTAGAGAACAATCCGCCAATCGAGCAGAATGGCAACAATATTCGCATCGGCTACAACCTGCCTGAAGACGTGAAGCGTCACGTGTCTATCAGCTATGAAGTCACTGTTCCACCCGACACCTCGCTGCAAGGACACACGGGATCCGGCAACATCGGCGTGGAAGGCTTGCGCAAGGGTGCGGCTGTTACCACCGGCTCCGGTGATGTTACCCTTCGCGACATCGGTGCTAGCTCCAACGCTCACACCGGCAGCGGGAGCATCAAAGCGCAGGATGTTTCCTTGCCGTTTACGGCCCATACCGGTAGCGGCAGCATCGAGGCCGACCTCACCGGCAGCGGCGATGCCGAGGTGCAGACAGGCTCCGGATCGGTGCGGCTGCGCGGGGTGAAAGGCGGTCTTCGCGGGCGCACCGGCAGCGGCGATCTCACAGTGGACGGCACGGTTGGCGGCTCCTGGAACCTGCACACAGGCTCGGGATCGGTCCGCATGGCATTGGGATCGGGCCAGGGCTTCAATCTGTATGCTCATACTGGGTCAGGAAGTGTTCACTCCGATTTGCCCATCACTGTGCAAGGTAGTTTGAACCGCCACGAACTGAAAGGTTCGGTGCGCGGAGGCGGACCTGAGGTGGATGTTTCCACCGGGTCAGGCGATATCGACATCCGCTGAGGTCATCAGTTGGTAAGTAGCGGGGCCGTCCTGGGACGGCGTTTTGCTTGAGGAAGCGAGGACACCCTGCTTGACGATGATTGTTATTTGCGGCTAGCTTCCAATCTATGGCCGAGCCACGCATTGTCACCTTCACAACAGACTTCGGATTAAGCGACGCGTTTGTTGGCATCATGCACGGCGTGGTGCTGAACATTCATTCCGAGACTCGCATCGTCGATATCTCGCACGCAATTGCGTCCTACGACGTTCTCGAAGGGGCGTGGACGATCGCTCAAGCGTGTCGTTACTTCCCGCCTCGCACTGTGCATGTGGTGGTTGTCGATCCGGGAGTGGGCAGTACGCGTAGGCCCATACTCGCCGAAACCGATGACCAGGTATTCATAGCACCGGACAACGGAGTGTTGTCGATGGTAGAGGCGCGTGAGCCGAAGTTTACCGTGCGCCACATTACCGCGGATCGGTATTTTCTCAATCCCGTAAGCCAGACCTTCCATGGGCGCGACGTCTTTGCGCCGGTCGCGGGCTGGTTGAGCAAAGGTATTGATCCAGCCGAATTCGGGCCGGAGATCAGTGACCACCTCCGCCTGCCTCTCCCAACGGTGCTGCGCATCGGCGATAAGAGCTTGCGCGGCACGGTGGTTAAGGTGGACAAGTTCGGAAATCTCATCACCAATATTGGGGAACAGGAGGCGCCGGAGCTGTTTGCGAGTTCTCCTCCTTCCGTCAACATTCTGATTTCTGGCGAAACCTTGACTCGTCTCTATCACTCCTATGCCGAGGGTGATGCAAGCGAATACTTTGGCATCATCGGCAGTTCGGGATACTTGGAGATCGCGGCGAAGCAGACGTCGGCTGCAGCGAAATTGAGGGCTGGCGTGGGAAGTCCGGTGGGAGTGGTGCTTGGTGGATAAAACTGTGCTACGGGTTTTTCGGCTTTACCCTCGCGTAGTGCTCCATCTCGCCAGTCCACTTCAGAAAACGCAGGATCTCGTCTCTTTCCCGCCACATGAAGCCGCAGAACTCGGGAAAGCCGATGCTCTGCATCTTAACGCCGGTGTAGGTCTCGATGCGCCAGCGGAGGTAGGGACTCCGCCACGGCGCCAGGCGGTGCCCGCGCGTGGCACTCCAAAGAAAGCGCAGGATGTAGCGCATGATTAGCTTCAGTATAGCCGTGCACAGGGAAGTGAACGCACTCCCGAATCGCGTGCTAAACTCGGCTGCGAGTATGCCCAACGAGCAGGCGCGACAAGCCGCCGAAGACCACTATTACAGCGCGCTCGATCACTATGCCGAAGGGCGTTATGGCGAGGCGATCGCGGAGTATGAAGCAGCAATTGCCCAGGATGACTCCTTCCTCGATGCCATGCACGGGCTCGCGCGTGTGTACCAGGATACCGAGCAGTACGATAATGCGATCGCGGTTGCCAGGCGCATCGTGGAACTCGATCCGGATGACGTCCTCGCCCACACCAGCCTCTCGATTCTGTATCAGCGCAAGGGCATGATTCCGGAAGCGGAAGCCGAGGCGGCCAAGGCACGCGTGCTGGGATGGAAACAACAGCTCAAGGGCAAGACATCGCGGCAGTGACAACCTCCTCGATCGCAATCTCAAAGTCCCAACGATGTAAGGGAGTCCATGCGGAGGAACAGGTGCGGCAGATCTACCGCAAGCTTGCACACGCTTGGGGCCCTCAGCACTGGTGGCCGGCAGATACAGCATTCGAAGTGATCGTTGGGGCAATCCTCACTCAGAATGCCTCGTGGACCAATGTAGAGCGGGCGATAGCAAATCTGCGTAGCGCAGATGTCTGAACATTGCTGGTATTCGCGGCGTCAGCATGGAAGAGCTGGAGGCGTTGGTGCGTCCCTCCGGATATTTCCGGCAGAAAGCGCGGCGACTGAAGGATTTTGTTACGTTCGTGGATGCGCGATACGGTGGATCGCTGGAGCAGATGTTTGCCACTCCCAGCGAGGAGCTGCGCGCGGAACTGCTGAACCAGAAGGGTATCGGCAAGGAAACCGCGGATTCCATCTTGCTCTATGCAGGGCTACGTCCGGTGTTCGTCGTGGATGCGTACACCCGGCGCATATTCGAGCGGCATAGGCTAGTGAATGCCTCCGCAAAGTACGACGATATCCGATTGCTGGCGCAGGATGCCCTCGCTCGCGAGGAGGTTCCGCCCGCATCACATACGAACGATAGGAGCGTGAGCCCGGAGAAACCGCCTGCCCACTCACCTTCTGCAATGAGCACAGCGCAACAATCCACGTTGGTACGGGTCTACAACGAAATGCATGGCCTCATCGTGCAAGTTGGAAAGCACTATTGTGTTAAGCAGCATCCCCACTGTGAT
>Ga0306920_100006086_pt1 | contig 15674 bp, 14 predicted proteins | sample flu12Cox44000170_FD_204666 | JGI IMG/M metagenome (GOLD analysis project Ga0306920, IMG submission 204666) | Lab enrichment of tropical soil microbial communities from Luquillo Experimental Forest, Puerto Rico - flux4day.12C.oxic.44.000.170 (v2)... | ecosystem: Environmental > Terrestrial >... | reverse complement strand
GCGCCGGGTCGATGGCGCGGAGCGTCAGGCTGGCGAAACCGTTCTGATCGCGGAGCACGACCAGCCCGGGACCGAGCGGCACGGGCGTGGGAGTGACCGGAATGCCGACGCCCGGCAGCGGCGCGGAGGCGAGCGCGGCCGCCTGGGTGAGCGGCCGATCCGGGATCGCCGGCCGAAAGCGCACCGGCAACGGTGTGCGATCGGCGACCTGGCAGCGATCGGCGGCCGGATCGCGCGGATAGTAAAGGCGCGGAGCCGGCACGGTTCCGAGGGGGATGTTGGCGAACGACAGGCCGTGGTCGGCCAGCACCACGTTGCCGAAGACGACGCTGACATCGGTTACGGTCTGCTGATCGCCGGCGGAGTCGAGATAGCTGGAGGAAATGCACACCGGGAACGGCAGCGCATCGGCCTCTGACCATTGGATCTCGGTGACCTCGATGGCGAAAAGGGGGTCGACCAACGGCTGCCCCTTGCCGTCCACAACAGCCACGTGGGTGAGCCGGACGGCGCAGCGATGCCTGATGTCGGCGTCGGCGCGATTTCCGGTCTGCGGCCCGACGTCTTCCTGGAAGATCAGCACGTCCCCCTTCCGGAGCCGCGGATAGGATCCGCGGAGCGTAGCCTCGGTGGCGCCGCACGGCAGGCAGCAGTTGGCGTCGCCCCATGTATAGAAGCGGAGCCGATTGTGCTCCGGATAGAGCACCGCGTCGTGCATGGGCTCGAACACCGGCACGCCGGCCCGCACCGCCGCCTCCTCGTTGCCCGAGCCTGGAGCGAGCGACGGCGGCATGCCCGGCACGAAGGTGTAGAAGCGGGTTTGCGTGCGATCGAGAAACACCGGCTGGCCTGCATTGCCGCTCACCTGCAAGACGATCCAGGCGCGGGCATTGCAGCCGTCGAGCACGTGGTAGTCGACCAGGAGCGCGTGACGGCGCAACGACGCCCGCCGCCGCGCCGTGCCGAGATACGCTTCGGTCGCTACCGCATCCTGCTGGTAGCTGAGTTGATCGCCCACGTAGGCGACGAGCTCGGCGAGCGCCACGCCGAGGTCCGCCTCGCTGCCGCCATCCCATCCGGGCAACAGCTGATGCATTCGGTCCAGAATGGTGGTGCGGAAGCTGCCGTAGTCCTTGGCGAGATAATTGATCGGAGGCGGCTGCGTCTCGGCCGGGCCGCAATCGGGAGGCGCGGGCGCGCACTCGAAATTCGGGCCGCACTCGACCTTGAAAGAGAACCCCACCGCGGCGAGCTGGGGGTCGAATCCGGCCAGCACCTCGGTGACCGCGAAGGGATCCGTCGCCGCCTGGGAGGCATCGTTCACCAGCCGCAGCCGATAGGTGGAGAAGTCGCCGGCCTCGTGGGTGCGGATCACGAGCACGTTGCTCTTGTCGGCGAGCGCATCGGCGACCGGAACCAAGGCGGCGATGTCGGGCGGCTGCGAACCGTCGATCGCCGCGGCCGCGATTACCCAGTCGATGGCGATGTGCGTGATGCTCTCGCCGCCCTCGATCACCACGTTGCCGGGCACGAATGTCGCGTTCGACGGCAGCGGGTTCAGGCAGTGCAGCAGCAGCGTCTGCTGCCGTGGGACTCCCGGCGGGGCGCCGCTGTCAAGCACTTCCAGGTAATCGATGCCATTCAGCGCCGCGTTGCCGAGAACCGCGCTCTTCCGGTTTTCGTTGCAGCACCTGTAGATCATGTGCTCCCGCCGAAGACGAAGGTCTGCACTTGCGTGACGTCGGTGTTGATCAGCGAGTATTCGACCGTGACCTTGAGCACGGCGTCGTCGGCCGTGGCGGTGACGGACTCCACCTTGAGATAGCCGCTCAGCCATTTCTGCAGCGCGCTCTGCACCGAGAACTGGGTGGCGGTGGTCATTTCCACGCTGTTGGGCGCGAACGGAAGCTGCAGCAATCCGCTGCCGAAGTCAGGCAGGTTGACGCGCTCGCCCGGAGACGTGAACAGCACTTGTTCGACCAGCTGACGGACGTAATCCTCATAGGCAGCCTGCTGGGTACGTCCACGGCCATCGAACCGGTAAGGGAAGCTCAAGTTCATGTCGGCCTCAGCTCGCGGTCACCCGTTTCTGGACATCCAGTGGCAGCATCGCCGTGCCGGTGGGCGTGCATGTCGACGTGCCGGTCGTGATCGCCAACGCTTTTTCCTCAGACGTCACCCGCAAGGCGCCCGTCATCCATTGGCCGCTGACGCAAGGTCCATTGCCGCCCGGTGGCACGAACGGACATCCTGCGATCGTGTAAAGCGCCGCGATGGTCGCGATCGGCATGCCTGCGACCATCACGCGGGAGCTCACCTCGGAAGGCGTCGCCTGCCCTCCGTGCGAGCACTTCACCGTTGCGCCCTGGTGCAAGACGAATCCCGCCATGGCTACCTCACCGTCAATCCGCCGTTGTTGATGTCGACGGCCGTTCCATCGAGCTTGATCGAGGCGCCCTTGCCGTTGTTGATGTAGATGCCGCTGTCGTTGACCACGATCGTGGCGCCGTTGCTGCTTTTGAGCACGATGCCGCCGGTGTCGGGCGAGGCCGGGGCGTCGCTCACCATCATCAGGTTCTTGCCCGTCGTCTGCAGGACGATGTTCTGACCCGGCAGGACCGGCGCAGGCGCAAGCGCCAAGGGCGGCACCTCGCCCACCAGCCCCCAGAATCCACCGGTCCAGATCGGGTAGTCGGGATCGCCCTGCTCGAATTCGATCCACACGGGCGAGTTGATCGGGGGCACGACGAACACGCTCGAGGTCGGCACGCAGGGCATTGCCCAGGTCGACGGCGTCAGGCCGAGCACGTCGGGCACCATAGCGACGATCCGGCCGATCTGTTGCGGATCGATGTTCTCGACCACGGTTCCGCGATACTTGCCGTAGTAGCGGGCGGGGTTGCCGCCCGGTGCCTCGGCTCTCATAGCGACACCCTCGGCAGCGTTGAGACTAGGCCGTCGCGGCTCAGCCTGAAGCTTTGCTTGTATTCGCCGCGCTTGATCTTGTGGGTGACGCTCTTCACGTAGTAGAGGCCGTCGAAAGCCCGCCCGGCGCCGCGCACGCCGACGAGCCGCCGTGCCTGCAGCACGCCGCCATAGCGCGTCACATCGAGCGTGCCTTCGCCGGTGACTGCGTCGGCCCATTGCGATGCGGCGGCGAGCCCGATCATGAGGGCTTGCGGGATCGACCGCTTGGACAGGTCGTCACGCACCGGCTTCAGGTCGCCCGGATAGTTCGTCGGCAACGGCGGAATGAGGCCGAGCAGAGGGTTCAGGGGCGTGATCGGCGGCAGCGGAATGTATCCCACCTTGTGCGTCTCCTGGTTGTAGATGAAGACGGTCGGGATCTTGTTTTGCTGCTGGTCGAAGTTGAAGTGGAGGCTCTCGACGTTGGTGTAGGCGTCCATGTCGGCGCTGAGCGCCGGCTGGACCGCGCCGACCTTGATCTGCGGACCCCAATAGGCCCGGCTCGTGCCCGGTAGCGGTCCGGGATCGAGATAGAAGACGTAGCCGACGCGGTCGGCCAGGGCGCGGATGTATTCGAGGTCGGTGCCTTGCTGGCTGGGAATCTGGGCGACCGGCAGCGGGTCATCGATCATGATGCTGGGAATGATCTGCGGTACGACGCCGAGCACCGCGTATTTCATGAGCAGCATGTCGACCCGCACCTCGGCCGGGCAGGCCGGGAACTGGACTCCGCTCAAATCGGATTGGTTCATCCACGCCGTCAGGTCTTCGCCGGTCAGCGTCAGCGTGGAATTGGAGCCCTTGTCGCCCGGCGAGATCTGATGGTTGGTGATCACCCCGTCCATGAGCACGTTGCCGACGCCGTTGACGGTCGCCACCAGCACCACGCGCATGAACAGGATCGACGCGCCGCCGGTGAGCAGAAACAGGATCTGCAGCGGCGACTGCTTGTCGATGCTGAAGGTGAGCTGGAATCCGCTGACGCCCACGTCGTTCACCGTGACCTCGACATCGGACAGCGCGTCGATCACGACGCGCGGCGCCGGCAGCGGGATCACCTGGCCGATCAGCAGGCTCAGCTGGACGCTCTTAAGCACGCAGTCCTCCCGCCACTCCCTGCGGCATGGTGATGTTGAGGACGACCCCCGGCGTCTCCACCAGCGCGTCGGGCCGCACGGCGCCGTTGGCGTCGCAGACGAGCCAGAACAGCAGGGGATCGGCGAGATACTTCGCTGCCAAGAGATCCAGGCGGTCTCCCTGCTTCACCGTGTGCTGGGCCACGGTGGAAAAATTCGGTGCGCCCGGCTGCGGCACGAAGCGGCGCGCCAGATAGGTGATGGTCCGGCCATCGGGCGTCGCGTAGTCGAGCGTGGCCGATCCGCTGTAGCGGCTGTCGGGCGGAAAGGTGACCGGAGGTATGACGCCGAGCCGAAGCAGCGCCTGGACGGGATCGTTCATGGCAGGCCTCCCAATCCCAGCACCGAGATCGCCGCGGAGGTCGCGCGCGATGCCAGCTGCTCTTTGTTGGCGAGATAGCTCATGAACATCCCTCCTCCAGGATGGGAGAAGCCGAGATCGTCGACGCTGAGCACGCGCAGACCGAGGCTGACCTTGGCGCGGATCGGATTGAGCGCGGGATCGAAGGCCTCTTCGGTGACCGAGAAATCGGTGATCCGCACTGGGACAACGCGGCTCTTGCTCCACACGAACAGCGTCAGCGGCGGCTCCAGCGGAATGATCTCGAGCGTGCCCTGGCTCGCCATGGCATCGTCGGCCGCGAGCGTCTCCACCGTCGGATTGATCAGCATCTCCAGTTGCGCGAGCTGCGGCTGCAGCCCGAACTGGACCGCTGTCGGGTTCTGGCTGGGAAACTCCAGCTGGTCGGTCGCGTCGAGCTCCGCCTCGAGCTTGATGGTCTCGACCGCAGGGCCGCGCAGCCTCAGCGCGTCGACGCGCACGCCGTCCTGGCCGCCCTGCACCGCCTGGATCTGCAGGGTGCGGCTGAGCGAATCGGGATTGTATTGCAGCGCGATGACGCCACGGACCACGGAAGTGTCCGGGTCCATCAGCACGAGACCGGCCTTGACGAGCCGCGGCGAGTTGGGGAAGCCGGTCGTCATGCGGGAATTCCTTGCTCGGATCGATCGACGGCCATGTCAGAAACGCCTCACCACCTGGGCCTGAGGAATGGAATCGATTGCTGGTCGCGCGGCGCCGGCGGCTGCGATCGGCGCGGATTCCGGGCGTGGCTCATCGCTTCAACCCCTGTCGTATGGCGCGCCCCATTGCGGCGCCGAGCTTCGTGCCCCCGGAGCGGCCGGCTTCCAGAGGCATGCGGCCGAGCCGCATGATCGACATGCGTTGCGAGCGCGCCCATGCGCCGCGCGCCGTTCGATCGGCAAGCGTCCGTGACAGTTCGCCCTGAAACGTCTCGATCAGGACCTGGCGCTGGTCTGGCTCGAAGCCCTTCAGGACCAATTTGTCGATGCTCACGCGCACGCGGCTCATAGCCACCCCCGGATTTCGGCTTCGGTCAGCGAGCGTTCGATTTTCTCCACCTCCAGCCGGGCGGCTTCGAGCACGTGCGCCATTCCGACCGGTTGCGCCGCCGCCGCCGCGAGGAACGCCGCGTTCAGTGCAATGTTGCGGATGTTGCCGCCGGCGACATTGAGCTGGGACAGGCGTTTGGGCTCCAACCCGTGCGTCGGCGTCCTTTCCGGGAAGGCGCGCTTCCAGATCGCCTCGCGCTGCGCGGCGTCGGGGAAGGGAAAGTTGACGATGAACCGCAGGCGGCGCTGGAACGCCTTGTCGATCGTGGATTTGAGGTTGCTCGTCAGGATCGCCAGGCCCTGATAGGTCTCCATGCGCTGGAGCAGGTAGCTGACCTCGATGTTGGCGTAGCGGTCGTGGCTGTCTCTGACCTCGCCGCGCTTGCCGAACAGCGCGTCGGCCTCGTCGAACAGGAGGACCACGCCGCCTTCCTCGGCGGCATCGAAGACCTGCTTCAGGTTCTTCTCGGTCTCTCCGATATATTTGCTCACCACCGCCGAGAGGTCGATGCGGTAGAGGTCGAGCGCAAGCTCGCGCGCCAGCACCTCCGCCGCGAGTGTCTTGCCGGTTCCGCTGCCGCCGGCAAACAACGCGCTGACGCCGAGCCCGCGCCGGCCCTTATCGGAAAATCCCCAGGTCTCGTAGACTTTCAGCCGGTGGCGAACCTGGTCCGCCAGTTGGCGCAGCGTCTGCTTCTGTGGTTCGGGCAATATCAGGTCGTCCCAGCCGGCAGCCGGAACGATGCGCTGCGCCAGATCCTCGAGCCGAGGACGGGCGAGCGAGCGGCACGCCGTCCACAGCTCGGCGGACTCGTGTGCGCCCGTGTGTGCCACCGTCAGGGCGCTGGTGGTGAAGATCGTCCTCGCGCTCAGGCGGAAATGCCCGGACAAGACATCGAGCGCGCCGTTGAGCTGTGCGGCCGCCGGGCCCAGGGCCTTCTGCCAGAGCCGCTTCTGGTCCGCGGGCGCGGGCTTGTCGAGGTCGAACCGCAGCGCCGCGCGGCTCAAGCGAACGGGCTCCCGGCTCGCCAGAAAAAATGCCGCCGGCGCCCGTTCCGCCAACTGGCGTGCGGCGGTGGTCATGCCGCTCGACCCGCATTGCAGCAGCAGCGCGCCGCCCAGGAGCGGCGCCTCTCTCTCCCACAGCGTCACGAGCTGATTGAGATCGGCGCCCTGCGGCGGCAGGTCTTCCGTGCGCAGCGTGAAGAGCTGCCAGCCTTGCGCCTGGGCGGCAGCCGCCGCGGCATCTTCCTGTCCCTGGGGATCGTCCCCGCAAAGCTGGATCGCCGGCGGCGTTTGCGAATCCAGCGCCTGCGCGATCAGGCCCGCCACGGTGCGGTGGTCATCGGCGATCCAATCGGGACTCGGGGTGAGAACGACCGGCTGAAGCCTCGAGTCGAGCAGGTTCACGCCCGCCAGGTAGTGCAGGATGCGCTCGTCGATGCGCAGCGGAGCGGACGTGAGGCCTTTGCCGCCGTCCAGCTCCACCAGGCAGAAGCGCCGCAGCGGTCGAGTCGGCGCCAGCGCGCTCCAATGCGGGTCCGGGAGGGCGGCCATTGCTACACCAAATGTGGCGTGGACGCGCTGCGGATAGCCCTGGGCCTCGCCGCATAACGCGGCCAGCTTGGAATCCCTCTCCACGCCGGCGCACAGGAGGAGGATGTCGCGTTCGAACCGGCTCAGCCCGAACAGCTGCGTGAGCTGGTCGATGGCCGGCGGTGCATCCATGGCGCCGCGGATTTTTTCGGCCTCAGGTAGGCGCGTGGCGTCGGCTTTCGGATCCAACAAGTTCCGGAGCCGCGCGAACTCGGCCACCAGGCACGCCTGGTTTGCTTCCGGCCAGGGCCTCTTTTGGGTCCTTTTCACCATCAGGTCACCTGGACCAGTGGTCCGGAATACGTCGGCGGCGACTGGCCAAAGTCGATCGTCGGACTGTCTATGCCGTCGACCCGCAGCCACACCGGCACCTTGCCGCCGGTTGGCTGCAGGGGATTGAACGTGAACGAGGGCGAATTGGTCGGGGTCGTGAAGGGATCGGCTGGGGCCTCCTGGCCTCCGATCAGCAACGAGACCTGCTGCCCGGGGCGCAGTTCGGGCGTACACGGGATCGTCACGCTGACAGAAGGGCCCGAGGCCAACGGGTTGGGCGGCGGCCATGATGAACCGATCTTCGGAGCGATCGCCAGCGGCACGCCGTTGGTGTTCAGCACGCCCGTGCCCAGCACGGTGACCTGAGCTGACAGAACGTAGATTCCCACCGGCAAGTCGGGCACGGTGAATTGGAACGATGTGTTTGGCGGGTTGGGCGGCAACGCCAACAGCTGATTGATTCCCAACCTTGCGTTGGAGAGCACGATGCCGTTCGCTCCCGCGAGGTTCGCTCCCGTCACCGTGACCGTTTCGCCCACGCAAGCCGCCGGCTGACCCTGGGGCGGGTCGGCTTCCGTGAGGATCGGGATAGCCGGCAAGGGCGGCACCAGGCTCGGCTGTGCCTGGGGCACACGCGTAAGCACCGGAGGTCCGGACTGCAGCGGATACTGCTTTTGGATCAGCACCACGGTGACCTGGAACGGGAATGTCGGGCGGTAATCGGCCTTCAGCGCCGTCCACAGCCATGCCAATTCTTCGCGCCCGAGCGTGGCGGGCGTGATCTTGATCATTTCGATCTGCTCGGCCAGACCCGACGCGCCTATCGCGTCGAACAAGGAGGTGGCGGGGAGATGGGTCAACGCCGTGCGGATCTGGTCGCGTGCCAACACCGGCGACTCGTGCATGAACTGTACGGCGTAGCCCAACAGCGCTTCGGCCTCGCAATCCCCGGAGCCATAGGCGGTCAGCAGATAGTGAAGGTCGAGCGCCAGCGGCGCATTGCTGAGGCGCGTGCTGCCGTCGGGGGAAAGGGAGGGCAGATCCGCGTTGCGCCAGGCGGCGTTAAGCGTCACCTGGTGCAGAAACACGTTGACCTGGAAGGCGGATCCACCGTCGAGGCCCTTCTGCACGATGTCCGGCGCCACCGCCGTTACCGCAACGCTGCCCAGGCCCGAAGCGTTGTAGATGCTTGTGAGTATGTTCTCCAGTACAGCGGTGACGGCCGAAATGCCCAGGGCGTTGCTCATGACGCCCTCCCGTTTCGCCGCTGCAAATACTCGGCGAGCGACGTGGCGGCGCGCCGAGGCTTGGGCGGCTGCGGCGGTGCCGCTTGCACCGCCGTCACCTCGATCCGGCCGATATGGATATGCACGTCATCCGGTTCGCTCGACGTGCGACGCGAAGCTCGCGTGGCGGTCTCACCTCTTGCGTGCGTGGTGGTCGCGAACAATGGAGGCCGCTCGCCGACGGCCGGGAAAGCGCGCAGGCTGTCATCCGTGCGCGCCGCAAACGCCGGACGTTCCAACTGGAGTTCGTCCTGCAAACTCGCGACCAAACGGCCTGGCCTCTGCGCCCACGGGCGCGGTCGATCAACCGGGCGGGGTTTTGGAATTTCATGCTGCGGTGTCTCGGCCGCAGGCGCTTCCGGTTCCGCCGTTCGAAATGGTGCGGGCAGCGGAATTTCGTGCGGCTGCGAGCGGCGCGGCGTTTCCGGCGCGCTCGGAATGAAAGTCTCGCTTCGTTCCTCCTCCACCACCTCGGGCACGGCAGAGGAAAACATCGGCCGCAGCAAGGGATGGATCCCGCCGCCTGGGCTGCGGGCGCTTGCGGCCAAACGATGGAGATAGCCGCTCACGCCTGCACCATGGCGAGGTAGGTGGCTCGGCGGCTCGCGCGCAGCGACAGGATCTCTGCCTCGGTCCAACCATAAGCCGACGCCAGGGTGTGGACTTCGCGAAGAATCCGTCGCGCCCGCGCTTCGATCTCTTCCCATAAAAAGGAAGCGATATCGAACGTGTCTTCCCACTGGTCGGCGCAACTCGGGCAGTTGAGCGCGAGCCGCGTCTCCGCCAGCGGATCGGCGCGCGCCATGCCGTCTCCGATTGCCTCCAGATCCGCGGCCGACCACGCGGGCGGATCGCCGGCGTCGAGCCGACAATTTTCCGCGAGGCGGATCGAGGCCCGAAGCGGGTCCCTCTCGGCCGCGGCCGCGGCAAGGTCCCGGCTGGTTGGGAGGCGGAACGATCGTCCATCGACGACGATCGGTCCATCGAAGTCGTCATCTCCCGCCGGCTCCCCGGCAAACATCCGGCCGTCGAGCTCGAATTCGAGCTTCTCTCCGCAGCTCTTGCAGGAAGTACAGCTGCGTAAGATGGGGCCGAAACACGAGCAACGCAGCCGCACTAGCGCCTTGTTGCGGCGTCCCAGCGGCCAGTCCGCGACGCCATCGCCGGGCACATCGGGAAAGGCCGCGGCCAACGTCACCAGGGCCCGGTCCAGCGGGTGCCGATGAAAGCCGTTTTCCCAGATTGCCAGGATGTCGGTATCTGAAAGCGTCCGCATTTAAGTGACCACGGTGGTGGGTGGTAGTGTCGGTTCCTGCGGCTCGGCCACGCTGGTGTCACGTTCCCAGCCTTCGTTCTCGAGCTTGATGTGCTCGATCGCGATCGCATTGGCATTGGAGTCGAGATCGGGCAGCGCCTGATATTCGGAGACCCAGCAGCGGTAGATCTTGTAGGCGATCACGAGCTGACCCGCCTCGTTGTAGAACTCGAGGTAGATGTTCTTGCGGAAGTTGGCCAAGGACACTTCGGAGCCGAGCCTCGCGCCGAAATTCCAGACTTGACCGGCCCAGTTGTGGAAAGCCATGTCCTGGGTGAGGCCGCGCTCGAGCGTGATCGGATCGTAGTCCGTGGCGCCGGGTAATTTGTACGCCATCGACGGATTGCCGCCGTCGCGATGCTTCACAACCTGGGTCGAGCGCTTCAGGCTGCTTACCTTGCTGATCCCGGCCACATATTGGCCATCCCATTTCAGGCGGAACTTGAAGTTCTTATAGGGATCGAGGCGCGTCGGATTTGCTGGAAACAGAGCCATGGACTTGTCCCTCAGGATTGGGTTTGACCGGCGATCTGCTGGATCTGGATGACGACGAACTCGGCCGGATAGAGCGGGGCGAAGCCGACCAGGATATTGACGACGCCCCTGGCGATACTAGATTGCGGATTGTTGTTAGCGTCGCATGTGACGAAGTAGGCCTTCTGCGGCGTGGTGCCCTGGAACGCGCCTTGCAAAAACAGCCCCTGCATGAAGGCGCCGACGTTGAGGCGAATCTGGCTCCACAGCCGTTCGTCGTTGGGCTCGAACACTACCCATTGCGTGCTCGCGTACAGGCTTGATTCGAGAAACAGCGCGAGGCGCCGGATCGGTACGTATTTCCATTCGGAGCCGGTTTGATCGTTGCCGCGCAGCGTGCGCGCGCCCCACACGAGGTCGCCATAGACCTTGAATTCGCGCAGGCAGTTGATGGCCTGGATGTTCAGGTTGCCGTTTTCCAGGTCGGTCAAGACGTACTGGATGCCGGAAACGCTGCTGAGGCTGGCGTTGATCCCCGCCGGCGCTTTCCACACGCCAACGCTAGCGTCGGTCTTGGCGTAGATACCGGCGACGAAGCCGCAAGGGGGATAGAGCCGGGGCCGGTTGCCGTCGAGCAGATCCGGCGCCCACACCCAAGGATAGTAGTAGGCCGAGTTGATCGCGTTGTCGCCGGTGATGTTGCCCGGACCGGAGCTCGTAAGATTTGCCGTTGTTGCTGCCCGGGGAGCATCGACGATGTAGAACGCGCGCTTGTCGCGGCAGTATTTCTGGAGGTCTTGGATCGTAGCAGCGTCTGTTTCTCCGGGCACGCAGAGCAAATTGAAGATGTCTACCCGATCCAGGAGGTGCAACCCGTATGGGTTCGTTGCATCAGGGGTCGAGCCGAGGGCGATCTCGAAGTTGCGGTCAGTCGCAGCGCTCAGCACGGTGCCGTCGGCGCCACCGATCAATGCAACAGGAGAAACGGTTGTATCGGGAGTCCCATCGGGTGGAGAGGGCGCGATGGTCGGCTTCGCCGGGTCGATGAAGGTCACGTACTGAGAATCGGCGTCGATCACATTGACGACGTATCGTCCTTGGGGATCCTGCTGCTGTGTCGAGAGGTTAACGAAGCTTTCCTGGACATTCCCGTCCGAATCCTGGACCTGTAGGCTAAAGCGAGTTGGATCCGCGGTCTGTCTCGTCACAACGATCCTAAGCTTGTTGCCCCATTGGCCCGGGTTGCGGGCGAAGAGCGTGAGCGCGGCGCTGTTCGCGCCCACTCCCGTGGCGAGTCCGCTATTGTTGATGGTGGCGACGGCCGCGTTGCCGGAACTCCACGTCACCGCATTGGGCAAATCGTACTTGCTGCCGTCGGAAAAAAGTCCAGTCGCCGTAAACTGCTGGGTATTGCCGACGTGGACCGTGGGGTTTTGCGGCGTTATCGCGATCGATGTCGGCGCATCCGCACTCACGATGAAATTGGCGGGTCCGTCCACACCCGGCATCGACGCCTTTATCAGCGATGATCCAGGGGTGATTGCTGTCGCCAATCCCGTGCCGCCATTGATTGTGACGGTTGCCGGCGTGCCGGAAGTCCACGTCGCGCTGTCGGTCAGATCTCGGGTGCTGTTGTCGGAATAGGTTCCTGTTGCGGTGAATTGTTGTGTCGCCCCGACCGGAACCCTCGGGCTCGCAGGCGTCACCGCGATGGAGGTCAACGTCGCCGCGCTCACCGTGAGCGTCGTCGGCGACGACGTAACGGCTCCTATTTTGGCCGTTATGTCAGTGGCGCCGACCGCAACCGTGGTCGCAAGCCCGGTGCTCGGGTCCACGTTTGCCTTTGCCTGGTCGCTGGAACTCCACGTCGCAAACTCTGTCACATCTTGTGTAGTGCCGTCCGAATAGGTTCCGGTCGCGACAAACTGCTGTTTCGCTTGCCGCGGTATGGTCGGGACAGGCGTCACCGCGATCGAGGTGAGTGCACGCACCGTGATCGCTGAGCCCGAAGTCACCGTTCCGACCGTGGCCGTTATATTAGCGGTGCCGGCTGCAACCCCAGTCGCAAGCCCGGTGCTTGGGTCGACCGTTGCGATTGTCGGGTCGCTGGAATTCCAGGTGGCGGTCACAACCTGGACGCTGTCGTCCGAAAAGGTTCCGGTCGCAATGAACTGCTGCTTCGCTCCCACCGGAATCGTGGGGTTTGCAGATGCCACGGCGATCGAGATCAGGGTGGGCGAGCTCACGGCCAACGTGGTCCGGGCCGAGACGCTCGCCAAAGTCGCAGTAATGACAGATGTGGAATTGCCAATTCCCGTGACGCTCGCGGTTGCGCAGGCCGTGGGCGTGGTGCCAGGAGCCGGCGGGAGTGTTCCATCCCAGACGACCCGAACGATATAGGCCTGCTGGCCGCCGTTGGCGAAGAAGTGCCTGACCGCATAGCCGAGATAGCTTTTGGCATTGAGCCCGCCGTACTGGCGATCAAATTCCATAACGCCTTGCACCAGCACGGCCTTGTCGGTCGGTCCCTGGGGCGCCCAACCGATAAATGCCGCAATGGAGGTTGCCACCCCGGTGATGGCGTGAACGCCGCTGGGGAGTTCCTGGATATAGACGCCGGGGTAGGTGTAGTTGAGCATATCGCCATCCTCCTTGAGCTATCGATCGAAGGCACCCGCAGTGCGCCGCTCATCGAGACGCCACCGACTGCATTGTTGGTGGTCCTGGCCGGGCTTCCCTCGGCGCCGGATCGGGTTGCGCGATGTGCCGGCGAGCCATGCCGATGTGACAAACGCGTGCGCCTTCGTCGCAGTCATCGCGGGTCGCTCCGGCGCTCGCGCGGGAGCGACCCGGCGAGAAATTGCCATGCTTGCTCGGCGCGCTCGGGGTTGAGGCTGAAGGTTGCGGTGCCGCCGGGAGAAACGGATCTCGTCAGATAATTTCGCGCCACCAGCCATTCGAGCGCCGCTTCCGTCTCGTCCAGTGTGCGACGGATCACTTCGTCCATCAGCCGCCAGCGCGCCACCCCTTCGAGGCTGTCGGCCGCGTGCGGATTGCGCACAAAATAATTCAAAACTTCCGTCGCCATGTTGGGTGGTTCGTGCTTTGGCAATTCATTGCTCCCGCGATTTCGCTGCAAGAGCGATGCCAGTTGCGCACGCATGGAAGTAATGCACGATTCACGCGCGGCGTGCCGATGACCTGGGACCGCCGGGTCCCACCTCCCGCGCCCGCCGGCGGCGCGTCACGCCGATGACGCAGGATTGGCGTGAGTTATTTCACTTTCGTGCGCTGGGACCAAAATGTCCCGGATACCGTCATGCGTTTCAGGCAGCGTCACGATGCCAACCGGCGTTCTGAGGCTTCACTTCTTCTTTAGGAAAGAGGATAAAACCGCTAATCTGGATTGAGGCCGCAAGCAGCGGATCGGGCGTCGGCTATCCCGTCTTAGACGAGGTCGCGCTGCACGTTATGGCGTTTCATGAGACGCCCGAACACGCGCCGGTCCTTGCCGGAAAGGCGGGCCGCCCGGGTCACATTGCCGGCGGCTCGACGCAGCATTTGCTCGATATAGCTTCGTTCGAAGGCTGCGACTGCGTGGGCGCGCGCCTCGCGAAAGCTGGCATTCACAGACGTCGGCGACGGTGCAGCCGCCGGCAAGTCGGCGACATGCGCGAGCTGGATCTGGGTGCCGGGGGAAAACACGACGGCTCTTTGCAGGAGATTGTAGAGCTCGCGCACGTTTCCCGGCCAGTCATATTCCATCAGCCTTTGCATCAAGGCGGGCGCGATGGTCTTGCGCGGTACGCCATGCTCGACCGCAAGCGTCTCGAGGAAGTGCCGCGCAAGGACCGCGACATCGCTGCGACGCTCGCGCAGCGGCGCGAGCTGGAGCCGCAGCACGTTGAGCCGGAAGAAGAGGTCCGACCGGAACTTCCTTTCCTGAACCAGGCGCTCCAGATCCTGGTTGCACGCGGCCACGATCTTCACGCCGGTCTGTAGGAAACGCTCGGACCCGACGGGCCTGTAGGTGCGCTCCTGCAAAAGCCGCAGCAGCTTCGATTGTGCCGCAATCGACAGCGAGTCGACCTCGTCGAGAAACAGGGTTCCGTCGCCGGCGAGCGCCACCAGCCCCTTCTGGTCGCGGTGTGCGTCGGTAAAGGCTCCGCGCGCATGGCCGAACATTTCGCTCTCGAACAGGTGCTCGGGCAGCGCGGCACAGTCCACCGGGATGAACGGCAAATGGCGGTGAGCGCTGACATGGTGGATGGCACGGGCGCACAATTCCTTGCCGGTCCCGGTTTCGCCGGTGAGGAGAATGGGGCTGTTGCTGCGGGCCACGACGGGGATCTGCACGATTGTGCGCAGGAACGCCGGATGCCTGCCGACGAGTCCCGCGAGGGCCATTTCCCGTGTCAGGTGCTCGTAGGCCGCCGCCTTCGCGTTGTCGTCCGGCTCGCTGCCGAGGAGCCGGGCGACGCGGTGCTGCAATTCGCCCGGATGGAATGGCGCAACAATGAAATCATCGACCGCCGCCGCAGCGACGCGCAGGACATCGTCGTCCGCCGGCAGTACCGCGAGCGTCGGCACGCCGATCGGGCTCTTCGCGAGCCACCGGAAGAAATTGCCGATCGCGGGACTGCTCAGGATCGCGACGGCAATGACCAAGTCCAGCTGACACGCCTGCAGCTGCTCAAGGAGCGGTGAGCCCCATGGCGCACATTCCCAAACGCAATCAAGTGCGGCGCTGCATTCCTCGCGCAGCGAGGAAGTGTCCCCAATGAACAGTACGCGACGCGGCATGACACCACGCTCAGGCTGTTCTGCTTAACCTCGGACGTAATTTGTTCGAATCCGTCAATTTATTTCCCCCGCCGGCGAGAGAGCTATTTTCACGACCACGTCGTTGGGCAGCGTCAATTGGCGGATATCATGGGCGTGCTTTATCGGGGCGAAGTTTCCCGATAAATCTCAGCCCCGCTGCAACCCACATGAAGGCTAATCGTTCATCAGATTGCGCAAGTGGCACTCAAAGAGGTGATAAGCGCACCAACCCATCCTGACGGGTTTGCTACACACCAGTGTGTGAAGTACCTCACACATCTCGAAGCAATTATGCAGCCCGACGCCTGACCGGGCGCGGCGGTTGCTTTCACGATGCGCCCGACCACTACTCCGTCGGAGAGCATCTCAAAATCGTCGTCGTTCCATTCG
>Ga0306920_100006085_pt1 | contig 15675 bp, 8 predicted proteins | sample flu12Cox44000170_FD_204666 | JGI IMG/M metagenome (GOLD analysis project Ga0306920, IMG submission 204666) | Lab enrichment of tropical soil microbial communities from Luquillo Experimental Forest, Puerto Rico - flux4day.12C.oxic.44.000.170 (v2)... | ecosystem: Environmental > Terrestrial >... | reverse complement strand
TTCTGGTGTCCGTGCTCCTGCTGCGCGGTCCGGCCCACTTACCCTTTGCGCGGGCCAGTCCGTAGTTCCATCCTCACCCGCTCGGCTGCAAGCCGAGCTGCGGCAACTCAAACCCGAGCCGACGCCGGCCTGATCCATCCGTAGTTGCTGGTGTTCATTGAGAATAAACGGCCGTATGCATTTTACAGATGCTTTCAAACAAGCCACCTTCACCGTCCCGAAAGCCATCGAGGGGGTAGGCGCAAAGAATATCGACGTCATATAATTCGATCAAGTCGCTTCCGGTTTCCTCCAGTTGGAGCGCAGCACGGGTATTTCCTTCCGCGCACAACAGGCCCACGCATTCCGCACAAAGCGCCACGCGTTTGTGATTCCTATCCGGGCTGGAAGCGGACTCAATGAGATCGCACAGGCCATCGAAAAACCGAACGCGGTCAGGCACACCCTTCCTCATGATTGTGGAGAGCATGTCGACAGCATCCAGTGAGATGTAAGTGCCTAGTCGGATGAGGCTTTCCACGTCGAAGCCTTGCGCGTGCAGCTTTAGGGCAAGGCCTTCGCGATGTGACTGCGTGAGAATCACGATAACCGCGTTGCTCGCCTCGAGGGCGGTAACAATGAAGCGGGCGCAGCTCTCTAGAAGAATCGAGTCCGCAGAATAGAATTGCACCTCGTGGCATTGGGACGAATCGAGATTTTCTTGTCCAGGAAAACGGATAGCAAGTCTCCTGAAGATGTGCTGCTTTCCTGAACCTCATGATTTTACAAGGAGTAGCGTCGACGGTGAGACGGTACTGAGCGGCAAACAGCAGAACCGGGTAGCGTCTGCTAGTCTTTGAGCGTGCCAATCACGGGGACCAGGCTTCGCACAAACTCAGTGTGATTCTGGCCTCCGAAACACAATCAAGTCAAGCAAATGCTACATGGTGGATCCATTCCGATTGATCCTGTTTGCCACCTGTGGCCGGCGTGTGCTTCAGATCGATCGCGCTGCGCAGCTGGGAGGCAGATTGGGATGGTTAATCCCTCTAAATCAGAGGGTTGGAGAATCAGTGCTTGGCAAGACACTTCAGACAATACTTCAAGAACACGGGGGGGCCCGGTCTACCCTTGCCACCCCAGAATCGCTGTCTGGGAACGCTGACACATTCTTCGTTGCAAGGCTTTCCTTTGTGGTGGTCGCAGTCGAGCGTACATTCACACTTTTTCGTCATCGATTGGGTAACTCCCAGAAATTGGAGGCTCCCCCAGCATGGACTTTTGAGGCATGCGGCACAAGTGTCTGTGACAGCGGTCACTTGTGGCTTGAGCAAGACTTGCTCGAGGCGGAGAGCGCTAGGGCAGTCCGATGCGGCGCTCGAGATCCGAGAACCGGGGATCGCTGCGAATGTTGTCCCACGTCGGATCTTCTTTCAGAAAAGGCATGCCGTGGGTCTTTTGCTGATAAGCCTTCTCGAGCCAGGCAAAAGCACGATCCTTCTCTCCCAGGATGCAGTAGAGATAGGCGAGTTCCTCCGGGTACACCGTCCGCAGTTTACTGGCTGCCTTCTCTCGGTCCGCTACCCAGGCGCGAATGGCACTGGTAAAGCCGCCTGCTTCGTAACCGCGATGCATGTCGGCCGCTAGGTCCGCAAAGCCGAAACCCTGCATCGCCAGTTCCCATTCCTGGATTGCCTCCGGGTACTTCCCGGCAAGCTCGTAGCCATACCCTAGATCATAGTGCGCCATGGGGCCGAACATGTGGCTGTCCACGTCGTTGCGCTTCAGCTCGATAAAGCGATCGAATTGACGCCGCACATAGTACTCCCAGGCCAAGCGATCGCTGCTCGGATCGAGCCTTTTGGCGATTTCGGCTTCCCGAAAACCCTCTTCGGGACGGCCGGTAATGTCCAGGTATTCGCCGTAGTAGCCGTGCGCGTCGGCCAAATTTGGATTTAACCTGATCGCGCGTAAATACTCGTGACCAGCGGCATCCCATTGCCAATCAAAAAGGTTCAAGCGGCCAAGAACCAGGTACGCCTCCGCAAGACCCGAATCAATGGCAAGAGCTTTGCGAATGGCGTCGCGCACCTGCTGACTTTGGGCACTGGAAACAGGCCCTTTCTCGATTATCGTTCGAGCCAAAGCTACATAAGCCGGAGCGTAGTTGGGATCCTCGGCAATGGCATGCTGAAACTCCGCGATCGCCTTATCGGCCTCTGCTTCCCTGCTCCCGCTCAACCCGTCATTTGCGATCAGCGTGCGTGCATTCTGCGAGTGGTATCGGCCCAACAGATAGGGATTGATGGCTCTCAGATTGACCGGCGTCGGGCGAGAGAGAACCTGTTCCTCGGCCGGGGTGAGGTTCACGCGAATCTGCTGGGCGATCGAGCGCGCAATCTCACTCTGCAAGGAGAAGGTGTCCTGGAGATCCCGCTCATACGCGTTGGCCCACAAGTGCCGGTCGGAATTCGCTTCGATCAGCTGCGCTGTAATGCGAACGCGATTTCCGTCTCGCTGGATGGTACCTTCGACGATGCCGTCCACCTTCAGTTCACGGGCAATTTCCGGCAAAGACTTGGAGGACTTCTTGTAACGGATCGTCGAAGTGCGGGAAATCACCCGGATCGATCCGATCTGCGCCAAATCCGTAATCAGGGCATCGGTTACGCCGTCGGAAAAGTACTCCTGAGCGGGATCGGCAGACAGGTTCTGAAGAGGCAAAACGGCGACCGAATGAACGGGAGATCCCGCGGCCATGCTGAATGAGCGCCGGCCGAAGCCATTCAGGTTCGCAACCGCCAACATTGCAAGAGCAACGGAGAGAACAGCCAGGATCGCGGCAGCCAGCATCCACATGTGTTTGGCCCTGCGATATTCGGTGACGGTGTCAACCAATGAGGCGATGGTCCGGCGGCCCACGGTGCTGGTGGCGACGGCTGCGAGCGGCCGTGAGGTGAAGTTCTCTACGGGCTCCAATTGCCGATCTGATTCTTTCAAACCAGTAGAGTTACCGTTCACAGGTCCAAGCGGAGCAACCAGTCGATAGCCGCACTTGGGGATAGTCTGAATCACGTGAGACTCATGCGCATCGTCCTCGAACAGGCGCCGTAACTCGGAAATCGAACCTTTAAGAACGTCGTCACTCACGAAGGTATCGGGCCAGGCAGCACACAAAAGCTCTTCTTTGGAGACCGTCTTGCCGGCGTTCTCCACCAAACAAACAAGCACTCGCATCATCTTGGGAGTTACACGGAAGGCTTTTCCGTCGCGAAAGACGGTGTTCTGGCTGGGGTCGACCAGCCAGGGCCCCAATAGGAAGCTCGGGGTCAAAGTGGCTCCGTTTCGGGGGAGTATACACCTGTTTTCAAGAAATTACAGCGAAACGCCCCTCGTTTTGCAGGCAAAATCCGCAGGCAGCGGCCCGAACTCATCACCGAAATCCCACTAGAATCTCACCTTTCCCACATGATTTTTGCGAAACGAAACGGCTATAGAGACCACAACAGGTTGAACGGTCGGGCTGGCAAAGGTCGCACTACGAAGCCTGCAAATCTAGAAGCTTAACTTAACGAACGGCCACCAGGGTTGTCGAGGTTCCCTGAGAACTTGGATGGAGGCTGCGATGAAGGCAATCCGCCGGGTGTCGCTCCCATGGAAAATCACCGTTGCGGCGTTGGCTGCCTGCCTAGCCGGTTGCGGGGGAGGAAGCACATCGCAGACCTTCGTCACCCTCTCAAGTAGTGTCGCAACCGTTTTAGCCGGGGCGACGACTACTTTATCGGCGACAGTGACCGGAGATTCCTCCAACAAAGGCGTGACCTGGGCCATCTCCTGCACGGCAACCGACTGCGGGTCGGTGTCCCCAAACTCGACGATGGACAATCAACCGGCAACCTATGCGGCACCTGGTGTTGCCCCGAAAACCGATCTGAAGGTGACGGTTACGGCGACTTCGGTAGCCACGCCAAGCAAGTCTCAGTCCGCGACGATCACTGTTCCCGCCATCACAGTGAGCGTGGCACCGGCCTCGGGCAGCGTCACTTTGAACACCACAGCGCAGTTTACAGCGACAGTGAACAACGACAACGGCAATTCCGGGGTAGGCTGGGCTTTGACACAGAACGGAAACCCATGCTCTCCCGCTTGCGGCACCGTCTCGCCATCAGCCACACCAAGCGGCCAACCCGCGACCTTCTCCGCGCCCGCAACACTTCCAGCGAATCCTGCTGTGACTCTGACCGCGACGTCTGTGACAGATGCGTCGAAGTCCAGCTCCGCCACGCTAACGCTGCTTCCTCCTCCGATCGCAGTCACCGTTTCACCCACTTCTGCATTTGCCGTTGTAAACAAGACGGCCAAGATCAGCGCCAACCTGAGCAATGACACAACAAACAAAGGCGTGTCCTGGACCCTAACGCAGAATGGTAATCCATGCTCGCCCGGCTGCGGAACGGTGGCTCCGGCGAACACCACCAGCGCCATACCCACCACTTTCTCAGCCCCAGCTTCGGTTCCCGCCAATGCCAGCGTCAGTCTAACGGCTACTTCACTGGCCGATCCCACCAAGTCGGCAAGTGCCGTGATAACAATTGTTGCGGCTCTCCCAAATCCGGTACCTTTCCTGAATCAACCACTGCTCCCTGATGCGGTTGTTCCAGGCGGCGCGGCATTCTCGTTAACCGTCAACGGCACCGGCTTTGTCTCAAACTCCGCTGTTTATTGGAACGGAAGCGCCCGCAAGACACTGTTTGTCAGCAACTCTCAGCTGAAGGCCGGTATTTCGGCTGCAGACATCGCGGGCGCCGCGACGGCAGCGATCGCCGTCCGGAGTCCCAGCCCAGGCGGCGGCACTTCGAACACCGTCTTTCTTGAAGCGACCGTGCAGGGAGCCACGGTCGCGTTTGCAAGTTCTGATACGCCGGCGGGCAACGGACCTTCAGCGGTGGCTGTTGGAGACTTCAACGGCGACGGGAAGCTCGACCTAGCCGTGACAAATAATGGCGACAACACGGTGAGCGTGTTGCTCGGGAAGGGCGACGGCACGTTTGCGCCGGCTGCGAACTATGCGACCGGATCGCAGCCATTTTCCGTAGCAACCGGAGATTTCGATGGTGACGGAAATACGGACCTGGCGGTGGCCAATGTGGGGGAAACAACTGTGTCGGTGTTTCTCGGCAAAGGGGATGGCACATTCAAACAAGGCGTCACCTATCAGGCAGGAAACGCCGCACGCACTGTTGTCGTCGGCGATTTCAACGGCGACGGGAAACTGGATCTGGCCGTCGCCAATCAAACCTGCGGCACGCCAGGGTGTGGGCCAGGAGTGATTTCCATTTTGTTGGGGAATGGTGACGGCACTTTCCAAACGCATTCGGATTACCTAGCGGCCGAAGGTCCAACATGGATGGTCGCGGGGGACTTCAACCAGGATGGCTTTCTCGATCTGGCGGTCACCGGAGGCGGTGGGGGATCCGGCAACCAGCTTTCCGTGCTGCTCGGGAATGGCGATGGAACGTTTCAAGCCGCGGTCAACTACCCGACCGATACAAACCCCGCGGGAATTGCCGCAGGCGATTTCAACAAGGACGGCAAACTGGACCTCGTGGTAGCAAACAACGTCGGCTCGGCCTCTGTCCTTCTTGGAAAAGGAGATGGCACCTTTCAACCCGCGGTGAACTACTCTATCGGCGGCGCCCCGATTGGAAGCATCGGTGTGGCCGATTTCAATGGAGATGGAAATCTTGATTTTGCCATTGCCGATGGCGCAAACAACGCGTTCATTTTCCTGGGGAACGGAGATGGAACCTTCCAGGCGGGCATGCCTGTCAGCGCCACCTCCAACTCGTTTGGCGTCGCGGTGGGGGATTTCAATCAGGATGGCCGTTTAGATCTCGCGGTACCAAACCAAGGGACTACAACGGTCACGATAGCATTGCAGACCGCCACGGTCACTCTGTCGGTTGCCAGCCTCGATTTTGGCGGCCAGGCGTTGACCACAACCAGCGCTTCACAGCCGGTCACGGTGACCAATAGTGGCCCTGTGTCTTTGAACATTGCCGGAATCAGTTTGACCGGCACAAATCCCAGCGATTTTGGCGAAACGAATAACTGCAATTCGACTCTCGCCAGCGGAGCGCATTGCACTGTCAACGTCAGTTTTACACCCGGCCAGGTGGGACCACGCTCGGCTTCCCTGTCCATCTCGGATAGCGCCATGGGCAGCCCACAAAGCGTCGCCCTAAGCGGCAGCGGGCTGGTGACAGGACCGAACATAACTCTGTCGACCTCCACCCTTACATTCCCGACCCAATTAGTCCATACGACCAGCAGCGGACAGGGCGTCACTTTGACGAACTATGGCACCAGCGCGCTCGGCATTACCGGTATCGCTGTAAGTGGAAATTTCGGGCAGACCAACAACTGCCCGGCCAGTCTGCCTTCAGTTGCCAATTGCACGATCAACGTCACATTTACACCCGCGACGGCGGGGAGCCTGGCCGGTACGTTGTCCATCACTGACAATGTGGCGGGAAGTCCGCAAACAATTTCCCTGAGCGGTGTCGGTACTTTTGTGGAACTAAGCCCCGCAGCCCTGGCTTTTGGCGCTGTGAAGGTCAATGCTTCAAGCAGTCCCAAGACGACTGTCTTGACCAATACCGGGAGCGGCACGCTAGCCATCAGCAGCATTTCGTTCTCGGGTGCAAAGGCCAATAGTTACAGCCAGACAAACACATGTGGAACTTCGGTGGCTGCCGGCGCTTCTTGCAACATTACCGTCACCTTTCATCCCCTTGTGAGGGGCGCGGCTAACGTGAATTTGCTCGTCGCCGACAGCGATCCGGGAAGCCCGCAAGCTGTGCAGGTAACCGGCACGGGGTTTACCAAGCGGTTCGCCCTCACCGCCAGTTCGCGGCGCGCCCTTGTCTCCCGAACGTCTCTAAGGACACCCACGCCCACAGGAAATCAGCCCGTCGGAAGCAGGGACATGGATCTGGTTGATTTCCTTCGCCCGGATCCTTATCTCGCCAATGGAACCAAGCGTGAATTGCTGGTTCGTTTCTGGTATCCGGCCTCGCCTGACCAGGTTTGCCAGGTCGCACGATACACTTCGCCCGCCGTGTGGAATCGATTCTCACGACTTTTCGGAGTTCCGCTGCCCCAGGTAGAAACCGCCAGCTGCATGGACGCACCGGCAGCGGATGGGCTGCATCCGATCGTGATTCTTACTCATGGATACACGGGCACTTTCACTGACTACACATTCCTTTGCGAGGATCTGGCCAGCCGAGGCTATATCGTGGCTTCGGTGGATCACACCTATGAAGCGACCGCGGTGGAGTTCCCCGACGGCAGACTCGCCACTTCCCTTGTGGGCAGTCACCTGGACGAAAGCTGGAAGACCGACGATGCAACGTTGCGGCAGGCCGTTTCTGTGCGTCTCGAAGACCTGCGATTTATCTTGAACCAGCTAGAACGCATGAACAGCGATCCCGCCGGCCCATTCCTGAACAAGCTGGACGTCCACCAGATCGCGCTCGCCGGACACTCTCTTGGCGGCCTCACGGCTTTGCTGGGCATTCAACAGGACACGCGATTCCGTGCGGGTATCTTGCTCGATCCTTACCTGGCGGATGATGTTTCGATGCCGACCGTTACGCCCGTGCTCCTTCTGGCCGCGGGCCGAACGGAATGGTCGGAAAACGAAATCCATCTTTGGAACAACCTCGCGGGTCCACGTCTGGCTGTGGACTATCCAGGCGCCGAGCACAGCGCACCGAGCGATGCCATCTGGCTCGCCAGCGGCGCGGTCGAGACCGGAAAGATGAGCGAAGAGGAAACCGTCGCCTCGATCCGCGATTTCATCGCGGCGTTTCTCGACGCAAATCTTCGCGGGAAACCGGCAGATTCCATACTTCTCGGTTCTTCGCCCAAGTCCCGGGGAGTCCGAGTGACCACGCAAACGCAAATGCTGGGCAGTCTGCCTTGATCGCACCGGGCCGCCAGACTGGAAAAGAGCTCGACAGAATGCCGAGCGATGGGAGAACTCCTATGCCTGAGGCTGCAACCGAGCCTACAATCCGCCTGTTTCTTCTAGTTGCGAACCGGCTCTTGCGCGAATCATTGAACCGGCTTTGCCGCAAACGCTTGGATCTTCAGGTTGTGGGCCAATCTGGATGCGGAGGCGATCCAGTTCCCCGGCTGCTCGACTCCAGGTGCGACGTTGTCGCTCTCGACTTTCTGGATGCGAGACTCCTGTCTTCGCTTATTTGCCGCGGCCATCGCGAAAGCGTTGAAGTCAAATCTGTCTTGCTCGGCATGGAAGACGATCCGCAGAAGTTTCTCGAAGCGGTCCACGCAGGAGCGCTCGGTTACCTTCTTCGAGACGCTTCCGCCAACGATGTAATCGCCGCTATTCGAGCAGTCTCCAGGCGGGAAGCTGTCTGCCCTCCGCGATTGTGTGCCTCGCTGTTTGAGCGATTTGTGCAAACTCCGTACGCTAAGCAGAAATGCGGGGCAGGACCACGTCTCGAATTGACCCTGCGGCAACAACAGCTGGTGAGTCTTGTGGCAAAAGGTTTGACGAACAAAGAGGTTGCTGCGCAGTTGAATCTCTCGGAATTTACCGTCCGCAATCATCTGCACCGCATCATGAAGCAGATCGATGCCGGCTCGCGCCGGGAAGTGGTGAGGGTTATCTTCGACCATATCCCGACGGGCGACCCTGGAGAGGAACATGCCTCCCTCAGTCATTCTGCCGGAGCAACGCCAGTCCGATTCTTGCCGCAGATCTCCCAGTCCCACATTCGGTAAATGCTTGCGTCGCGAGGACGCATATCTTGTTTCGCTCGATCTGGCGGGCCATGTCAATGGCCAGCGGATTGGCGACCGCAACAGGTCAGGCTCGCTTTTGGTCGCCAGCCCTTCCGGAAGAGGAGCCTGTCGGGCATTAGCTGTTACGGTACGTGACCTGACGAAAAGCTGACGATAGTCAGTTTCCCTGGCACTCTCGACAGTAGAAGTGCAAGCGCTGATGGCTGTGTGTCCAGGTTCTAATCCGCACGGCGCGGACGAGCGGCATGCAAAATCGCGAGTGGGCGCAACTTGAAAAAGGTTATAGCAAAGTCGCGAAGGCACCACAAACGAATAGAGACACCAGAGGGTGTGTGGGTCCTGTGGAAGTGCGGGCGAACTGAAGACACTTCCCGGGTAAAGGATCTGGGTGTAGGCGGCCTCTTCATTGAGACGAAGAAAGTATGTCCTGTTGATGCCACCGTTGAGCTTCACTTTCTTGTTCAAGACGGAGAAATAAGGGCTAGCGCCACTGTCCGGTTCATTACTCAAGGGGTAGGTATGGGCGTGCAGTTTAAAACGATACGCAGCGAGGACCAACAGCGATTTGCTGCTATGATTCGGCGAATCATTGTGGGCGAATGACCGAAAGAACGCGCGGCCGCCGGGCGACGTCTCCCGGCCATCCTTGTCAGCCCGCGTCGATCGATTCCGAGAGCAGGCACTGAAGCAAAGAAAGACTGCGCGTCCCGGCCCCTCCAAGCGCGCCAAGAAAGTTTTTTGACCTCTGAACAAAGACCTATCATGGAGATCGCCTCTTTACGCTATATGAGTGGGGACACCCCGAGTTTTCCTCGTTAGTCTGAGGTGTCCGCTTTTCTACGACTTGCATGCCCGCAAGTGCCTGCGAGCCGTCGGAACGAGCCATTCTTTGGTATCTCACACGGCAATTCAACACGACGGCAAGTAGCATATTTTCCCCGTTAATGGTTTATGACGAACTACGTCGGATTTCTTGTACAATCGTGCTCCCAAGGAGGGCCCGCCCCTGGATCTCAAGGCGCTATGCCCGGCGGAACTGCTCACTGCCTGTCTTGCCTCGAAAGAGGAGTCAGCGTGGTCGGAATTTGTACGAAGATTTCGCCCGCTCATCTCAACCGTCGTGCTTCGCACCGCGCGATCTTGGGGAACTCCTAGTGCTGCGCAACTGGATGACTTGATTCAAGAGACATTTCTGAAACTTTGCGCCGATGAATGCCGGCTGCTCAGGAACTTCCGCCCACAACACCCGGGCGCCATCTTCGGCTTTTTAAAGGTGGTCACGGCCAATGTGGTCCACGATCACTTCAAGGCCATCCACGCCGCGAAAAGGGGTTCTGGGGCCCTATCGGCTGCCACAACCGATTTCGAAGGTAACGACCCAAGCGGATTCCCCGCCCCATCCCGGGTCGACGGGCCAGAAATTGAACGTGCGCTGCTGCTGCAGGAAATTGACCGGTGTCTCCTGCAAGGAGTTTCGCCCAATGAGGTCCAGCGGAGCCGTCGCATCTTCTGGCTCTACTATCGATGCGGCTTGAGCGCTCGAGCCATTGCCGCACTCCCCAACATTGGCCTAACCACGAAAGGTGTGGAGAGTACTATTTTGCGACTTAATCGCCTGGTTCGGACAGAGCTTGGCCGGCAAAATTCCGCCGCTAGAACGATTCTGGACTCGGAGAAAAAGGGGTTCACCCCGCCAGATCGTTATAGGGAAAGGAGGAATGGTGGAAAGACCGCCTGATCAGCATCTTAGCCTCTATGAGCTTACCTTGCTTGCCTCAGAAAACGCCCCCAGTCAGGCGGATCGGCAATCCCTTGAGGAGAAGCGCAGACTGCTGGAACAACACATTCTTTCCTGTACGGAATGTCAGCAACTGCTCTTTGAAAATCAGTTCCTCCTCCGTCTGTCCATGCGACTCCCCATGAAAGATCATTTGCCGCACGCCGGGCCGAGTTGCCCCACTGACCAACAATGGATGGAATACGTTGCAGGGCTGCATTCGCCCGCGAAGACGCAAGAATATCTGGATCACGCCGTACTCTGCCCTCTCTGTTGCGCCAGGCTCAAACGATTTGCGGAACATTTTGCGGATGACACAACTGAGGAAGAAGCACGGCTGCTCAGCTCTCTGAACAGTGCAGATCCCGGTTGGCGACAGGAAATTGCACGGCGCATGCAAGCACCCGGGGCGCAGGACAAGCGCTTCGATTCCCCCGAGACGGCTTGGTACCGTGGTTTACTTTCGCGGCTTGGCGCCGCTCTGGCGGCAGCCGTCGTTTTAGTTACAGCCTTGTGGGCGATCAACTACACACGCCCAAATCGCGTTGTTAGTCGACAGCTGTCGGAAGCCTATTCTCAACAACGCACGATTGACATGCGTATGGTAGGTGCCGATTACTCGGCTGTCGCTGTTTTACGTGGAGGCGAATTGTCGGAAACGACGCGCCCCCTACCGCTTTTGGAAGCGCAGGTGACGATAGCCCGGGAACTTGCCTCCAAGCCGGATGACCCGTTCTGGCTCGACGCTCAGGGAAGAATGGACCTGATGAACGACAACTACTCCTCGGCACTTTCTTCGCTCGAACGCGCCGCGAGCTACGCGCCAGGAAATGAATCAATTCATATTGACCTTGCGACCTCTTACTTCCTGAGAGGAGACATCCTCAAACGCCCGGAAGATTATGGCCGGGCCGTTGAGCTACTAGGTCAGGTTCTTTCAAAAAACCCTAAGAATAGAGTCGCGCGCTTCAACCGAGCGATCGCGTTCGAACACCTATTCCTTTACGATCGCGCCGTCGGGGACTGGCAACTTTACTTGGAATTTGACCCGCAATCGGAGTGGGCCAGCGAAGCCCGCCGTCGATTATCCGGCGTTCAAGAAAAGATAAATCAGCAGAAACAAAAAAGTGAGCAGCCGGTTCTAGGGCCCGCACAATTCGTCGCACTCCTTGAGCAGAACAAAGAAGCACCCTCGCGGCAATTGGATGGTCGCATTGAACGTTACCTGGAACCTGCTCTGTGCGAATGGCTCCCGCAAGCATTTCTTGGCAACAGCGATTCTCGCGACATCGCACGCAAAGCTCTGGACAATCTCGCAGAATTGCTGATCTCTCGACACCAGGACCACTGGCTTGCTGATTTCCTTCGAGAATTACGGGCCAGACCACAGTCACTATCGGCGTTGCCAGATCTGATCGACTCCATACAGACAAGTCGCACTTCGGATCTTGATCGTGCCCGTGCGGCAGCTGAGAAAGCGAAGCTCTATTTTCACAGGACTGGAAATCAACCGGGCGAGCTGCTTTCTGATTTCGAATCGAGTTACGCCGATCAACTTGCTCACCAAGTAACCAACTGCCTTTCCGAAGCAAGAGCACGTAACGACCCGGTTGTAGCGCAACGCTATCCCTGGATCCTCATTCAATTCTCTCTTGAATCCGCCGTCTGTACCGATATGAACGACGAGGCTGCTCGTCGGCTTACCTCCGACGCTCTCACCCTTGCCAGATCCCATCACTATCCGGCTCTCGAGCTTCGTGCCACAACTTTCCTTGCAGCGCTGTATGAATACATGGGCGACATCTCCTCGGCGTGGAAATATTCGGCTGACGGGCTGGCGCGCTTCTGGGGTGGCGATTTTGCCGCGATGCGCGGTTATGGCGTCTATTCAGTACTCGATTCGGTCGCCGAAGACACCGAACAGTGGTTTCTGGACGCCGAACTACTGCGCCAGGCATACCGTTTCGTTGCTGCCGATCCCGATCTGGAACTACGAGCGATGGCACGGCACCGTCTTGCAAACGCCCTAGCGATGACCGGCGATTTGGTTGGGGCGGAAGCCAGCCTTCGGGAAGCGCAAGCGTTGTTCCTGCATTCGGCCGACGGGACCAGAAAACAGAATCTTGAATGTGAAGCTGCAATCGGGCTGGCTAAACTTGAACTGCTCGGATCGCACCCGCAAAAGGCCATCCAAATACTCGCGCCGCTTGAAGCCCAAGCTAGGATCCTTTCCGACAAGGACCTGGTTTTTGATTACTTTCGAAATCTTGGTTTGGCCTATTTTGCCCTCGGAAATGCCTCCGAGGCGAACAACCATCTGAGTCAGGCGTTGTTACTTGCCGAACAGTCCTTATCCAAAAATCATGACGAACGCGAACGACTCATCTGGTCTCGAAAGACCGACCAGGTCTATCGCGCCATGGTCGAGTTGAAGTCGACAGGTTCTGAGCACGATGCGTTTACGCGATGGCAATGGTTCAAAGGCGCTTCGCTCAGCGATGCGGTCGGGCGAAACTCACAGCGAAAAAAGCTTCCTTTCCAAGTTCCCTCAGACGCCATCGTCGTCTCGTTTGCGTTCCTCCCGGGAAATACAGTCGCCTGGACATACAGCGCAGACCAGGTGAAGCAGTTTCACGTTGCTATTTCGGCTGCAGAGGCAGGGCGACTTGCCCATCGCTTCGCCGACCACTGCTCGCGCCCGGACTCCAATCCAGCAAGCCTGAGGGCTGAGGCCCAGATTCTCTACCAAACTCTTTTTGGGTCCATGGAACCCCTCCTCATCTCGCACAGGCACCTGATTATCGAGCCCGACGAAGCGTTATGGATGATACCGTTTGGAGCGCTTGTAGACGGCAGTGGCGTGTATCTGGAAGACCGCTATGCGATCTCTCTTTCCCCGGGACTCGATTATCTGGCCGCTTCTCCGGAGTGGGTGCGAATTTCCTCCACCACCCCCATTCTGCTGGCCGGGAATCCCCGAACGAGCGGGAGACGAAGTCTTGAAGACGCGGAAGCCGAAGTGAAGGGAATTTCCCGGCAATTTCGTTATAGCAAGTTATTGCTGGGCGATGAGGCTAGTTCCGAAAAGATCGCGGAAGGCCTCCGGAATGTTGACGTCTTTCATTTCTCGGGGCACGCCATAGCCTCTCCTGGCGGCGTGGGTTTGATACTGGGTGACTCGGTGGTTATGGATGTGGCGAAGATCCAGGCTTCCGATTTCGCGAAATTGAAACTAGCGGTTCTTTCCGCTTGTGACAGTGCCAAGGGCAGTGCGAACGTATTCGATGACCGCGACAGCCTGGCTAGATCGCTCATTGGCGTCGGCGTTCCCGATGTCGTCGCAAGTCGATGGATGGTGGATTCGCAGGCCACAGCCGTGGTGATGAAAGACTTCTACACTCAACTGCTCTCGGGAAAGAGCGTGTCCGAGGCCCTGGGCTTCGCTAGCCGCAGCCTCCGCAAGAACTCCGAGTTTTCGCATCCTTTTTACTGGGCAGGATTTTCCGCTTTTGGCAAGAGTTGAAAGACCTTTTTACCAGGAGATCTGCGATGGGCACGCTGCAGTTGTCGTTTCACGGACCGTTTCTCTATCGGTTTACGCGAAACCAAGTAGAGATCTATGCCGCCAAATGTCCAGGGCATGGAGCTGGGTTGTTCACCGCAAAGAACGAAGTGCCACTCACCGGGCGGCACCGCCATGGGAACCATCGCTGCTACCGCATAACCGGACCGATTTTCAGTCTGCCAAATCCACTGCCCCCTGTCCGGTTTCATGACCCTGAAAACACGATTCTCGATGTTTCCGGCGCCGCCAAACCGGCCCTTCATCACGCCTACTTCTGCGTAGTCGCCCCGCTCCCCCAGGTTGTGGTTCCAACCATTCCGAATGAAGTCGAAGTGATCGACAATTCAGGCAACCCCCCTCAAATGCCCGAGGGCAAGCTTAGGAGGCTGGCCACCGGCTTGCGGTTTTACTACGAAGCGGATCTGTCAAAGAATCTCATGCTCGCCCTGGACGGCTCTCCGGCGCCGGCCTGGGTGGCTGACTTCGATGCGCCCGTCCTCGGTCATAACTTCGCGGATGTGGAAATCCGCTATGCCTCGGTAGCCACCGAGCAACAAGAGCACCAGGATGCCCTTGAATGCTTCGATCAGATCGCCGGCCTTGCGGGACTCGACTGGTGGCTTAGCTATGACGACAACATGAGACCTCACGGCGCTCATCCCTACGCAAAAACAGGTAGCGACTGCCGCGCCGCCATAATGGTTATCCGATAACAGCACGGGTTGCCTGTGTCGGGCAGGCCGCTGAGACCAAGTCATGCAAATTACAAACCCCTTCGCATCCCATGCTCCCTGGCGATGTTCGATCAAGATGACGAGCGAACGCTATGGATTTCCTCCCGGGCTCTCCGGAAAGGGGGAGTGTATCGGCATTCTGGCCTTTGGCGGCGCAGCCTCCTCATCCGACGTCTCTCGATTCTTTGAACGACACTCCACAGGCGCGCCCGATCTGCGATTTGAAAACGTCGCGCCCGCTGATCGCCGCAACCTGAACTCCCGATTCGATGCGGAATTGGCCCTCGATATCCAGCTAGCGGGGGCTCTCGCGCCCGGAGCCAGGATTGTGGCCTACTCGACATCCAACGACGACAGAGGATGGATCGAGGGAGCTTGTCGTGCCATTTACGACCGCGAAAACAAACCCTCGGTCCTCTCGATCAGCTGGGGAGCAACGGAAGACTCCTGGCATCCGGACACGATCGACCGACTCAACCAGCTTTTCGAAGAGGCTGCGAAAATGGGAATCACCATCTGTGCGGCATCGGGAGACGACGGCTGCGCCAGGGGCACGGACGGCTTTTGCCGCGTCAGTTTCCCTGCGTCAAGTCCCTACGTGCTCGCTTGCGGTGGCACGGCCTGGCAAACCAGCAGCAGCCATGAGACGGTGTGGAATGTCAGAAACAAGAATGCATCGGGAGGCGGCGTCAGCGACCTAATCGCCAGGCCCCAGTGGCAGCGGCCTCCCTCTGATGTCATCCTTCCTCCGATTCCCAGCCGTCGTGACCCCGGTTTTGACGGGC
>Ga0306920_100006084_pt1 | contig 15675 bp, 14 predicted proteins | sample flu12Cox44000170_FD_204666 | JGI IMG/M metagenome (GOLD analysis project Ga0306920, IMG submission 204666) | Lab enrichment of tropical soil microbial communities from Luquillo Experimental Forest, Puerto Rico - flux4day.12C.oxic.44.000.170 (v2)... | ecosystem: Environmental > Terrestrial >... | reverse complement strand
GATGATCGCACCGCTGATTAGATCGCTGCGGTAAAGCGTGTCTTTGCGCCCACTGCGCAGGGTCACTTCTAAAAATTTATTTTCATCACGCCGTGCAAATTGCCAGTCAACAAACCGCTCGATCAAACGTTCGATGGACGCGCCGATTCCATCAGCCTCCTTCGCAAGCACGCCGTCGTATGGCAGATTGTCGGTGAGATAGATGCGGTAGATTTCGCGCGTGCCTTCCTTGTCGGGGCGATTGATTTTAATTTTTCGGTCGATCCGCCCCGGACGCAAAATTGCGGGATCGATCAGATCCGCACGGTTCGAAGCAAGAATGATCACAACGTCATTGAGCGAATCGATTCCATCCATTTCCGAGCAGAACATCGGAACCAGCGTGGAAAGAATGTTCGAGTGTCGCGACGCCCGTCGTGTACCGAGGATCGATTCGGCTTCATCGATAAAAAGGAACGGCATGAAATCTTCTTTTCGTTTTTCGCGGGCGGTCGCAAAAATCTCGCGCACCATTCGTTCCGATTCGCCTACCCACATGTTGAGAATTTCGGGACCCTTCACGTGCATGAAGTACTCGCGCATCTCAGTGCCGGTTTTTTCGCCGAGTTGCTTCGTCAAGTTGAATGCAGTCGCCTTGCCGATGAGTGTCTTGCCGCAACCTGGGGGGCCGTAAAGCAGGAAACCCTTGGGCGTAGCGTGTTGAAATTTCTTGAAAAGATCCGGATGCAAAAGCGGCAACTCGATCGCATCCTTGATTGCTTGGAGCGCCGCTTCCTGGCCACCGACTTTTTCCCACGGCAGCTCGGGCACGGTGTCGAGGTAATATTCGTCCGACTTAGTGCTCGAGAGCACTTCCAACCCCATGCGGTAATTGGAATCAACGCGGACTTCGTCGCCTGATTTCAAATTGCAGTTGGCAAGTTCTGAGGAGCGCTGCAGCACCATCGAATGCAATCCGTGCTCCGAACCCACGCGCAATCGGTCCTTGCCCATGACCTCGGTAATCTTTGTTACAGGGCCAGCGGTCTCGAATCCCAAATCGCCCACAATGACGAACGCTTCGTTGACCAAAACGCGTGTGCCTCTTTTCAACCTCGACAGCGGAATACGCGGATCGACGTTGCAATAATAATCTGCGCCGCCAACGACAATGTGCGCTGTCTCCTTCGAAGTGGCCCCGAGAAAGGTGCCGATCCGGTTCGCGGGAGAAGTCACTTTTTTGACGACTTCCTCAAGCTTCTCAATCATCCGGCGCGCCTCAATCATCGTTTCCTGCTGATCGAGAATCTGGGGACGCAGCTGCAACAATTCACGGCGAACTGGATCGCCCGGCGGCAGTGATCCGATCACTTGATCGAATGAATCGAGAAGATTTTCCTGACCGGGGTCTCCTTCCCCTCCCTGCAATCCCTCACTGCGCTCGTCGCTCATTAGGTTTGGGTCAATCCGCCGAACCGAGTTAAGTATATCGTCATCGGGTGTGTTCGCAATGTTCGACGCTACGCATATCCAAAATGTTCAACCGCGAAGTTTATCGTGTTGTTGCGCAGAAATGTTTTTTCACCATTGCACTCGCCAGAAAAAGAATCGACTGCGAGTGCGAACATCGACTGAACAGTTGCGACTGAAGATGTGCGCCTTTACACTCTGTTTCTTCCGCTGGAGCCTTAGCTCAATTGGTTAGAGCGCCGCCCTGTCACGGCGGAGGTTGCGGGTTCGAGCCCCGTAGGCTCCGGTTTGTCGTTTTCATAGGTAAAAACCACCCTAAAACGCCACCCCATAACCGGGATTCATGACAGTTTCATGACAGATTGCAACGGCCGGCCCCACAGGATCGCGCCAGAATCGCCGGTGAATTTGCCGGATGATTCGACGATCCAGCCGCGATGCCGTCAGCGATTCCTGCACGCTTTGTGGCGCGTGGCTGAATCTCTCTCAGGCTAAACCTTATATACCAAGGTCTAGTAGCGCGACTGTCTGGGAGCAGCTTATTCTTCGCCACAACTACGTTCCCCCTAATGGAAACTTTCTTACACCTACTGATCGCCTTTAGTCCGTTGGCTCTGTGCATAGCGTTCACTGGCTTCGCGTATTGGCACACCAAAAATAGCTAGAATAAATGGCGCTGATCAGTATTTGCGACGACACTGGCAAAGTGATCCTAACGCACTTTGCGATTCGCGGCGCGGTGTGATTGAATGCCGTGAATGAATACGTTAGCCAAATTGATAGCATCACTCAGCGTGTGCATTCTAGTTGGTTTGGTGGCCTTCCTCGCTGGCGCGCACGCACAAAGTCCGGCTGCGACCGCAACGCCCGCGCCAACGGCCACCCCGATTCCAACTCTTGTGCCGCTGCGTCCACAGCCGTGAAGTGGGTCGGCTGAGCAGTCAACGATTCCTGCACGCTTTACCGGCTCGGCGCGGTGTGATTGAATCTTTAACCGGATGACACCGACAACCAAACGACGCATCGCTCGCGAATGGCTTATATTTCTCGCGTTCATTGTAATTGGCTCTCGACAAAATATGAGCGGCGGTTTTACGATGGCAGTGTGCGAGAACTTAAGGCCGCGTCCCGCCATTGGAAATTTCTGCTTGGCGGTGGCGTGCTTACACTCATCGTGTTCGTTTACAGCCTTCGGTATCACTCATCGTGGCCGCTGGTTATTTGGGTGATACTCCTCGCCTGTTTTTCCCTCGCAGCGTTTTTTGTGTGGCGCGACAAGAAATAGAAGGCGCATTAAGAAGTCCGTCCGCGCAAAGATAAACGCGGCGTTGATCTAATTTCGGATGCACTGCCGTTTGGTCGCCTGTGGTATGACACGCCGGATCATGCAATCGGATTCGCCATGCACCGCAGCCGTTCAGTTGATGCTGTGATTAACGTTTATGATGACGCTGGAAACGTAATCCAAACGCGCAAACACACCGGCAATTTCAAAGAAGGATGACGCTTCCCCATTTCCATTCGAATTTCCCTCAAGCTGCGGCGGAAGGTCATCCATTCAACGCGTCTCCGCTTCGCCACTGATGCACGTTCCAAGGGGCATTGCGCGCCGATACGGGGGGGGCGGGGGAAGGAACGCATCGGCGCGCGTGCTCCAGCCAATTACACAACACGATGCCAGTGCGTTCTCAGCACTGTCCAGTGACATTTCGGTGACAGATTATCCGCTGGCAACGTGCTTGAAACGCGCATGAACACCTTTGCTGAGGAAAAAAAGCATCTGCGGGTCCCAATCGTCTGCGCTCAAGGGCCAGCCATGGCTGAACACGATGGGCTGACCGGTTCCCCCAATCTTTATAACAGATGTCGGTGTTCTCTCCGTTTTCTTTTCCGCTAGTGACGTATGGCATAGTGAGTTCCTTTCGATACAGGTTGCACGTCGCGATGTGGCCAGCCCTTGGCAGAATCAGACCCAATTCATGTTCCTCCAATTCACTGCTTCGTCATGTAAATTTTCTGCGAATTTAGATTGCTTGGAGCGGCCACCCGACAATGCGAATCGACGTGCCTTATTTTGCGAAACGCGAATCAGACTTATCGCTGTAGTCGGGAAGTTACGAAGGCTTTGACTGCCATTTTCGGCGAATTCACGTCATCAGTTTCGGCAATGGTGACATACTGCAGAGTTTCGTCGTCTCGATATGTGAAGCCGTAACAGCGTTTAACGGTTGGATTGCAGGCAACATCGAAAGTTTCCACAACGCCCTCCCACATAAGGCTTCCGTCAAATACTTCTATAACGGCTGTTGAAGTGACATGACATGCCATGCCCCCGAAATTTTTTTCCACGGCGCACTTGATGTTAAGGATTCGTTCTGTCACGGCTCAATCATTCGCAGAAGGTGCGGACTGTCCAGCGCGTATTAGGCACACCGCAGCGACGGCGCCGGGGAGCAACCGATTCCGAAACACTTGCCCGCTTCCGGCTCACCATACCACAGCCGACCAAACGGGAGGACTTCGGAAATCAGATCAACGCCGCGACGATCTTTGCGGGGGCGCACTTCGTCTCGAATGCTTCGCATGGCAGTGCATGGCAGTCTTTTTGCGCTTCGGTTCGCTTTCATGCAAGTGGCTCCAATTTAGGAATCGGCATTTAAGCGCACGGCGTCAACGCTTTGCGCAAAAACGCGAATGGAGTGGAAATTTCTCAACCGGGTTCGAGCCCCGTAGGCTCCGGTTTGTCCACCGACGCTGCTGGAAATCGAGCCGGTTTTGGCTACACTGGGCGCAGCATTTTTCCCCAGGTGCAACACAACGAAGAGTACGTGCTAGATGTTCTCCAAGAAGGAGGACTTGTCACGCGCAAGCAAATCGATGGCGCGCGCTCGCGTCTTAACGGCGAGTCCGGCGTGCTTGAGGTTTTGATTAGCGACGGCGCTCTGTCGGAGGTGGACGTCTCGCGCACGCTCGCTGCGCAAGCGCAGATGGATTGGATCGACATCTCCACGATGATCATTCCGCCGCAGCTCATCAACGAGATCCGGAGCGAAGACGCTCGTCGCTTCAAAGTGATTCCAGTCGCGTTTGGTGATAGCGGACTTGTGGTCGCAGTCGGCAACCCGTTAGACATCGATACAATCGATAGTTTGGGTTTTCTCCTGCAACGCGAGTTGGAACTGGTTTGCACGAGCCCCAAAAAAATTCGCGAAGCGCTGATCAAATACTATGGCACGGCCGATGAAGCAGCCGACGTCCTGCAAAAACAACTTGGCGACGAAATCGATCTTGGTTTGGAAATTGGCGATGGGACGGAAGCGAGCCCAATCGATGAAGCAGACGCGCCGATTGTGCGCCTCGTGTCTATGTTACTGATCGAAGCGCATCGCGCCGGCGCGAGTGACATTCACCTTGAACCGATGGACAAAAAATTTCGAGTCCGATTTCGGATCGATGGCGTGTTACAGGAAATGCAATCTCCGCCGAAACGCCTGCAATCAGCCATTATCAGCCGGCTCAAGATCATGACTGGCTCAATGAGTATCGCGGAGAAACGTCTGCCGCAGGATGGCCGCATCCAGGTGAGGATTAAAAAGAAGCCGGTCGACCTTCGTGTCTCGACCATGCCCACAAATCACGGCGAGAGCATGGTCTTGCGCATTCTCGATAAATCAAGCCTGAAGCTTGGATTGCCGGAGCTTGGATTTTTCTCGGATGACCAGGAAAGCTTCGAACGCCTGATCAGATTGGCGGATGGCATCGTGCTTGTGACCGGGCCTACCGGCTCAGGCAAAACGACCACTCTTTACGCTTGTCTCAATTACATCAACAAACCCGACCGCAAAATCATCACTGTCGAAGAACCAATCGAATATCAGATGACCGGCATCAATCAAGTGCAGGTGAACACGGAGATAGGGATGACGTTCCCGGCCGCATTGCGTTCCATTCTACGTCAGGCGCCGAACATCATCATGATCGGCGAGATTCGCGATCTCGAGACTGCAAGCATCGCCACCAATGCGAGTCTCACCGGGCATCTTGTTTTCAGTACGCTGCACACGAATGACGCGCCTTCTGCCGGCGCGCGTTTGATTGATCTTGGCGTGCAGCCGTTTCTCGTCGCGTCCTCGTTGCGTGCGGTGATGGCGCAAAGACTGGTTCGTCGTTTGTGTAGCAATTGCAAACAACCGGGTGAACTCACGGACACCGAGTTGCGCGCGCTTGGGATCGAGCCTGGTCAGCTCTCGGACGCGCAGGTGATGAGGCCAGTTGGCTGCGGGCTGTGCCGTCAGATTGGCTACAAGGGGCGAATGGGCATATTCGAAATTTTTGTGATCGACGATGAAGTGCGCCACATGATCAACAAGCGCACTTCGACTTTTATCCTGCGGCAACGAGCCCGCGAACTGGGAATGCGAACACTACGCGAAGACGGAGTGCGCAAGGTGCTTGCCGGCCTGACTTCTGCTGACGAAGTCATCTCCATCACTGTTGGGGACGTGAGCTAAGGCCGTTACATCGTGAAATCGTGAACCGTTAGACTATTAAATGACTGAAAAACAACTCGCCGAATTTTTTGTCGAGCAGCGCGTGCTGGAACCCTCGCAGGCCGACGATGTGTTGAGCGAGGTAGAGTTGAACGGCAAAACCGTTGCGCAGGCAATGATCGATGGCGGCTTCATCGATGAGCCGAGCTTTTATGAAACGATTGCCAATGGCCTTGGCACTGAACTTATCGATCTGACCCAGCACGAAATTGCGCCGGAAATTTTACATCTCATTCCCAGCGGATTGGCGCGGTTGCACGGCGCGCTGCCGATTGACATGAGCGACAGCACGCTGCGGGTAGCGCTGGTCGATCCGTTTGATGTGCAAATCGCCGAGGACCTGCGTTTTGCACTTGGCAAAGACATTCAGGTAGTCGTTTCGCCGCCGGAGCAAATCGAAGAGCTAATCAAGCAGTATTACGGCACCGATACGACGAGCATGGAGGAAGTCCTCAAACAGCTCGGCGAAGCCGGTGAAGCGCTGCAGTTACGCGAGACCGACGGTGAAGCTGCGGTTGAAGCAGAGGCGAATGCGACGCCGATCATCCGTTTTGTCGATCTCATTCTTTATCAGGCGATCCAGGACCGCGCGAGCGACATCCACTTCGAGCCATTCGAGAACGAATTCAAAATCCGCTATCGCGTTGACGGCGCGCTTTACGAGATGTCGCCGCCGCCGCGGCATCTGGCGTTGCCGGTGATTTCACGCGTGAAAGTCATGGCGAACATGAACATCGCGGAGCGACGACTGCCGCAGGATGGCCGCATTCAAAAGCACATTGCCGGGCGCAATGTCGATTTGAGAGTTTCGACCTTGCCTACGCAATTCGGCGAGAGCCTCGTCCTGCGCGTGCTGGATCGGAGCATTGTCAATCTGGATCTGGAGGCGCTCGGCATGCCGGATTACATCTACAATTTTCTGCTCGAAATGATCGAGCGACCGAACGGCATCTTCATCGCCACCGGGCCGACTGGCTCAGGGAAAACGACCACGCTTTACTCCTGTTTGCGCAAGATCAACACAATCGATTCGAAGCTGATCACTGCCGAGGAGCCAGTCGAATACGATCTGGAAGGTATCGTTCAGGTGCCGGTGAACGACGCCATCGGCTTGACCTTTGCGCGCGTGTTGCGGCACTTTCTACGTCAGGATCCCGATCGTATCATGGTTGGCGAGACGCGCGATCTTGAGACGGCGCAAATTGCCATTCAGGCGTCGCTCACGGGCCATCTGGTCTTTACCACGCTGCACACGAACGATGCGCCGGGTGCAATTACGCGTCTGATCGATATGGGGGTGGAACCGTTCCTTATTTCGTCAACATTGGAAGCCGTCCTCGGTCAGCGGCTCTTGCGCAGCATCTGCGGTCATTGTCGCGCACCGTACCTGCCGAACGACTCTTTACTGGCTGAGCTCAGCATCGCGCGGCGCGACCTTGACGAGAAACAATTCTTCTACGGCAAGGGTTGCAACGCTTGTAACAACACCGGCTACAAAGGACGAAAGGGAATTTACGAGCTTCTAAGGATCACCGACCCAATTCGTGAATTGATTAACGAGCGAGCACCCACTGTTACGATCAAACAAAAGGCGATCGAGCTTGGAATGATTACGCTGCGGCAGGACGGTTTGCGCAGCATCTTCGCAGGCGACACAACAATTGAGGAAGTGCTGAGATACACCTGAAGGATGACGACGCAGTGATGCTCGACATAAACTGCTGACGTAATTAGAATAGGCCCCCATGCCACGCTTCAACTATGTAGCTCTTGACGCTCGGGGACAGGAGGCGTCCGGATTACTCGAAGCCGCTTCAAGCGGCGCAGCAATCAGTCAACTGCGTCAGGCCGGTTATTTCCCGACCAGCGTCATCGAGGAGGCCATAATTAGGGCGGACGGTAAGAAAGCTCGTGAACGGGCAGCAAAGGCTGGGCGCGTGACGAAACCGCGCGCGAAAAAAGGCTTCGTTCTTTTCCAGCGCAGAAAGGTTAAGTCAAAAATCCTGATGATCTTTACTCGCCAGCTGGCGACGCTGATCGATTCCGGTTTGCCGCTGCTGCGAAGCTTAAACGTCCTGGCAAAACAGGAACGCGATAAGGTGCTGAAGACTACAATCGACAAGCTCGCCGACTCCGTGCAGAGCGGCAGCACGTTTTCCGACGCATTGGCGTTGCATCCTAGGATCTTTAACGGCCTGTACGTTAACATGGTCAAGGCGGGCGAGGTTGGCGGTGTGCTTGAGTTGGTCCTTAACCGGCTTTCCGAATTTCAGGAGAAAGCCGCCAAAATTAGGAACAAGGTGCTCTCGGCGATGGTGTATCCGATCATCGTGATGACGATGGCGGTGGGAATCTTGTGTTTCCTCCTCGTGTTCATTGTGCCGCGGTTCGAAGCAATCTTTCATGACCTGCTCGGCGACAAACCCCTGCCGCCGGTGACGCGGTTCGTTCTCGGCGTCAGCGGTTTCATGAAGGACCACGGCCTGGTTTTGCTCGGAGCTGTGGTGGCGATTGTGGTCATTTACAATTTTATCGGCCGCACGCGCGGAGGGCGACTTGCGATCGATATTTTCAAACTGCGCATGCCGCTCTTCGGCAACTTGAATCGCAAAACGGCAATCTCCCGTTTTGCGCGCACACTGGGAACGCTGGTCACGAGCGGTGTTCCGATTTTGCAGGCGTTAAATATAACGCGTGAGACAGCGGGCAATGCCCTCATCGCTCGCGCAATTGCGCGTGTGCACGACAGCGTGAAAGAAGGCGAATCGATCGTGCAACCGCTCGAAGCCAGCAAAGCGTTTCCGCCAATGGTCGTCAGCATGGTCGATGTGGGCGAAGAGACCGGCAAACTTCCCGAAATGCTTTTAAAGATCGCGGACGTTTTCGATGATGAGGTCGACAACGCAGTAGCTGCGCTCACTTCCATGCTGGAACCGATTATGATCGTGTTTCTGGCCGTGATCGTCGGCACCATCGTGCTTGCTCTCTTCACCCCGCTCATCAGCATCATCACCGGATTGCAACAACAAACGTGACCGGCTTCGCTGAAATGACCAAGCACGAAACATAAATGACGAAACAGATTTCCCCCAGAATGTATAGAGGCGTTCTTGGTGCCGAAGGCCTAACGAGTTGCACCGCTGCTAGGCACCGTCAGGCCCGCAGCGCCTTCACGCTCATCGAGCTAATACTCGTCGTTGGCATCATCGTTGTTCTTTCGGGTTTAGTCTTGAGCACGGTTGGCTACGCGCGGAAGAAAAGCGCTAGGGCTCGTGCAGAAACCGAAATCGCCGCGATGTCCGCGGCGCTCGAAAATTACAAGGCGGACAATGGAATCTATCCCCGGGACCCAACTGCAAACGCCGCTACAGATAGGCTGAATGCAAAAAGGGACGGCAATCCAGTGCTGAATCCGGTGCCACCAAATCCGTCGGGAGCGACATATCCATCGGCGAGTCTCGTTCTTTATCGCGCCCTTTCTGGAGATAGAAACCTTGATCGTAGTATTACCACTGTGGATGAAAATTTTAACATCGATGGCACGACATTAACTCCGCCGCTGACCCAGCTGCCCCAGTCTTACTTTACGTTTAAAGCGAATATGCTCAGTCCGGCTGACCAGTCTCAAAATGTGCAGTATGTTCGTGACCCTTTTGGCAACGCATACGGTTACTCAACGGCATTCCAATATGATCCAAATACAGGCTACAACCCGACATTTGATCTTTGGAGTACATCTGGCCTAACGAGCAATCCTCCGAGCACGGGTACCGACACAATTACTCCGCAGTGGATCAAAAACTGGTAAGCGATAATGGCGTCTGACACAGACGCCCTACAATTCGCGAACGATCGAACAGCTAGCCTTCGATCGTGCGCACCACGACTTCGACGCGGCGATTGGGGCTTTGCTCTTCGATCGAGCCGTTTGCGGACGCACGAAATTTCGTGGCGCCGAAGCCGTGTGTCTGGATTTGCGCAGGGTTGATTCCCATCGCTTCGACGAGATAACGTTTTACGCTGTCGGCGCGGCGTTGGCTCAGACCGAGATTGTATTCGAAGGTTCCGAACGAATCCGTGTAGCCTTCCACTGAAAATGTCGCCTTCGGATTGCGCTGAATGAGTGTGCCCAGCTTTTGCAGTTGACCGATGGCGCTCGATTGCAGCACGTCGCTGTCGTACTCGAAAAGCTGATCGTCTGGCAGGCGCAATTTTGTTCCTGTCCCGAGCGGACCTTTTTGCGCCAGCAGCTGGTCCAAATCACTAAAGCCGGGGGAATGTCCTTTATTGGGGCCGGCGCTGTCGCCGGGCAGCTTGCTAGTAAAAGTGTTTGGCCGTTTGATCGCCGTGCTCGTGGCCAGCTCAGTTCCACTCAGAGCGGGCTGCGGACGGCCGGATACTGAGCTGTTGTTCAGCAACGATTGCTCGTGCACCGCGGTTGGATCGCTGGAAAGAGTTTGCGCCGTGGAACGCTCAATCTCGTTCAGGACAGAGTTAACGTCCGGCTGGTCCACTTTCGGTTGGTCAGGCAAAACATCACGCATGTCATCCGGCAATGCCGTGCTGGCCTGAACTTCCTGCAGTAATTTGTCGAATGATTTCTTCTCATCCGGTAATTGAACGTCGGTGTTGTCAGGGTTGGGTTTCGCGGCGGGATTGATTTGATCGGCACTGCTCTTATCCAGGTTCGAATCAAGAACGCGCTTCACCTTGAACGTCGGCGTTTGTTCGTTTTGGGCGAACACCGTGTCAGCAGACGCGAAACGCGTGCGATAAAAATAAGTGCACAGCGCGAAGTGTATCGCCAGCGACACAATTAATCCGAGCCAGAGCCAGTTGCGCTCCTTGCTACCCGTCAGCAGACCCTCGGTCTCGAAGCGATCGAGCTCATCGAAATCGGAAGCCCTCATGCGGCTTGGAACATATCACACTTCAATTCGCGAGCCATGCTCATGTAATTCCTCTCTGTCTCAGTAACCCCAAACTCAGTCCGGTGTTGAGCGCGCTGACAGGATTTAGCGGTTAAAACGGCTAGTGTTTTTCGATTCATATTGCACCCGGCTGAAGCCAGGTGTCACTGAAAGGATGCCTGTGAAATTTGACCGCTGCTCTTAGTCCGCTCGATAAACGCTCTCGCAGCGCGGCGTATTTCCTCCGCCACACGCGCTTCAGGCGACACAAATTTCGGAGTGAACCAAGGAAACAATCCAATCAAATCGTGCGTGACCAGAATTTGTCCGTCGCAATGCTCGCCCGAGCCGATCCCGATGGTCGGGATGCTGATCGCATTAGTGATCTGCTTCGCCACCTCGGCTACGACAATCTCCAGCACCGCGGAAAATGCTCCGGCGTCTTCAACTGCACGTGCGTCGGCCAGCAATGCTTCGACCTCCGATTGCGTGCGGCCCTTGATTCGGTAACCGCCTTGCTCGCGCACACTTTGCGGCAACATGCCGATGTGCGCCATAAACGCTATCCCCGCCTGAGTAATCGCCTCGATCTGTGCAACATGACTCACACCACCTTCGAGCTTCACCGCCTGCGCGCCGGCGTCGACAAATTTTCTGGCGGTCTCGGCGGCTTGCGCCGGCGTGTCGTAAGTGTGAATCGGCATATCCGCGACGAGCAGCGCCTGTTTGACCCCCCGCGCAGACGCGCGGGTGTGATGCAACATCTCGTCCAGTGTTACATCCGTAGTGTCTCGATAACCCAGAACTACCATGCCCACGGAGTCCCCCACGAGGATGATGTCGATGCCACTCTCATCGAGCAAACGCGCGGTGGGATAATCGTACGCTGTAAGGGCGGTGATCTTCTCACCGCGTTCCTTCATCTGGCGAAAATCTTTCATGGCAGGCTTGTCGGAAGATCAGCCGCGCATTCGAGAACGCAAGCTGTGACGAAAAGCGGTGCGAGGACGCCGCGCACTCCCCAAACTAGCGCGAGATAAAATCAGACTCTCCCAAAAATTTCGCACGAAGTGCTTTGGAGTACGATGCGTCCTCGCATCGCTTTTTGAGGTCTGGTGATTACCACTCCTTTGCGAATCGAATCACCTCGCCAGCTTTCTCAAGTTCAGCAAGCAAGTCCCCAATATTTTTGTTCAGACTTGGCAAAATTAGATCGGGGCGGATATCGGCTAGGGGCCAAAGGACAAAGTTCCTTAAATGCAGTCGCGGATGCGGCAGTTGCAATCGCTTCTCGTTGATTCGTTGGTCTCCGCAATAGAGCAGATCGATATCAATCGTGCGCGAAACGTTCTGTGGATGATCCCGTTTGCGGCCTAACGCTTCTTCGATCTGAATCAGTTGCTCAAGCAAACGCCCGGGATCACCGCCATACTCAAATTCAACGACCGCATTCAAAAATTTTCCGGCTCCCGCTTCGCAACCAACGGGTTCAGTCTCATAAACCCCTGAGGAAAGAAATGGCGGCTTTACCTTTGCGAGAGCAAATATTGCTTTTCGCGCCACGTGCAAGTTCTTAAGTCGATCGCCAATATTCGAGCCGAGTGCGACTGCGCTTCTCATTTGCTCTGTAGCGGCGGTCTCTGAACACCGAATGAATTGTAGGGCATCTGTGTCGGTCCCGAAAGCATTGGGGATTCACACAAACGCCCTGCAGGTTCAGAGCCCCAGCACATCCTGCATCGAGTAAAATCCGGGTGGTTTGTGCACGATCCATTTTGCCGCGCGTAATGCGCCTAGCGCAAAAATGCCGCGATTTGCCGCGCGATGCGTTAGCTTCAAGTATTCGCCGGGTCCTCCGAAAATTACGGTATGCTCACCGACAACATCACCTTCGCGAATCGATTGAATCGGTATTTTGCTGTTTCGCACCGCCTTCAAAATCTCAGCCAAGGTTTTGGCTGTCCCGCTCGGAGCATCTTTTTTCATTTTGTGGTGCGTTTCAACGATCTCGGGATTGAAATCCGAGCCGAGCAACTCGGCAGCCTTCTGCGTCAGCCAAAAGAGCGCGTTGACTCCCACACTGAAATTCGATGCAAAAACGATCGGTACCGACTGCGCTGTCTCTTCAATCGTTTTGCGTTGCTGCTGCGAGTGGCCAGTCGTTCCAATGACGAGCGATTTGCCATGCTGCACCGCGGCACGGCAGATTTCATCAATGCTACCGGCCTGACTGAAATCGATTGCTACGTCGCAATTGTTCATCACCGCTTCGATTGAATCGCCTAGATCGCATAGCGCTCCGATTTGAATTTCCGGATCGTTCTGCGCAAGTTCGCGAACAGTTTTTCCCATGCGCCCGGCCGCGCCGATGAGCATTACGCGCACAGGAGATTCCTTCATCGCTGCGCAGTTTATACGCTGTAGTGTCCGCTGTCCTTAGCGGAGTTCACGGCGCTTCCATCTTGCACGTCTTATTCCGCGCTGAGGACAGCGCACGCTACAGGCCGGTACGAGCTATCGCTTTGATTCAAAATCTTCCACCGTCTTGCGCAGGCGTGCCTGGTTTGCTTCACTCATTTTGCACAGCGGCAAACGAACTTCAGGCGACATCGCGCCGCGCCAGCCGAGCGCTGTCTTCACGGGAACCGGGTTAGGCTCGATGAACAAATCTTTGAACAGCGGCAGCAGTTTCCTGTGCAATTTCTCCGCCGATTTGAAATCCCCTGATTCGCAGCTGCGCACGAGTGCGCACACTTCAGATGGAAACAAATTCGAGGCCACGCTTACGACACCGACAGCGCCCACCGCCATAAAGGGAAGCGTGAGCGAATCGTCGCCGCTCAAAATCGTAAACGCATCGGGCAAGCGTCGACGCAACTCACCAACGCGCTCCACGCTACCGCTTGCTTCTTTGATCGAGACGATGTTGCGGCATTCTTTGGCCAGACGAGCGACGGTCTCCGGCACGATGTCCACGCTGCAACGGCCCGGGATGTTGTAGAGCATTACCGGCAGCGACGTGGCGTCGGCGATTGCTTTGAAATGCCGGAAGAGTCCTTCCTGGCTTGGTTTGTTGTAATACGGCGCGACGAGCAGCGCGGCGTCCACTCCGAGTTTCTCCGCCAGCGATGTGTTGGTGATGGCGTGTTGTGTGTCGTTCGAACCTGTTCCCGCAAATACGAGGCAACGTTTGTTTGTCTTGACGACTGCAACACGGATCACCTGTTCCCGCTCTTCGTGGGAGAGCGTTGGTGATTCGCCGGTTGTGCCGATCGCGACGATCCCAGTAATACCTGCGGCGATCTGTGTTTCTATCAGTTGTTCGAATGCAGAAACGTCAATACCGCCATCTCGAAATGGCGTAACCAATGCCGTGAACGTGCCGCGAAACATATTTTCTATTCAATTGTCATGTCGAGCGAAGTCGAGAAATCTCTGGATATTCTGATTAGAATTAGAGATTCCTCGGTTCCGCCCAAAATGACAAAGAAGTAGGTACGAAGTTCAAATCTCGATTGTGCCTTCAAACACAAACTCAGCAGGGCCAGTGAGCGTGACGTTACGAAATTGGTCCCCGGTCTTTCCGAAGCTGACCTGCAATTCGTCTCCACCGCGCGCCAGAACAGTGACTGGCCCTTTGCAACCTTCACTGGCGGCGAAGATGAGCGCACTCGCGACTATTCCCGTACCGCACGCGAGCGTTTCGTCTTCCACGCCGCGTTCATAGGTACGAATGGCGATTTTGTTGGGTCCGCGTTTTTCCATGAAGTTCACGTTTGCGCCGTTCGGTGAAAACATTTTGTGGCAACGAATCGCTGCGCCGACGCGTCGCACATCGGCATCATCGATCTTCGCAACGGGGATCACGACATGCGGGACCCCGCTGTTGATGAAGTGAACCGTCTTATTTTCAGCCGGCATGGATAAATCGACGTTGAGTCGCAGATCAGTGGGCTCGGTCATTCGAAGAGTCACCAAATCGCCTTTGAATTCCGCGGAAATCACGCCGGCCGGTGTTTCAAAAGATATTTTTTCCTTTTGCCCCGCGACTTTATTTGCAAAACGCGCGAAGCAGCGCGCGCCGTTGCCGCACATCTCGGCTTCTCCACCGTCGGCGTTGAAATAGCGCATTCGAAAATCCGCGCGGTTTGTTGGCTTTTCGAGTAACAGGATGCCGTCGGCGCCGATCCCGCGGTGCCGATCACACAAATGCGCGATTTGGTTTCGATTCAAATCGATCTCTCCCGCTCTGTTATCAAACAGGATAAAATCATTTCCAGCGCCATTCATTTTCGTGAAGCGCAGCATGCATTTCGTTTAGCATACGTCCGGCGACAACGCGAACACGGTGATTGTCGTTTTGCGCGTGCCGTTGCGAGATCATGTTTCGGTGATTACTTATGCGCCGGTGAACAAGTTCTACGTATGCGTCGTCACGTTTTTTATTGCTGTCGCGCCGCAATTGTTGCTCGCCGGCGATTGCAACGACCTGGTTCTAGAACAGGTCAGGAAGATGCCGCAAGGCGGTCGTTACTCTGTTTCGCATTTTGCAAAGATTCGCCTGCAATCCTCGGCACATTTTGAGTCGGGGAAATTCTTTATCATTCCTTCGGGGCCGAGTTTCTGTTCGGGCGCGACGTATTTGGTGTTTATCAGAACGATCGAAGCTTTGCGTGAACGTGGTCAGCTTCGGCTCGACTACGGCACGCTTGAGCGCCTGATCATTCGCGACCAGCACGATGGAGAAGGCATCTGGGGCCGCTGGA
>Ga0306920_100006083_pt1 | contig 15676 bp, 15 predicted proteins | sample flu12Cox44000170_FD_204666 | JGI IMG/M metagenome (GOLD analysis project Ga0306920, IMG submission 204666) | Lab enrichment of tropical soil microbial communities from Luquillo Experimental Forest, Puerto Rico - flux4day.12C.oxic.44.000.170 (v2)... | ecosystem: Environmental > Terrestrial >... | reverse complement strand
GCCAGTGCGCAGGGAAGGCGAACGGGAGCGCCGCTGGGTACTCCTGGACTACCTCGACATCGTGATCCATGTTCAGCACGCGGAGGAGCGGGTCTACTACGCGCTGGAACGGCTCTGGAAGGACTGCCCGCGGGTGCCGCTGGCCGAGCCCGTGGGCGTGGCACCCAGTGGGTCCGGTGCCGCCCCGGGGCCTGACGGGGATGTCCAATAGCTTGTCTTGATCCGGCGGGGTCGCGGCCTGGCATGCGTTTCTGGTCGGGACACTCGCTCCGGCTGGGCGGCTCGATCGAGGAAGAAAGGTGCCCATAATGGGCCATGACGCGACGGGGCGCGCGCCTTCCAGTGCTTGGGGGGCTTCCGGGGCGGATGTGGCGCCCGGGCCTGCCGGTCCTGCCGGGTCGGCTGGGCCGGCCGCGCGCAGCCATGATCACTCGGTCCGGTTGGTGCTGTGGCGTCACGGGCAAACCCGGTGGAATGCCGAGGGCCGGTTCCAGGGCCAGAGCGACATCCCCCTGGACCCGGTCGGAGAACAGCAGGCGGACCGGGCAGCCCGGCTGCTCGCCGCCCTGCAGCCGAGCACGATCTACTCCTCCGACCTGGCCCGTGCCACGATGACCGCGGCGCCACTGGCCCGGCTGACCGGGCTGACCGTGATGTCGGACAAGGACTTGCGGGAGCGGTACGGCGGCCTGTGGGAAGGGCTCACCGATACCGAGATCCGCGCGCGGTACCCCGTGGAACATTCGCAGTGGCGGCCGCCCGAGGGCGAGACCTCCGCCGCCGTCGCCGACCGCGCCTGTGCCGCGATGGAGCGGATCGCCGACACCCTCACCCCGGGCACCTTGGCCGTCGTGGTCAGCCACGGGGCAGCGTTGCGCCTGGGCGCCGCGCGCCTGCTCGGCCTCCCCGAGGAACTCTGGGGCGCGATTGGCCCCCTCGCGAACTGCGCCTGGTCGGTCCTGGGCCGCCGGCGTGGCAGGTGGCGCCTCATCGAGCACAACGCCGGCACCCTGCCCGAGCCGGTGCTCAGCGACGACCGCTGAGACAGCCAGATCTTGTACACTGGCGTGGCGCTGTCGGCGGACCGACGCGACGGCCGAGGGGCTATAGCTCAGTTGGTAGAGCGCTTGCATGGCATGCAAGAGGCCAGGGGTTCGAGTCCCCTTAGCTCCACATTGTCCCAGGTCAAAGGCCTATTGCTAGCATCAAAGTGATCTTTGAGCGCTTGCCACCCCCAGCAAGTGCCAGAAGCTCACAGTTCCGTGTCCAGCCGAAACCGGCAGATCAGAAGGGTACGGCACGGCTGGCGCGCGGCCGTCTCGCTGCCTTCGCTCTGGGACAGCCAAACTGACTGCCCATGGGTGATCCAAGCGCTTCTCGGCGAGGATGGCATCTGCTCGGCGCAGCGGATCGACAGGCAGGTCGGTGAACTCGTACCGAAGGACCGATCTGGATCTGTGGTTTCGTCAGCGGCTTGCGTAGGAAGCAAGCAGGGGCACGAGCGTCTCGGCGTTCGGGCTGCCCCAGCCGGTGACGGGGTCCCACCCCGGGCCCGCCCGGTAGCCGGTGATCGTCCCGTGGGGGAACTCGGCCATGTTGGCAGGACCGGCGGTGATGTCGTGGAACGCCTGGTGGTAGTGCGAACCGCGGGCGATCTGGTAGATCGCCGGGTTGACAAAGCCGAGGTGGCGGCTGGCGTACTGGTCGGCGAGGGCGATGATCCCGGCCCACAGGGGCGCGCTGGCACTCGTGCCGCCGTGCACGCTCATCGCGTAACCCCCGCCGGCGTTGCTCGTGACGACCGGAAACCCGGTGTCGGGGTTGGCGTCGGCGGCCACATCGGGCACGCCACGGTAGGCACCGACGCCCGCCACGCCGTTTTGGTAGGAGGGCCGGCCGAAGAAATGGCTGAAGCCGCCGCCCGATGCCTGGAAGCCGGTGCCGGGGGTGCCGTCGGGCAGGCCCCAGGTGGTCTCGCCGATCCAGGCGCCGGTGGTGTGGCTGGCGTCGAGGGTCGTGCCCCCGGCGCTGAGGACGAGCGGGTCGGAGGTGACGAGTCCTACTTCCTTTCTCGGGGTGAAGCTGCGGCTGATGCCGGCGGCGAGGGCGTCGATGAGGGCGCACGGCTCCCCCGCCGCCCCGGTGTCGGCCGAGGCCGCGACGACGGTCACGCGGTGGGCGGCATCGGCTTGGAGCGCGGCGTTCAGCTGGGTGAGCTGGGCGCGGTCGACGCAGTGCTCTCCGCCGACCTGCCCGGCCGGGCTGAGGGAGATGATGCCGCCCTCCGTCGCGCCCTGCCGCAAGGCGGCGACCGAGGCCGCCACCGCCTGGCCGGCGCTGTCCAGGGAGGTCCCTCTGACCAAGAGAATGGTGAGCGCGGCGCGAGGGGCGATCGTGTGGACCATCTCGGCGTCCAAGACTTCCTCCCCGAAGGCGAGCCAGGGGTGCGCCGGGCGGGGGAAGGTGCTGACCACCTTAAGGCGCGGTGCCGGCAGGTGGAACAGATGGTCGAAGGCGGAGAAGTCCTGGCGCAGGTCGGTGACCAGTGGCGGGGACAGCTGCGACTCGGCCAGCTCGGGCAGCACCACGGTCTCGCCCCGGCCGTCGATCCCCCGGTGGAGGAGCGGCCCGACGCCGTAGGCGACCTCGAGCTGCCGGGGCGTGTAGCACCTGGTTGCCGACGTACACTCGGCGGTCCTGCTGGGCGGCCCAGCTTGCGGCCCTCCGGTGCCGGATGAGCCGGTCGGCGCGGCGCTGCAGGCGGCGAACAGGAAAAGCGCCACGGCATTGGCGAGGAAGAGGCGCGTTCGACGGATCATGGCGGCACCATCGGCAGTCAGGCGCCGCCCGCACGTTGGGCGGCGGCGTGACCACGCCCCCATCGCGAGGATCATTCGGATCCTGGCACCAGCGGCGACCCGGGGGTCGATGTCTTGGACGGCATGAACCTCGGCTGGCCTGTCACGGTGGCGCCTAGGGGCCCGGCGTGGGCCGGGGAGGCTCACGACCGGACCACCACGCGCCGCCGGAGTTTGGGGCCCGGGGACCGCGCCGGCTCGGTGGCTGCCCGCTTCACCTGCCGGTCGGCGATGTCCAGCCAGTTCACGATTGCCCCGAGCCGGGACAGCTCGGCTTCCACCATCAGGGCGAAGGGGAGGTCGGGCCCGGCCTCCTCTTGCTTGAAACTGGTCCATTGCTGCATGAGCTCGACGACCTGACGGCGGTGCGCCTGGATCACGTTGTGGACGTCGACGCCCGGGACGCGCAGCGCCACGAGCACCTTGGTGGTGAGCTCGTCGCGGGGCGGCGATTCCGCGCCCGGCGGAGTCGTGAGCCAGTCCTCGAGCTCGGCCCGCCCCCGGGCGGTGATCCGGTAGCCCTTCTGCCGATCGTTGCCTCCGGCCTCGTCCGATTCGACGAGGCCGTCACGCTCCAGGCGTTGGAGGGTGGTGTACACCTGCCCGACGTTGAGGGGCCACGCGTCGCCGGTTGCCCCCTCGTACTCCTCCTTGAGCTGCATCCCGTACCTGGGGCCTTCGCTCAACAAGGCCAGCAGGGCGTGCCGGACGCTCACCGGGGGTCTCCACCGTACATACTCAGTATATTAGAGGTATAAATCACAGCGATCAAGACCGACCTCTCGGCCACTCAGCCACGGTCACCGGGTAGCCGGGGGCCCATCTGAATGCAGCTGAGCTCGACGGTGGCGGTGCCAGAGGGCTGGGAGCGAGAGACCAACGGGCGGCTGCAGTTAGCGACCTTCGGTCTGGGGGCCTGCGGGGGCAGGAACTGAGCTCACGGGCGAGCTGGTAAACCGACGTATTCAGGTGTGACGAGTTCGCTGACAAGATCGCGCGCGACTGGAACGTCACGCCCGGACCTGGAGTGGGACCTGCGTGCGTTGTTGCGGACGGTCGCGCCGGATGGGCAGTTCGCCGAGCGGATGCGCAACGGCGACTTCGAGGTGTGACGGCAGACAGGCAAAACAGGCGGCGGCGGACTTGGTGCCCGCCACCGCCTGCTTCGCGGCCCGGCCTATTTGACGACTCAGCCTGGAGTGATCGCCATCCCGTCCATGTCTGGCACGTTGGGCAAGATGATCTGCTGGTTGGTGCCGTCGAGGTTAGCCTCATACACCACTGCGCTGCCGCTCCACCAGAAGACATGACCGCTATCGGCCGTCATTGCGCCTAGGCCGCCCAGCGGGAGCAGGTCCTTGACGACCGGTTGCGGGTTGCTGCCGTCGAGGTTGGCCTGGAAGACCGTCTCGTCGTTGACGCTCGCCCAGTAGAGGTGGCTGCCCACGACAGCGAGCCCGTGCGGGCTGCTCTGGCCTGGTTCGATGACGTGCGCGTTGCTGCCATCGAGGTTGGCCTCGACGATCGGACCGCTCACGAAGAGCGGGCCGGTATTGATCGTCTGCGGGTTGGTGCCGTCGAGATTGGCCGAGTGGATCGTGCCGTCGGCTCCGTCCGACCAGAAGATCTGGCTGTCGTTGACCGCGATCCCGTTCGGGAAGTCCTGGCCGCTCTCGATGACGTGGGCGTTGCTGCCGTCGGTGTTGGCCTCCCAGACCTGGCCGCTGCCGCCGTCGGTCCAGTAGATGTGCTTACCGTCCGTCGTAATCTGCTGCGGGGTGACCTGCCCGGTCTCGATGATCTGCCGGTTGCTGCCATCGACGTTCGACATTTCGACGTCGCCATTGTTGACGTCGACCCAGTACAGGTGGCCCAAACCGGTCCCGAACATCAGGGCTGTGGCCAAAGTGCCCACCCCAGACTTGGGGCTCGAGGCAGCCAGCAGGGCCCGCGTGAGGCCTCGGTGGGTGGGCGCGAACTGCACGGTGACCGTACAGTGCCCGCCGGGTGCGACCTTCACCGAGTCGCAGCTGTTGGCCGTGATGCTGAATGTCTTCGGGCCGAGCAATGTCAGCGTCAGCGCACCACTACCCGCTGAGCCAGTGTTCGTCAGTGTGAACGTCTGTGAGGCGGACTGGCCGGCCTCGACATTTCCGTAGTCATACGGGCTGGGCGCGAACGACATCACCGCACCGGGCTTGGCGAACGCCGGCGAGGCGCTCGACAGCACCGCGGCCGCGGCAAGTGCCACCCCAGCCCCAGCGACTGCCACCCGGCGGCCGGTCTTGGTTGCCAGGCCCGGCCTCCTGCGCATGTTGAACTGTGACAAATTGATTCACTCCTTTAAACGGAACTTGTCTTAATTCAGTTCTAAGTTGGGCGCCTACGGATCCGCCTGAGTAATCACTACTCATTCCACCGAGGCCCACGGCCTGCCCCTATAGGCATTGGCGGCGGAGGGGCCGGCTTCGGTCATCGGGCGCGGAGCCAGCACCCCAGTTACGCTGTGGCGCCGACCCCTTCGGCAGTGCCTGGCGCCCGGGCGCGCATTGTGGAGCGGGCCTGAGCCGGGCAGCGTGATACGCCCGGGCAGACCGCCCGAGGTGGACCTTGTGCCCATTCCCCTCCCGGCGCCCGCGCCGATCGGCCAGTTCGGCGTGGCCTTCGGCCGGCAACCACATGACACAGCCCCGTGCATGTCGGCGGCTCCACGCGCGTTCTTTCCGAGCTTTCGCTATCACTTAGCGTGACGCCATCGGCCTTCCCCTGGCCGGATGCGAATACCGGTCGCTTTGGTCTGCCGTATTGGGTGGCGCGGCGCAGCGCTGGTCACAGCGCGATTAGCCGAAGGGCAGGGTCAAGCTGGCGCAAGTCACCGGGGTCGGAGGTGACGACCGGCTGGCCAGCCCGGCGGGCGCAGATCACTACGTGGGCATCGACGATGTCAGAAGTCCCGCTGGCCGCCAGCAGCCTGCCGACGTGAGTCGCGTCGACCCGGCCCAGATCAATGACGTTGGTGCCGGGCTGGCGGATCAGCCGTGACAGCCGCACCTGCCGCTCCGGCCGGCGGATGGCCTGAGCCAGCGCCGAGGCTGGAACAATCACCTGCGCGCCTGTCTCACGCGCGCGGGCCAAGAGCACCACTACGCGACGGTCATCTCGGTCCAAGGCGATCAGCCCGCCGGCGTCCAGGGTCACGCCCGGCATCAGGCTGTCGGCTTCGTGCCGGTGCCGAGCACTTCATCAGCCCAGGCGCGCTCGCTATCGGAGAGCTCACCGCCGGTCGCCCGCAGGGCTTCGGCGAGCATGGCCCCCCATCCGGCAACGTCATCCAGGGCGACCGCGACGGCATGCTGGACGAAACCGGACACGCTCGCAGCGGTCCCGGCCTGCACCAGCGAGCGGATCTGGCCCAGCTGTGCCTCGTCCAGGGTGATCGTCACCTTCCTCGTGGCCATACCAGTTACCATACCATCGGTCGAGCCCTTCCCGGCTGCGGGTTAGCCGCCGTGCCGCTGGGATGCTCCTCCGGCCGGTGGGATCTGTGAACGGTTCCGTCGGCCGGCTGGGCACCGTGCCGGCCAGGGCGGTGACGCCCGCCGGGCCTGCCCTGGCCGGGGCGGGGCTGGGCAACCAGCGTCTGCGTCGTGCCGGACAGTGACACCGGGCGGGGCGTCTGATCATGCAAGACTTGTCCGGTTAGATGAGCGGGGAGGCAGACGATGGGTCGGCTGGTCGAGGTCGCGGACACGAAGTTGTATGTAGAGGAGCGCGGCGCGGCGTCGGGGTTTCCGCTGCTGGTCTTCCACGGCGGCCCTGGGCTGGATCACACCGAGTTCGGTGACTATCTCGACCCGCTGACTGAGGGCGGCGCCTATCGCCTGGTGCTGGTGGATGAGCGCGCGTGCGGCCGCTCGGAGCGGACGGCGCCACGCGAAACGTGGACGCTGGAGCGGATGGCCCAGGACGTGAGCGACCTGGCGGCCAGCCTGGGGACCAGCGGCGGGTACGCCACGCTGGGCCATTCCTACGGCGCCTTCGTGGTCTTGCAGCACGCGGTCGATCACCCGGGGGGACCGCGCGGCACGATCGTGTCGGCGGGCATCGCCGCGGCGCGCTGGCTGGACGGAGTGCAGCAGCAGCTGGCGGCGTTCGAGCCGACCGGCCTGCGCGCGCAGGTGATGGCCTCGTGGGCGCGGGAGACCGAGGTCGCCACCGAGGAGGAAGCGGCCGCGTTGCTCGACGACCAGATGCCGTTCCACTTCCGCGATCCGCAGGGCGCCGCGCTGCGGGAATACCAGCGGCGGACGGCGGGGCTGGCCCGCTACGCCCCCGACGTCATCCGCCATTTCGCCGCCCAGGACTACGGGGGGATCGATATCGAGGACTGGCTCGGCGGGGTGACCCATCCAGTCCTGGTGCTGGCCGGTCGTCACGACCGCGTCTGCCCGGTCGCCGCCTCGCAGGACATGGCCCGGCGGCTGCCGAATGCTGAACTCGTCGTGTTCGAGAACTCCGCGCACATGACGTTCGCCGAGGAGCAGGACCGCTACCTCGCGACGGTCCGCCAGTTCCTCGGCCGCATCACCACCTGACGCGGGCCGCGCAAGCCCGCCTGCGTGAGGTGGTGCCCCGCGCAGCCGCCGTTCTCAGGCAGGTCCGCCGTTGGATCGCCGAATTCGAGCGGCCGGCAGTAACGCCAGGCTGAGCAGTCGGGTCCCGAGGGCCGGTCGTGGCGGGGGGCGGCCGCCACGGCGCGGGCGACTGAGTAGCCGCTGCGCCCGGGAAATGAGCAGCCGTTGCTCAGGTGCTTCCCGGGCCGGGTGACCTACAACTGTGGCATGGCGGACCAGCCGGGACCGCTCAGGTCCAGAAACCGAGGAACGGAAATGAACTGGTTCTTGCTCAACATGCCGCTAGCCGCCGTCTTTTTCGGGGCTTGGGCCGGCATCCCGTTGTGGCTGACCTTCAAGCACCCCGTCGGCGGGCCCAGCTTCGCCGCCGCGGGCGCCCATGTCGGTGCCGAGGCGGCGCTGGCCGAAGACGAGCAGTCGGCCCTGGCGGCCTGAACCGCTGCTCACGCCAACCACAGCCCTGCGCTGGTACGCCACGATCGCGCACCTGACGCCGCCCGGGTTGCCCCGATCCATGCGGCGTTAGCCCGCTGGCCGCGAAACCCCAGCCGGGCTGCGGTGTGGCCGGAGCCCAGCGGTCCAGCACGATGCCCGCGCCTCGGGCCTGTCCGGCACCGTCGAGGCGCTAAGAGAGGGAGTATGAATGTCAGTGACCTACCGGCCAGCACACCGGCACGCCAGATCCGCCGACGGCAGCCGGGCGGCCAGCCGGCCCCGCCACGCCCGCGCCGGCCAGCCCGCAGACCCGCTTGCCTGCCTAGACATACTGGCAGCGCACCTGCGCGCCCGCGGCTGGACCACCTACATCAAGACGCCGGCCGGCCGACTCGCGTCCCTGTACGTGCAAGTTCCACACCACCGTGCGGACTGCGGCGACATTGTCGCCATCCCCGATCGCACCACCGATGACTGGTGGTACTGGTTCAGTTGGGCCGAGCGAATAGCACCCGCCCGCGCGCCCGCCGCAGCGGCGGAGGCGATCATCGCGGCATGCCAGCGGCCAGCGGACGGCCCCCCCGCCCCGTAGGCACCCGCCGCCGGCCCTCACGGGCCGACCGGGCAGACCCAGCCCCGTCCAGAACGGTTCCGTGCGCCCGCTCGCGCCGCTGGTCAGTCAGTCTGGCCGGTCGGCGCTGGTTCGTTCCCCCGTCCCCGCATGTCACCTCGTCACCCTCATGGTCCGGGCGTGTCCTGATTTGAGCTGCGACCCGGGCAGGACGCACCCTAGTGGCAGTGTGCGGGGGAGGGAATGGGCTCGTGGCCGGGAATGTGGGCGGCTTGCAGTAGGCCGCCGCGGACCAGGGCGGGGGGCAGGCCCGCGTAGCCGAGCTGGTTCAGGGAGCGCTGGCCGGTGCAGAGTGCGAAGACGGTAAAGGCGCTGAGCGTGCGGCCTTGGGCCTTGGTGAAGCCGGTGGGCAGCGTGGTGCCTTCCCGCGGCACGATCAGGTAGCTGTAACTGGCGAGCGGGTAGCTGGCCGGGTTGGTGCCGGTGTAGACCTTGTCCAGGTTCTGCTGCAGGAAGTTGCGGCTGTGCGCGTCTTCGTTGATGACCGCCTGGGTGAGCGCAGTGGTGACGCTGGCCGCGGTCGGCAGCACATAATTGCCCGCGGGGTTGCGCAGCTTGACCACCGGGACGTGGGCGTTCAGCGGGTAGGCATATTCGTCGTAGCCGATGGCGCCGTTACCGAAGCGAGACGTGATGTAGGAGATGACGTTGCCCGAGCCGTTCTCGGCCCTGGCCTGGCCGAACGGGGGGAAGAACTCGGTCGGCCCGCACGGGAGCTTGATACCAGGATGGACCCGGTTGCAGAACGCATTCCACTGGCGGGGAAACAGGTGGGCCAGCCAGCGGGTGACAAAGTAGGTGCCGCCGTCGCCTTCGGCGTGGATCACCGGGGTGATCGGCAAGCTGGGCAGGGGGTGGCCGTTGTCGCGGGTGATCTGCGGACTGTCCCAGTTGGTGATCGTTCCGGTGAAGATCCCCAGCAGGGCGCGGGGGGACAGCCGCAGGCCGGTGACCAGGTGGCCGTGGGCGGTGATGTGGTAGGCGAACGCGGTGCCGCCGGCGGCATCGGGGATGTAGGAGTATCCCTGGGACGGGTGCTCAGGCCCGACCCCGCCGAGCTGGTCGAAGCCGGATCGGAACGGCGGGTCAGAGGCGGCGAAGTCGTCCCGGTTGGCCATGTAGTCGCCGCGCCCGGCCGCGGACCCGTCGGGGAGGTAGCTGACCGCGATCCCGGCTGGGCGCAGATCTTGTGCCCAGACGTCGATGGCCATCGATCCCCACGATGAGCCGGACCCGTTGACGGGCACGTAGTCGGCCGCCGCCGCCGGTGCGGCGGTACTTGCCAGCGGGATGACCATCGCCATCACCGGGACCGCTGCCCACCGCATGATCGCCGGCCGAAGTACGGCAACTGTCATCGCGTTCTCCCTCGATTGTGCCGGATCAGTGAGCACCCGGCGCGCAGGCAAGGCCAGCGTCGCATGATTCCAAAGACACACGAATGTCCTTATTGTGGCGATGCGCTGACGCTTAGGCGAACCGGCGGGCCAGTGCACATCTCGGAGGGCCCTGCTGACTATGCGCCTTGGTTGTGCCGGTCTTCTGCCACGGCGGGGCAGAGCAGCTAGTTCAGGCGCGGCGCGGTCTGTGGCCGGTTATCGATCGATGCCCGCCGGCTTGCCCGGCCCCGGGCCGTGTCGCGGTGGGCGGTCAGAGTGGCTGCCGCAGGTTGTCGAGACCGTTGAGGATCAAGTCGAGGCCGAATTCGAACTCCGTCTGGTCGTCGCACCAGCCCAGGGTGGAGTCTGGGTCGTCGTGGGCGATTTCGGTGAGCATCGCGGCCAGATGGGGGAACTGGCTGGCCATTTCGGCGACTGCGGCGTCACTGGGAGCGGCTCCGTCGCCGGGGTCGAACAGTTCCTGGGAGAATCCCAGGGCGCGGCTTCCCAGCGCGTGCAGCGCGTGATGGGCCAGGTCATGGGAGAAGCCGCCGTCGCGCATGAGCCCAACCAGGGCGTCGAAGTGCCGGATGATCGCCGGGCTGGTGGTGGTGCGGGTCTCGAACAGGCCAGGCGCCCACGGGTGGCGGAGCAGGACCTGCCGCGCGGCGAGGATCCGGCGACGCATGGCTGTCTTCCAGCTGGCTTCGCCGGAGGCCGCCCCGGCCCCGTCGGCGGCTTGGTTGATCTCCATGGCGACGGCGTCGGCGATGCCGTCCAAGAGGTCGTCCTTGTTGGCCACGTGGTAGTACAGGGACATCGCCTCGGCCCCCAGCTCTTCCGCCAGGCGCCGCATCGTGACCGATTCGATGCCGCCTTCGTCCGCAAGCTTGACGGCAGCGCGCAGCACCCGCTCTCGGCTCAGGGGGATCCGGGCCCTGGATCCTGGCTGGGCTTGGGGGGCCACGTCCGTCGGTCCTTCCTGCGGGCCGGCTCGTGCCAGGTGAGCCTAGCCCAGCCGGGATTCTCAGGGGCCTGCCTGCCGCGGACTGCAGCAGGGTCCTCTTGACCACCTTACGTTGTACGACTATCTTACAACGTAAGACTTACAACGTAAGAACCCTGGCCGTGTGCGCGCCAGTCCGTGCCCGCGGCAGCGGAGGAAGAGGAGGACACAATGAAGGCCTTCGTTTTGCGCTCGTACGGCTCACCAGACCTGCTGGAGCTCACCGACCTCGATGAACCGGTGCCCGCCGGCGATGAGGTGCTGGTCCGGGTGCTCGCCACGTCCATCAACCCCTACGACTGGCATCACATGCGAGGCCAGCCGTATATCGCCCGCATGATGCCTGGCGGCCTGGGCCTGCGCACCCCAAAACGCCGCATTCTCGGCTGTGACATGGCGGGCCAGGTCGAGGCGACCGGCCAGAACGTGACCGAGTTCAGCCCCGGTGATGAGGTGTTTGCGCTGCTCCCTGAGGGCGGCTTCGCCGAGTACGTCAGCGTGCCGCAGCACCTGCTGGCACCCAAACCGAAGAACCTGTCGCACGAGCAAGCGGCAGCGGTGCCGATGGCGGCCATCACGGCCCTGCTCAGCTTGCGCGACGCTGGTCGGCTCCAGCCCGGCCAGAAAGTCCTGGTCACCGGGGCCTCGGGAGGCGTGGGCACGTTCGCGGTGCAGATCGCCCGGGCGCTCGGCGCGCAGGTCACCGCCGTCTGCAGCGCCTCAACCGCCGAACTGGTCCGCTCCCTCGGCGCCGCCGAGGTCATCGACCGCACCACAACCGACTTCACCCGGCAGGACCAGCGCTACGACCTGCTGCTGGACATCGCCGGCAGCCGCCGGATACGAGCATCCCGCCGGGCACTGAAACCTAGGGGCACCTTCGTCGCCGTCGGCGGACCCGCCGGCCGGTGGCTCCAGCCCGCCGCACGCATGTTCGCGGCACTCGCGCTGGGCCCAGTGGTACCCCAGCGCATGGTCATGGCTGACACCGTCAGGTGCACGCGGAAAAAGGACAACCTGATCACGCTGACCGAGCTCATCGAGGACGGCAAAGTAACCCCGGTCATCGACCGGACCTACCCCTTTGCCGACATCCCGGCCGCCGTCAGATACCAAGAGCAAGGCCATGCCCAGGGAAAAGTCGTCATCACCACGTAAGGCACGGCCGGCCGTCCACCCCGCAGGCAAACCGGACCACGCCGCCCAGCTCATGACCGGCGATCTTGCGACCGCGCATGTTGCCTCATTCGGGCGCCGCGCAGCCGGTCACACTGGCAACCAGATTGCGGTCCATGTCGCGGGCATTCGCGCACTCGGCGCAGGCCGGCCGGGGTTCCGCGCGCAGCGGTGCTGTGCCAGACTCCATCTTCTTGGCAAGTAGGGGGGATATATGTCTGAGCAGGCAGAGCGCAAGCCGTTCTTGTTGACGGCGGGCGAGGGAGAGTCGGTCTGGTCATTGGGCGGCCGGTTCACCGCCAAGGCCACCGCAGCGGTGACAGAGCAGCGGTTCGCGCTGGTGGAGTCGGTGGCCTTCCAGTCGACCGAGCCTCCGTTGCACATCCATCATCGGGAGGATGAGGCCTGGTACATCCTCGACGGGAAGATGACGTTCTACGTCGGCGACGCGGTGCTAGAGGCGACCGCGGGCTGCTTCGCGTTCGCGCCGCAGGGGATCCCGCACGCCTTCACTGTTGACGTGGAGCCGACCCGGGTGCTGGTGTTCGCCTCCCCGGCAGGCTTCGAGCACTTCGCGCTGGAACTGGGCGAGCAGGCGCACGACGATACCCCGCCAGCGGGCCTGGCCGTTCCGGGCCCCGAGGTGCTGGGCCCCATCGCCGAGCGCTATGGCATCGAGATTGCCGGACCGCCGGTCCGGGCCCGCTAACCGCGCCAAAAGCCCACACCAGCGGTGCGCGTGAGCAGATGGCGCACCGTCGCGGGCCCTAACCCGGCGCTCGCCGGACCAGCTGGAACCGCCGCAGGTAATCGCTGGCCGGGGCGTCCAGGTCCACCCTGCCTTGTTCGCATCGCTGCCTGCGCTGCTTGGCCGAAGGTCGGGTGCGGCAGGGACGTTGGTCCATGGCGCCCGCTGTGGCGCCGGGGATGGACTGACCCATGACAGAGGACCCAGGCGGACGCGGAGAAGCGGACTAGAGCCGCGCACCGCGCAATCGAGATCCGCGAGAAGCGGGCGGGTCCTCTTGTCACATGCCGTGCAGATTGCCTTGGACTCGGGCCGATGCCTGGTAGCGGTCACCGAGCGCGGCTCACAACGAGGGGTGATGGGCGCAACAACCGCTGGTGTGGCCTCCGGCGGCGGGTGCGAATGGTCCCGGTGACCGGGGTCCTCTGGCCCTGACGGGCCTCACACCCCGGCGGTGTGCTGGTTGCAGGAGAAGCTGGAAACGGAAGAAGGTGTGTGGTCAATGACCGTTCTGGCACACAGGGAGAACGCAGGCTTCCCTTCCGACGTCTTCGCCTGGCTGGAAGGGCCATTCGGATCAGCGCGGCCGGTGGCGGCGCAGCCGATGCGGATGGAAGAACACGTGGCGGGCGGGCGGTACGTGGTCCGGGCGGAACTGCCCGGCGTGGACCCGGCCAAGGACATGGAAGTCACGGTGGCCAAGGGCATCTTGACCGTTCGCGCCGAGCGGCATGACGAAAGGCCGGGCCAGCACCGCAGTGAGTTCCGCTACGGGACGTTCACCCGGCACATCGCCCTGCCAGTCACCGCGGACGCCGCCGACGTCACGGCCACCTGCCACCGGGGAATCCTCGAAGTCAGCATCGGGCTCCACGACACAGACAAGGACCAGGCCGGGCGCCGTATCCCCGTCCAGACCACCGCCTCTTAACGACAATCCGGGCCGGACACAGACCCGTCCGTGAAGGAGGTGATCCAGATGACAGCAAGCATGGCCAGCGCCCCGGTGGCGTCCTGGCGGCAAAGCCCGTTCACCAGGCGGCTCGTGCTGTACCAGGACACGATTGCCCGGGGCCACGAAGTGCAGCCGCTGACGCGCGTGCGCGCGGAGGTGCATCCCGCTGCCAGCGGGATGAGAGGGACCAGATTCCTGACCATCATCGGGCCCGGGTTCGCCTGGACGCAGCGCAGCGATGTCCTGCACGAGGGCCGTTGCCGCAAGTTCGCCGCGAGAATCAACGCCACCGCAGCCACGGCCCGCTGAGCGGCTTCGCGAACGCCAGGCCACCCGGGAAACGGCGACGTGCTAAACAGCAAGCGACGGCCTGCGCCCCGGTGACCCGGAGCGGCCAGCCGTTGCCGGCCGCGGCCAACCGGCGGGCCAGGATCGTGGACTGCCGCGGCGGAGCGGCCGGGGATCGAGTCCGGTCAGCTGCCTGGTACAGTCGGGTCGCCTGGGAGCCAGACCGAGGTTGGCGGGCTCGTTACGGGCGTACTGAGACTCGCGAACGAACATCTGGGACAGCCGGAACTGCCGCCGGAGGGCTGGGTATTGCGGAACGTCGCTGCGCTTGGTTCCGCTACCTCCGTGCGGACCCTGATGCTGGGGATCGATCAGGCCGGGCGGATTGTCTGGCATGACCGGAATGCGCGGGAGATGCTCGACCCGCCAGGCGGCGCTCTGCTGGGAATCCCGCTGAGTGACCTGGTGGTCGGCAGTGTGGCGGGAACGCTGTCTGGCCTGCTCGATGCTGGACGGTCGGAGCGGGAAGCCACGGCCGTACTGACGCTCAGGGCCCAGCGCAGCGATCCGGTCGAGGGGGTAGTCACGGTCCAGGCCATCGATGGCCACGATGGCTGTTCGGCGATGGCGATCGTGCGCATGCCAGCTCCCAGCAAGGAGCGGTTCCTCGACCCGGCGGTGATGCGGCACGCGCTGCTTGACGACACCTTCCGCCAGATCGGCGCCACCCTCGATCTCGACCAGATGGCCCGCGGCCTGATCGACATCGTCGTCGCGCACTTTAGCAACGTCGCCAGCCTGCTGGTGCACGAGAGCCTCGTGGCCGACGAGGCACCGACGCAACAGAAGAACGGGCTGCACCTGCTGCGCCGACTTGCGGTCGCCTCCGACGACCACGACCCCGGTTGGGAGGTCACTTTCCCCATAGGTGAGGTGGTGCGACACCCGGCAGGAACGATCTATGCCCAATGCATGGACACCGGCAAGCCGGTCCAGAAGGCATCTGGCGGGCGGGCCGGCCACGTCGCCGAGTCCTGGATGCGGCAGCCGGCGGTCGGGCTGCTGTCGGGGGCATGCAAGCTGTTGCTCCCGCTCAATGCCCGGGGAGCCACGCTGGGTTACATCGTCTGCACCCGCAAGCATGGCTCCCGTCCGTTCGACGCGTACGACACCGAGATCGGCATGGAGTTTGCTTCTCGGGCGGCAATCCTTCTGGATAACGCCCGCCGGTACAACCGGGAGAGGACGACGGCGCTCACCTTGCAGCGGAGCCTGCTGCCGACCGGCCTGTCCGCCCCCTCCTCGGTCGAGGTCAGGCACCGCTACCTTCCCGGCAATCAACTGATCGAGGTAGGCGGCGACTGGTACGAGTCGATCGCCCTGCCCGGGGCGCGGGTGGCGCTGGTCGTCGGGGACGTCGCCGGGCACGGCGTGAGGGCGGCGGTCACCATGGGCCGCCTGCGCACGGCCATTCAGACCCTGGCGATGCTGGAGCTTCCGCCGACGGAGTCGCTTCAGCAGCTCAACGAGCTCATGCAGCAGATGGGCGAGCGCGAGCCCCACTTC
>Ga0306920_100006082_pt1 | contig 15677 bp, 13 predicted proteins | sample flu12Cox44000170_FD_204666 | JGI IMG/M metagenome (GOLD analysis project Ga0306920, IMG submission 204666) | Lab enrichment of tropical soil microbial communities from Luquillo Experimental Forest, Puerto Rico - flux4day.12C.oxic.44.000.170 (v2)... | ecosystem: Environmental > Terrestrial >... | reverse complement strand
GGGTTTTCTAAAGTTTGGCGATGAATACAAGGTGATGGGGCTCGCCGCATACGGAGAGCCCGAGAACCTGGAAGCCTTTCGGGACATCGTGCGTTTCAACGGCAACGGAGGCGAATTCGGGTTCCGGCTGGGACTGGATTACTTCGTTCATCACAAGACCGGGCCGCAGATGTCGTGGGCGGAATCGGACAAGACTCCCATCCTCGGGAGGCTGTTTTCGGATTCGATGGCGCAACGGCTCGGCCCGCCAGCGCGACAACCCGAAGAGCCGCTCGAGCAGCGGCACCGCAACCTTGCAGCCTCGTTGCAGGCCCGGCTTGAGGAAGTGTACCTGGGAATGCTGAGGAAGCTCGCGAAGAACACCGGAGCAAAGGCGGTGTGCCTGGCGGGCGGCGTTGCGTTTAATTGTGTCGCGAACGGTAAGATTTTCGACCAGACGCCGTTCGAACAGGTTTATGTTCATCCCGCCGCGGGAGATGGCGGGCTGGCCGTGGGCGCCGCTTACCATGTGTGGCACCAGACGCTTGGTAAGCCGCGTGCGTTTGTGATGGACCATGCCTACTGGGGGCCCGGCTATACGCCGGCGGAAATCCGGGAGGCCCTCGAAGCAAGCGCCGTGCCGCGGGGAGACTACGCTGTGAGCGAGTTGCCCGAGGAAGAGTTGATGCGGCGGACCGCAGCGCTGATCGCGGACGGAAAGATCCTTGGATGGTTTCAAGGACGAGCCGAATGGGGACCACGGGCGCTCGGGAATCGCAGTATCGTGGCGGATCCGCGGCGGCCGGAAATGAAGGAAATTCTGAACCGGCGCATCAAGCACCGCGAGATTTTCCGGCCGTTTGCTCCGTCGATTCTTGCGGAAAAAACCGGCGAATGGTTCGAGAAGTCGCATCCATCGCCGTTTATGACGCTGGCCTATTCCGTGCGGCCGGAAAAGCGAAACAAAATTCCCGCGCCCACCCACATAGACGGGACCGGAAGATTACAGACGGTGACGCGGGAAGCGAATCCGCGGTATCACGCCTTGATCCGAGAATTCGAACGGCAGACCGAAGTGCCGGTTGTGCTGAACACGTCCTTCAACGACAACGAACCCATCGTTTGCCGGCCCGAAGAAGCGCTGGACTGTTTCCTGCGTACGCAAATGGACGCGCTGGTTCTGGGCAACTACCTGATTACCCGCTCCTCGGTTGGGCGGCAGGCTTCAGAAGTAAGCTCAGCGTCGTGAAGCGGCCGCAGTCATTTCGCGGCCGGGACGGCAGCGCCTACCTGGATTGAAATTTCCGGAGCATGGAGAAGGGTGTTGTGCACCAGGCAGTGCTCGACGGCTTGGTGGAGACCCTTCTGATGCTCTTCGACAAGTTCGACGGGAGGCGCCACGTCGATTACAAAATGGCTCAGGCGTGCGACGGGCTCCTTGACCTTTTCGCAACTGACAGAAACACGGGCGCCTTCGGTGGCGAGCCGGTGTTTTCGTAAGTATTGCGCTGCGTAAAAGGCCGCGCAGGAACCCAGCGAGGCGAGGAGCAGTTCGGGCGGAGTCATGCCTTCGTCAAAGCCACCATCCGCCAACGGTTGGTCACTGATGATGGAGTCGCCTCGCGTCTTGATCTCGAATTGCACGGAACCCAAATGTTCAACAGTAGTTTCCACGGATCCCTCCGTCCTGGAGCGAACCGCGGCGGCCCGCAGGATGTGGCAGGCGCCTAAGGCAGGACTGTCTTTCTGCCGTCGAGCTATAACAGAAGTTGGTGAATTCGCCAAGGGAGCCGCTCACATCAGAAAACGCTCCGCGGGCGAAGGGAAAAAGAAGACTTCTAGCGCTTTCCTTTGTCGTAACTGTCGAAGGCTTCGCGCAGACCATCGAGAAGGTGGCCGTTTTTGACCTTCCCGCCCTCCGTTCGGTGCACGTCGGACCAGAGCCGAGCGCTCGTCTTCGGATCGAGCAGGGCAATGCGCGTGTAACCCGGAGGGACTGGCTCTTCGCTGAATGCGTTGATGCTCTTGCCCGCGGGGAACTCCCCCTCAGGAACCGCCCGGACGTGGTTACCATTGTCGAGCCGCAGGATAAGGTTGGCTTTTTCGCGGCTTTCGGCGAATTCAAAGCGGCCCCACTTGGACAATTCAAGGACCGTGCTGTACTCGAGCTCGTGGAAGCCGGTTTCATTCTCGAGGAAAACAAAGCGCGCCCGGACGACCGCGTCAGGAAGCGGTTTTGGACCGGCCCAAAACTGCAGCGGGGCCAAGGATAGAAGTAACAACGCCGATAGGCTTCGACGGATAGCGCGAGTGTTGGGCTGCATTCGCTCCCCCGACAAATTGAACGTGGAAGACAAACACAATAGAAATTTTTTGTGAAAGTGGGAACTGTCCTAAGGTACAGAATTAGGGCAATTGCCCTAATTCTCCATCCCCCACGCCGCTGCAGATTTGAAATCGACCGACGACGCACCTTCAAGCCGCCTTCTGCCTGTACAATCCTCTCGTGCGCGTTCTGCTGCTGAATCTCTACTACCCGCCGGATACGTCCGCGACGGCAAAAATGGCCCAAACGGTCGTTAGCGCCCTCGCGGAAAAGCACGATGTGATCGTGCTGTGCGGACGTCCGTCATACGACCCGACCGAAAGGCGGCCCTGGCGGCTGTATCAGGAAGAAGAAGCCGGAAGAGTGCGGATTCTGCGCGTTGGTTCGAGCGATTACTCGCGCGTGCAGATGAAAAAACGGGTGTGGAACTACCTGAGTTATGTGTTTTTGTCGGTTCCGAGGGCCTTGCTTCTTTCCTGCGACGTTGTGATGGCCATGACCGATCCGCCCTTCGAAGGCATTGTGGGCGCCGGAGTAGCGCTGCTGAAGCATAAACCTTACGTGTACAACATCCGCGATCTGTATCCGGATATGGCGGTGGGAGGGTCGATCGTCGCGCCCGGCGCTTTTGCGCGATTTTGGGAGCGGTTGCACCGGTGGGCCTTGCGGCGCGCTAAACGCGTAATCGTCTTGGGCGAGGACATGCGCAACCGCATTTTGGCTAAAGGAGTGAAGCGAGAAAGCATCGAGGTGGTTCGCGATGGCGCGGAAATGCCCGCCGTATCAGCGGCCAGGCCGGCGCTCGACGAACAAGTCGTCTCGGCCATCCGCGGCAATTTCGCGTTTGTTCTTCTGCACGCAGGGAACCTTGGCTTTTACGGAGCCTGGGAAACATTACTGACCGGCGCCCGTTTGCTTGCCGACGAAGGGGTCGGCCTCGTGTTTGTGGGCGATGGTGCCGAGTGCGCACGGCTGCGCGCCGCTGCAAACGGCCAATCGAATGTGCGGTTTCGTCCGTTCTTTCCGGCAAGCAAGATCTCGTCGGTGCTCGCCGCAGGCGACGCGCATTTGATCACTATCAAGCGCAGCCTCGAGGGTGTAGTGGTGCCCAGTAAGATGTATGGCATTCTCGCCGCGGGGAAGCCGATTGTAGCGGTAGCTCCGCGAGGTTCGGACGTGGTGACGATCGGGGAGCAAAGAGGTTTTTCGATCTCGGTGGATCCGGAGGATCCCGCACAGTTTGTCGATGCTGTCCGGCGACTCATGCACAATCCGGACCGGCTGCGGAAAATGGGCGAGGCGGCTCGGTTGGTTGCACCGGAGTACGAGAGAGGTAAAGAACTAAAGAAGTTGGTGTCGATTGTGGAAGGGGCATGGGGGCCCAGGCATATAAATTCTACGCGGTAGTTAGAAGTATCCACTCTGCAACAACATACCGAGCATTTTTCACGATTTTTCTGGCGCAATCGGGATTTTCGAGGTATTTTGAGGGGGCTGTTCAGGGATCGTCGTCGGCCGAATCACCAAAGGCCAGGTTAACGCGGGAGCCGGACCCCAAACCGGCAACGTGTCTGTGAATCACTGGTACTTTCGCCCGGGCCAGTTTCTTCAGAGCGAACATAAGAAGGACTTCATGAGTTCGGGCCTGCTGGCTTTCTTGATCGGTTTGTCAGCCTCACTATTTCTCACCGTGCCTGTGCGTGCCTTGGCGATCCGCGTAGGCATGGTTGATCTTCCCGGGCCGCGCAAAATGCATCGAACACCGATTCCGCTACTAGGTGGCCTGGCCATCTATGGCGGCGTGATGTTGGCCATTTTCTCGGTTTTTGACGGACCAGCGCGCGCACAGAGCTTCGGGATATTCACGGGCGCGACGATCGTGGCGATTGTCGGCTTTCTGGATGACCGAGGTTGGCTGCATCATCAGATAAAGTTGTTTTTGGGGATGCCGCTGGCTGCCGTCATCCTGCTTGCGAGCGGGGTGCACGCAAACATTTTTGAGGTGCTCGTTGGCGGAAAGGCCGGGACCTGGTTGGACGGGGCACTGACGATCGTGTGGGTTGTGGGTATCACCGCGTCGTTCAGCATCCTTGACCATATGGACGGTCTTTGCGCCGGCGTCGCCGCGATGGCCTCGGCTTTCTTCGCGCTTCTCGCTTACCTCAACGGGCAGACGGTTGTCACCACCCTGGCGGCCGCCACGCTCGGCGCGGCGGCGGGGTTCCTACGCTGGAACTTCAAGCCCGCCAAGATTTTCATGGGCGATGGCGGCGCGATGTTTCTGGGCTTCCTGATGGCAACGCTGGGCCTGAAACTACGGCTCGCGCAGTCGAGCAACCTGGCGGGTTGGCTGGCGCCGGTGTTGATCCTGGGGGCGACGATTTTCGACACCACGCTGGTAACGATTTCGCGTTCGCGGCGCGGACTGCTGCCCTTTGCCACGCCGGGGAAGGACCACTCCGCGCATCGACTGGCAAATCTCGGTCTGGGACAACGCGGCGCAGTCGTAGCGATGTATCTGGGAGGGGCAATCGGCGGATGTGCGGCGGTCGTAGCTGCCTATTCGTCGACTCTGGGAGCAGCGATCGTAGGCTTGCTGGCGATTGCCGTGGTGGTGCTCGCCGTGCTTTGGCTCGAGCGAGCGCCGTACGAGCGTCAAACGCGAAAATCCCCTGCCTGAATTCTGCTTTTCGGCCACAGCTAAGGTGCGAGCGGGGAACGGTTTGGTGGGCCCGAGTGTATTCGCTATACTCGAAGCTCTCTCGAAGGCTGAATAGCGTCCCCGGCGCAGACTTCGCGGAGAATTGCACGGCATTACCTGAGAGAACGCGACTCCATCGGATCGAGGTCAATCGAACAACGTGATGAATCGGGGACCCGAGTCCCGCAAAAGGGACACAAGCGAAGTAATTGTGGTCGGGGGCTCTGCAGCCGGCCTCAGCACCGCAACGCATCTCGCCAATGGCGGACGGATGGTGCGCGTGCTGGAATCCCAGGCGAGCCTCGATCCCCTGCCGCGCACGCTGATTGTAACGGATCACTTTCGCGGACAAGTGAACGGAACCGGCAGCGCCAGCATCGTGAACGAAATTCGTCGCCTGGAACTGTTTACCGACGGACGTTCGGCTACGATCTCTCTGAAGCGGCCCGACCTGATCATCGAGCGCTCGCGGCTTATCCGGGCTCTTGCGGGGGAAGCCGAAGCGGCCGGAGCGCGAATCGAGTACAACACGCGCTTCGTGGGCTTGGCGCCAAATGGCACCGGCTTGCGCGTGGAGGCCGATCAGGGCGGACGGCGGGTGGAACTGCATGCCCGGAGCCTGGTGGGCGCGGACGGAGCGGTGAGCCGTGTGGCCCGGGCGGCGGGTTGGCCACCGGTCGAGACGGTGCCTCTGGTACAGGCCCTCGTAAGGCTGCCGAAGGATTGCCCGCCAGACACCACGCGGATCTGGTTTATTCCCGATGACACGCCATACTTTTACTGGCTGATTCCAGAATCGCCCGTGCGCGCAGCGCTCGGCGTGATTGGCGAGCAAGGCCGGGACACCAAGCGCGCCTTCGACCGGTTCCTCGCACGGAAGGGATTCGAGCCGCTCGAGTGGCAGGGTGCGAGAATCCCGGTGTACCGGCAGTGGGTTCCCATCCACCGGAAAGTGGGAGACGGCGAAGTCTACCTGGTAGGGGACGCCGCCGCGCAAGTGAAAGTAACCACGGTCGGTGGAATCGTGACGGGACTTCGTGGCGCCCGCGGCGTCGCCGACGCGATCCTGGGAAAGAGTCGCGGCGAATTGCGCGCGCTCCGCCGGGAATTGGCTACCCACTGGCTGATTCGTAGAGCGTTGCATTCCTTCCGGCAAGAAGAGTACCGCCAGCTGGTGGACATACTGAATGTTTCGACACGAGAGTCCCTGGCAGAGATTAGCCGGGATGAAGCGACGAGGTTGTTGTGGAACGTGATCCGGCGCCAGCCAGGCCTGGTGCTCCTCGGTCTTCGCGGCTTGCTTCTCGGAAAAAGAGACCGCGAATTCGAACCCAGTGGCGATTAAGACAGGACAAAAGAACCCGCTCCTTCTGAGCGGCTGCTCAATAACGTGCTGAACGACAGGGAGAAAGAATTGTGCGTTTGACGGTAATCGGGTGTGGTTACGTCGGGCTGGTGACGGGAGCCTGTCTGGCGGCAGCCGGTCACGAGGTTTTTTGCACGGATATCGATGACCAACGCATCGACTTGCTGAAAGCCGGGAAGGTGCCGATTTACGAGGAACACCTCAAGGAAGTGCTGAAACGCGCGGCCGCTGAGCGGAAAATCTCGTACACGTCGGATGCCGGCGAAGCCATCAGGGCGGGAGAAGTGATTTTCATTTGCGTCGGTACGCCGCCGAAAGAGAGTGGCGAAGCCGACCTTTCAGCGATCGACCATGTGGCCCGCCAGATCGCCACAGAAGCGCGTAGCGCAAAACTGGTGGTAGAAAAAAGCACGGTTCCGGCCTTGACCGGCGTTCAGTTGCAGAAAGCCTTAGCCGCCTACTCGCGCAGGGGCGAGATCAAGTTCGAAGTGGCTTCGAACCCGGAGTTTTTGCGCGAAGGCACGGCGGTGGAGGATTTCTTTCATCCCGACCGGATTGTTGTAGGAGTCGAAAGCGAAGCCAGCGCTGTGAAGCTCCGCGAAATCTATGAGCCGATTCTCGAAAGGAAATTTCACTGCCCCGTACACGCCGGAAAGTGTCCGAGCCGTGATAAGGGCGAGCTGCTGGTAACAACCATCAACAGCGCCGAGCTCATCAAGCACGCCTCGAATTCGTTTCTGGCACTAAAGATCAGCTACGCCAATGTCATCGCCGATTTGTGCGAGCAGATTGGGGCCAATGTGGAGGAAGTAACGCGCGCGATGGGCCTCGACCCGCGGATCGGCACCCAGTTCCTGAAAGCCGGCTTGGGATTCGGCGGGTTCTGCTTCCCAAAGGACATCCAGGCGTTCATCCATCTGGCCGCGTCGGTGGGCGTGGATTTTGACATGCTGAAGGCGGCGTAGCGCGTAAACAAACAGAGAATTGACCGCTTTCTCGAGAAGGTTCGTAAAGCGCTGTGGGTCGTGCAAGGGAAGAGGATTGCTGTCCTGGGCCTGGCGTTCAAGCCGAAAACAGACGACATCCGATTTGCGCCGGCGCTCGAAGTGATCCGCAGGCTCGTGGCGGAAGGGGCCGAGATTCACGCAAGCGATCCGGAGGCCATGACACGAACCAAGGCACTTTTTCCGAGCCTCGCCTACCATGAAGACCCCTATGACGCCCTCAAGGGGGCCGACGCAGCGCTTGTTTGCACCGAGTGGCAACAGTTCCGCCAACTCGACTGGGAGCGGGCAGGCAAATTGATGGCTCGGCGCTTGGTTATCGACGGAAGAAACTTATACTCGCCAAGAATGATGCAGAACTTGGGCTTCGACTATTATTCCTTCGGCCAAAAGTGAGCGATGCGCCTAGCGGGCAACCGAGCCCTTCGCGAATTTCTCTTTGAAGTAGTCCAACGTATACTTCAGCCCTTCCTCAAGGCTGACTTTCGGTTCCCAACCGAGCAGACGCTTCGCCTTCGTGATGTCCGGACGGCGCTGCTTTGGATCGTCCTCCGGCAACGGTTCATGAACGATGGGGAGCGCGTTCGGGAAGTAGGAACGAATGCGCTCGGCAAATTCGTAAATGCTCAGTTCGGAGGGGTTTCCTATGTTTGTGGGGAAATGTTCATCGGACTGGCTGAGCTTGTAAATTCCTTCGATGAGATCCGAAACATAGCAGAAGCTGCGCGTCTGCTTCCCATCGCCGTAAACGGTGATTGGCTGACCACTGAGCGCCTGAAAGACGAAATTGGGGAGCGCGCGGCCGTCGTTGAGCCTCATGCGAGGGCCGTAGGTATTGAAGATGCGTACGATGTGCGTGTCGACACCGTGGTAGCGGTGATAGGCCATGGTAATGGCTTCCGCGAAGCGCTTGGCTTCGTCATAGACGCTTCGGGGACCCACGGGGTTCACCCGACCCCAGTAGGATTCGCTCTGGGGGGAGACGTCGGGATCGCCGTAGCATTCACTGGTCGAAGCCAGCAGAAACTTGGCGCCTTTCGCCTGGGCGAGTTCGAGTGTGTTCATCGTGGCGATGGAACCGACTTTGAGGGTTTCGAGTGGAAACTTGAGGTAGTCGGGCGGACTGGCCGGCGAAGCGAGGTGAAAGACATAGCCAACCTCTCCCTCGACTCGCATGGTTTCTGTCACGTCTTTGCGTTCGAAGCGGAATTTCGGATTTCCTCTCAGGTGCCCAAGGTTCCCTTCATCTCCGGTAATCAAGTTATCGAGGGCCAGCACCTCCCAGCCGACGGTCAGAAGATAGTCGCACAGATGCGACCCAAGGAATCCCGCTCCGCCGGTGACCACTGCTCTCATTTCTCCTCCAAGGCACTTGAAACCGCATATCTTAACCTGTCAACCCAGGAATCAGGTAACCGAATCCCAACTAAATGGGGAAAGCCGGTCGATTTGACGTGCAGCCTTGCACGGATTAGGATGCACCGAGATGCCTGGATTTCTTCTGGGGTCAATCCTGCCAATTGAAGCGAGACGGCGGAATCACCTTTGGATTCTGATCACCGCGCTAATTCTGTTCGCGGGTTTGTTCGTTTTCTTCAACGTTGGAAGATGGCTGGTTGCCGAGGATCCGTTAGAGAAGGCCACCGCGATCGCCGTGCTGAGCGGGAAGATGCCGAGCCGTGCGCTCGAAGCGGCGCGCATCTACCGGGAGGGCTACGCGTCGCAGATCTGGCTCACGCAATCGAGCGAACCCGGGGCGTCACTTCAGGCGCTTTCCGTGCCCTTTACCGGCGAGGAGTCCTACGAGCGGTTGATCCTGATGCGCAAGGGAGTCCCCGAAAGCGCGATTCGAGTTCTTGAGCCGCCCATCGTGAACACAGCCGACGAGATGGTTACGATTGGGCAGGCGTTGGGCAAGGAGAAGCAGCACACAGTGATTATTGTTACCTCGAAGGTACACACGAGGCGCGTTAAAGCACTCTGGAAGCATCTTTCGTCGGAGCAAGGCGAGGCGATCGTTCGTGGTGTCTCCGACGATGGATTCGATCCGGCCCACTGGTGGGGGAACACCACGGACGCTCTCGATGTGGTGCGAGAAGCGCTGGGATTGCTGAACGCCTGGGCCGGCCTACCGGTACAACCAGCGAGGTAAGAGGCCGAGCCCCGTCAGAAAAACAGGAATCGCTTCCGTTTGCGGGGCGCCGGAATCGGCACGAGCTCCGGGACATGCGGCAACGGGCGGCCCTCGAAAGCGGCCAGGGGATTTTCAAGCAGCAGAGCCCGCGCCCGGTCTTCATCAAACTGCTCCGCAATCGCGTCGTATGCAAATTTGAGCTTCAGGGGGCGGCGTGCCGTGTTGTGTGCGTCGGTTGAAATGAAGTGAATCAGTCCGCTGGCAATCCACGTCCAGGCATCCTGCTGACAACCCGGGCCAAAGACGCCCGTCAGTGAGCCCGCCGTGACCTGCGCGTAACAGCCGAGCTCAACCCATTTGCGAAGCCGCTCGGGCTGCGCCCGCAGGAGTCCATTGCGTTCGGGATGGGTAATGATCGGGTGCAGGCCTGCCAACTGCAGTTCATGCAAGGCTTGGTCCATCGAGGGGGGAATGGAGAAGTCATTGAGCTCGACGAGCAGGTAGTCTTTTTGATTGATGCAAAAGGGGGCAGACTCGATGCGAATCGCCTTCAGGTTCTCGGGGCTTAGATGGAAATCGCAACCGGTCGCTAACGTCAACCGGCCCTCGAGTCTTTCGCTCAATTCCTTGCGGGCCGCCCGGACGCGGCTGAACTCAAACACGTAATGGGAGTTGGCGTGAGGGGTAGCGACCACGTGGGTGATGCCGTCCGAGACCGCATCCTCGGCCATGGCCAGCGAATCTTCGATTGTTTTCGCGCCGTCATCGAGCCCCGGTAGGATATGGCAGTGCAGGTCCACCATGCGGTACTAGTATGCGTCACGGATGCCAGAGAGAGAAGAGCTGCCATAAGCCGAGGCCACAGAGCATCGCAGCAAAGACTTGACGCATGAGCACGGAGTCAAGCTTGCCGGCGATCTGGCCGCCAAGAATTCCGCCGAAAAACACTCCAGGAATCAGAAGCAGTCCGGTACGCCAGGACACATAGCCGCCTTTGGCGTATTCGAGAAAAGCAAGCAGGCCCGTCGGGGGGATCAAGGCAATCAGGCTTGTACCCTGCGCCCGGTGCTGGTCGAATCCAAACAACAAGCCGAGCAGCGGCACCACCAACACGCCTCCACCGATGCCGACCATGCCCGCGGCGACACCACAAACGCCGGCGCTGAGGAGGATCGCAAGAGCCCGCAAAGGTTTCCCGGCAGGCGACGGCGCTGGCGGCTCTGCGCTCGTAGGACTCTTCGTCTTGCCCCACAAGAGCACGGCACACAGGAAAAGAAAAAAAACGAAGATACCACCGAGGCTTTTTGAGGACATCGGCACGGCAATTCGTCCGCCAACATAACCGCCCAGCAAAAATCCGACCGCGCAGCAAATTCCGGCGCGAAGATCCACCTGCCCTGCCTTCCAGTACTGCCGCAACGCGCCGAGACCAATGGGAGGGAGAAGAATGAAGAGCGATGTGCCCTGCGCCAAGTGCTGATCGAAGTGCAGCAAGTAAACCATGGCGGGAACGAGCACGACTCCGCCACCGATTCCAAGCAGCCCAACGAGGACACCGACGCCAAGGCCGAGGGCAAGGACAAGAATCATCGTCATCGAGAGCGGCTCTCCGTTCAGCGGCTTCCGAGAATTGCGCCGCGCTCATCTTGCCGTTTCAACGGAGAGTTGGCAACGAGGAATTCCCCCGGAAATCCGGCGTTTTTTCCGTCAGAGGAGCAAAGACACGCGAGCGAAGACTTCAGGGCAAAGTGTGGATACTGCTATAGTAGGTGGTTCGTCAGCAACACATTCAGACGGTTGTTGGCCTTCAAGAGAGGCCAGGAGCAGATTCCACGCCATGCCAAGTGATCGGAGACCTGAATTCTTCAAGGGAGCTCAACTGAAGGTAGGAATCATTGGATGCGGATACGTGGGGCTGCCGCTGGCCCTGCGTTTTGCCGAGGCTGGACACAAAGTGATGGGGTTTGATACGGACCCCGAAAAAGTAAGAATGCTCAATTCCGGGAGGTCTTACATCGAGCATATCCAGCAAACCAAGATTCAGCAGTACGTAAACAGCCGGCACTTCGGGGCGACCGCGGACTTTGAAAGGCTCAAGGAAATGGACGCAATCCTCATCTGCGTGCCCACGCCCCTCAATGAATATCGTGAGCCGGATTTGAGCTACGTCGAAGAAACGGTCAAGTCGATTCAGCCGAATCTTCAGAAGGGCCAATTGGTCGTGCTCGAATCGACCACCTATCCCGGTACGACCGAAGAACTGGTCCTGCCCATCCTCGAGAAAAGCGGCTTGCGCTGCCCCCTGGCTTCCGGACCGGAGGATGAAAATGTTCCCGGAGACTTCTTCCTCGCGTTTTCGCCGGAGCGCGAAGATCCCGGAAACAAGACCTACGGGCTGGCGCAAATTCCGAAAGTAGTTGGCGGCGTGAATCCCCCAAGCGGTCGCGCGGCCCAGGCACTGTACGCCCAAGTGGTGGCGCGCGTCGTGCCGGTCAGTTCGACCCGGGCGGCGGAAATGACCAAGCTGCTTGAAAATATCTTTCGCTCCGTGAACATCGCGCTGGTCAACGAATTGAAGCTCCTTTGCCTGCGCATGGGCGTCGACGTATGGGAGGTGATTGACGCAGCTTCTTCGAAGCCCTTTGGCTTTATGCCTTTCTACCCGGGGCCGGGCCTCGGCGGGCACTGCATCCCGGTGGATCCTTTTTATCTCTCCTGGAAAGCGCGGGAGTACGACTTCTCGACTCGCTTCATCGAACTTGCGGGCGAAGTGAACACCGCGATGCCGTACCACGTGGTGGATTCGATCGCCGAAGCCCTGAACAATCACAAAAAGAGCCTGAAGGGATCGAAGCTTCTGGTGATGGGCGTGGCCTACAAGAAAGACGTGGACGACCTGCGGGAATCGCCAACCCTGAAAATCATGGAGATTTTGCACAAGCGAGGGGCACAGTTTGACTACAATGACCCGTATTTCCCGCAACTCCATAAGATGAGGCACTACGACTACTCACACATGAAATCGGTGCCCTTGAGTCCGGAGGCACTCAAGAGCTACGACGCGGTTGTCATTGCGACGGATCATTCGTCTTATGACTATGGCGCCATCGTCGAGGCTGCAAAGATGGTTGTGGACACGCGCAACGCCACCCGGCGTGTCATCCGGAACCGAGAAAAGATTTTCCTTTGCTGACCGCTGGTTGAATCCTTACTTTGCTTTCGTAAGTTCGACTCGCGCTGTGGCTACCGGCAGGACGGCCTCCATCAGCACCGGTGTGCGCTGAGCATCGTTCGCCAAGTAGAGAAAAAAGTGCGCGTCTTTCATTTCCGTGCCATTGTCGAACACACGGATCTCGATTTGGCTGGCCGTGAATTTTCCCGCCGGAACGCTCACAGCCGTCGCGCCGCTCACAAGCGCGGCGCGCGTGTCGTATAGCTTGCGTCCGTCATAGACCGGGCTGCGGACTTCGGGTGTTTTGCTCCAATCGACACTGCGGAGAAACTGCAGCATTCCCAGAGGATCGCGGGTTCCGGGTAAGACGCGCACGGCGCTGGCTCCGTCCGGAGGGGGGTCCTGTACCGAAGGCAACATGCGCTGCACGGAATCCACTTTTTGCCCGCGCTCGTTCAGATGCATCTCGTATTGCAGGCTGCTCATGTTTCCGGCATCGCTGTAGGAATCGAACTGGTCATCCAGCTCAAAAACCATGCGGTAGGGATTCTCGGTGTGAGCGAAGGCCTGAAAATGCCAGGAAGATTTGGCGCCAAAGTTCCCCTTCTCGTTGACCGTGAGCTTGAGATTCGCGACCGTGCTGTTCAGCTTGGTCACCGTGGCATCGTATTCGAGCGTCTCGCCCGCGCGCGGCGCGAAAACCGGGGCGGGGGACGCGCTTTCTTTCTTCACCGGGGGTCCGACAGCGGATAAACCACCTGAAGGAGCCGCGGGCTGAGGGCTTGAAGAGGAATGGTTCTTCTCCGCCGGAACAGGGTGGGCTCGCAGGGAGGAATTCGGAGCGGACCGTTTTGCCATCTTCCAATAAACCAGCCCTCCGAGGAGCAAGAGGAGAAGAAAAATAACCAGAAGCCAGGCGAGTGTCTTGATCATGCTCTTTGCGTGACGCGCTCGAGAATCGAAGCGTCGGCACCGCTTCTCTCCATCGTACAATAGAACCGTCTAGTAACAGGAGGCTTCGAGAATGCGCTACCTGGTTACCGGGGGCGCCGGCTTTATCGGCTCGCATACGGTCGACGAACTCGTGCGGCGCGGACATGGCGTGGTGGTTCTGGACGATCTTTCTTCGGGCAAAGAGGAAAACCTCGGCGAGGTCCGCTCGAAAATCACTTTCATGAAGGGCTCGATCACGGACCTCGAAGCCGTGCAGCGGGCCATGCATCAGGCAGAATACGTCATCCACCTGGCGGCGCGTACCTCCGTCCCGCGTTCGGTAAAGGATCCCATCGACACAAACCGCATCAACGTCGAGGGCACACTGAATGTTTTCGTTGCGGCTCGTGACAACCGGGTCAAACGCGTCGTGTTTGCAGCTTCCTCTTCCGCGTACGGCGAAACGCCGACACTTCCCAAAAAGGAATCGATGCAGCCTTTGCCGATTTCACCCTACGGCGTGAGCAAGTACGCGGGTGAGCTTTATGCCCAGAGTTTCGGCCGCTGCTACGGATTGGAGAATGTGTGCCTGCGGTACTTCAATATCTTCGGGCCGCGACAGGATCCCGACTCCCCCTATTCGGGAGTGCTGTCTCGCTTTACCGCCGCCTTCCTGCAGGATGAGCCGCCGGTGGTATTCGGAGACGGCGAGCAGACCCGCGATTTCACCTACGTCGACAACGCGGTTCAAGCCAACCTGCTGGCTTGCGAGGCGCCGGGCACTTCAGGATTCGTTTTTAATGTCGGCACCGGCGATCGTTATTCGTTGAATCAGACTCTAGAGATACTCCGCGGGCTTTCCGCCAAGAAGTTGCCCGCGAAATACGAACCCGCTCGCGAGGGCGACATTCGCGACTCGCAGGCGGATATCACCGCGGCGCGTGAACTGCTTGGGTACGAGCCGACCGTTCGCTTCGAAGAAGGCCTCGAGCGAACCTACGAGTGGTACCGCGAGGTTTCCGCCAAAAGCGCCACGAAATAGGGCAACCGACCGTTCGGAGCCTTCCCCCAGGGAATTTCCAGCATCTAGTAAATCGAGGAATCGGCCTGCAGCTACAAATCTTTCTGTGTGCATGCTAGGCTACCCCTTCATCCAATTGAGCTTATAGAACGCGTGAATACTCTTCTCTCCATCCGCATTCGAGGCAAGGTTAGCGGATCATTCATTTTCTTGCTTCTTTGCGGCGCGCTTTTGGTCTTACCGGACGCGAAAGGCCAAATCCGGGCTCCACAGCTTCCTTCGGGCGGAATCGCGGAAATCACCGCCAGCGGACCGCAACGCCGCGAAGGCGCGGTCTATATAGCGGACCAGGACGTCGATATTCACTACGCGGGTATGCGGTTGCAGGCCGATCATGTCGAGTACAACACCGATACGAGCGATGCGGCGGCACGAGGCCACGTCATTTTCGACTATGAGAACCAGCACCTCGAAGGAGACGAAGCCAATCTTAATGTAGGAACCGGCCGCGGCAGCTTTTTTAAGGTGCGCGGCATGGTGAGGCTGGAGCGCCGCGCGAATCCTTTATTGCTGGTGTCGCAGAATCCGCTGTATTTCGAAGCCCAGCAGGTGGACCGCCTTTCAGAGGACGTGTACGACGTCTGGCACGCGTGGTTCACCATCTGCGAACCGGAGAAACCAGCCTGGCAATTCTACGCGCCGCGTGCCAAAGTGACGCTCCAGAAAACCGTCGCCCTGGTCAACTCCAATTTCCGGTTTTATCGCGTTCCGCTCTTCTGGACACCTTATGCAACCGTGCCGGCGGGAGACCATATCCGCCAATCCGGGTTTCTGATTCCCGTGGTCGGAGATAGCAACAGCAAGGGTTTTATCATTGGCGACGCCTTTTACTGGGCGCCGTACACCTGGATGGACGCTACGGCCGGTTTCGAATACTTCAGCCTCCGTGGGCCGGCACAGCGGGCCTTGTTTCGCGCCCGCCCCTTCGAGAACACCTTCATCCGCTACAGTTATTTCGGCGTCGAGGACCGCGAGGATCAG
>Ga0306920_100006081_pt1 | contig 15678 bp, 18 predicted proteins | sample flu12Cox44000170_FD_204666 | JGI IMG/M metagenome (GOLD analysis project Ga0306920, IMG submission 204666) | Lab enrichment of tropical soil microbial communities from Luquillo Experimental Forest, Puerto Rico - flux4day.12C.oxic.44.000.170 (v2)... | ecosystem: Environmental > Terrestrial >... | reverse complement strand
CGTCACACGGCACGGGCACTCGGCATCGAGATGCCACCTGGGGTGCTCTCAATCGCCGATGAGGCAATCGAATAACGACGTTCTTTACTGCAGCGCAGAATGTCCGCTTTTGGCACAAAGCGGACATCACGCGGCCGAGTTCCAATGTCTGCTTTTGGGGGTAAAGCGGACACGCGAAACAAGCGGGTCAATGTCCGCTTATGACCCGAAGCGGACATCGGCAGTAGCGCCGTTTTCATCCTTGTGGCGCATCCGCTAATACCTGCCGGCCGCGAGCAGTGATGATGTATAGCGTCCGTCGTTCGCTCTGTTTTCTGCTCCCGCCGCATCACGCCGCGCCCCCTTCATGTTCGAAGCTGGCAAGCTGCCGTTCCATCTGCTCAATGCAACGGCGAAGCCAATCGAGCGCCATCTGCGCGCCTTCGCACTCAGAACGGGACAGAACCCAGGTCAGGTTGCGCAGTAGCCAGGGGCACCACGGTTTCGGCCTCATTCGGCGTTGTCATGACCACCTCGGAGGTGAGAAAGCTGCATCGAAGTAGGGCCCTGTCACGAGAACCGCGGCCGCGACTGCTACGTCGTCCGTCCGATCGCCGGCAGCCACCAGCGCGCCAGCGACGCTGTTGCAAATATCGTCATGACCGCCGGGCGGATGATCGATCACGTCGCGCGCGCGGCCAGCACGCCGTTCAAGCTGGCAGAATTGCGTCACACAACGCGCATGATCGAGCAAGTCAGCCCGTCCTGAATTCAGCAGCGGCAGCAATTCAACGTAGAGCGCGCTGCGGTCCTTATTTGCCACCAAATAATCAACGCCATGACGGCGAAACCCCTCGCGTGGCCATTCACCACCATAGCGATCGCCGCGAACGGCAATCAATCCGTACCGCTTCATCAGCGCAGCGAATTCCGCCACAACAGCATCCGGTGAGAACGGCGGCTTGCGCTCACGAATGGCATCAAGAACCGTCCTGTTCTGCTCTCGATGCGCAATCGCGACCGTCATTGAATCCGAACTGCCGCCAGACGGATCGACAAAGCAGTAATATCCGATGCCAGAAACCGGCGGCCGCTCGAACACACCGCGGGTAACGCAGCCCTCGACAACTTCGCGGCTAACGAAGCCCTGCACATCGTTTCGAAACTGCGCCAGATATTCCGCCGCCGCACTTGCCGGATCGCGCTCCATGGCCGCGTCGACAGTCGACTGCGGAAGTGTCGGATTCACTTCCCGCGTTGCAGCCCTCCAGATCAAAACCGGCGCGTCGTCGTGGCCATGATATTTCCGGAACGCATCAAACAACGCGCCACGCTGCGCATAGGGCGACGACGCACAGAGCAGCATGGCATTCGGAATAGTGCCCATGCCCGGCCGTAACGCGTCGAGAATGGCGTAATCCGGATCAGCCGCATCGTCCGTGGCCCAGAACGCTAGCTCATCGCAAAGAGCCGCGACAATCGTATAGCCGCGCGTAGTCCTAAAGCTTGCTGTCTGAACTTCAATCGTCACGGCGTGCACAAGATCAATCTGGTCCGCAGTCTCACGCTCGATCAACCGCCGCAGCATTTCACTGCCATGCAGCAGCCCACGAATGTAGCGGAAGATCACCCGCGCTTGTCGCCGATCGGTCGCGATCACCATGATTGTGCCGCGCTCGCCCGGGCCAAGGTGCGCGCGATAGTCGTGGAAGCAGCCAAGGAAGACGGCGATCAAAGCCAGCGTGAAGGATTTGCCTGCGCGCCGACCGCAACACAACCACGCTTCGTTGAAGCCACGCACTGGTAGCTCGGCACGGCCCGTGGAAGCTCGATAAATGTCCGCTTCGCTGGCCGATAGCGGCAAGCCAAACAGTGTTGCGAGAAACGTGCGCCATGCGCCCCACGATCCGGCCCGGAAATGTTGGCCAAACAGCGCGGGATCGTCGATGGCGGCAAGGATGTTCACGATGCGGCCGCCTTCTGCGCGATGTACTGGGCCAATGTAGGCGTCACATCACGCGGCGTTCGCTGCCAACCAAGCGGGTCAGCCAGCCGCCGCTGTCGATCAGCCAAGCGGCCGTAAAGATCAAGCTGGGTGGCATCAGGCTCTCCGCCAGCAGCACGCGCTTGAGCAAATTTGTCTTCCAAATAAATGAGCTCGGCTTCAAGCGTACTTACCCTTCGCGCAGCAAGACGCTGGGTTTCAGAGAACTCGCCGCCACAGTGCGCTTCGAGACTTTGCAGCGTGTCGCGCATGAGGCGCGCCCACAGCGATCTGCCATCGACATTCGGCAAAAGCGCGGAGCGATTACCAGTGACGCGGCTCCGAGTTGTCGGCGAGCGCTTAGCTATCAGCGCACCATCTGTGGGCATTTAAATTCGCACTCTCGTTGTCCTAGCGTTGTCCCAAACAGACGCGGGTGGCAAATCGCTGCGGGTAACTGTGGCTAACATACAGCTCTTATTTAATATTTCGCAATACCCTTTGACGAGTGTCTAGCGGATATCAACCGCTTGCTCCGAGCTTTATCGCAACGGAAGCGAAAGAGCCGAGCGCTGATAAAAATATCGACTTAGAGTGAGCGTGACCGCGGGGTGGAAGTCGCCGAAGGGGCCGCCTATCACTTTCCCATTTCGCTAATAACTATATTTTGGGAAAGTGATCCCAAATCATCTAAAGTAAAGAGATAAAGAGATTGATTCTATTGAACATTTTATCTCTTTCCCGGAAACAGATTAAAATGGGAAAGTGATACCTCTAGAAATCCAATAAAACCGACACTTTCCACTTTCCCTTTTCCCCTTCTATAGGCGCCGGGAAAGTGATGCGCGGCCTTTTCGGTCATTGCGGCGCCTCGGTGTCGGGCGGCACGTGCTGCGGGAACGCCCAGTATGATGGCCCGCTTTTCAAGCCGCGCTCGCGAAAGTCTTCGATGCCGAGGGGACCCTTGGCTTTCCAAAGTTGTTTATAGCTGAAGCCGCGAGCAGCGCCACGCTCGATGATCGTCTTCTGCAACACCGGGCCGCCGGCCAGGATGTCGAGCAGAAATTCCTGGGCATTTAAGCCGCGGGCCTTTGTTGGCTTGCCCGCCGTCACCGCTTCGTCTGCGCTCAGTTCGCTTTCACCCTCCCAACGAATAACTGGCGCTTCGATGGGCACGGCGGTGTCCGGGTCGGTGCACTTCGTTTCAACAACCTCAATTCGATAGACCAACGTTGGCTGCCGCGATTTGATGCTGGGCTTGGCATCGGTGAACAGTCTCCGTCCGGTCGGGCGCTTGCCGCCGCGCTCCGGGTCATCTTCCATCTCTTCGACGCAGAGATGCCCTAACCGCGCCGCGGCGATGAAAGCTTGCGAGCCGATGAAGTGATCGAGCGCGCGGGGACCAGCATTTTTCGCCGGGTGGGTGACCGCGCTGACGGCGACATCGGTTCGTTCCGCCAAGATCTTGAGTGGGCTCAGCTGTGAGCGCACATCAGTTGCACGGTGGCTATCGAAATGTTTGGCGTGGCCCATGTATGCGGTGATCGGATCGATCGTGACCAGTCCGACATTGCCCCAGTCATGGATGAGCTGCTCGAGGACGGCGAGATCTTCGCCGAGCAAAAACAGTTCTTCACGTCCGTTGCGGCGGATGGCTTTGAGCTCCTTGACGCGGGTCAGGTCGGCGTCCGCCGCGATCAACCGCGGGACTAGAGTGTCGTCGGTATTATCCTCGGCAGTCAGCATGATCACCCGGCAAGGAAGAATTCCTGGAGCTCCATCCGGCCAGGCGCGACCGGTCGTGACGCAAGCGACGTACTGACATTGAATTTGCGATTTGCCGACCGTGGGCATGCCGGCCAACAACTCAAGCGCGCCACGCGCGAGATGTTTAGGCCACAGCCAGCGGATGGCACGTGGTTGCACTGCGATCAGATCGGTCGTGATATAGGCGCGGTGTTTCTCGCCTTTCTTACGAGCTTCTTCGGCGCGCGCGAGCAATAGCTTTTTGTTGCCGCCGGCCTCGAGCCAGTCCGAGACGTCACCTTTGTCCGGTAATTCCGGAAACGCGATCACCGCGATCGTGGGCACAATGCCATGCAACGCCGCCTGGATCTTGCGCGTATGTTCGCGGCCGGCATCGTCATTATCCTCGACGATATAGACGAGCTGCTTGCCTTTGAACCACTGCACCAACTCGGGCTGCCAGACTTTGGCGCCGCCGGGATTCGTCGTCGAGACTAGGCTGAGCGCGGCGACGTTGTCAGAATCCTTTTCGCCCTCGCAGATCCAAACCGGTTCGGTAGCCGGCGCCGCCAGCAGTTCGGGCAGCCGATACGGAATCGCGATTGCCGGCCAGCCGTTGATCCAACGACCGTCGTGCCAATGCTGCGTCGGAAAGCTTTTGCCGCTGGTGCGGGTGACGCGCATATAAAGAAAACCGCGCGCGTGTTTGTAAACGTAATGCCCGGCCGCGGTACCGCGCGGTTGTTCGCCGGCGGAATATTGATCAAAACCATTGCCGGCGTGATGGGTGGTATCATTATTATCATCGCGCGGCGGAGGATCATCGAATTCTGGCGGTGGCACCGCATTGCTCGTCGATGTCTCCGCAAATACCCCGGCGCTTTGCGATTCTGCGGCCGTCGGAGTCTCAGGAATCTTGGGGATGTCGTCGAGCTCCGGCTCGATATTGAGCTCGATGGGTTCACCATTATCGGGAACCGTCTCATTACCGGCCGACGCTTTCATCTCGATCAGCCGATCGGAAATGCGGGCTTTGGCGGCGATCGGCAGATCAGGCGCCCATGCCGGCGGCGTCGTGATGATGGCCAAGAATTCCTCGAGGCTACCGAAATCGTCGGGCACCTCGCAGATGAATTCGTCATGCAGATGCGCGACGATTGGATAGCCGGCGAGCTCGAGCCGCTGCATCGCTTCGACAAAAATATCGCGGCAGAGGGCCTGCGTGGCATTCTCAGCAATGAGCCCGCCGAAAACGCCGCGCTGTTTGAGGACGTGGTACCACTCCCACCGCCCTCCGCTGGCGTCTCGAAAGGTAAAGCTCTTGCCACCGTGCTCGTCGGCATAGACGCGGGCATAGGGATAGCGAATGCGCCGCCCCGACGGCAGCTCGAGATGGAGAAAGCGGTCGTCGCGTTGAAATGAAAGCCGCGCGACCGTGAAGGATTCGGCGTCGGCGTTCTCGATGGCGTTGATCGCTTGGCGGACGGATACGTTCCAGAATTTCTGGATATTCGGATGCCGATTCAGCCAGGCTTTGCGATAGGTCAAAACGGTTTGATCGGGCGTATTATCGCCGGCGGGGGCCAATCGACGCCAAGCGCCAACACCGCCTTGATAGCCAAAAGCGAGGTCGCCAAGCTTGCCGGTGCCGCGTGCTTTGTCGCCGGCGAGCTTCAGATCCTCGGCGGCGAAGCGATAATATGGTTCGCGCAGGGGATCGCCGGTGCGGTCGAATTCCCGCCATGCCTCGAGCTTTGTGGATTCGTTGCACAGCCAGGCCAGGCCGCGCGATTCGATCCCGGATAGGTCGGCGATGAAGAGCCGATGCCCTGGCGCGGCGATAACGAGGGCGCGGGCTGTATCACCGACGACGGCCAGGGGGCGTTCATAGCGCTGTTGCAGATTTGCCAAGTTTGCCGAACGCACCGCCTCGATCGCAGCGCCAACATCCGCGACAGTCGGTTTCTTGAGATTCTGCAACTGCACGCCGATCGAGGTGAACCGGCCCGGCATGGCGCCGTGATAGCGATAGGCTTGGCGAACGCGGTGATCGGGACCGAGCCAACGGCGCAACGTACCGAGTTTATTGACCGCGGCATGGGCTCCATCGAGGCGTAGGCTGATCAACTGCCTCGTCGCGGGCGCCAGATCGGAGCGTTTAAGCGCCTCGACGAGCGTGCCCTCCTGAATATTTGGCAGCGCGCAGCCCTGGCGTCCGAGCCACTTTAGGATTCGATCGACCTGTGCCGGGCTGGTGATTTCGCCGTCGGTCAGCGCCGCGATCTTCCCGTGCAATTCGATGGTGGACTGCTCGCCGATGTTGATTGCAGCGTTGAGCAGCTCAACATCGATGCTGACACCACGGGCATTGATCGCCGCGTCGAGCGCCCAAACCAATTGCTCTTGTGGTGGAATGAAACCGAGCTGGGCAACGATCTCGGCGGTAATTTCGACGTCGATCTGATTATACTCGTATAGAATCCGCAGCTGTTTCAGATCGTCATGCCAGTGGATTTGATTCGGGTCCTCGCCTTTTCGCGGCTTACGCGGCTGGGCCAGGAGCTTCATTGCCCGCTTGCCGGCAGCAGTCTTACGGACTTTCAGCTTCAGCGCTTCGGCAACAGCGTCTAGCGCAGCTGGCAACGCGTAAGTCAGCGCGACCGCTTGGGCACATCGCCGGCGCTCAATGGGGAAGATCGGCCAACCATAGCGCGGATGCAGAATGCGCTGCTCGAGCTGGCGCTCGAAGGCATCATTGAAGGAAACGATCAGTGTGTCAGGATCGGCCGCGGTTTCTAAAATTTCCGCAGGAATCGGTTGCGACGGTAGCCAGGTGTTAATCGGGCCGCGCACACCGTCGATGACAACGCTATATGAGACGCAAAGGACATCGGTGACTGGGTCGCACAGATAGATATGCGACCCAGTCTGCTTGAGGCTCGAGACGCCCCGCGTTTCTGCGTCATAGACAACATACCGCACGGCATTCTCGCCCCGATGGTCATTTCAGGAAGTCAGAAAGATCGTCGTTCAATTCTTCGGCGATCGTCGGCGGCTTCACTTCATGCGCCCCGAGCGGCACCGTCGATGGTGACGGCTTATGCTCGAGCTTATTGGGCTCGCCACTGCCGCCGCCCATGCCGACCCACCTCTTGATCAGAAAGTTGGGGCGCTGCCGGCCGCCGAATCGCGTCTTCATGAACGTGTCCGACAAGGTCACGACCGCGTAGGTGTTCGGTCCGCGAAATTTTCGCATCCACATGACCTTGTCGCGAAGGTCGCGGATGCCGATTCCGCCGCCGACGGTACCGGTCGGATAAGTGAATTTGCTCATCGTCGCGGGATCGAGCAGATAGAGCAAATATTGGCTTTGCCAGGGACCGTGCAGTTGACCATCCGGTCCCTTGACCCACTCTTCCTTTGGCACGGTTTCATTGAGCGCATGCACGTCCGGAAATTTTTCCCCGGGCGCTAAGATGCGGGTCTCAACTGGTTGCTGGTCCTTCCACCGCTGCACCAGGCGACAAATGTCGATGGCGACGAGTTCGAGAGTTGGCGACAACTCTTCGCCCTCGCGCGTAACCCAAGTGCTCTCGTTTGTAAATTTGACGAGGTTACCTTGGATGACGCTGCCACCTTGCGGCCGGTCATCACCTTGAATGCCGTCCTCAAACCCTGAAAAGCCATCGAGAGTTTGAAGGTTAGGCTTAGTTAGTTCGGTCTTTTCTTCTTTGTCATTGTCATTTGACATGACTGTCTCCTCTGTTTTGCCGGAAATTCGTCCGGCGCGATCCGTCCACTTTTTCTGGTGGAGGAGTCTCAGTTGCGCGGCCATATAGCCGTGCAGAATTTCATCGATCATTGGGGCATGCCCTGAATGGGCGTCATTGCGATCAGCGCCGCCTCGGCGCGACCATGGTCCATCTTGCGGGCGAGCAACGTGTGCGCAGCTGGAAACAATTGCAACGCGCGCTGCCGGCTGGTCTCCTTGTCACCGCCGCGCAGTCCGTGGAATTTCTTCCAAGCTGTCGGCTCGATGATGGTGAGCGGCACCGCGCAGCCGGCAATCACCGCCTCGATAGCGCCAACGGCGCGGCCATATTTGAAACCGCTCGACGCTCCTTGCTTCGGCATCGCTTGGGCGCGCTCGATCAATGCATGCTGCGGAGCATGCCGGACAATCCAGTCGCGGATAGCAAGCACGTCGACGCGCTCCTTGGCGCCGACACCGGCCACGGGGATGTCAATGGCGTCGACGAGCTGCGGAGCAGCACCGTTCGCGCCAACAAATACGATTGCCAGTCCGCCGCGGATTCCTGGATCGATGCCGAGAATATTCACAACACGCCCTCCATCTCGAGGGTGTTCAGCACCTCATCGATGTGAGCATGCCCATGGATGAGAGGGTGAATTTGCTCGACGATGCGCGCGCGTGTGTCGGCGAGCGCAACCACCCACTCGCGGTAAGATCGTGGTCGAGCGGACGGATCGCGCATGAGCCCATTGATCATGTCGTCAATGATCGTGTCGGCGAGCTCGTGCGCATCGATCACATCGAGAATCGGCAGATCCTCGATAGCCTTGCGAATGATGTTGTGGTGGATCATGACGCGCTCCTACTCCGCTGCCTGTGCCGGCTCGCGGAGTGCGAGCTCACGGAGATAGTCGACAGCCGCTTGCGCTTTCGACGCCGCGGTGAAGAAAGCCTTAGTGTCGCTTTCGAGCAGGTCGATGTAGTGCTCGATATATCCCGAAAGCCGCGGATCACCGTCGATGCTGAATTCAGCGCAAAGGAAAGCGGCGGCCAGTTCGGCAATCAGTTCTTCGGCGGCATAAGCCTGATTGCCGAAGCGCTTGCCAAGTTCGCGATCGAGGCGCGATTTGTGTCCGGTCCAGTGTGCCAGCTCGTGAAATAAGGTGCCGTAATAGGCGCCGGCGCCATCGAATGCGGCGAACGCCGGCATCACGATGGCATCGGTCGAGGGAATAAAGCTCGCGCGATCCCCGCTTTCGCAAATATTCGCGCCGGTCGTCGCTATGAATTCTTCGATCAGTGAATCGCGGGCATCATGATGCCGAGGCTTAACGATCGGCTGATCAATGACGCGCGCCGGGAGGTCGTCACATTGGGCGACATTGAAGACCGTGTATTCGCGCAGCATGCGCACCGAGCGCCCCGCCGATTCTTCATCGCCTTCGGCCTCGCTCTCTCCCGCAAATTTCAGGTCTTTGACGAAATAGATCTTGGTGCCGTGTTCGCCTTTGCGAACATGGCCGCCGAGCTCTAGGGCTTGCTTGAAAGTAACAAAGCGCGCGGTCGACCAGTTGTGATTGCGTATCGCCATCCAAAGCAACACCACGTTGGTGCCGTTGTATTCGCGATTGGTCGCGCCATTGACAGGCACGTTGCGGCCAGGCGTTTCGCTCCAAGGGCGACGCCACGGCAGTACGCCGGCTTTCAGCTCGGCGAGAATTCGAGTGGTAACTTCCGCGTACAGATTACGCATATGGTTTTGCTCGAAGAAAAGCCGCCGGCCATTAGCGACCGGCGGCAGTGTTGCTTAGTGACCCGCTGCGATCGCGGCCGCGAGCATGCGGTCCGGCCCAACCAGATTCGCGATGTGCATCAGCTCGGCGTCGTCGATGCCGGCATTGGGCACGATCGAATGGGCAGTGCCGTTGCCGTTGACGCGCACCGGAGCGGCAGGCGCCATCAACGGTACGTAACCGAACTCGATCTCGAAGCGCTGATCCATGCGTTTCGCCGCCGCCCAAGCGTAAGCGGGGCTGACGCGCGCGATGAACGCGGCCTGCACCATCGTCGGCTTGGTCAGCAGCTTGGCGCCGGAGTGCAGGTCGGCCGCATAAAACGCGCGGACGACACGGCTTTGTCCGTTATGAGCCAAAAAACGGCCGCTGAGAGATGGAACCGGCGGCATTGCCGCCAATCCCGAGATGCTGTAGGAGGGTGCCATCTGAAATCTCCTTCACGATGGCGGTTGTGATTCCGGGCCGGCCTGCGCTCACAGGCCGGACCCGCTTCCCGGCTTCATTGCCGGGAATGGTGACCGCGCCCGTTGCGCGCGGAATTGGCCTCAAGGTTCAGCGTGTGCTTGAAGGGCTTGTCGGACTTGCGCTTCGGCGTTTTCGCCGGCTCGCACCCTTTGAACTGTGCAAGCGCTCCCAAAAATTCGGCCAACTCGACAAGATCGGAGCCAGCAACAGAAGTTTTGGCGAAGCGAGACGGCTGTTGCCTGCTGATCCGGCGCTTAAGCTCGAGGACACTGGCAGTGAACCCGAGCAGCGCTTGATCGCCTGGTGCGGTCGCCGCCCGATCCCATTCTGGTTCTGGTGCGGGGGTGAAATCGTCTTCGGCGCCGGGCGTGTTGGTCGCGGGTGCCTTGCCCTTCGCCTGCGCGATGACCTCGGTCACCGTGGCGCATGAAACCTTCTCGCCGGCTTCGATGCGCTCGGCGACCTCAACACGAGCTTCTTGCGGGGTGCTTGGTGCCGCGAGTTGTTGAAGGGCACTTATCGGCAAATCCGAATTCCACAATTTGTGGAATTCAGGGAACGATTCAGAATTCTGGCGGCCCTGGTAAAGATGTATGTAGCGATAGGCGGTCTGGTCGCTCCAGCCGAACTCGGCTTCAAGCCAGATCAGCCAAGCACCGCGACCCGCGTGCTCCCGTGCGTCGTCGAGATAGCGCCCGATCGCGATGATGTCTTCCTTGACCCGCTTGCCGAGGCGGCGAATTTCCGCGGCGTACTTGGCAAGCACGGGGTCGGCGGTGAGGCTGCCGCCAACACCATCCTTGACGATGGCGTGATTGGCTGGGGCTTGCATTAGGCTTCGCTATCGCGCTTGGCGGCCGCGATCAGCGCAGCACGCTGCTGCGCGCGACGCTCTTCGACCATTGTCGTCGCGGTTCGTCGATCAAAACCTGCCGCGACTAGCTCGGAGTAATAGTCTGCCAAGTCTTCAGGCCACGCATTCCGGTTGCCCAGTGGCGTGGGTTTGAAAAACAGCCCGTCGCGGATGTCGCGCCACGTCTGAGCCTTTGACTTGACGAGGCCTCTCTCGCGAACATCCTCATGCTCGAGCATGCGCGGCATTGTTGTCTCACTGGATTGCAGTAAGACACTTTAAATCCTGCCGACGATTTCAAATTAAACGGTTAGGCTGCGGGCTGAGCTAATCGATTAAATATGTCGGTCGCGCTGTCTGGCTGTTTCCTTGCGCCAGCTCTTCGTACGGGTGCGCAAATTTGGATTGCTGCGTAAGAGTGATTTGCGAACTTTTTGACACATACCAAGCAGCCCGGTTTCCGTATTGGTCGGGGCAATGATCTCGGCGATAACGTGAATGTTGCCACCTTCGGTACTTATGAGCGGGTCAGAGGAACAAGTAATGATAATGTCGCACGCGAAGATTGCAGCCCAGTAATGAACGGAGTTCTGCGACGGGCCGCTCGTGACTGGAAGTTGCTGAAGTCCTTTTAGAAGGGTACACGTCTGCTCAAAGGTACTACGAAGCCATACTTTAGGTAGCTCAGCTATTATGCGGGACAATGCTTCGTGAGCTGTCTTCGCTTGATCACGCAGGATCTTATGATTCAATTCCGGTAGGTCTTTAGGATTTTGCCACGCGGCTTCTACGCGACTCCGAATTTTTTGGCGAATATCTTCTGCATTTCTTCGTTTGAGGACCTTGTAAATGTCCTCAACTGCCTGGTCGATCGCACTGGGAGGCGTGCGCATCGTTACGCCTAACGGACCAGCGCCACGACATTATCGGCAGCCGGATCTACAATAGTTCGCAGCCGTGCGTTCCAAAGTTCAAGCGCGTGCCGCTTTTCTGTCGCGTACTCATGCAAATTGTAAACCCGATCGAGACCCTGCTTCGCATGTGCGATGACGCGCTCGGCGACTAACGGCGCGATCGGTAACGCTGCTAAATGCGTTCTGACGGTTCGCCTAATATCGTGAATTACAAACCCTGGCAGCTCTGCATCAGGATCATCGGCGCGCAGTTCGGCCAAGATCGCCTTATCAAGAATTTCTTTACTTTTGCTGAAACCATTCACCGGAATCGCGCCGAACGTGGTCGAAAAAACATGATCGCCTTTTTTGAATCGCGGCAAAGATTTCAAAATTGCGAGCACGTCGTCTGTCAGCGGTACGGCGTGCGCGTTGTCCATCTTCATGCGTGCGGCTGGAATCACCCAAAGTTTTTTCTTGAAATCAAACTCGCGCCAGCGTGCCTCAGCACATTCCGATTTTCGTTGGCCGCTGAGTAGTAATAGCCGATAAAGCGGACCCATCGGATACGGCAGCTTGCCGGTGGCGCGCCATAGAGCTTGCAGCTCGGCATCATTTAGAGTGCGGGTGCGTGCACTCTTTTTGCCGATCAATGCCTTTGGTTTAAGCCGATCACACGGGCTCGTCTCGAGACCGTAGTCGCCGGCGCCGATAGCCCATGAGAATAATGTGCGGATAATGCCGAATAGATTGTGCGCCTCGTATTTCGCGCCGCGCGCCAGGACTTCTCGGATGACGGCGGTAACGTCTGTTTTGGTGATTGACGTAACGGGGCGCGAATTCCACCGTGGGATAAATTCGCGACGTAACTGACGCTCGACAACCTTAGCCTTACGCTGCTTCTCGCGGTGAATGTGTGCGATGTACGCTTCAGCGACCGCGGCGAAACTGTTTGCTTGTTTGCGCAGCTCTGCCTGTCGATGACGTTCCTCTTCCGCCGCGGGATCGACGCCTTTGCGCAGCAGCTCGATCCAGTCGCGCGCCCTGTCACGCGCGGTTTCTAATGAGACAGCACCATACTCGCCGATCGCGCGCGGAACGGGATGCTTGCTGCCGGGATACCGCTTGACCAGAACAAAAGTCTTTTTGCCTTTGTCTGTGATCCGCAAAGCGAGACCCGGGACCAAGGCATCCCACAGCGTGTTCCGCTTTCCTGCCTTGGCAGGCTTCGCAGCCTTGATGGCGCGGTCATTCAGTTGCTTTTTCGGCTCTTTTAGCTTTGGCATGAATCCCCTCAGGACAACCTCAGGACAACAGACCCAATGCAATTCGGTGTTGTCCCGGTGCAAGCCAATGAAACAGGATGCAACCGATAATGCAAGCGTAATCGGCCTATCCTGCAATGGGACGCAACGGCGTGAAAGGTGGTGAAATGGGTATGCTAGCGGCTCATAACCGCTTGGTTGGAGGTTCGAGTCCTCCCGGGCCCACCATTCTCATTTTGTGCTCCTTTCCTTTCAACGACTTAGTCTAGAAATTGGCAAACCAAACACGAAGGTTTGCCAGTTGGTGTACATCGTCGGAACCAATTTCCGAATCCCGCTGGCGTGAACGGTTGACCAAAGCTCGTTCGTAGCAAGGTCGTGTTGGCTGTCAGGCGAACGACGTTGGAGGGCGGCATCGCTTTAAGGGCCGCGCTGAGGTCGGGATGAAGCGGGACGGCAACGGTCGCTTTCTCGCTGCGTTTGGTCTTTGATTGTTCAAAGCTGATCGTACCCTCGTGGATGTGCTGTAGCCCGAGTTTCACTACGTCGCCACGACGGCATGCGGTCGTAAGCAGAAGCTCAATGGCGAGACGCTCCATAGTGCCAAGTGCGTGTTTTTGTCTGTACTGCGCGATGTCTTGGTCTTCCCAACAGCGGTAGCCGGTACTTTCGATCTTCTGCCGGGTCACACCGAGCGAAGGATCATCGGGTACACGTTCTTCTGACATCGCCCACTTGAACATCGCGCGAATAGTGTTGAGAAAATTACGTTGCGCGAACGGCGTGTTGCTTTTCTGATTGACCATCCGCTGCACATGGCCTCTGGTGAGCACTGGCACGCGGCGACCCTTTTGATCAGTGCAAAATACGCGCTTTTCACCATGTGCCTCGCGCAGATTTTCGAGAATATTTCTCCGCGTTCGCTGGGTTTCGGGGGCAAGCGCCTTAAAGGGTGACGTCGACCAGGAAGAACAATCGAGATAGGCGGCAATGATTGCGTGCAGTGTGCCTGCGATAGTGCGGCCTGCTCCAATCTGCTTCTGTGGAGCCGTCAAACCGGCAAGTGCAGTCTGATAAGCGACCATGAACTGATCGGAACCTGGCAAGTTCGGAAGCGGCACTCTTTTGTCGCCGCGGCGAAAATAATAACGGAGTTTGCCGTGACGGTCGCGGAACACGTGGATATAGGACAGCTTTAGACGTGTCATACCGCATGATCCCATTCGTTTATCTCTGGACTCACGTTCGCGGGTTCTTCAGGCTTACCGGGCACAATCACGATAACTCCATCTTGGCGAATCTCCACACGGGCTATGCCAAGCCCCACAGAAAGTACTGCCTTTGCCGCACGCCTTACGTCCCGTTCTTTAAACAGGCTCGGGCGACGCATCGAAAGTGCACCACTTGTTGCGGGAGGGCAAATTTAGTCCAGTTCTAGCTCAATGTTGGTACAGACCGCCTATGATTTTATCGCTGGACTCGTACCTCGAAGCTAGGGCTGAAGGACCCCGTCGCAAGCTCGTTTTAGATCAGCATTTCTCTGCCCCGATACTGCCTCGTAAAAAAGGCTGGTGATAACCCGAAAGGGCCCATCTTTTGTTCCGGTGACCTTGTTTTGGGATAATTCATTGAGCAATTCGCAAGCGAAATGCGCAGACATATGTTTTGCGTGGTCGTAGTTTGGATGATTGCCAAGACCCGGGTTTATTGCCCGGGCGCAGACTTTACGTAGTCGTTTCAGTTCAGCAGCGAAGCAATTCGCGCGAGCTACAAATGCTCGCTCGAACTCCCCGATCGAACGCTTTGGTAGCGCCTGTTCTAAGGGATGGTCTCCACTTTCCAGTCCTAGTGGGAAAGACAAAAATAACGCAAGGCCAGTCGGTGCGGTGGACAGCAAAACTTCAATCTCGTGAACGGCGGCGTCTAATTTCTTGGCATGGGCACGATTTTTCTTTCGATCCCCAATTTTGGTCCACAAAGGAGCTACCTTTAGCAGAACTAAGATTGCGTGCCTCACGCGCTCTGAGACCGAACCAAAGGAGTTGTGCGATTTCAGAGGTCGCAGATTGACGACAATTTCTTCAACGATTTCATCTTGCCGAATCGCAGAGACCGGCTTCCCATTTCGGGCCATTACCACCGCCATCCACCGCCGACACAAAACGGCGGCGCGAGGCAAGCATCTCGGCGGTGTTGAGATGCGACGGTCCGTCGACCGGCCCCGCGCTCGGATCATGGTATCACATCACTCGCTTGTCGATCGGCAGTGCCATTCCATTTACCGCCAGCACCCGAGCTTTTGGCCCGAGCTCAGGAACTATTGGTAAACGTCGCGCTCATGGTGAATCGCGCAACACTTGGCGCTGACACGCTTTGGAAGCATGGTACGCGGTTACTATCCGGTCCTCAGCGATGACCAGTCGCTTTCCAACAACGCGTCTGAGCCGTTGAAGGAGCTTCTTCAGCACCCTTTCCACTCGAGCGGAATCGCATCCGATACTGCGCGCTACCGTCGGCCAGGCGGTCGCACCGCCAAGCAGCGCGATGAACTCGCGCCGACGTGCACTGAGCAAACAAGTCCAAGAGCTTTCACTGTCAAAGCACCACATATCGCCTCTTTGGCGACAAAGGCCTTTTTCGGAAGGTGTCAAACGTCGTTTCGAGGCGCAGCGCCAGCATGGATGATGCTCTGATCCTCCAATGACGCAGCGCCGCTTCCCGCCGCCCTTGTCGTGTCGCTCGTGTCGACCTAACGCGCCGTTCGCCGAGATCGGCTAAACCAAAATATATTCGGTCGTCCGAATTTTGCTCCTGCTCAGCAGGGAACACCGATCCCGCGATGACGTTTCCCAACCCATCTGGGTGAGCGTGGCGTCAGTGATATAGGAGATCGTCATGACTGCCCTGAAAGGTCTTGCACTTGCCGCCGCCCTGATCGTGGGC
>Ga0306920_100006080_pt1 | contig 15680 bp, 10 predicted proteins | sample flu12Cox44000170_FD_204666 | JGI IMG/M metagenome (GOLD analysis project Ga0306920, IMG submission 204666) | Lab enrichment of tropical soil microbial communities from Luquillo Experimental Forest, Puerto Rico - flux4day.12C.oxic.44.000.170 (v2)... | ecosystem: Environmental > Terrestrial >... | reverse complement strand
TGCGTCTCGCGCAGCGCATTCCGGTGCGCGTGGCGCTCGACGAAGTGCCCGACGACTTCCGCATGATCGCGGGCCGCACGGCAACCGTGGCAGTGCGCGAGGAGGCGAAGAACGACCGGCAGGCAAGCCGCGCGAACAACGCCAGCGGCGCGGTGGCTGCGAGCAGCGCCGTCGCCGCGCAGCCCGCTTCGGGCGCTGGCGCACACGCTGCTTCCCAGGCCGCCGGAGCTTCGCAATGACACGCCGCAGTCTCTGGCGCAGCTTCGCGCTTACGCCGCTCACGCTCGCGCTCGGCGCGTGCATGACGCTCGGGCCCGACTACAGGCTGCCGCAGGAAGCCGTCGTCAATGCGCCGCTCGCGCAAGGGCCGATCGATGGCGCGGACCGTGCGCCGGTCTCGCAACAGGGCGTGCCCGCCAACTGGTGGCAGCTCTATGACGACCCCACGCTCAACGGACTCGTGCAGGACGCGCTGAAGTCGAATACGAATCTGCGCGTGGCGGCGGCGAATCTCGCGCGCTCGCGCGCCGCCGTCGACGTCGCCAACGCACAGGGCGGCTTCTCGGGCAACGCAACCGCCGCGGTGCAGCGCGCGCAGGAATCGGGCGAACAGTTCCTCGTATTCGAGAAGCTGCCCGTGGAGAACCTCGGCAACCTGGGCATCAACGTGTCGTACGAGTTCGATCTGTTCGGCAAGCTCAAGCGCGGCGTGGAAGCCGCGCGCGCCGACGACGCCGCCGTCGAGGCCGCCGCCGACCTCGCGCGCATCACCGTGGTGGCCGACGTGGTGCAGGCCTACGTGGAGTCGTGTTCGTCCGCCGAGGAGCTGGCCGTTGCGCAGGAATCGCTCAGTCTGCAGAAGCAGCGCGTGGCGCTCACGAAGCGCCTGCGCGACGCGGGCCGCGGCAACCAGCCCGACGTGACGCGCGGGCAGACCCAGGCCGACACGCTCGCCGCCGATATCCCGCGTTTCGAGGGCCGCCGCCGCGTGGCCCAGTATCAGCTCGCCATGCTGCTCGCGCGTGCGCCAAAGGATCTGCCGCCCGCCGCGCTCGCGTGCGACCATCTGCCGAAGCTCAAGCAGCCGATTCCCGTGGGCGATGGCGCAGCGCTCCTCAAGCGCCGCCCCGACGTGCGCGAAGCCGAGCGCCAGCTCGCGGCCTCCACGGCGCGCATTGGCGTGGCGACCGCCGAAATGTACCCCGACGTGAGCTTCGGCGCGGGCGTGGGCACGGTCGGCCTCGCGGGCGACTTGTTCTCTCCGAAAACCAATAGCTGGTCGTTTGGACCCCTGATCAACTGGACCTTCCCGGTCAACGGGCAGCGCGCGCGCGTGCGCGCGGCAGAGGCGGCGACGGGCGGTGCGCTCGCGCACTTCGACGGCGTGGTGCTCAACGCGCTGCGCGAAACGCAGTCGAGCCTCGCGACCTACGCCGCCGACGATCAGCGCGCCGACTCGCTGCGCACGGCTTATCAGTCTGCGAAGCAGTCGGCGGATGAAACGCATCGCCTGTATGTCGCGGGCCGCGAAGCGTTCCTCTCCGACCTCGACGCCACGCGCACGCTCACCAGCGCGCATGCCCAGGTCGCCGCGGCCGAAGGCCAGGTCGCGCTCGACCAGGTGCGGCTCTTCCTCGCGCTTGGCGGGGGCTGGGAGGGGAATCAGCAGACACCGCCGCCGCAGCAGCAGCAAGGTGCGCAAAATGCGCCTGCGGCAGCGGCCGCGCCCGCGAACTAAAGGCGCTCGCCACTCGTCGAGCGCGCCGCACCGTCCCGTGCGGCGTCGGCGCGCGTCGACTTCTGCTTCGCATTCGCGCCGCGCACTTCGAAGCGCACGGTGTCGGTCACTTGCCCGTGTGCACCGACGAGTTCGAGCCGATGCTTGCCCGGCCAGGGCAGCCATGCCACGCGCGCCGCGCCGCCCAGATCCTTGCCGTCCAGCCGCCAGCTCACGCGCGCGGTCGAGCCCGTCGCGCGCTCGAACCAGACGCGCTGACGCTGCGCCGGAATGTCGGGATCGAGCGCGAAAATCGTGCCGTCCACGGGGCTGCCGATCTGTGCAGGACCGCGCGCGAGATCGGCCGCGTTCGAGGCGAGGCCGACCTGCGGTGTCGCGGTGCCCGCGATGAACCACTCGTTGCGCGAGGGCTCCACCGCGTCGGCGAATTGCACGCGCACGCGCTCGACGCCAGGCGGCGCGGCGGGCGCAACGCTCGGCACGCGCCGATGCAGATAGCCGACGATCGCGGCCCACACCGGCGCCGCGCCGCTCACGCCCGAGACATCCCACATCGGCGAGCCATCCGCATTGCCGACCCACACGCCTACCGTGTAGCGCGACGTGAAGCCCACGGTCCAGTTGTCGCGCATGTCCTTGCTCGTGCCCGTCTTGACCGCGGAGTACATGCGCGTGGCGAGCGGGCTGTCGAAATCGAACGTGCGCGTGCGCGCGTTGTTGTCGGCGAGCACGTCGGTGACGATGAACGCGGACTCGCGGCTGAATACGCGCTGTGACTCGCCGCGCGGCGCCGCATTCGCGGGCGGCGGCAGCTCGACGATCGGGCTCACCACGCCGCCCCTGGCCAGCGCGCGATACGCATTCGTCAGCGTGACGAGATTCACGTCCGCGCTGCCTAGCGCGAGACTGTAGCCGTAGTAGTCGCCCGCTTGCGTGAGCGGCAGGCCGAGCGCCGTGAGCGTCCTGGCGAAGCGATGCGGCGTGACCATCACGAGCGTGCGCACAGCCGGCACGTTCAGCGAGGAACCGAGCGCCGTTCGCACGCTCACCCAGCCCTTGAAGCCCTTGTCATAGTTTTGCGGCATGTAGAGGCCGCCGCCCGCCGCGAGATCGAGCGGAGCGTCGTCGAGCAGCGAGGCCGTCGTCACGCGGCGCTCGTCGATGGCTTCGGCGTAGAGAAACGGCTTGAGCGTCGAGCCCGCCTGACGGAGCGCGAGCGCCGCGTCGACTTCGCGCGCCTTCGACAGCCCTCCTGACGAACCCACCCATGCGAGCACCTGGCCCGTTGCGTTGTCGAGCACGATGACCGCGCCGTCCTGCACGTTGCGCGGATGCGCGCGCGCATTGAGTTCGATGAGCGTGCGCGTGAGGGTGTCGCGTGCGTAGCGTTGCAGGTTCGCGTCGAGCGTCGAGCGCACACGCAGGCCGGATGCGGGATGCACGGCGTTCGCAATCTGGCGCGCGAAGTGAGGGGCGAGCTGCGGCGAGTTTTCGCTGCGGCCGTCGAATGACGGGTCGGCGCTGGTGAGGGCCGGGCGCGCGAAAGCCATCTGCACGAATGCGTCGAGATTCGTGCAGCGAGTATCGACATTCGCGGCGCTCATGTCGCGCAGGATGCGGCACGCCCGCGGCGCGACCTTCGTATAGGGCGCGTTTGGCGCGCGGATCAGCGCGGCGGCCACGGCCGATTCGCGCTCGTCGAGGCCCGATGGCGCCTTGCCGAACAACGTCTGCGAAAGCGCCGAAAGGCCCACGGTCTCGCCGCGGAACGGCACGAGGTTCAGATAAGCCTCGAGAATCTGGTCCTTGCGCCAGCTGCGCTCTAGCCGCAGCGCGTCCACCGCCTGCCCGGCCTTTTGCGCGAGCGAGCGCTGCCCGGAGTGCAACGGAGCGTCGTCGAGCAGACCCGTGAGCTGCATCGTGACGGTCGACGCCCCGCGCGTGCGCGTATTCCACAGGTTCGCCCAGGCCGCTGCCGCCGCGCCGCGCCAGTCCACGCCGCTGTGCTCGTAAAATCGTTTGTCCTCCGAAACGACGATCGCCTCGCGCAACGCCGGCGAGACGTCGGCAAGCGCCACCCAGTCGCCGCGCCGCGCCGTGTGCTCCACACGCGTGCGTTGCAGCGGCGTGCCGTCGCGGGCGAGCAGCACCCAGTCCGAGCTTTGCCACTGGGCGCGCACGTCGTCGAAACCGGGCAGCGCCCAGGCGGGCACCGGCAGCAGCGCCGCGCAAAGCGCTGCGGCGCCAAGTGCCAGCGCAGCGCGATGCCGGGGCGTGAACAGGCGGCTCATTGCGCTGCGGCCTTCACGATCATGGGTGCGTTCGGTGCGACGCCGAACGTGGCCGGGGCATAGAGCGCCTCGACGCGCGTGGGCGGCAGTCCGAACGTGCCGACGTTGTTCAGACGCACGGTGTACTCCACCGATACCGTGCCCTTGGGCAGAAACTCGTAATAGGCGCGGTAGCCGTCGAAGCCGCGTTCTACGAACGCTGGCCATGGGCCGTTTTCGTCCTGCTTCTCGCCATGCGTCGCCACGGCCGAATCGCGCCCGAGGCCCGAGCCCAGTATCGTCGTCCCCGCCGGCACCGGGTCGTTCACCACGACCCACGTCATGTCGGTTTGCGCGTCGATATCGAGGCGCACGCGCACCACGTCGCCGCGCGTGAACACGCCCTTCACGGCCGCGCTCACCGGCGTGATGGTCTTCGTGATGCGATAGCCCGCTGCGAACGGCGCACGCAGCGCGACGGCGGCCAGGCTTTCCACGGTCGCCCAGGGCTTGCCCGTTCCCGCCTGGGTGAGCGTGAGGGTCGCGCCTGCGTTCTGCTTCGGCCACGCAAGCAGCGTGCTGCGTGCCGGCACATTGCGTGTGGCCGCCGTGGCCCCGCTCGCGCTCTCGCTCGATGCGGCTTGCGCCGCCGCGCTCCAGCCAACGGTACGCGACGTATCGGCTAGTTGAATCTTCGTCGATCCCGTAACCGGATCGTGCTCGAACACGCGCGAGAAGCGCTCGACTGCCAGCGAGCCGTACACGTTCGCCGGCGTCGTGCTCCAGGCGCCATTGCGCTGCAATGCGAGCAGGCCCGCTACGAGCCTGGGCATCTCGTCCTTCCACGCTGGGTCGTCGACGAAGGCGAGCGCAAGGCGCGCGGCGTTGACCTCCGTGCCCGTCATGAGCCACCACAGATCGTCTTCGGCGGCCGTGGAGAACGTGAGCTGCGTGCCCTGCCACGTGAGACGCGCACGCAGGATCTGCTCGAGTTGCGCCAGTTTCGCCGCGCGATCGGGCACGTCGCGCATGCGCGCAACACTCTGCGCGTAGTCGATCACGGCCGACGTGGGCCACTGGTTCGGCGCAATCTCGATCGAGCCGAACTGGCGCGCGTTCGCCGCGCCGTAGCGCGAAAGCGCGTCGATGGCAGCGAGCTTGCGCAGATCGAGGTCGCGGCGCGGCGACCACGGATTGCGCTCGATGCGGCCTTCGACGAAGCGCGTGAGGCCCTCCACCATCTTGCCGCGCAAGGCATCGGGCAGCGCGAAGCGCGGGTCGAGCTTCGACGCCTCGTCGGTCACCGTCAGCAGATACGCGGTAAGCGCGGTGCTGCCGCGGCTCGCGCTGTCGTCGGCGGGCGGGAAGTAGTTCGCGAGACCGTCGCGGTCCAGATAGACGGGCAGACGCGCGAGCACCGTTTGCCAGCGCGCCGGATCGCGCAGGCCGATCGCGATCGACGTCTGCTGTTCGAGGCATGAGAACGGGTAGCGCCCGAACCAGCGGCGCACGCCCGGCAGGCCGTCCGCGAGCTTCGGCTGCAGCGACACCGCAATGCCGCCGCGCATCACGCCTGCCTTCGTCGCGCTCGCGTTGGCCGGCGGCGCGACGGGAATCGAGAGCGTGCCGTCGACTTGTGCGAGCGTGGCCTGCTGCACCGTCACCGGTATCGCCGCGCTCACCTGCTGCGCGAGCTTCACCGCGTCCGCGGCATGCGCCCCGCCCTGCTCCGCCGCGCTCACGTTCCAGGTCAGCGCGGGCCGCTCGGCTTCCGCGAGATCGTCGGGCACCGCGACCGTCCACGCAATCTCACGCGACGAATTGGGCACGAGATCCACGGTTTGCGCGGGGAGCGACAGCGGCGGCACATTGGGCGTAACGAGCACCTTCATGGCGCGCACAGTCGTATTGCGCAGCGTGAATTGCGCGCGGAAGGTGTCGCCTTCGCGCACGAGCGGCGGCAAGCCCGATATCAGTTGCAGGTCCTGCGTGCTCTCGATGGTCGCGTTGCCCGTGCCGAAGCGCGCCACACCGCTCGCCGCGATCGCGACGATGCGAAAACGCGTGATCGAGTCGTTGAGCGGCACGTCGACCTGAGCCGCGCCTTTCGCGTCGAGCGTCACGCGCGGGTTCCAGTAAAGCAGTGTGTCGAAGAGTTCGCGCGTGGCGGCGTGCCCGCCGCCGCCGCCCGCAGGCACGGCCTTGCGCCCGAAGTGACGCCGCCCGACGATCTCCATCTGCGCCGTCGCCGTCTCGACGCCATAGGCGCGTTGCTGCAGCATGGCGTCGAGCAGATCCCAACTGCGGTTCGGCATGAGTTCGAGCAGTGCTTCGTCCACGGCCGCCACGGCGATCTGCGTGCCCGCCGGCACCGGCTGGCCGCCCGGAAGTTGCACGCGCAACTGTACGTGCGAGGTCGCGCGCACCGCATAGCGCTTCGCATCGGGCGTGACGCTCACCGCCAGCCGGTGCGCCGCGTCGCCCACGCGGATTTGCGCGAGGCCGTAGCGGAACGCAGGCTTCGAAAGATCGACGAGCGGCGTGGGCGCTTCGTACTGGCGGCCTTCGTACCAGAACGCTCGCGCCCATTCGAGCGGCGCCTTCCAGCCCCACGTAAAGAACGAATACCACGGCACTTCATGAATGCGCCCGCGCAGCGCGAGCACCGAGACGTATACGTTCGGCCCCCACGTGTCGCTCACCTTCAACTCGACGGTCGGGTCGCGGCCATCGAGCCGCACCACATGCGTTTCGATGATGCCCTCACGCTCCACGGCCACGAGCGCCGTCGCGAAGCGAAACGGCATGCGCACCTGGAAGCGTGCGGTCTCGCCCGGCTCGTAGCTCGTTTTCTCGGGCAGCACATCGATGCGGTCCGTGTTCTCGCTGCCGAACCAGAGTTCTTCTTCGCGCGTGACCCATACCGAGGTCGTTGCCGTGGATGCGCGGCCGTCGCCATCGCGCGCCGTGGCCACGAGTTCGATATTGCCCGCTTCCTTGAGCTTCGCATCGCAGGTGAGCAGGCCGTGATCGTCGCTCGTGCCGCTGCACAGCGTGCCGAGATCGCGCGTTTCCGTGTGATTGTCGTACGCGTAGAAACCGCCCACCATGCGCTTGCGCGACGTAGTCCTGATCTTCGCGACCCCGCGCACCTCGAGCTTCACCCCCGCGTGCGGCTTGCCCTGCAGATCGAGCGCGAGCGCCGTGACCGGCACCGTCCTGCCCACCGAAACCCAGCGCCCCGACTTGATGCCCGCCACCACGGCCGCGGGCCAGAGCGTGGCCGCGCCGCTGATGGTCTGCACTTCGCCGTTCGGGTCCGCGAAGGTCGCTTCGAGCGCGAGGCGCTTTGGCGCATCCACGCCCGGCAGGTTCTTCAGCACGAGCGTACCCGCACCGTTGCGGTCGAGCGTGAGCGGCTCCTTGTCGGCCACGAGCTTCGCGATTTCGGTGTCTTCTTGCGGGCCGTTGTCCTCGTCTTCGGATGCGTTGTCGCCGCGCGTCGCGCTGACGTACGGTGCGAAACTGAAATCGCCGTACGTGCTGGCGAATGAAGGCGTGGTTGCCTTCACGAGTGCCGAAACCTGCACGGGAAGCCCCGAAGCCGCACCACCCGAGACGTAATCGATCTGCACCGCCACGCGCGCCTGCGTGATCGCGACGAGCGGCGATGTCTTCTCATTTTGCACGGCTATCGTGCCCTTGAGCACCGGCAAGCGGAAGGCCTCCAGGCGGAAGCTGCCGCTGTCGTAGCTCATGTGGATCGTGTCGGCGCTGTTGTCAGCGTCATGGTCTGCGTTGCCGTCGCTTTCGGGCCCTGTACTGGCGTTCACGTCGCCGTCGTCGAGCGAGACGTCGTATTCGCCCAGCTTCGCTTCGGGCGGCAACGCGAAGGTGGAATCGGCCGTATGGTCGGCGGCCCACATGAGCGGCAGATGCCACGTCTGTCCGCTTCCGGCATGGCGTATCGTCACGCGCGTGGGATAGTGCTGCGTGAACGCGAAACCATGCATCGTCTGCGCGCGGATGAAATGCTTCATCGACACCGTCTCGCCCGCGCGCAGCAACGTGCGGTCGAATACGGTATGCGCGCGCACCGTGGGCTCCACGCTCGTATCCGTTGGCACGTTGAAGCGCCACGATTCGATGCCGCGATTCCAGTCCGACTGCACGAACGCCATGTCGGGGCCGGTCTTCGGGTCGTTGATGCGCGCGGAAACGAACAGGCCGCTATAGCTGTTTTCGCCGCATTCCCGGCGGTTCGAAAGCGGCCCGTCGATGCTAAGCAGTCCATGCGAATCGGTCTTTCCCGTGGCGAGCATATCGCCGTTGCAGTCCGATACGTGCACCTCGGCGCCGGCCACCGGTTCGCCCTTGTCGAGCGTCGTGACCCACACCACACTGTTCTCGCGGCCCTGCTTGAAGTGCACGCCGAGATTGGTGACGAGCACGGTCGTGCGCACGTACATCGGTGCGGGCTTGCCGAGCAAGGACGCACCGAGCGACGGCGAAGCAAGCTCGATCACATAGAAGCCAGGTTTCGGCACCGGAATGCCCACCACCTCGAACGGCCGCAGCGTTTTGGGATCGGCCTTTGGCAGCGCGAGCGTCTGCACGCCGGGCTGGCCGTCGAGCAGCGAAAGCGAGCGCACGTCGATGACGCGCTCCTTCGTTTCATCGCCGCTCGTATCGTTGCCCTCGCCAGTCGTGCGCGGAATCACCACGGGCGACTTTGCGCGCGCGAGCAGGCCCGGCATCAGCTTGTCGATCGACGTTTCGCTCATGCCGAAATTGTCGAATTGATCGACGAGACGCATCCAGCGGCGCATGTCGGTATCGGACTGCACCGCGAGCTGCGCGAACTTCGCTTCGCCGGCATTGAGCCCCTGCACGTGCAGATCGGCTTCGACGTTGCGCAGCGTGACCGGCACGAGCGGCGGCGTGTCCCGCTCCGCAAAGCGCTCGATGATGCCGAATGTCGAGGACGGAAATTTCGCGAGCGGCGGCATCGGCGCGGTGGCCGTGCGCAGCGGGAACAGATCGGCGTTCGCGAGCGGGCGCCCGCTCACGTCCTTGAGTCCGGCTGGCGCGGTGATCGTCAGCGTCGTGTGATCGGGCAAGGGTGCGGCGAACGAGACCGTGCTTGTTTCGTTGTCCTTGTCGCCTGTCCGGAAGGTCGGCGCTATCTCGCCTTTCGGTCCTTGCAGACGGAACTTCTGCGCGTCGGTGCGTGCAATGGGTGCACTCAGGTCGATGCGCACAGGCCGCAGCGGCGTGCATGGCGCCTTCGCGTTCTCACGCTCGCAACTCATGCTCGCGGTGAACGGGGCGCGCACGGTGAAATCGAAGCGACGCTCCACGCCGTTGGGCGTGCCGTTCGGCCCCAGCACGCCCTTGCCGTATACGAGCTGCATCTTCGCGCTAGAGGGCAGCGTCTGCTGGCAGGTGAGCGTGAGCACGCTCGCGCTGTCCTTTTCGAGCCGGAAGTGCTTGAGCAGCGCCGCGCGCGTGGACGCGTCGACAGGCTGAACCGGGATGCGGTTGCCGAGCCCACCCGACTCGCACCAGACGTGCTCGCGCACGGAGTCCGCCGTCGCGGGACCGTTCAGCTTCAGCACGAATGCCTGGTGCTCCTCGATTTCGCTGCCCCGACCGGGATATGGCCGCACGCTCACGGGAAACGGCCCCCCCGTCGAGAACGTGAAGCGGCGCCCGCCTGTCACCGCCATGCCAGCCCGCGACTTGAGGCCCTCGGCGAGCGTGACGCTGCATTGCACGTCAGGCGGCAGATCGGCGGCGAAATCGTAGGCCCATGTTTTCTCGTCGATCCACCGGCCCTGGCCCGCGCCGGCCGCCGCGTTACTGCACTGCACGCGCGCGGGATCCTTCGCGTCGGGTGCGCCGAACGCCACCATCGCCTCGTCGAACTTCACCACCACCTGACGCACCTGCGCCACCGTTCCCTGCGGCGACACGCTAACCGTGCGCGCGGCGTGGGCACGCCACGCCCATACCAGGCATGCGCCCAACACCAGGGAAAGCGCCAACGTCCACCACCCGCCACTTCTTCGTGTTATTCGTTGCATCGACCGGTCCTCGTTTGCGCGCACGCCGCGCGGCCATTGCCGTGCGGCGTGCGGTGAATGGTACAGCGCGGCGCGGGCGCGCGCCCCAAGAGTGGCCGTTCCCGCGCTCACGCGGGCGCCGGCGCAAAGCATGCCGTGACTGAAGCGCCAGCCATATCGGAAAACGCTGAATCTGCGGGTGGGACCAACGGGAGGAAAGAACCTGGGGCGGACGCTAGCTGGGCTCGCGAACGCGAGCCGATGAGGGACGAGATGGCGGCGTTGTGTCACGCCGTGACGACTGGCGCTTCAGTGCGGGGATGAAATCAAACAATGCGTCCCAATGCGGGAAACGAACCGGCCCGCGATGCACGCTAACGGCATCGCGGGCCAGCAATCCCTAGGTGATGCTAATCACCTGTATATCGACGTGAAACTCAATGCGCGTTATACACGGGCGGCGAGTAGCTGCTAACCGCGCCGTCGCTACGCTCGCCGCTTTGCGACGAGCCGCTCGTGGCAGGGCCATAGCCGCTTGTCGGTGCAACGGCCACGGCTTGCGCATTCACGCGCGCCTGCGCCTTCTGCAGATCGTCGGGGTAATACAGGTCGTTCACGGACGGACGATACCCAGCGGCTTCGAGTTGCGCCAGTTCGCTGCGCACCTGGGCCCGCGTAACCGGTCCGTTGTTGCCTTGTGTCTGCGCGAAGGAGACAGCCGGCACAGCGAGCACGGCAACGAGCGCAACAGCCTTGATGAGCGATTTCATGACTAACCTCCAGTGACTTGATCGAATCGGCGCAGCGGCATCTCTGCATCCGTTGCTTACAAGTCTAGGAAGTTAGGCTCCGCGAATAAACGCCGCGAACGCGAATTCACTGTTTTCGGAGAACGGATAATCAAAATCGCGCTTAATTGCTCGACCGCATAAGCTTCTATCCAACTGGAATATGGAACGCGCGCGCAACGCACTGTCGCACTCTGGTGCATGATAGGGTCTCTTCCGAATCTTCGATGAGGGGGCAGCAATGGCGACATGGCAACCGGATCCGACCTTCTACCCGTCCGCGCGCATGGCTGGCGACGCCCCGCCGGAAACGCTGGCGTACGTGGCGAGCTTCGACCCCACGCGCAGCGTGCCCGACTCGCTCGATGTGGTCGATCTCGACCCGCGCTCGCCGGAGTTCGGGCGCATCGTACATCGGCTGCCCATGCCCAATGTGGGTGACGAACTCCATCACTTCGGCTGGAATGCCTGCAGTTCGTGCCTGTGCCCCAACGCGCCCCACGCGCATACCGAGCGGCGCTATCTCGTCGTGCCCGGACTGCGCTCCTCGCGCATTCATATCGTCGACACGAAGCCCGACCCGCGCCGCCCGCATATCGTGCGCGTGCATGAACCCGAGAGCGTGGCGCAGCGCGCGGGCTATACGCGTCCTCATACCGTGCATTGCGGGCCGGAAGGCATTTATGTGACCTCGCTCGCGAACGCGCAAGGCGAAGCGCCCGGCGGCATCTTTCTGATGGACCACGAGAGCTTCGACATACTCGGCCAATGGGAGATCGACCGCGGCCCGCAGCAGCTCGCCTACGACGGCTGGTGGCACCTTGGCTATGACACGCTCGTAACGAGCGAATGGGGCCTGCCCGCGGCCTTCGAAAACGGCCTCGTGCCCGAAGTCCTGCTCGGCGGCCAGTATGGCCATCGCCTGCACTTCTGGGATCTGCACACGCGCCAGCACAAGCAGGTGCTCGATTTCGGCGCGGAGAACCAGCTCGTGTTCGAGCTGCGCCCCGCGCACAATCCCACGCGGCCCTACGGTTTCGTGAATTCCGTGATCAGCCTGAAAGACCTCTCCGCCTCGATCTGGCAGTGGTATCGCGACGGTGACGAGTGGGCCGCGCGCAAGATCATCGAGATTCCCGCCGAGCCCGCCGACCCCGAGCATTTGCCGCCCATGCTCAAGGGTTTTGCGGCCGTGCCGCCGCTCGTCACCGATATCGCGCTCTCGCTCGACGACCGCTTTCTTTACGCGGCGTGCTGGGGGACGGGCGATTTGCGCCAGTACGACGTGTCGGACCCGGAGCACGCGAAGCTCACCGGCTGCGTGCGCATAGGCGGCATCGCGGCGCGCGCCGCGCATCCTTTCGCGCCGGAGCGCGCGCTGAATGGCGGTCCGCAGATGGTGGAGGTGAGCCGCGACGGCCGGCGCGTCTATTTCAGCAACTCGCTCTACGGCGCGATCGACGGGCAGTTCTATCCCGAAGGCATCGACGGCTGGATGGTCAAGCTCGATGCGGCTCCCGATGGCGGCCTCGAGTTCGACGAGCGCTTCTTCATCGAGTGGCCGAAGTCGCACCGGCCACACCAGATCCGGCTCGAAGGCGGCGATTGCTCATCTGATTCGTACTGCTATCCATAAGCTCGGAGCCCGGTATGGAGGAAGTCTTCGGCGCGCATTGGGGCGCGTGGGCAGCCGTGGTGGGCAGCGGCATCTTTCACGGCGTGAACCCGGCAATGGGCTGGCTCTTCGCGACCGCGCTCGGTCTGCAGCGCGGAAGCCGTGCGGCGCTGCTGCTCGCGTTGCCGCCCCTTGCGCTCGGCCATGCTGCATCGGTCCTGTTGTTCACGAGTTCCACGGCGGCGCTCGGCGCACACTTGCCGGGCGCCTCATTGCATTGGGGCCTGGGCGCGCTGCTGATTGCGTGGGCCGCGTGGCAGCACGCGTATGGGCACCGGCACCGCGTGCGCGTGGGAATGACCGTGGGCTTCGTCGGGCTCGTGGCGTGGTCGGCGCTGATGGCGACGCTGCACGGCGCGGGACTCATGCTGATGCCGGCCATGTTGCCGTTGTGCGGCGGCGTGGGGGGCGCGGCGAACCCGCTTGCGCTCTCGTTTGCGTTTACCGCGCTGCATACGCTCACCACGCTCGCCACCACTGGCGCGATCGCCCTGCTCGCCTATGAGTATCTCGGGCTCGGCGTGCTGCGGTGCGGCTGGATCAATTTCGACTGGCTATGGCGCGGGGCGCTCGTCGCCACCGGCACGCTGATGATTGCGACGGCGTGAGGCTCAACTCCCCGCCGGATAGTCCGTCCCAAGACTCAGCTCACGCCACGCTTCGATAGCGGCACGCCAGCGCCGATCGCCCGGCCCATGTACCATACTGCGCCTGGCGCCACGACAGATTTCAGCGCGCCCCGATTCAACAGTCCTCTGCCGGAGAAGAAACCCGATGTCCACCGTCACCGCGCCCGCGCACCTTGAAGCCGATATCACTGCTGCCATGCGCGCCCTCGAAGCGCGCTATGGCACGCCGTGGTCTGCGCCGCTGCCGGCCTGGAACGAAACGCTCGACACGCTGCTCGCGCATCGCTCGGTGCGCAACTACGCCAACCGCGCGTTGCCCGACGGCACGCTCGAAACGCTGATCGCCGCGGCGCAGTCGGCCTCGACCTCGTCGAACCTGCAAACGTGGAGCGTGGTCGCCATCGAGAACCCCGAGCGCAAGGCGCGCCTCGCAGAGCTTGCGGGCGGCCAGTCGCACGTTCGCGCCGCGCCGCTCTTTCTCGTCTGGCTTGCAGACCTCGCGCGCCTCGAAGCCGCCGGTGCGCGCAGCAGTGCAAGCGTCGAAGGTCTGCATTACATGGAAACGCTGGTTGTCGGCATGATCGACGCCGCGCTCGCCGCGCAAAACGCCGTGGTCGCGCTCGAATCGCTCGGCATGAGCGCCGTATATATCGGCGGCATCCGCAACCAGCCCGAGCAGGTGGCCGCCGAACTCGGCCTGCCGCCGCGCGTGCTGCCTGTGTTCGGCCTGTGCGTGGGCTATCCCGACGAAACGCGTCCCGCGGATGTGAAGCCGCGTCTGCCGCAGGAAGTCGTGCTCCATCGCGAGCAATACGACGCGCCCTCGCAAGCGGCTGCAATTGCACAGTACGACGAAGTAATGGGCGGCTTCCAGACCGCCCAGGGATTGAGCGCGGCGGGCTGGACCTCGCGTTCGCTCGCGCGCTGGCGCAGCCGCGAGTCGCTGCACGGCCGGGACCGCTTGCGCGACGCGCTCAATGCGCTGGGCTTCGAGCTGCGCTGAACGCCGCCGCGCACCGCTTGACATCGCAGGCGACGAAGTACGACGCCACTCAGGAGAAACGCAAATGAAAGTTGCCGTCATGGGCGCGGGCGCGGTGGGCTGCTTTTTCGGCGGCATGCTGGCGCGCGCGGGACACGATGTGGTTTTGATCGGCCGGCCCCAGCATGTCGAGGCCATCGCGCGAGACGGGCTGCGCCTCGAAGCCCAGCAGTTCGACGAGCGCATCGGTGCGCCGCATCTCACCGCCAGCACCGAAGCCTCTGCGGTCGCTGGGCCGAACTCGTGCTGTTCTGCGTGAAGTCGACCGACACCGAAAGCGCGGGCGCCGCGATCGAGCCGCATCTGCGCGCGGACACGCTCGTGCTCACGCTGCAGAACGGCGCGGATAACGCGGAGCGCTTGCGCACCGTGATCCCGCAAGACGTGGCGGCCGCGGTGGTGTACGTCGCCACCGAAATGGCGGGCCCCGGCCACGTGCGCCATCACGGTCGCGGCGAGCTGTTGATCGAGCCGTCGCGCGCGAGCGACGCCACCGCACGCACGCTCGTCGACGCGGGCGTTCCCACGGAAATCTCGCCCAACGTGCGCGGCGCGCTCTGGGCCAAGCTGATCGTGAACTGCGCGTACAACGCGCTCTCCGCCATCACGCAACTGACATACGGGCGTCTGATTCAGGGTGCGGGCGTGAGCGACGCGATGCACGACGTCGTGGCCGAGTGCGTGGCCGTCGCCCAGGCCGACGGCGTGACGCTGCCGCCCGACGTCGAAGGCGCAGTGACGCGCATCGCGCAGACCATGCCGGGCCAGTACTCGTCCACGGCGCAGGATCTCGCGCGCGGCAAGCGCAGCGAGATCGATCACCTCAACGGTTATGTCGTGCGGCGCGGCGCGGCGTTGGGCGTGCCCACGCCTGCGAACCGCCTGCTGCAAACGCTCGTGCACCTTATCGAAGACAAGGCGCACGCGGCGATCTAGCGCCCGCGCACCGGAAGCGAAGAATCAGCGGTCGAACACGAGCAGCGTGGACGTGGCGGACGCGTAGAGCTTGCCCTGCGCATCCGTGATGCTGGCCTCCGTGAATGCGGCGCGGCGGCCGATGCTGAGCACGCGCCCTTCGGCGCGCACGAGCCCTGTATCGGCGGTCATGGGCCGGTGATACGCGACCTTCAACTCCAGCGTGGTGTAGGCCTGATTCGGGCCGAGGCGCGAGTGCGCGGCGCATCCGCAAGCGGAATCGAGCAGCGTGGCGGCATAGCCGCCGTGCACGGTGCCGATGGGGTTGTACACGTGAAACCCGGGTGTGCTGGCGAATACGGCCCGGCCCTCTTCGACCTCGACGAGTTCGAATCCGAGCGTTGCGCCAATGGATGGGCCACGGCCCCCTTGCAGCATGCGTTGCAACTGTTCGAGGCCGGTCAGGCCGGCGGGCAATTCAGTCATGAGGTTCATCGAGGCGGTCTCCGTCTAACGTCGCGCGTCCGTTCGCGCCCGTTCGATCCGCCATCGTAACGC
>Ga0306920_100006079_pt1 | contig 15682 bp, 16 predicted proteins | sample flu12Cox44000170_FD_204666 | JGI IMG/M metagenome (GOLD analysis project Ga0306920, IMG submission 204666) | Lab enrichment of tropical soil microbial communities from Luquillo Experimental Forest, Puerto Rico - flux4day.12C.oxic.44.000.170 (v2)... | ecosystem: Environmental > Terrestrial >... | reverse complement strand
GAACGCCTCGCGGTCAAGGGATTAGTGTGCATAGTCCTCGATCAGGCCGCGGTCTGCGCCCGAACGGCGTGCCCTCACGGAATGATGGAGAAGCGTCCGAGCTTGGCGGGACGATACACACCGAAGCCGCGGTGATCGAGCGTGAAGACCTTGTTGATCCCATCGCGCTCTGCTACCGCCACCAGGCTCGCATCGGCAAGGTCCATGGGTAAATCGCGGTATTTCCGCATGAGCGCTCGCATGCGGGGAGCGTCGGATGCATCGAGTCCAAGGAGGTGCAGACGCCCGCTCTCGATCAGGCTCCACAGCTCGTCTTGCGCCTCCGTGGCGAACCCGAGGAGGTACATGGCCTCGGTCACCACCGGCCAGGTGGTGCCCAGCGGCGGCCGGAGCGTGCGCAACGCCTGGACGCACTCGTGATGGTGCCTATCGTCCCGGTGGAGGATGGCCACCAGGGGGCCGGCGTCAACAAGGATCATGCCCGGCGCTTGGCCAGGAGGAGTGAACGGAAGTGGTCGCCGGTCCGCTCGGATAGATCCGGCGGCCCTCCCTCGGCACACCCGATCGCGTCCTTCCACATCTCGAAGACCATTGGCCCTTGGCGCGTCTTCGACTCCGCGGCGGCGAGGCGGTGAATGGCGTCACGGATGACCTGCGATGTGGTCCGTCCCGTGCGGCGTGCCAGGGAGCGCACCACGCGCTCCGTCTTTGGATCGAGTCTCACACTGGTTGGCATGGCCCTGCCCTCCTGCAAACGTATGACGACATTGTACTACAGGTGAGGCAATAGTGACCGGCCCCGTGCTCGAAACGTACGGGCGCCAGGGTCTCCATCAGCTTCACCGACGCACACCCGTAATTCCCCGGGTAGGCCGTGCACGCGATCCCATCCATCGTCGGGCGCGCCCTGTCCCTCGCCAAAATGACGTCGGACCCCCCTTCGTGGGGAGCCAGACTTGCAAGGATCACAGCCCACGCAGGACTGAGGTTATCGGCTCAATCACGAGTAGACGGATCTACAGTAGGTCTACGGTGGATTGCGGTGGGAAGAGAGAACGGTTCGTTTCGTGGCGTGCAGATCAGTGGTTCGGCCGGGCGCTTACGCTGCTCGACGGACGTATCGATGGTGGAGGCCACCGACTTCGCGAAGCGGCACGACCCGCCCGGCCGCCGGCCCTTCGACGGGCCTCCCGTGGGGCCCAGGCTATGCCGGACGGATCGCCTTCTGTGGGTCTGGCTGGCCAGGGTCTGGACCGGGTGGAGGGCGGCCCTCGTGATCGTGGCTCCAGACACCGTGTTGCGGTGGCAGCGGCGGCGCTTTCGCGCGCACTGGACCACGCTCTCCCGCCGGCCCACCGGGGGCCGCCCGTCCGTGCCGAGCTCGAGGCCTTGGTCACCCGCAGGGCGGCGGCCAATCCGCTCTGAGGCGCTCCGAGAATCCATGGGGAGTTCCGGAAGCTCGACCTCGACGTGGCCGAGCGCACTGTCTCCTGGCTGATCCCGATGCCGGCCCGCTTGGAGGTGCCCCAGGTCGCCGAATTGGTTGTGGGCGGGCACGTGGGGACCTTCTCCACGGGGAAAAGCCGGGTGCCGTGGGGAGGCGCGGCCCCTACGAACCCAGGCGTGGTCCCGTCGCGCCCTGACGTTCCCGCCTTCCTGGCGCGATCGGGTGGGAAGGTCACTGGGACGCGCATCGAACCGAAATCGGAGGCGCGTCAGCCACTGACGTTCGCCGCGGTCGTGTTCGACGGGGGTGCTCCGCGTCGTCGATCCGATCCGTCTTCGGGAGGCCGTGAGCACGGGATCGGCCCAGGCAAAGCCTACGGCTTCGGGCTCCTGTCGCACTCCACGTGCTGCCAGTCCTTCGTCTACGACATCGCCGATCTCTACAAGACCGACGTCACCGTGCCCGTCGCCTTCCGGGTGGTCGCCGACGGAGCCCTTGACCTCGAGCGCCGAGTCCGTCGCCTCTGCCGCGACCTCTTTCGGCAAACGCGGCTTCTCGAACGGATCGTCCCCGACCTCGATCGGGCCCTCGCGGCGTTGGAGCCGGCCACCGTACCTCCGGCCGGCTTCGACGGAGACCCCTCCCTGCCTGGCGGTCTGTGGGACCCCGAACACGGGGAGGTGTCAGGCGGCGACAGCTACGACGAACCCAGTCAGCCAAGCGGGTAACCGAAGCCTATGGTGGTCCTCCTCGTGCAGCGCGTCCCGCCCGGTCTGCGGGGTGAGCTGACGCGATGGATGCTCGAGCCTCGGGCTGGCGTCTTTGTGGGCAGCGTGTCCGCCATGGTGCGGGATCGTCTCTGGGAGCGGGTGTGCCGGCGCGCCCGCGGAGGGGCTGCCGTCCTGATCCACAAGACCGACACCGAGCAGGGGTTCGCCGTCAAGATTTGGGGCGGCCCCGGTCGGGTCCCGGAGGACTTCGAGGGACTTACCCTCATCGGATGGGCGAATAGCTCGTCGTTCTCAAGTGATGTCCCCACGCGCGCGGGGGTGGACCGGCGATCCCGGTCTCATACTGGAGGCCAGTCGGGATGTCCCCACGCGCGTGGGGGTGGACCGATGGTGCGTTGGACTTGCCGGGCCGTGGGCGAGATGTCCCCACGCGCGCGGGGGGGGATCGATGGAAGGCCAGCGGTACGACATGAGACCTGCGCCCACGTGAGCGTCAGCACCTCGGAGGGAATTCGCCACCAGGTCACGTAGGCGAACCGGACGATGGGCTCGATGTCCGGGGCGAGGTGGCGACAGATAGCCTCCTGGTGTGCCTCAAAGAAGCCCGTCCGGGACGCCGCCTCTCTTCAACATGGGAAAGTAGGGGCTGGAGGACAACTTCGGTTAGGCGTCCCCTGTTGGGCGAGGTTGTAGGCGCGCCGGAGTGGCGACGGAAGGCTATGCCCTTCTCTTGCGACAGACGAATCGGGAGGCCGAGGTGCCGGCCTTGGAAGCTCGTGCGCAGTGAACGGCACGGGGGCTCCTGCCCGTTGAGGCCGTGTCTGCTACCACGCTGCTACCAGACCAGCCCGTACCAGGAGATAGCAGAGCCACCGTGATCTACTCCTGCCCCTCGAATTTCTGCGGGGATAGGTCGTGTTGGGTAGGGCTGGGTAGTGGCTGTGAACTAGGGCCAGTTGGCCCTGACGGGACGGAATCCCTTCTAGAAATTGATAGGGTGGCGCTGGCGGCTGCTACCGGATTGCTACCACGTGCCTCAACGATAGCCCCCTCTTCGTCGTCAAGTCGGTGGACGGCCCCCTGGTTCTAGGCGGTCATTCGAACAGGGTTCGGGCAACGCGGAGCGAGCATCGACATGACGTCCGCCCCCACTGCAACGCGAGCCCTTCGCCGAGTCGCAGTCCGGTACGGGCGCGCCACAAGAAAAAAAGGTCGCGAAACGTGCGGTGACTCGCTCGGACGTCGCGAGGAAGCGGCCCCCCGGTCGCGAGTCATGACCTTGGTCACATCTTGGCGCTCAGTCGCCGGGCGGTGCCGACGGAACTTACGGCTGAGTCCGTGCGCCGGGTTGGCGGGGAGCCGGCTATCGTTCGACGGCCGAGGCCAGGAGTAAGCGGAGCACCGCGTACACGAGTCAGGCGGAACTTGGAGGAACGCGGGCCAGTTTTTCGGCACGGAAAATCTCCAGCCGGTTTCGGCGGAGCTGACTGACCTTGAGCGTTCCGAACGCGGGGATGACGTGGAGCCGGAGGCTGGCGGCGTAGTTCTCGTGGGTCCGTCGCTTCACGGTGTGCGCAATGGTCCGGAGCCACTGTTCCGCGTTCGTATGTCCGGGTCCCCCGCTGGTGCTTCCGGTCCACCTGCGACCTTGAGCTTGTCCGCCAGAACGTGCTCAGCCGCTCGGGGAGTCTCGCATGTCACCCGTCGCCGTCTCCCTGCTGCATCCCGGTCGTCCACCACGTATTTTCCCGCGACGCTTCCGGTTGCAGGCCATGCGGGGTCCCTCTCTACCGCCTACTCTTCGGTATAGGTGCTCTAGGATCGGCTCCGGGTGAGCCTGGTCGGGACTCTTATAATAATCAGTAGGTTGTAGGTTCGATTCCTATAAGGCTTACCAATCAGGGGGTTCCGGGACACCGGGACCCCCTGATCGCGTCTTGGCTAGCACTTTGGCCACCGTTTGGCCATCACCCGGTTCGATCCGGCGCCTGGAGCGGCCAGAGGGTTTTTGGGGGGGCTTCCGATGTCGTTCTACTGCAGCTTGCTTTTAATCAGTCCGACGATGACCGTGAGGACCGCCCCGGCAACGCCCCCCCCAGCCACCTGCCCAACCAGCGCGCCAAGGTCGGTGGTGCTGGCGGCCTGCGCGAGTACGGGAACGAGCGCCGCGAGAATCTGACCCCCGACTCCTCCCCCGATTGCGCCCGCGATCGTGTTGCCGATCGGGCCGAGGCTGACGTCCTTGCCCGCCGCGCCGGCGACGTTGCCCCCGACCGCCCCAGCGATAATCTGGATGATCAGGTTGACGAGCATCTGATGGCCTCCCTCTGCGTTGAGCGTTTTCCGCGGTTGGCCTCCAGCCGGGCCGACCACGTGAGCGCGATGCCGGCACCTGGGGCCCGGGGGTTCCGTGCAGGACGGCTCGCGCGGCGGGAGCGAGCCTCCGCGCTAACCCGACCTTTCCGACCCGGACCCCCCGCCGGGTCGCATGGCATGGAACGAGCGGGCAGTCCCCAACCAGCCACCTCCTCCTGGGCGTCCGGCCCATTAGTCCGTGGTAGAAGCCGCCTCCACCGCTAAAGGACTGGAGCGCCGAGGGGTCCGAACAGGCCGTAGCGGCGTGGATCCGGCCGACGGGCCCTCGTGCAGGACGATGCGGCAGCGTCATCAACTGGGTGCCGCGACCGGCGGTATTATAGACGCATTCGCGTCCGGTCCGCTCTTGATCCGGTCGAGCACTTCGTCGCGGCGTGAGGACGTCTCATCCGGGCCGGGCCCGTTTCACAGGCGCGTGCCTCGGTCATTGCGCATCGCGACGGAGGTCAAAACGGTTGGAGGTGATGCCAAACGTGAAGGCCAGGATGAATGCGAGGAGCGCAAGAACGGAACCCTCAATCGCGGCGATGTGCCGTGCGGACGAATGTCAGGACGATCGGACCCGACATGGCGGTATGACACGAGTTTGAAACGTCGCCGGGATCGGAGACCCTAGGGGGACGTGGCGATCCAGACCGCCGTCAGAGCCACGGTCGTCCATGTTCGGTATTCCGTCCGGTACGGCGCGTGAGTCCGTGCGGGGCTCCTACGCCGTCGACCGGCATCGGTGCGGCGGCGAACCTGTTGACTGGGGGTGCTGTGGTAGGAATCCCGGCACCGCCCGCAGAGACGCCAGAACCGTGGCCGTAAGTGCAGCGCGTCGCAGAACATGAGGATCGACATGACGGCCGAACATGACCGACTTGAAGAGACGCGAGGGGGGGCGCCCCTGGAAGAAGTGGGGCCCGTACCTCAGCGAGCGGCAGTGGGGACTGTGCGGGAGGACTATAGCGAAGGGGGCGATTGCCTGGAACTATTTCACGCACGACCACGAGCGCTTCCGGGCCCACCGCTGCGGCGAGGAGGGCCTGGCGGGGATCTCCGACGACCGGCAACGGCTCTGCTTCGCCCTGGCCGTGTGGAACGGGAAGGACCCGGTCCTGAAGGGAGCGGCTGTTTGGGCTGACCAACAGCGAGGGCAACCACGGCGAGGACGTGAAGGAGTACTACTTCTATCTCGACAACACGCCGACCCACGCGTATATGAAGTACCTCTACGAGTATCCGCAGGCCCGCCTATCCCTACGGCGACCTGGTTGAGACGAACCGGCGACGGACGCGCCGCGAGTTTGAATATGAGCTTCTCGACACGGGGGTCATGGACGAGGATCGCTACTTTGACGTGTTCGTCGAGTACGCCAAGGCCGATCCAGATGACGTGCTGGTCCAGATCACCGCGGTCAACCGCGGACGGGAGGCGGCCGAGCTGCACGTGCTGCCGACCCTGTGGTTCCGCAACACCTGGTCGCCCGACGTGTTCTCGGATCAGGGTTAACCGTGACGGACGCGTGCGTTTCGAGGCCGCGCCGGCGATCATCGAGGACAGCTCAGGTAGAGGGGGAGACCGAGATGGCACCGACGACCATGATCCGCTCAGCGGCCCTGACGGCGCTCGTGGCCATCGCGCTGGCTGGGTGTGCCAGCATGGGCCTCCACGAACCGTTGAAGGTGAGCCTGGCTGGGGTAGAGCCGCTCACGGGGGCGGGCATGGAGGCCCGATTCCTAGCGCGAATCCGCGTCCAGAACCCGAATGATGCGTCGATCGCCTACGATGGGTTGGCGTTGGACGTCGAGCTGAACGGGAGGAGCTTTGCGAGCGGCGTGAGCGACGCGAGGGGCGAGGTGGCACGCTTCGGGGAGAGCGTGGTCGAGCTGCCCGTTACGATGCCGGGGTCGGCGATCGTGCGTCAGGTGCTGGGCTTCATTACGGGGGATCGCAGCAAGGTGACCTACCGTGTGCGCGGATTTCTCAACACCGGGACCTTCGGACGGGTGCCGTTCGACTCGACGGGAGAAATCGACTTGTCGAAGTCGCCGTCGGACGGCTGAGCTGTCCGCAGCCCGATGCGACCAGGAGTGGTACCGACCTTGCCCACCAGTCCCCACGCCAGCCCTCCTCCTCGCCACTATCCGTCGGCACCCACTGATCGCCCTCGACCGCCGGACCGCACGGGGCAAGAGCACGGGTGGGTGAAGGTCGCGGCCCTGGAGGCCCACGATCGCCACAGCTAGCCTCTCGATCGGCTCGACCTCTTCGGCTGTACGGCGACTTCAACACAACTGACCGGTGTTCACGTCTCCACCAAGGGCCTTGCCTCCCAAGCGTCTCGCGGCCCACCGGGAGGCCACTACTGCCGCGGCAGTCTCAAGGGCCGGCGAGCCTCGAACCGAAGGCCAGCGAGCTGCGTTCGGACCGTCCAAAGCGGGCCCGCGATTATTTGAACCGGCGGGCGGCGCTATCACTGCTCCCGTGCTCCGGTCCTCACCCTGTCGCTCGAGAGCACCCTCGCTCTAGCCGCCCGGAGACTCTCGCAGCCGGCCAGCCGTCTCGGCCCGTGAGCAGCCTTCCGCGCGGAGTTCGGCGACGACCACGGGTCGACGGCCTTCCGTGGGCGTCGGAGCACGGTCCCCTGGGCCCGGGTGGCCGCCAGCCCGGCCCTGACCCGCGGGGCGATCAGGTGACGCCCGATCTCGGCCAGGATCGCGGCGACGTGGAGCGTCAGTCGGCCTTGCATGGTGCTGAGGGCGATGGCCGGATATTCAACGACGCGGAGTCGACCCCGAGGCTGACCAACTTATCCACGTTGACGACGGTCCGCAGGAGGGCGGCCGAAGCGGTCGGGGCTCCAGACTGCCACCGCTGGAAAGCGACGGCGGCAGTGCGTCGGCCATCAGTTCGGCCAGGGCTGGGCGGCGGTCTCGCGCCCCGCTCATTCGTTCCTCGGAGATGTGGGCGACCTGCCACCCGCGCTCCGCCACGTATCGGTCCAGGTCCTCTCGCTGGGAGTTGGTGTCCTGCCGATCGGTCGAGACGCGATAGTCGATCACACAGGCCGCCCCAGGGCGGCCCTTGGGTGGGGCGCCCATTATCACGTCTGCTTCACAACGTGCTGGATCATGCGCATGGAGTCGGGGGGCGCGCGGGCGCTCTTAAAGAGCGACCCCCGGTCCGCCCGCTCAGGTCGTCGAGTGCCGTGAGCGCGGGCTCGATGGGCTGCTTGCAGTCTGCACGGTTGTTCTCACTCAATGGGGCGTCGCCAAGCGGCTCGGGTCCTACCAGGTGGTTCAAGGCTGGCGGCCCGATCTTGGGGGACAGGTACGACTTGTGGCACGCGGTCCGGGCCTCGGTCGCGGACGTTTTCGTCACGCTCGATCAGCGGCTCGCTGACCACGCGGCATGCGTTCCTGTTGAGGGCTTCCGCGTGGTCACGTCGCTGCGCGATCTGGTGGATCTCCTCGAGGCCCATGGCTTGGGGGGGATACCGGGGACGGCGCGAAGGCCTGCGACCATGCTGCTACAGACTAGCCCATACCAGGAGATACTGGGGCCACCGTGATCGACTCCGGACCCTCGAATTTCTGCGGGGATAAGTCGTATTGGGTCCGGCTGGGTAGTGGCTGTGAACTAGGGCCCGTTGGCCCTCACCGGACCTCGACCATGCATCCCCGTTCAGCCCCTATGAGCGGCCTTCCCGATCGGCCGCCAGATCCGAAAGACCATTACGGTCGACGGAGCCGGGGCGACGCCACCCGTCGGCGTCGGTCGAGCCACTCCAGAGGAGGCCCGTGTGCGATACCGAAAGCGCGCGATGATCGTATCCCCGCAACCCGAGGCGACCGAGGTGGGCGCCGAGATGCTCACGGCCGGCGGCAACGCCGTGGATGCCGCCATGGCCTGCGCGCTGGTGCAGGGGGTGGTCGATCCGATGATGTGCGGCATCGCCGGCTTCGGGAGCTGCGGGATCGCGATGCGGGGCGGCTTCCACGGCTACCTCGACTTCCACGCGCCGGCCCCGCTCGCGGTGCGCCCCGACATGTGGGCGGACCGTATCGAATCGGAGGCGCGCGACGGCTACGGGTTCATCCTGCGGGGGCGGGTCAACGACCTCGGCTATCAGTCGATCTGCGTGCCCGCCAGCCTTCGGGCCTACCACGACGCGCATCGCGAGCACGGGCGGCTGCCCTGGGAGCAGGTCGTGGAGCCGGCCATCGCGTGGGCCGAGGGTGGCTGGACAGTGCGGCCGCACGTCGCGGCCTGGTGGGCGGACGAGGGGGAGATGGGCCGGGCCGCCAACCACGAGCGCCTCGCGTTCAGCCCCGCCTCGCGCGGTTTGTACTGCCGCCCCGACGGGACGCCGAAGCGAGTAGGCGACGTCGTGGTGAATCGCGACCTGGGCCAGACCCTCCGCCTGATCGCCAAGCACGGCGACGTCGTGTTCTACGAGGGCGAGATCGCCAAGGCGATCGTGGAGGACATGCGCCGTCACGATGGTCTGATCACGAGCGAGGACCTGCGCGGCTGGCGCACGGTGCGGAACGCGCCGCTCTGGGGCACCTACCGCGGATATCGCGTCTCGACGAACCGGCCGCCGGGGGGCGGCGTGCTCCTGCTCGAGATGCTGAACGTGCTCGAGCACTTCGACCTCGCCGGGCTCGAGCACAACTCGGCGGAGTACATCCGGATCGTCGCCGAGGCCATGAAGCGCGCCACCGTGGACAAGGACCGCCACCTGGGCGACCCGAAGTTCGTCGACGTGCCCCTGGACCGGCTCACCGGCAAGGACTACGCCGCCGGCCTGGCCAGCGAGATCCGGGGGCGGCGGAAGGCCGAGGTGCCGCGCTTCAGCCGGGGGGGCGTGAAGGGTGACACGACTCACGTGTCCGTTATCGACGCCGACGGGAGCTGCGTGACCATGACGCACTCGCTCGGCATGCCGTCCGGGGTGATCACCCCCGGGCTCGGCTTCATGTACAACGGCTGCATGGGGGTATTCGATCCCCGTCCCGGGCGGGTGGGCAGCCTCGCCCCCGGCAAGTCCCGGTTCAGCTCGGTGGTGCCCTCGATCGTCTTCGAGGGCGACCGGCCGCACATCGTGATCGGCGCGCCCGGCGCGACGCAGATTGCGATGGGCGTGCTTCAAGTGCTCCTGAACGCCATTGACTTCGAGATGACAATGGTCGAGGCGGTGAGTGCGGCTCGGTTCTCGGCCACCAGCAACATGATCGACGTGTCCAACCGCATCCCCCGCGCCGTCCAGCGCGAACTGGAACAGGAGGGGTACGAGGTCGTGCGTAGCCCCACGACCTACGGCTTTGCCGCAGTCCATGCCATCCGCGTGCATCCGGACGGCCTGGATGGCGGCGCGGACCCCGGCCACGACGGCGTCGTGATGGCCGTGTAACCGGCCGGCTGGTCCGACGGAAGACGCGCCGGCCCATCCGGGGTAGAATGGGTCGAAGCCGCGGGTCGCGCGGCGTGGCACGTCGAGGAGGGAGACATGGCCGAGGACAGGGGTCCTGACGACCAGAGCGGGAGCGAGGCGGCGCTGAAGGACCGGGTGCAGGAGTTGCTCGACGCGGCCATCAACCCGGCCGTGGCGGGGCACGGCGGCTACATCGAGCTGATCGACGTCAAGGACTCGACTGCCTACATCCGGATGATGGGCGGATGTCAGGGGTGCGGGGCGGCCGACATCACGCTCAAGGCGGGCATCGAGCGGATGATCTTCGAGGAGATCCCCGAGATCACCGAGGTGCTCGACACGACCGACCACGCCGCCGGCGACAATCCGTACTACGCGCCCTCTAAAGGCTGACCGGCAACCCCCACCGCCCGGCGTGGCCGCCCGGTGAGCGAGCGACGGCGCGGACGGGCCGGCCCGCCGCGACTCCTGCTGCTCGTCCCGACCACGACCTACCGGACCGAGGCCTTCGTCGAGGCGGCCACCGCGCTGGGGGTCGACCTCGTGATCGCCTCGGACCGTCCGAGCACCTTCTCGGACGCCTATCCCGAGTCCCTCCTGACGCTGGACTTCGCCAACTCCGGGAAGGCGGTCGAGGTCATCGCGGACCTCGCGCGGCAGCGGCCGTTTGACGCCGTGGTGCCGGTCGACGACCTCACGACGGAGGTGGGGGCGGCCATTGCGGAGGCCCTCGGCCTCCGCACCAACGCGCCCGCCGCGATCGCCCGGACCCGCAACAAGCACCGGATGCGGGAGGCGCTGGCCCGGGCCGGGCTCCCGTCGCCGTCCTACCGGCTCTTCCGCACGGACGACGACCCCGAGACGGCCGCCCAATCCGTGCCGTACCCGTGCGTCCTCAAGCCGACGATCCTCTCGGCCAGCCGGGGCGTGATCCGCGCCGACGGGCCCGCCGCGTTCGTCACGGCCTTCGGCCGCGTGGCCGCGATTCTCCGGGACCCCGAGGTGGCTGGCCAGCCGGGAAGCGAGGAGATCCTGGTCGAGGGATTCATGGCCGGTCGCGAGGTCGCGCTGGAGGGGCTGCTGCGGGCGGGCGTCCTCGAGGTGCTGGCGCTCTTCGACAAGCCCGACCCCCTCGACGGGCCGTTCTTCGAGGAGACGCTCTACGTGACGCCGTCCCGGCTCCCGCTCGAGGCGCAGACCGCCATCGCGGCGGCCACGGCGGCGGCGGCCCGGGTCCTCGACCTGCGCGGCGGGCCGGTGCACGCGGAGGTCCGCGTCGACGCAGGCGGCCGACCGCGGCTCGTCGAGCTGGCGGCTCGCTCGATCGGCGGTCTCTGCTCCCGCACCCTCCGGTTCGGCACGGGCATGTCCCTCGAAGAGGTGATCCTCCGCGACGCCCTCGATCTGCCCATCGCCACGCTCGAGCGTGAGCGGCCTGCGGCCGGGGTGATGATGCTTCCCATTCCGCGGGCGGGCGTCCTGGAGGGCGTGGAGGGACAGGCCGAGGCCCTGGCCGTTCCGGGGATCGAGGCCGTGACCCTCACCGCCCACGTCGGGCAGACGCTCGTCCCGCTCCCGGAGGGGTCGCGCTACCTCGGCTTCGTCTTCGCCAGGGGGGACGCGCCCGCGGGGGTCGAGGCCGCGCTCCGCGAGGCGCACCGGCGGCTCGCCTTCCGCATCCGGCCGACATGACGCTGGTGATCCATCCCCCGGTCGACGCGGCGCGGCTGGGGCGGATCGAGGCCGCCGCCCGTCCCATGACCGTGGTCAACGCGGCGAGCGAGGGGGCGGCGGTCCAGGCCATGGCCGACGCGGACGGGTTCTTCGGCAAGCTGACTCCGCCGATGCTGGCCGCGGCGCCGCGCCTCCGCTGGGTGCAGTCTCCGACCGTCAGCCTCGAGCACTACCTCTTTCCGGCGCTGATCGCCCATCACGCCGTCCTCACGAACATGCGAGGGCTCTTCTCCGACGTGATCGCCGACCATGTCATGGGCTTCGTCCTCTGCTTTGCCCGGAACCTGCATCGCTACGTCCGGAGCCAGGCCGCCCGCCAGTGGGCGCCGGTCGGAGGGGAGGGCGAGCGGTCCCCCTTCGCGGCGGGGCCAGGCGTGGTGTCGGCCATGGACCGGGCCCACCTCCACGTGGCCGACCAGACGCTCGGCGTGGTCGGCCTCGGTCAGATCGGCTCGGAGGTGGCTCGGCGCGCGATGGCCTTCGGGATGCGGGTGGTGGCAGTGGACCCTCAGGCTGCCCCGCCGCCGGGCGTCGTCCGACTCTGGCGCCCGGAGGGGCTGCCCGACCTCCTCGGGGAGAGCGACTTCGTCGTGGTGGCTGCACCGCACACCCCGGAGACGGAGCGCCTCTTCCGACGGGCCCAGTTCCGCCAGATGAAGCGGACGGCCTACCTGATCAACATCGGCCGAGGGGTGATCGTCGACCTCGGCGACCTCGTGGCGGCGCTCCGGGCCGGCGAGATCGCGGGAGCCGGGCTCGACGTCTTCGAGACCGAACCGCTCCCGGCCGATCACCCGCTCTGGGGGATGGACAACGTGATCATCACCCCCCACGTGGCCGGCTGCTCGCCCCGGATCGCCGAGCGCCACCTCGACGTGGTGCTGGAGAACGTTCGGCGGTTCGTCCGCGGCGAGCCGCTCCTGAACGTCGCCGACAAGACCCGCTGGTACTGAGCCGTCCGCCGGCTCCGGGGCGCCGCGGCGCCCCGGAGGCGCCGAGACCCGGGCTGTCCCGCCTCACCGGGCCGCGGCCGCCGGACAGTCGCGGAACTCCGCGTAGTCCCCCTCGGCTCGGGTGCGCGTCGTGTCGGCATCGGTGAGGATCGCGATCCCCCGGGGCGTCTCCAGCGTCCGGCCGAACAGGCGCTGGAAGTCGGCCGTGACGTCCACGGCCGCTGCGATCGACCCCTCGGCCTGGCTGGCGCCTGTCCGGAGCACGACCATCCGGGTGAGGCCGCCGCTCGCCGACGCCGTCGTCCCCACTGGGGCGCGCTGACTCCAGCCATACTTCACCGCCGCTCGGACGGTCAGCCCCGCCGCCGGGAAGACCGCGTACACTCCCGAGCGCGCGGTCGTTCGTGCTCGCGTCTCGCTCGTCGGCGCCCTCGGGGAAGACCCGCGGCCGCCAGCGCCAGGCGAGGACGGGGTGGGTCCGCAGGTCCCACGGGAACTCGAGCCCCACCTGCGACCCGGTCCCCTCGGCCGTGGCTCGGACGAAATGGACACCGCCGTCGGCGAGGCCGCGGTAGACACGCCGGGCGGCGTCATCCCGCGGCTGCCAGGCCACTGGGAACTCGCCGACGCGGTCGCTCGAGAAATCCCGGACGATCCGACAAGAGGGCGTCGTCGCGGACCCCCGCGGTCTGGGCGAGCCGGGCCCGCCGCCGGTGGCAGCCGGCTGGGCGGCTGTCGGCGAGGCCGCGGCCAGCCAGCCCAGGGCCAAGAGCCCAGGCGACTCGACGGGCCCGTGCCCGCTCGAGGCCGGGGGCTCAAGGCTTCTTCTTGCCCGCCTGTCCCTCGTCGAAGGCCAGCTCGTCCTGCTTCGTCTTCATCTTCTTGATCAGCTCGTCGTAGCTGGACGACTGGATGATCTTGTTGAACTGGGTGCGGTAGTTGCCGACCAGGCTGACACCCTCGATGAGGACGTCGTACACCCGCCAGCGGTCGCCTTCCTTCTGCATGCGGTAGTCGATCGGAATCTGGGTCTGGGACTTGGTGATCAGCTTGGTCTTGACGGTCGCCTGGTCCCCCTCGATGATGTCGCCGACATAGACGATCTTCTCCCCCGAGTACGACTCGATCTTCCCCACGTAGGAGCGCTCCACCAGATCCGCGAACAGGCTGGAGAACTCCTGGCGCTGCTCGGGCTTGAGGGGCTGCCAGTGGCGGGCCAGGGCGCGCTTCCCCGTCTCCTGCCAGTCGAAGACCTGGTCGACCACGCTGCGGAGCTGCTGTCGGCGCGCACTGGTCTTGTCGGGCCTCTTGAGGGCGGGATCCAGGATGATCTTGAGGACCTGGTCCGTGGCCCCTTTCACCTGATCAGTCGGTATGCCAGCGTGGGCGGTCAGCGCCGCTCCCAGGAGGAGCGCGCCCCCAGCCCACGACGAGACGTGCTTGGTCATGGCCCTCGCCTCCGTCCACTCACTTCTAGACCAGCTCGGCCACCGCCGTGACGGTGCGGCTCGGCTCGGCAGAGCGGCGCTCGGTCCGCTCGGCCTGGTCCTGGCACGGCCGGCACCGCAGGGCGAAGGGCAAGGCCTTCAGCCGGGGGACCCCGATGAAGTCGCCGCACTCGCGGCAGAAGCCGTACTCGGCTCGGCCCAGGCTCTCCAGGGCCGCCTCGATCTCGGCCACCTGCCGACTCTGCCGGTCGGCGATGGCGACGTCCAACTCATCGATCATGGTCTCGGTCGCCAGGGCCGCCTCCTCTGCGGGGCGTTCCGGCTGGCCGGTGCCGCGGCGGCCGATCATCACTCGCACCGATCGCATCAAGTTGGAGCGCTGCTCCTCGAGGAACCGGCGGATCTCGTTCACCGTGCGCCGGTCCAACCGTTCCGCCCGATTCTTTGTGGTCTTCGTCCGCATCGGAGCGCCTCCTGTCGCGTCCCACGGGCGAGACCGCGGGACCGGTGTCCACTCCCAACGTGCCTTACGACGGCCGGCCATTTCCAGGATTCACCGAGGCTCGACCGGTCGACACGTCGGGGTGAAGCGCAGCAAGCGGCATGCCCGGCCGTCGCCGAGTCTGGGGATCAGCCCGAAACGGCCCGCGAAAGCGGGATAAGAGGCCCAGCCCACGGTCGTCCGGTCGACGGTCACGGACCCGACCACGTCCGGTAATCGTTACACCCCGGACCGTGTAGAGGCGGCTGCCCACCCGAGCGCCTCGCGGTATCATCGGACGGATGACCCGTCGGAGTCTCGTCGAACTCGCCGTCGGCGTCTGCTTGATGGCCGGCCTGCTCGTCGTGGCGGCACGCTGGGGGGGGGCTCGACGCGGGCCTTCGGACGAGTCGGAGGGCCCGTTCGAGGTCACCCGGCTCAATCCACCCGGCGCCGCACCGGCGTTTCACCTGTCCGACCTCCAAGGCAGGCCCGTACGCCTCGAGGATTATCGGGGCCGCGTCGTCCTCCTGAATTTTTGGGCGACCTGGTGCGGGCCCTGCCGGGACGAGTTTCCGGCGATGGAGCGCCTCTCGAAGGATCTGGGGACGCGGGGGCTCACCGTGCTCGCCCTCAACTACGAGGAGGACTCGGCGGCCGTGAGCGGCTTCGTTCGGTCCTACCGCGTCACTTTCCCGGTCCTCCTTGATCGCGAGGGGAGGACCGGTGAGCGCTACCGGGTGGTCGGCCTGCCCGCGAGCTTTTTCGTGGATCGCCAGGGTAGCCTCGTCGGGGCCGCCCTGGGCTTCCGGGAATGGGGTGGGGCGGCGGCGCGGTCGTACCTGGCCGGGCTCCTCGGCGAGGGGGCATGAGGTGAGCCAGCCGGCGCTCAATCTCGACCTGGCTCGGCTGGTCTGGTCCTGGCACCTGCGGCCGGACGTGGTCGTGGTGCTGGTCGCATGCGGCGTTCTCTATAGCCGGGGCTGGTGGCGGCTCCGGGCGCGCGGCCACCCCGGCCTCGCGACAGTCTGGCGTCTCGGCGCCTATCTGTCCGGGCTGCTCGGCATCGTCCTGGCCCTCCTGTCACCG
>Ga0306920_100006077_pt1 | contig 15683 bp, 13 predicted proteins | sample flu12Cox44000170_FD_204666 | JGI IMG/M metagenome (GOLD analysis project Ga0306920, IMG submission 204666) | Lab enrichment of tropical soil microbial communities from Luquillo Experimental Forest, Puerto Rico - flux4day.12C.oxic.44.000.170 (v2)... | ecosystem: Environmental > Terrestrial >... | reverse complement strand
CCCTATGCCACGACGCTGTTCGACTACGTGCAGCGCGCCATGCCGTTCACGGCGCCGGGTTCGCTCAGCGCCGACGATGTCTATGCGGTGTGCGCTTATATCCTGGCGGAGGGCAAGATCATCGACAAGACGACCGTTCTCGATGCCAAGACGCTGCCAAGAGTCGTGATGCCCAATCGCGACGGCTTCGTTCCGGACCCGCGCCCGGAGAGGTTCAGGTAGCTCAAAGCTTGATGCGCAGCAGCCGCGCAAGCTCGCCGATTATCCCTCGGCGCAGAACCAGGACACAGAGCACGAAAATCAGCCCTTGGACCACGAGCACCCATTGGCCGATCCGGGTGGCGAGGTAGTTTTCCAACGAGACCACGAAGAACGCGCCCGCGACCGGCCCGAACAATGTGCCGAGCCCGCCGACCAGTGTCATGAGGACGACCTCGCCCGACATTGGCCAGTCCACGTCGGTAAGCGAGGCAAGCTGAAACACCAGCGCCTTGGTGGCGCCGGCAACACCGGCGAACGTGGCGGACAGCACGAAGGCAACGAGCTTGTAGCGGTCGGTCTTGTAGCCAAGCGAGATCGCGCGCGGCTCGTTCTCGCGGATCGCCTTGAGCACCTCGCCGAACGGCGAGTTGATGATGCGGTAGATCAAAAGAAAGCAGCCGAGAAAGATCACCAGCACGGTCATGTACATGTTGATGTTGGTTGAATCGGCGAGGTCGACCAGCCCGAAAAGCCTTCCGCGCGGCACCGCCTGGATGCCGTCCTCTCCGTGCGTGAAGGGGGCCTGCACCGCGAAAAAGAACATCATCTGGGCCAGCGCCAGCGTGATCATGGCGAAATAGATTCCCTGCCTGCGAATTGCGAGCGCACCCACGATGAGACCAAGAATGGCGGCAAAGACCGTTCCGCCAAGGATGGCAAGCTCGGGCGGAAGTGGAGACAAGGGGATGACGAGCCAGTGCCAGGAGAGCTTGGGCAGCAGCGCGGGATAGGGCAGGCTGATCGCGCCGACCTTGCTCAGGTGCGCTGCCGCATAGCTTGCCCAGCCGAAGAACAGTGCATGCCCGAATGAAAGCAGTCCCCCATAGCCGATCAGCAGGTTGAACGCGCAGGCAAACAGCGCAAAGCACAGCGCCTTCATCAGGAACATCGGATAGGCCACGAAAGGCGCGATCACCAGCACGGCCGCCATGACGGCAAACGCAACCATCTCGCTCTGCGAATGCAGGCGGGGGGGCGCGTTCTGCTCGGCAACGCGTTGCACGTCAGGTGGTCCTTCCAAACAGGCCTGCCGGCCTGATCAGCAGCACGATAGCCATGACGATGAAGATGACCGTGTTCGAAGCTTCCGGAAAGAACACTTTTGTCAGCCCCTCGATCACGCCCAGGCCAAACCCGGTCACGATTGCGCCCATGATCGAGCCCATGCCGCCGATCACCACCACCGCGAACACCACAATGATGAGGTTGGAGCCCATTTGCGGGCTGACGCTGTAGATCGGAGCCGCCATCACCCCGGCGAGCGCGGCGAGCGCAACGCCAAAGCCGTAGGTGAGCGTGATCATGCGCGGCACGTTGATCCCGAAGGCGCGCACCAGCGTGGGGTTCTCGGTCGCGGCGCGCAGATAGGCGCCAAGCTTGGTGCGCTCGATTACGAACCAAGTGGTCAGGCACACAACAAGCGAGAATACCACTACCCAGCCGCGGTAGTTGGGCAGGAACATGAACCCCAGGTTCTGCCCGCCGGTCAGCTGCGAAGGCACCGAGTAGGGGAGGCCGGAGGAGCCGAAGAAGTTTCTAAACGTTCCCTCGATGATCAGTGCGAGACCGAAGGTGAGCAGAAGCCCATAGAGATGATCGAGTTTGTAGAGCCATTGCAGAAAGAGTCGTTCGATGATCACCCCCGTGATGCCGACAAGCACCGGCGCAAGGACGAGCGCCCACCAATAGCCAAGCCCGGCATATTGCAGGAGAAAATAGGCAGCAAAGGCGCCCAGCATGTACTGTGCGCCATGGGTGAAATTGATGATGTTGAGCATGCCGAAGATCACGGCGAGGCCAAGGCTGAGCAGCGCGTAGAAGGAGCCGTTGATCAGCCCGATCAGCAGCTGCCCGAACAGGGCCTGCGGGGAGATGCCGAGCAGCTCCAACATGGCCGTCTTACCAACTGCAGGAAAAGTGGGATGGGTGGGGCGCAATTTTGCCCGTGCGTAGAGAACGCGCCCCAGACCACCGACGCATTTGTCAGCTCTTGTTCACCAGCGGACAGCCACCCTCGGAGAGCGGGCGGAAGGCCTCATCCGCCGGGATGGTGGCGCGCAGCTTGTAGAGGTCCCAGGGGCCCTTCGATTCGGCGGGCTTCTTCACCTCGAACAGATACATGGGATGAATCTTGCGCCCGTCCGCCCGCACAGTACCTTGGCCGAACAGCTTGTCGTTGGTGGGCATCTCCTTCATTTTGGCGACCACCGCCTTCCCGTCGGCATCGCTCTTTAGCGCCTCTACCGCCTTGAGATAGTGCGTGACCGCCGAATAGACGCCGGCATGCACCATGCTCGGATAGACGCCGTTGTTCTGCTCGGCGAATTTTTTGGCAAATTCGCGATTAGTGTCGTTCTGGTCCCAGTACCACGCCTCGGTAAGGACCAGGCCCTGGGCGGTTTGCAGGCCGAGCGCCTTGACGTCGGTGATGAATACCAGGAGCCCGGCAAGGCTCTGCCCACCCTGCACGATGCCGAACTCGGCCGCCTGCTTGATGGAGTTGATGGTATCTGCGCCGGCATTGGCAAGCCCGATGACCTTGGCCTTCGACGCCTGCGCCTGCAGCAGAAACGAGGAAAAGTCGGTGGCCGGAAACGGATGGCGGACCTGGCCCAGCACCTTGCCGCCGTTCTTCACCACGACGGCTGCGGTATCGCGTTCGAGTGCGAGCCCGAACGCATAGTTGGCGGTGAGAAAGAACCAGGTGTCGCCGCCGGTCTTCACGATGGCCTTGCCCGTGCCATTGGCAAGCGCCCAGGTATCGTAGGTCCAGTGGATGGTGTTGGGCGTGCACTGAGGCCCGGTGAGATCGGAGGCGGCCGCCCCGGAAACCAGGAATACCTTGTTCTTGTCGCGCACGATCTCATTGACGGCGAGTGCAACGGAGGACGTCGGAACATCCACAATCACGTCGACCTGGTCAGTATCGATCCAGGTGCGCACGATGTTCGAACCGACATCCGGCTTGTTCTGGTGGTCGGCGCCGACGATCTCGACCTTCATGCCTTTGTCAGCGGCGCCGAAATCCTCCGCCGCCATGCGGGCGGCGATGACCGAGCCCTGACCACTGAGGTCCTTGTAGGTCCCCGACATGTCGTTCATCACGCCGATCTTGATGATTCCGTCCGTATACTGTGCCTGCGCGACGCCGCCCCCGAGCGCGGCCGCAAGCGCAATGAGACTGAGCAAGCTTTTCATGCAAATCCTCCTTGTTTGTCGCGTGTCGTTGATCGCCTATCGGCGATGCGGCTGCGCTGCTGCGTCTCGTCACACTCCGAGATAATCGTGAAGCTTGCCGAGATTGGCTTCGAGCTCGGCATTGGCAAACCCGTCGATGATGCGGCCATGCTCCATGACGTAATAGCGATCTGCAACTGTCGAGGCGAACCGGAAGTTCTGCTCCACCAGCAGGATGGTGAAGCCCTGCTGCTTGAGGAGCCCGATGGTCTTGCCGATCTGCTGGATAATGACGGGAGCAAGCCCTTCCGTGGGCTCATCGAGCAGCAGCAGGCGCGCTCCGGTGCGCAGGATGCGGCCGATGGCCAGCATCTGCTGCTCCCCCCCGGAAAGCTTCGTTCCCTGGCTGGAGAGGCGCTCCCTCAGGTTGGGAAACAGCTCAAAGATTCGGTCGAGCTCGAGCCCGCCCGGGCGCACTCTGGGCGGCAGCAGAAGGTTCTCCTCGACGTTGAGACTGGAAAAAATCCCGCGCTCCTCGGGGCACAGCGCAATCCCCAGGCGTGCGATGCGATCGCTGGTCAGGCCTATGGTCTCGTGGCTGTCGTAGAGCACTGACCCGCTGCGCTGGCCGACAATGCCCATAATCGATTTCAGCGTCGTGGTCTTGCCGGCGCCGTTGCGGCCGAGCAACGTGACCACTTCTCCCGCAAGCACTTCAAATTTGGCGCCGTGCAGCACATGCGATTCACCATACCAGGCCTGCAGACCTTCCACCGCGAGCAAGGGTGCAACGGTCGGGCTAAGCATGGCCGACACCCATATAGGCCTCGCGCACGGCAGAGTTTGACGACACGGCCTGATAATCCCCCTCGGCCAGCACGCGGCCGCGCGTGAGCACAGTAATGCGGTGCGAGAGATTGGCGACCACGCTGAGATTGTGCTCCACCATCAGCACGGTACGGGTTGCGGAGACCGATTTGATAAGGGCGCTGATGCGATCGATATCCTCATGGCCCATGCCAGCCATGGGCTCATCGAGCAGAAGCATCTCTGGATCGAGCGCTAGCGTGGTGGCGATCTCGAGTGCGCGCTTGCGGCCATAGGGCAGCTCGACGGCCGTTGCATGCGCGAAGGACGACAAGCCGACATCGGAGATGAGCGCTATCGCCTGCGCATTGAAGGAGTCGAGAACACGTTTTGACCTCCAGAAATCGAACGAGGCTCCGCGCTTTCGCTGGAGCGCAACCCGTACGTTCTCGAGCACGGTCAGATGCGGAAATACGGCAGAGATCTGGAATGAACGCACGAGCCCAAGCCGCGCCACATCGGCGGGCGCGGTCGCGGTGATATCACGGCCTTTATAAACGATGCGGCCGCGCGTCGGCCGCAGGAACTTGGTCAGAAGATTGAAGCAGGTGGTCTTGCCCGCGCCGTTCGGCCCAATGAGCGCATGGATGGTGCCGCGCGCCACCCGCAAGCTCACCCCGTTGACCGCGACGAAGCCAGCAAACTCCTTGGTGAGATCCTCGGTCTCGAGAATGATGTCTTCGCTCACGAGCCGATCCCCCATGCGCGGCGCAGCGCTGGTAGCATGTCCCAACCCATTTTGGGACGCAAGCTCGCACGGTCGCATCACGGCGCGGCTTTCTCGATTGCCCAACTGCCGTTATGCTAGGGGCAGGTTGTCCCGGAAGCACGATTCCGTTCGTGGCAGCCAAAGCTCAATGCGTGAGCGGAGGGACCGTTGCGCCTCCTCGTTATTGAGGATGATCCCGATCTCAACCGGCAGCTTGCCACCGCGCTGACCGATGCCGGTTACGTGGTGGACAGGGCCTATGACGGCGAGGAAGGGCATTTCCTCGGCGAGAGCGAGCCCTATGATGCCATCATTCTGGATATCGGCCTTCCCAAGATGGATGGCATCTCGGTCCTGGAAGCGTGGCGGCGCGCGGGCCGGGCGATGCCGGTTCTCATGCTGACTGCCCGCGACCGGTGGAGCGACAAGGTGCAGGGCTTCGACGCGGGCGCCGACGACTATGTCGCCAAGCCGTTCCACCTCGAGGAGGTGCTGGCGCGTATCCGCGCGCTGCTGCGCCGCTCCGCGGGTCACGCCAAGAGCGAGCTCAATTGTGGACCGGTGCGTCTCGATACCCGCACCGGGCGTGTCACGGTCGAAGGCAACCCAATCAAGCTCACCTCGCACGAATATCGGCTGCTGTCCTATCTAATGCATCATTCCGGCCGCGTGGTCTCCCGCAGCGAGCTGGTCGAGCATCTCTATGACCAGGATTTTGACCGCGACTCCAACACGATTGAGGTGTTCGTCGGCCGTATCCGCAAGAAGCTCGGGGTCGACGTGATCCAGACCGTACGCGGGCTTGGCTATCTTCTCACCCCACCGGGCGATGCGGCTTAATTCGCTTGCGCTGCGGCTCTTCCTCTCGGCGACGACCTGGACCGTGGTGATCCTGGTCGCCACCGGCATCGTGCTTTCCTCGATCTATCGCAACGCCGTGGAACGCGCATTCGACCGGCGGCTCGGCGTTTATTTGCGCGGCCTCGTTGCCGATGTCGCCACTCCGGAGGAGAATGCGGGCAAGTTTCCGCAGTCCATCAGCGAGCCGCTGTTCGATCTGCCGCTCTCCGGCTGGTACTGGCAGGTGACCAGGCTCGACGCCCCGACCCCCGACGTGCGCTCCTCGCGCTCGTTGTGGGACGCAACCTTGCCGCATCTCACCGACCTCGCGGCCTCCTCCGTCGGCGGCGCCGAGCACGGCGGATATGCCGAGGGTCCCGAGGGCCAGCAGCTGCGCCTCGTCGAGCGCACCGTGGATGTTGGCGAGGAGGGGCGCTACCTGGTCGCGGTCGCCGGGGATGCCAGCGAGATCGAGGAGGAAACGCGCAGCTTTGACGGGGCTCTCACCATCACCTTCGGTGTGCTCGCAGCTGTGCTGCTCCTCACCACGGCCTTCCAGGTGCGCTTCGGTCTTGCTCCGCTGAAGCGGATCTCCGAAGGGCTGGCCGGCATCCGCAAGGGCAACGCAGAGCATCTGGAGGGTGCGTTCCCGGTCGAGATTGCGCCGCTCGCGCGCGAGACCAACGCGCTTATCGACGCCAACCGCGAGATCGTGGAACGGGCGCGCACGCATGTGGGCAATCTCGCCCATGCGCTGAAGACTCCGATCTCGGTCATGCTCAATGAAGCCGGCGTCCATGGCAGCGATCCGTTCGCGCTCAAGGTGCGTGAACAGACCGAGATCATGCGCGATCAGGTTACGCGTCATCTCGAGCGCGCGAGAATGGCCGCGCGCGTGGCTGTGGTAGGCACGCTGACCGACGTGCGCGGCGTGGTGATGGCGCTCGCGCGCACGATGGCCAAGATCCATCACGACCGCGACATTGCCATTGACATCGACGCGCCCGAGGGGGTGCGCTTTCGCGGGGAGCAGCCGGATCTCGAGGAGATGGTGGGAAATCTGGTCGAAAACGCCTTCAAATGGGCGCAGTCGCGGGTCGCGATCGAGGTGTTCTCGCAGCAATCCGGCCCCAGGGATGAACGTCGCGTCGTGCATATCCTGGTCGACGACGACGGTCCCGGCTTGTCCCCCCAGGAGCGCGAGCAGGTGGCCAGGCGTGGCCGCCGTCTGGACGAGAGCAAGCCCGGCTCCGGCCTTGGGCTCTCGATTGTGGTCGAGCTTGCGAGCCTCTATGGGGGCGCACTCTCCCTTGGCACCGCATCGATAGGAGGGCTGCGGGCCGACCTTACCCTGCCCGGTGCCTGATGCCGCATGCGGAATTCGTCTCGCCCGGGCCGAGTTTTGCGTCCATCGTTTCTAGGCCGGCATAGCAGTCGAACGGGCTCGAATGCCGCCCCTACGAAGATACCATCTACATTGAAGCAGGCCACAGGTCGCGGGGAAATGCGTGGCGCAATCCAGACGGAACTTGGACCGCGGGGGGTCGAGCCTTCCGCTTCTTCATGTCGCGGGCAGAGGCTCGCTCACCATTGCGAGAGCAGGGGTGGCATGATGTAAACCGGCCTGACATGGGTCGCGCTCGAATGCCTGCTTCAGCCGAGTGAAACTGAATACATGACGGTTTGGCTTGCGCTCTCGCTGATGACATGCGCCGCAGTTGGCGCCGTATTGTGGCCGCTTGCACGCAGGCCGAGCGCGTCCAGCGGGGCTAACGACATTCTCGTTTACCGCGATCAACTCGAGGAGATCGGGCGTGATCGGGCGGCTGGTCTGATCGGGGATAAAGACGCAGCAGCCGCCGAGCGTGAAGTCTCGCGTCGGCTTATCGCGGCTGCGGATGCAGCGGATTCGGACACGCCGGTCGTGCCTCCAGCAATGCGGCGCCGAGTGGTCGCGGGCGCGGCGCTCGTCATGCTCCCACTCGGTGCTATCGGACTCTATGTCGGATTGGGCTCGCCATCGCTGTCCGACCAGCCGCTCGCGCCGCGGCTTGCTGCAGCGCGCAGCGGCGGCTCGATCGGGAGCCTGATTGCACAGGTGGAAGCGCATCTTGAACGTCAGCCCGATGACGGCCGGGGCTGGGAAGTGATCGCGCCCGTATATTTGCGCCTCGGTCGCTTCGAGGAGGCGGTAAAGGCACGACGCCAGGCGCTTCGCCTCAATGGTGAAAATGCCGATCGGCAAGCCGCGCTTGGCGAGGCACTTGTGATGGCCGCAAATGGGGTTGTTACCGCCGACGCCAAGGCCACATTCGACAGGGCGCTGGCGCTGGATCCCGGCCACGTGCAGGCGCGATATTTCACGGGCCTTGCCGCCGAGCAGGATGGCGATCGCGCACGCGCAGCGGCGATCTGGCAGGCCTTGCTTGCGTCCGCTCCCCCCGACGCGCGATGGCGCGAGCTCGTGCAGGAATCGCTCGCACGCGTCAACGGGAGTGCCGATCTTACCCCGCGGGCGCCCGGCCTGGGCCCGAACGAGGAGCAGATCGCAGCATCATCCCAGATGAGCGAGAGCCAGCGTAACGTGATGATACGTGGAATGGTGGAGCAACTTTCGCAGCGGCTGCAGACGGACGGCTCGGATCCCCAAGCATGGTCGCGCCTGGTCCGCTCCTATATGGTTCTGGGCGAGCCTGAGCGGGCGCGTGCGGCAGCAGGAGACGCCCGCCGCGCGTTGGCGAGCGATCCCGCCAAGCTGCGGCAGTTCGAGGATCTGGTCAAAGCGCTGGGCCTTGAAGGCTGATCGTGTGGAATCGTGCGATGACCCGCAGGCAAAGACGTCTTACGCTGATTGCTGGCGCGCTCCTCGTGCTCGCTTTTTCGGCAGCGCTCGTGCTCATCGCGCTCAAGGACTCGATCGTGTTCTTCAATTCACCGACCGACCTGGTGCAAAAGCATGTCGAGCCCGGCCAGCGCGTGCGCATCGGCGGTCTGGTCAAGGAAGGCAGCCTCTCGCGCAGCAATGATCTTGCCGTGCATTTCGAGGTCACCGATGGTGCAAACAGCGTCGCTGTCGCCTATCGCGGCCTGCTACCGGATCTGTTCCGCGAAGGGCAGGGCGTCATCGCCGAAGGCGTGCTCGACGGCCATGGCATGTTTCTGGCCGACAGCGTCCTTGCCAAGCATGACGAGACCTACATGCCGAAGGAGGTCGCTGAAGCGTTGAAGAAGCAAGGCCATTGGAAAGAGGATTACCAGAAGAAAATCGGTGCAATTCCGGCAGGGAAGGGGCCATGATCAGCGAGCTCGGTCACTACGCCCTGATCCTGGCGCTTTGTCTGGCGCTTGTTCAATCGTGCGTGCCGATCATTGGCGCTCGCCGCAATGACCCCGTGCTGATGTCGGTCGCCCCCTCGACCGCGATCGTGCAGTTTGCTTTTGTGGCGATTTCCTTTGCGGCGCTCATTGGCTGCTACGTGCGATCTGATTTTTCCCTCGTCAATGTCTTCGAGAACTCGCATTCGGCAAAACCCCTCATCTACAAGATTACCGGGGTGTGGGGAAACCATGAAGGCTCCATGCTGCTGTGGGTATTCATTCTCAGCCTGTTCGGCGCGCTGGTAGCGGCATTCGGCGGCAATCTGCCGGTGCGACTGAAGGCGAGAGTGCTGGCCGTGCAGTCGTGGGTCGCCGCCGCCTTTTACCTTTTCATCCTGATCACCTCGAACCCCTTTCTGCGGATCGCGCAGCCTCCGCTCGAAGGCCGCGACCTCAATCCGATCCTGCAGGATCCCGGCCTCGCCATTCATCCCCCACTCCTCTATGGCGGCTATGTCGGACTTTCGATCTCGTTCTCATTTGCGGTTGCGGCGCTGATCGAGGGCCGCATCGATGCCGCCTGGGCGCGCTGGGTGCGGCCATGGACCCTGCTGGCGTGGGTGTTTCTGACGCTGGGGATCGCAATGGGCTCGTATTGGGCCTACTACACGCTGGGTTGGGGCGGCTGGTGGTTCTGGGATCCGGTCGAGAATGCCTCCTTCATGCCCTGGCTCGCCGCCACCGCGCTCCTGCATTCCGCGCTGGTGATGGAGAAACGTGACGCGCTCAAGGTCTGGACAGTCCTTCTCGCCATCATCGCCTTCTCGCTCTCCCTGATCGGGACATTTCTGGTGCGCTCGGGCGTGCTCACATCGGTGCACGCTTTTGCCAGTGATCCAACACGCGGCGTTTTCATCCTTGCGATCCTGGTCCTGTTCATCGGGGGCGCCTTGTTGCTGTTTGCCGCCCGCGCGCCTTTGCTCAAGCAGGGGGGTCTGTTTGCTCCGGTATCGCGCGAGGGTGCGCTCGTTCTCAATAATCTATTCCTGGTCAGCGCCTGCGGAACCGTTCTCGTGGGCACTCTTTATCCGCTTGCGCTGGAAGCACTGACCGGGGAAAAGATCTCGGTGGGTGCGCCGTTCTTCAACGCTACCTTCGCGCCGCTGTTCGTGCCGATTTTGATTGCAGTGCCGTTCGGACCATTGCTGGCCTGGAAGCGAGGGGATCTTCTTGGCGTGGCGCAACGCCTCACCTATGCGGCCGCGATCGCCGCAATCACTTCAGCGGTGATATTCGCCATGGAGGGCGGCGGACCAGTGCTGGCACCCTTCGGCATCGGCCTTGCTCTGTTCGTCATGACGGGTGCTTTGACCGGGATTGTCGAGCGTATGGGATTGCTCAGGGTTCCGCTGGCGACGGCGATGGCGCGCGCACGAGGTCTTCCGCGCTCGACCTGGGGGGCGGCGCTGGCGCATTTTGGGCTGGGAGTGGCGCTGCTCGGCATCATCGGCGAGACCCAATGGAGCATCGAGCGCATCGCGGAGCTCAGGCCCGGGCAGACGATCAGCGTTCGCAGCTATGACCTGATTTTCGACGACATAACCACGCGGCAGGGCCCAAACTATCGCGAGCTTGCCGCCCATTTCACCGTGCGTCATCAGGGCCAGGTGATCGGTGCTATGGAGCCCGCGAAGCGCGATTTTCCTTCGCGCGGGACGGCAACCACCGAGACCGCTCTGATGACGATGGGGCTCTCGCAGATTTATCTCGCCCTCGGTGAGATGAAGGCGGACGCCTCTGTTGCCGTACGTCTCTATTACAAGCCGCTGGTGCTGCTGATCTGGATTGGACCCATAGCCATGGCAATCGGGGGCGCGCTCTCGCTCTCAGATCGACGCCTGCGGGTCGGTGCGCCTAAGCCGGCGCGCAGCAGACGCGTGCTTGCCCCCGCGGAGTAGCAGCGCATGCGCTCGCTTCGGCTCTTTGCCCTGCTCATGGTGGTGCTGCTCACGCTTTTGGCGCCGTTGCAAGTGCTTGCCGTCCAGCCGGACGAGGTCCTTGCCGACCCAGCGCTCGAGGCGCGGGCACGCGCTCTCTCCAAGGAGCTGCGTTGCATGGTGTGCCAAAATCAGTCGATTGACGATTCCGACGCTTCGCTTGCCCGCGACCTGCGAATCCTTGTCCGTGAACGCCTGCGGGCAGGAGACAACGACCAGCAAGTGCTCGCTTTCCTGACTGCGCGCTACGGCGACTTCGTGCTGCTCAACCCGCGATTCTCCCCCCGCACCGCTCTATTGTGGCTGACCCCTCTGGGAGTGCTCCTGATTGGCGCTCTGACGCTTGCACTGGCGGCGCGCCGCCAGCGCGGCTCAGAAACAGCTCTCTCCGTCGCAGAGGAGACGCGGCTTGCCGAGATCCTGCAGCGTCGCGAGCCCTGACACCTTCGCGCCGCGTATGCCACTCTGGTTCCACAATCTTTTGTCAGTGCTCCAAATTACAAAAGTTTAATTTTCCCGCCAGCCCCCGGTAATGGAACGCGCTACATCTTGCATTCCATGCCGTGGCGGTGCCGCAAAGGCCTCGGCACGACTTCCAGCCCGAAGGCCGCCAACCATGGAGATCGCAACATGATGGAGAAATCCCGCGTCCTTTCGGCACGCCGTCTCGCTCTGCTGGCCGGGGTGGGCGGGTTGAGCGTGGCCGCGCTGCTCGGCGCAAATTTCGGCCCAGCCACGACCAGTCCTGGTTTCGGCGGAGCCGCATATGCGCAGAACATGCAGCGGCCGGTGGGATTTGCCGACATCGTGGAGAAGGTGAAGCCGGCCGTCATCTCGGTTCGCGTGAAGGTCGATGCCGGTGCCCGGATGATGGGATTTGAGGGCCTTCCACCCGATTCGCAAATGGAGCGCTTTTTCCGCCGCTTCGGGTTGCCGGAAGGGATCCTTCCCGATGATCAGCAGCGTGCTCCGCGCAATCGTCTCGTGACCGGCCAGGGATCCGGGTTCTTCATTACCCCGGACGGCTACGCAGTGACCAACAACCATGTGGTAGACAAGGCCGACACGGTGGAGATCACAACCGATGATGGCAAGACCTACACTGCCAAGGTGATCGGAACTGACTCGCGCACCGACCTTGCTTTGATCAAGGCCGACGGCCGCAGTGACTTTCCCCACGTCACGTTTGCAGAGCATGCTCCGCGCATTGGCGATTGGGTGCTTGCGGTAGGCAACCCGTTCGGCCTCGGCGGAACGGTCACCGCCGGGATCGTCTCCGCGCGCGGGCGCGATATCGGCGCGGGGCCGTATGACGACTTCATCCAGATCGACGCCCCGGTGAACAAAGGCAACTCGGGCGGTCCGACCTTCGACGTCGACGGCAATGTGATTGGGGTCAACACCGCGATATTCTCGCCTTCGGGCGGCTCGGTGGGAATTGCATTTGCCATTCCGGCCAGCACCGTGAATGCCGTCGTCACCCAGCTGAAGGAGCGGGGCAGTGTCACCCGCGGCTGGATCGGCGTCCAAATTCAGCCGGTGACCGCCGAAATCGCCGAGAGCATGGGGTTGCAGAAACCGGAAGGAGCTCTGGTTTCCGATCCACAGGCGAATAGCCCCGCTGCCAAGGCAGGCATCATGGCGGGTGACGTCATTACTGCGGTTAACGGGGCACCGGTGAAGGACGCTCGCGATCTTGCGCGGCAGATCGGGGCAATGATGCCGGGCAGCACGGTCAAGCTGTCGGTCTGGCGCAAGGGGGCGGAGAAAAGCTTCTCGATCGTGCTGGGTGAGCTGCCCAACCAGCGTGAAGCGCGCGCAGCAAGCTCTGATGGTGCCACGCCGAACGGCAGCGACCTTCCCCGGCTCGGCCTCACCCTCGCTCCGGCCAGCCAGGTTGCGGGCAGCGGTTCCGAGGGCGTGGTGGTGACGAAAGTGGATCCCAACGGAGTTGGGTCGGAGCACGGGTTCCAGACTGGAGACGTCATCCTCGAGGTCGGCGGCAGGAAGGTCGCCAATCCCGCCGATGTGCGCACTGCCGTGGGTGAGGCGCAGAAGGAAGGCAAGCGCTCGGTCCTGATGCGAGTGAAATCGGGTGACGGGTCGAAGTTCGTAGCATTGCGGCTCGGCCGAGGCTGAGCACATGTCGAATCGACGCCGACGTGCTTCGCCGGCGGCGTCATGGTCTTCCCGCTCTGTGCCGGCATCCGTCGCCCCCGCCGGCAAAGAGTGGGCTGAGGGGCGGCGGGTCAAACCGCCGCCTCTTTGCCGCCGGCACTGTAAGTGCCACGGGGCGATGAAGTGAGACAGTTCACGAGATGGCCGCTATGATCAGCTCAGCCAATCAGGCTTCCGTCACCAGCGATATCGCTTATCCAAGGGACCATCGATTCACCATGCGTCTTCTGATCATCGAGGACGACCGTGACGCCGCCGACTATCTGGCCAAGGCTTTCCGGGAGGTCGGGCACGTTGCCGACCTCGCGAGCGATGGTGAGGAGGGTCTCGCCCAGGCGCTGGACGGTCAATACGATGTGCTGATCGTCGACCGCATGCTGCCAAAGCTCGATGGGCTGTCGGTCATCGGTGCCTTGCGCAGCAAAGGAATAGAGACGCCGGCGCTCATTCTGTCCGCGCTTGGCCAGGTTGATGATCGGGTCAAGGGCCTGCGGGCGGGTGGCGACGACTATCTGCCCAAGCCGTACTCGTTCTCGGAATTGCTGGCCCGCAGCGAGGTTTTGGCTCGCCGGCGCGGTGGTCGTGAGGAAACGGTCTACCGTGTGGGGGATCTCGCACTCGACCGGTTGTCGCATCAGGTCACGCGTGCGGGAGAGGAGATCGTGCTGCAGCCGCGCGAGTTCCGTTTACTGGAATATCTGATGAAGCATGCCGGCCAGGTGGTCACCCGCACCATGCTGCTGGAGAACGTATGGGATTATCATTTCGATCCGCAGACCAATGTCATCGACGTTCACATCTCACGGTTGCGCTCCAAAATCGACAAGGGATTTGCGCAACCTTTGCTGCATACGGTGCGTGGCGCAGGCTACGTGGTGCGCGACAGCAAGTGACCGGCCTCACGCGTTGCCCGGGAAAGAGCGCGGTGCTGGATGACGGCACTTGGAAAGCTCCTGCGAACGACGGCGTTCAAGCTCACGCTCGTCTATCTCGCGGTTTTTGCCATCTTCGCGGCGTTCCTGCTCATGTATTTTGCCTGGAATACGCGTCGGCTGATCACGGAGCAGATTACACAGACCGTTGATGCGGAGATCACCGGGCTCTCTGAGCAATATCGGCAAGGCGGAATTCGTCGGCTGGTGTTTATCGTTGATGCGAGATCGCGCCGGCCGGGGTCCAGCCTGTATCTCGTGACCGCGCCTGCGGGGCAGACGCTCGCCGGCAACGTGGGATCGCTGCCGGCCGGCACCCTCAATACGACCGGCTGGGTCGAGACTGCCTACCGGCGACCTGACGATCCCGACGGCAGCGTGCATCACGCTCTCGTCAGAGTATTTCAGCTGCCGGCGGGTTTTCGTCTGCTGGTCGGACGCGATCTCGAGGAACGGGAGCGTCTGCGCGACATCATCCTGGCAGCCGGACGATGGTCGTTGGCAATCGTCGTCGTGCTGGGTATTGCAGGAGGCTTATTTGTCACGCGACGGGTGCTCAAGCGCATCGATGCGATGACCGAGACCACCCGCAAGATCATGGAAGGTGATCTGACCGGCCGACTTGCGATTGCCGGCACCGGCGACGAGCTCGATCGGCTCGCAAGCAATCTTAATGACATGCTCGAGCGCATCGAGGCGCTGATGCACGGGCTCAAGGAGATGTCGGACAACATCGCGCACGACCTCAAGACGCCTTTGACCAGGTTGCGCAACCGCTGCGAGGAAGCGCTGCGGGTTGCCGAGGACGAATCCCAGTATCGGCTGGCGCTGGAGAGCACGATCGAGGAGTCCGAGGCGCTGATCGCCACCTTCAACGCGCTCCTGATGATTGCACGGGCGGAGTCGGGACAGGCGCGCGACGGCATGACGGATGTCGATGCCGCGGAGATCGCCCGCGGCGTGGGCGAGCTGTATGAGCCCGTGGCCGACGAGAAGGGCATCCAGCTGCGGGTCGCCGCGCCGGCTGCCGTGCCGGTGCATGGCAACCGCGAGCTTATCAGCCAGGCCCTGGCCAATCTTGTCGACAATGCCATCAAATATGGCGCGCCCGACAACGGCCTGATCAACGGAGCGGAGCCCGAGATTGTAATCGAGGCTATGCCCGACGGCGAGCGGATCCTGCTCACCGTGGCCGATGCGGGCTGCGGCATTCCCGCGGTCGACCGCGGGCGGGCCGTGGAGCGCTTCGTTCGCCTGGAGCAGAGCCGCTCACAGCCTGGCTCCGGATTGGGGCTGAGTCTTGCTGCTGCCGTGGCCCGCCTGCATGGCGGCGAGCTCAGGCTGGAGGACAATCACCCAGGTCTGCGAACCGTGCTCTCGCTCCCCCGTGCTGCGCAGGCGGCG
>Ga0306920_100006076_pt1 | contig 15684 bp, 7 predicted proteins | sample flu12Cox44000170_FD_204666 | JGI IMG/M metagenome (GOLD analysis project Ga0306920, IMG submission 204666) | Lab enrichment of tropical soil microbial communities from Luquillo Experimental Forest, Puerto Rico - flux4day.12C.oxic.44.000.170 (v2)... | ecosystem: Environmental > Terrestrial >... | reverse complement strand
CTATGGTCAACCTAACCGGGCACGAAGCTGGAAACGGCGGAAACAGCCAAGGAATACCTAAAGCGCATCGGCCTCTCTCCTACTCGGAGAGATTCCGACTTACCGAGCACGTCGCTTGTTTTCCAAATTGACTTTCATGACGTCTACTGTACGACGAGTGTCAGGTTTTGGGTTTGCGTGGCTTGGCTTGTCGTGGCTGTTACTGTCAACGTATAGGTTCCTGCCGGTGTGCCACTGCTTTCTGGCGGTGTTTGTGAGCCGCCACCTCCACAAGAACAGAGCATCACGACAATCAATGGCATGAAACACACGACCCGCAAAACGGTGCATCGCTGCGTGATTCTCGGGAGAAAGATGAAACCAAACAAAGCGCAGGCCCATACCCATGGCGTGTTCCCGAACCCACGAGGTCGAACTGCGACTTGGCCCGGTGCTGTCGTGGTCAAGCTCGCAGTGAAATTTGAAGCTGTACTGGCACTGACTTGCTCGGTGGCTGGCACGCTGCAAAGAGCGCCGGTCGGCGCGCCAGTGCAACTCAGCGAAGCGGTGCCGCTTATTCCACCGCCGCCTATCGATAGCGAATAGGTGGCGCTCGAGCCAGCGGTTACTTTAGCCGAACTGGAACTTCCGGAAGCTATGCTTAGCCCGAGTGAGGGATTTTCCCCTGTCCCGGAGAGTGCCACAGTTTGTGGGCTGTCCGGTGCATTATCCGTTATCGTCAGATTGTCCGTGCGATTGCCCGTCGCCGTGGGCGTGAAAGTAACGCTAACCGTGCAGTTCGCACCGGGAGTCAGTGCCGTGCCACAGTTGTTGGTCTCGGAGAAATCGCCGCTAGCCTGAACATGGCTGATCTGAAGACCGAGCGGACCGGGATTGGTCACAGTGATTGTCTGTGCCGAACTGGTGGTTCCGACGAGCTGGCTCGCGAAGGTCAGGCTGCTCGGCGCTACCGTGGCCGCGGTAACAGCACCCTGCCCTGTCAGTTCGACCGTGCGCGGACTGCCTGCCGAATTGTCGGTGATGGTCAGAGTACCGGTGCGCGTTCCTGTGGCAGTGGGCGTGAAAGTGACTTGGATCGCGCACGTACCACCGGCCGGGGATACTGTTGCACAGTTGTTCTGAAGAGAGAAATCCCCGGTCGCGGTCGCATCGGAAACAGTCAGAGCAGCGCTGCCTAGATCGACCACGGTTACCGGCTGGGAAGCGCTAGGTGTTCCGACTTGTTGAGCAGGAAAGCCAAGCAGTGCGGGAGTCAGGGCAGCTGCGGGAGCATCGGTCGGCGAGATTTTCATCAGGAAGGCGTTGGTCGACGAACAATTGCTTCGGCTACAGATTGTTCCTATAGCTGGTATTGGCTGGAATGCGTTGAATACTGGAAAGGGGGAGGGCGTCTGGGAGCCTGTTCCAGCACTTCCCGCGGCGTAGATATTGCCGCCGGAATCCACGCCGACGGCGGAGATGATATCCACCTCGGTTGGTTGCGTTCCGCCGATGAAGGATGAAAACAGCAGTGCAGGCGGGTTGGCGTTGGCGCTGATCGCGGCAACAAATGGCCCCCCGAACTGGCCGGTTTGTTTGCTCTGGATTGGATTCTTGAGAGGCAGGCTGATGTCCGAGTTCCCGGCCACGTAGAGATTTCCGGAGCTATCCACGGCCAAGTCTACAACTCCATTAGTATTTTCGCTGCCCAGGCAGGTGGAGAATTTTAGCGTTCCGGAAGTGTCGAACTCCGCGAGGAAAGCACCGGTGGTACTGCACGACTGCACTGCGTGAATCTCGGGGAAGCCCGCCGAGGTAACGCCCCCGACGTAAGCATTGTTCGAACTGTCCACCACAACAGTGTTTCCCACGCCGGTCGGAGGTAGGTACGTGGAGTAGAGCAAAGCGGAACCGCCGGCGTTTAATTTGGCCAGGAAACCACCGCCGGCCTGAAGCGCCCCAGAGGTAGTTGGAAAACCGGTGGTCGCGGATCCGGTGAGGTAGGCGTTCCCTGACGAATCGACAGCGAGGCTATGCTGCGAGGCGCCCACGTTTACGACACTGGTTTGGCCAAGATATGTGGAGTAAGCCAACGCGCTGAGGGTCGGATTTAGTTTGGTCACAAAGACGTTTGTTGCCATAGAGCCGTTCTGAGCAATGCTGTTGAAGGTGGTCTGTAGCGCATTTGGGGTCGTTGGAAAGTCGTTCGATAAAGTGTTACCGGCCACGTACAGGTCGCCAAGTGAATCCACCGCGATACTTTGCGCGAAATCAATGCTGCTTCCACCGAGATAGGTTGCGTTCAAAACGGCCGTGCCGGTGCTGTTTAATTTGAGGATGCCGATATTGTTGTTAGATTTTGGGCTGGCTTGAAATGGAATCGTACCGGGGGGAACTGGGAGAGAAGCTGGTGTCGCCGCAGGTCCCGCCACAAAGATATTTCCCGAAGAATCTAGCGCCATCGCGGAGATTTGGTCTATGCCCGCGACATACGTCGAAAAGAGCAAGGACTGTCCCATTGGGTCAAACTTCGAAAGAAATCCGAGGGAATAGGCCTGGGGATTAGCGGAAAAGACTGCGCCTGGAGTGACTGGGAAACTGGCTGAGTTGGTGACCCCTGCCAGGTAGGTATTTCCAGAACCGTCGACCAACAGTACCGTCGCACCTTGGCCGCTCACAAAACCACTTGGACCCGAAGCCTGCGGACCGCCGAGAAAAGTCGAGTAAGCAAGCACCGGATCGAACGGGAGGTTTCGGTCGTGGCCAGCGTGCACAGCGGGAGCCAGATGGCCAGATGGCTTTCGCTCAAACACGCTACCGCGTGCGTTTTTCACGTTAGCGGTGCTGCCGTGCCTGAGAGAATTGACAATCAGGGACAAGGCCGAAAGCAGTGCAACAGCGGCGGACAGAACAACACACTTCGAGACGGTGCGCATCGACCCTCCGCAACGCAACAGAGAAAAGCACATCCGCTTCCTAACGCACTGTGAGAACGTGGTGGCGCTCACACACTGCCTATCCAAAAAAAGTCGCTTATGAGACCTGGGTTTCGGGTAGAACTAATGAAACGTTATCAACGTGATATTGTACTGTCAATGGAACTCTTGGCACGCATGGGCCGGATGCGTGGGAGCACGTATCTAGCCGCTTAGGCGCAGGAGGTAAGAATGACCCGCCCAAAAAGTGTTGCTATGTTTTTGTTGCTTGCTGTTTGGGGCCAGCACTTGTCATAGATTGCCCGCGTGCCCGCCCGCAAAACAGCCTCCAGATAATCGTCAATTCAACGTCGGTGACCGCATCCTTGTGAGTCTGTCGGCGGGGCGTGTGGAAGAGGCGACTGTGAAGGCGGTCGTTCAGCAAGACAACGAAACGCGTACTTCCGTGAGTAAGCTACTGCACGACTAAGGTGAGGCTCGTATTATGTGTCAATGTACTCGATCCGGAAGTGAACGCGCCAGTAACGGTCAGAGTGTAAGTGCCAGCAGGTGTCCCGCCTCCATGGCTATTCCCGCCGCCACCGCAAGAAGATAAACCCGTCAGAAAAAGCAACAACATCGCCAAGGTAGCTCCTCTGAGTAGCCAAGCTGGCCGCTTGCGGGGCGGCAGCAGGAAATAGAACGAAACCAAAGTCATTAAGGCTGCAAATGAGAGGAAGAGGCGTGCGGAAAAGACCACGGGCGGAATCCCAAACGGCCGGAGCGCGGTTGTCGGGCTACCTCCGGTGGAGACCGAGACGGTGATCGACGTTGGTGTCGAACCATTCAGAACCACGGAACTGGGCGAGAGAGAACAGGCAGAAAGCGCCGGTGCGCCAGTGCAACTGAGTGCGACCTTCTGATTGAAGCCACCGTCGGGCACAATTGCCACGGTATAGTTCGCGGTTTGTCCGGAGCTGACCGTGGCAGAGGAAGAGGACGAGTTCATCGAGAAGTCCTGGCCCGTGCCGGTAAGCGCCAGCGTCTGCGGGCTGCCCGGGGCACTGTCCGTAATAGTCAGCGTGCCGGTTCGCGCGCCGGACGTGGCCGGGTCGAAGAAAACTCCGACCGAACAACTTGCCCCCGGCGCGACGCTACTACCACAAGCGTTGAGCGAACCGAAATCGGAGGGGCTCGTCGTTATCGAGGAGATTGTCACCGGGCTCACGCCACTATTCGTGATGGTCACAGACTGTGGTAGCCCGGAAGTACCAACAAATTGACTGGTGAAGGTAACCGTTGATGGAGAGAACGCGATGGTGGTGATTCCCGAGCCGGTCAAGCCAACCGTCCGGGGGCTGCCAGGCGCATCATCGGTAATCGCGACTGAGGCTGTTCTGTTGCCTAGTGCAGTCGGAGTGAAGGTCACACTGATGGTGCAGGTCCCGCTCGGTGCGAGAGACGAGCCGCACGTGTTGGTTTGACTGAAATCCCCTACGTTAGATCCCCCCACGCTGATGGAAGTAAAGTTCACGGGGCTAAAGCCGTTATTCGAGACGGTGATGGACTGTCCTGCACTTGTGTTTCCTAACGGTTCATTGCCGAACCCGAGTGTCGGGACCGAGAGCTCCACAACGGCGAGGCCGCCGATTCCGGAGAGTGGAACGCTTTGCGGACTTCCCGGGGCGTTGTCCGTCAAGGAGAGAGAGGCGCTGCGAGAGCCGTTCGCCGTGGGAGCAAAACTGATATTAATTTGGCAACTCGCTGCCGCAGCAACGCTACCCGGGCAGTTGTTGGTTAGCGGGAAATCTCCGGAGTTCGTTCCCGTAATAGCCACATTCGACAAGTTCAGTGGACCGGCGCCGTTGTTGGTCAGCGTAAGGCTCTGTGGAGAACTGGTCGTTCCGAGTGCCTGCGCGGCGAACGTCAGACTCGTCTTCGAAAGGACAGCAAGCGGAGCGTCCTGAAGCAGATACGTCAGTGTATTGATAAACCCCTCGTAGGACACCAAGGCTAGATCCAGTTTTCCATCGTTATTAAAATCCCCAGTAAGCAAGAACTGCGAAGGTGCTGGAACGGTCACATCTTTCGATAGATCAAATGTGCCGTCTCCATTCCCCGGCACAATAATCGTGTTCGTCGTATTAGGAAATGCGAGATCGAGTTTTCCGTTCGCGCTGAAATCGCCAAGGGCAGCGCCGCCTAGGTTGGCATCGACGGGATACGCGACAGAGGCCTCGAAAGTGCCGTCGCCTTTACCCAACATCACCGCAAAACTGTAAATCTGGGCTTGGGACGTGGAAGCAAGCAGCATCGTGATCAGATCCAACTTGCCGTCTCCGTTCAAATCGGCGGCTAGAATCTGGTCGAGGCGCTGTGCGACCGGATAAGAAGTTGAAGGTGCGCTAAACGTGCCGTCCCCGTTGCCGTGAAAGAAACTAATGCCGGAGCTTGTGCTTCCGATCAAGTCGAGCTTTCCGTCCCCGTCAAAGTCGCCCGCGGCGTTCACGCTGGCTATAGCAGCGATGCTCGATGGCACACCGCTCTGAAATGTTCCGTCTCCGTTCCCCTCAAAAAAGTCTGGCGGTCCTGGCGATGGCGGCACGGTCTTCAAACTAGACAGGACGGGCCACGAGACGGTCCTCTACGCTTTCTGCGCGACTACGATTAACTGCGCAGACGGAAGTGGTCCTGAATCTGCCTTAATCCAAGGCGTTGCGGGTGACCTCTACGGCACTACGTTTGCGGGTGGCAATGGCTCTACCACGCTTGGCGAGGGCACGGTCTTCAAAGTAGACAGTTCAGACCGCTGGACACTTCTCCACGGCTTCTGCTCAACTTCCATCACAACTCCCAACTGCCCGGATGGCAATAACCCCGAATCAGGTCTGATCCAGGACGCCGTGGGAAACTTCTATGGCACCACGGCCGGCGGGGTGTTATCACCTTACCGGATGACGACAGCGGGTAGACCGTTCGGCATTTACATCTGGTGGCACAATATGCCTCTCGGGCTTTCCGATTGCCCAGTCTCGTTCCGGGTGTTCACTGGTGAGCCTTCCTCGCCTCAAAGGCCTCTCATCGATTGAGAATCGTCACGATGTGCGCCACAGCCTGCGGGAAAATCCATACTCTGTTATACAGGCGCGGACAAGCCCTGATCGCGCACGACTTTCACGGCTTCGCGCCGAGAGCCAACATCCACCTGTTTCATGATGCGATGGATATGGTTGCGGACGGTGAACTCCGAAAGGTTTAGTTGAACCGCGATTTCTTTGTTCGTCATGCCCTTCGCGACCAGGTTCACTAGTTGACGCTGGCGCAGCGTCAGGTCGGGCCGACGGGCCGCCCTGCCGGCTTGTCCCTGCCTCGCAGCTTGGGCTAAAAACTCAAAAAGCGCAGCGCATAACTTCGGTGGACAAATCGCCTCTCCTTTGAAAACGGCCCTTACCGCTGCGATCACATCTGACGCCGAAGCATCTTTCAGTAAATATGCGCTCACGCCCGCTCGGACCGCGTTCAGAAATTGTGTCGAGTCGTCTGCCATACCAATCAGAATGGTCTTAAACCGGCCCGGGAATGAACTGTCCATATCGAAAAAACAAGGTAGGCATTTCGGATCGAAAAAATCCATCGTCAGTACGTCACATTGCTCCTCAAGTAAGTCCTGCGACGGAGGCGAATTCTGATCGCCTTGGCCGACCACTTGAAGGTCAGGCCGTTTGTGGAAGAGACGACCTAAGGCTTCACGCAAGAGCCGGTTCTCGATCATCAAAAAAACCCGAATTGGGGACTCACCCACAGCTTCACTCAAGAGCATTCCTCCAGGGAAAGGAAGCGACACGTCCCTGACCAAAATAGCTGCCTAGCGATCCCAATACCATAGGGACGGGCTGGGGTCTAAAGATAGTAAACTCCTTTTTGTTCAATCACAAGTTAAGGTTTCAAGGTAAAAGCCTTCCAACTAAGTCCTCTTTGATACCAGAACGAATTGCCTATGTCTAGCGGCCAGGGATGCGGTAAGGACACAAATTTGAGGAGCAGTTCGCCCTTGCGTTTCTCACCGATTTCAGTTGATACCTATAACCAACTCCAATGGGTCCGACGATTGGTACGGCATAGGTACTGGAAAAATCTACCTTGGGTCATTTGCCCCAGATTTACCCAGTAGATATTTGAATCTATCTAGGGGGCACATTGGCCTAGATACTAGTCCCACAGGAGTTTGGCCATGGAAAAACAGATTCGAGTCCTGGTCGCGATTCGTCCGCGCCTGATGAGAGAACTCATCTTGAATACTTTTGCAGACCAGCCTGACATAGAGATTGTCGGCGAGGTCGCCGACGAAGCCCAGGTGCCGGAAGCGGTCAACACCCTCTCGCCCGACTTCCTCGTCCTTTCTCAGGAAGGCATGGGAGAGCGTCCCTCCATCTGTGATTTGGTTTTGCGCCAGCATCCCGAACTCCGCATTGTTGCTGTTGCGCCCGACCGGAACTATTCCGTTCATTATTGGGTTTCTTTTGACATTCATTCTCGCGACGTCGAGGCCTCGGAAGAAGGCATCTTGGGCGTGCTCCGAAAGAAGTCGGACCCACTGGGGAAATTGACATGGTGATAATGCCACTCACGCATCGCTGGTATTGGGAGAAAAGACTCCTGATCCTTCCGGTTCTATTCTTTGGCTTTGCCATGAGTGTACGAGCGCAGCAACAAGAACCAAAGAGGTCAAAGGCGCCTCAGGATGTGCCCTCGGCCCCGAAAATGCTCGAGTCTGACCTCGCAAAAGACAACAATAATCGCGTCGCGGCGTCCGCAGCGCAGATCAAGGCGATTTTGATTACCGATCCCGGCTTAATGGTGGAATTGAAGCACTGGATCGCCAAAGAGGCTACTGACAACGGCCAGATCGTTATGGACCAGGACCTCACGGACAACGCGGTTTTCGATCGGCTGGTGCGAGACGTAGAATTCCGTTCTGTTGCTACTCGGCTTCTTCAACGTTACGGGTACTTACGGCCAAACGTCAATCCGAATTCGGACCTTGGGAAGACACAAGAACTGCTGATCAAAGAACGAGTAAGGCGCATCGTGCAACAAGAAGCTCAGGAGGATGCGGAGGCGCTTCGTCCCCCACAGTCGAAAATCGAAACCACCAAAGGACGAGAATCGCTCTGCGATCCGCAATACGACCAAGACTGTTCTCCTGTGGCCATACCCGAGAGAAGCTCAACCGATTCATTGCCTTATGGTGGCGATCGTCAACAGCGGTATTACTCGCCTGGCCTGCCCAGCGAGGAGATGCAAGCGCCACCCGCGCAGCGCATTCTTCAGACGGAAGACATACCGCAGGATAGGTCGCTTGAAAACACGGGAGAAAGCAGCGCTTATCTTCAATTTGTCTCGAACCCAACAAATCAAATCGACGACAAGAATTCTTTGGGAGTGAGCGGGCGGCAATTGACAAATCCGGATTCGCTCGGTCAATTGCCACTCGGATCCTCCAGAAGCGGCGAAATGCCGAGCATCGGACCTTTTGCACAGGAATCACTCGATTCCGGCTTTTCCACAGCTACAAATCGGTCGACGGAGTCCATGTCAGCAATAAATTCCCGGCTGCGCCGCAAGCCCGTTTTGGCGACCCCGGAAGTGGCCTCGGGAATGAGTGTTCATCGCCCGAGTCCCTACGCTGACGTTCCCTCGCTGTACGATTTATATGTTCAGGCGCCCTCGCGCGATAAGGCTCCGGAACGCTTCGGTGCCGAGGTCTTTCGTGATGGGCTGCGTGATCCTCGAAGCCTCCCGATGGATCTGCCAGTCGGCCCGGACTACGTTGTAGGTCCGGGCGACACATTGTCGATCACCCTTTGGGGCGGGGTCTCCAACAAATTAACCAGAATCGTCGACCGGCAAGGACGAGTCAACCTACCAGAAGCGGGTCCGTTGCTCGTGAGCGGACGTTCGCTTGGCGACGTTCAACAAGCCGTGCAGAAAGCTATCTCAACGCAATATCGCGATACCTCGGCGGACATCGCGGTTTCCCGGCTACGGACCGTACGCGTATACGTTGTTGGCGAAGTAGAGGAACCAGGAGCGTACGACATTAGCTCGTTGTCCACGGCCTTGAACGCTTTGGTGTCGGCCGGTGGGGTCACCCCGAAAGGATCATTGCGTTCGTTGAAACACATGCGCGGGCGAGAGGAGATCGAATCGATCGACGCATACGACCTGCTGTTGAAGGGCGTCACACCGGACGCGAAAAAGTTAGAGAATGGTGACACGTTAATGGTTTCTCCGATCGGTCCGCAAGTGACCGTCACCGGTATGGTTCGTCGGCCAGCCATATACGAATTGAACGGCGAAAGAACGGTAGCGGACGTTTTGGAGCTAGCTGGCGGCATTTTACCCGCGGCCGCACTGCGCCACGTGGAGGTACAGCGTCTTGATGCTCACGAAAAGCGCACCATGTTGAGTCTGAATCTGGAGCCCGATAAGGAAGATGCGTCACAGCTCAGTGCGTTCAAAGTTCAGGATGGTGATGAAATTCATATTTTCCCGATCGCCACCTACAACGAAGACATGATTTATCTGCAAGGGCATGTCCTTAGGCCGGGACGTTATTCCTACCAGAAAGGGATGAAGCTTACAGATGTGGTCGAGAGCTACAAGGATCTGCTTCCCGAGCCGGCGGGGCACTATGGGGAAATCATTCGATTGAATCCACCCGATTTCAAACCCACGATCGTGAGCTTTGATCTCTCAACCGCACTGGCTGACCCCCCGAATGCTCCACAACTGCAACCGCTAGACACCATTCGCATTTTTAGCCGATTTGACTTCGAACCCGCGCCAACTGTTTCCGTCGTCGGGCAAGTCCGCTATCCCGGAACCTACCGGACTTCCGGTCAAGGCTCCGTACGTGACGCCCTTTATCTTGCCGGCGGACTACAACCCGATGCCTCACTCGATAACGCACAGGTTTTTCGAATTAATCCTGACGGTACGTCCAGCGTCTTCAGCGTCAATCTTTCGGAAGCTCTGAAGGGTACAACAGCCGCGAATATTCAGTTGCAGCCTCGAGACCGACTTCTGATTCACAAGAGCAGCTTCCGTGTCGATCCTGGGACCGTAGAGATCACTGGTGCTGTCGCGAAGCCGGGGCGCTATCCGTACACGGAAAATATGCACGCCGAAGATCTAATTCAGGCGGCCGGTGGTCTCAAACGCAGTGCCGACACGAATACTGCGGATCTTACACGCTATGCTGCCTCCGGAGGTGCTTCGGAGCGGCTTGAGATATCGCTTGTTGAAATTCGAAATGGCAACGCATCGGAAGACGTGCCACTGCGCAGCGGTGATGTATTGGCGATTCGACAAGTTCCTGGATGGAATGACATTGAGGCCGCCGTTAAAGTGAATGGAGAGGTAATGCATCCTTCCACGTACGGGATTCATCCGGGAGAGCGGCTAAGCTCTGTTCTTGAGCGCGCCGGGGGATACACCAAGCAAGCTTATCCATACGGCGCGGTGCTCATGCGTCGCGAAGTCCAAGAGGCGCAAGAAAGGAACCAGCTTGAGCTAATTAATCGTCTTAAGGCCGAGAGAATGCAACTCAAAGCTTTGCCGGAGGGAAATACGGTCGATGAGAAGAATGCGAAAATGAACGCCTTGGCTCAAACCGATAGCACCCTCGCGCAACTCTCAGCCAACCCACCCATCGGCCGAGTCGTGATTCACATACAGTCTGACATCAAATCATGGAAAGGCACGCCTGCAGACATAGCCTTGCGCAATGGCGACGAGCTAATTATTCCGAAGAAGGAGACAGTGGTGACGGTAACGGGCCAGGTATTCAATCCCACTGCCATAGCTGCGATCAATGGACGTTCCGCAAAGTGGTACTTGAGCCAAGCTGGTGGACTGACGCCGATTGCCGATAAGAAAGGAGTTTTCGTAATCCGCGCTGATGGATCGGTCGTCGCGGCAAAAAACAACAGCTCCAGCTTATTCGCTGGTGACCCGTTGAGTGCAACCCTAAGGCCTGGTGACATGGTCGTTGTTCCGGAAAAGCCTCCGAAAATTGGAGGTGTCAACTGGCAAGCCATCATGCAGACAGCTCAAGTGGCTTCTTCGGTCGCTCTTGCGGTGGCCTATATTCATCCGTAGTTGGGAACGGTCCCAATGCCGCGCAGAAATGGATTGGTTGTTTGGCTTCTTTGCAGTTTGATGGGGATGGTTACATCATCGCGTGGCGCACAATCGTCGCAGGACAGGCGGGATCAGCAGTCGGAGCAGCAGGAGAGCAAAGGAATGCAGGGGCCGAGCGCACCAGCGACTAGCATTGACGAAGAGAGCCAAAAGCCTTCTGGTTCCCTCGCGCAAGACGCTAAGAGTCTGGGGAAACGATTCGTGTCCGATCAGGTTCAACTCTGGACGTTTCCCGCTCACCTGACTTGGGCCGACGCGGACATCGTGGTACCAATTGGCGCGACCACCGGTATTCTGTTGGCGACGGACACGGATGTCAGCAAGTCTCTTAGTAATTCACCATCCCGCCTCAAGAACAGCACGACTTTCTCTAACGTCGGCGTCGGCACGCTGATTGGAGTTGGCGGGGGACTGTACGCCTGGGGAAAGTTCACACATGACGATCACAAAAAAGAAACCGGCTTTCTGGCTGGAGAAGCCGCAATCAATGCGTATCTGGTCACCGAGGCGCTGAAATATTCATTCGGACGGACACGGCCGTTGCAGGCCCCGCAATATCAAGGCGACTTCTGGCACGGAGGCGTTTCGATGCCGTCCGAACATGCTTCCGCTTCCTGGGCCATAGCCAGCGTCGTGGCCCATGAGTATCCGGGGACTCTGACCGGGATTTTGGTATATGGGCTAGCGGGTGCAGTCAGTATGTCCCGCGTTACGGCCAAGCAGCACTTCCCGACGGATGTTTTCATCGGGAGTCTGATCGGTTGGTATGCAGGCAAACAGGCCTATCGTGCGCATCACGATCCCGAACTCGGCGGGTCGGAGTGGCTAAGCTACGGCGAATTCAAGAAAGGGAGCTCCGGCGATCGCAATTCAAGTTTAGGGACGACGTACGTACCGCTCGGCAGTTGGATTTATCCGGCACTGTATCGGCTGATCGCTTTGGGCTATATCGATTCCGAGTTTATGGGTATGCAGCCGTGGTCTCGTCTTGAATGCGCAAGGTTGGTGCAGGAGGCGGGCGAACGAATTGCGGACGCTGCCGATGTCACCAGAGAGGTTAATGGTATTTATGCGGCGCTCGTCAAAGAGTTCGCCGTAGACTCTGAGCGTATTGGTGGCGGCTCCTCCACCGACACCACGGCTCGCGTGGAATCTGCCTACACGCAAGTCATAGGAATCAGCGGTCCGACGCTGCACGACGGCGATCATTTTGGGCAGACGATAATAAACGATTTCGGACGTCCGTACGGCGAAGGGGTGAATGCGGCGGCTGGCGGATCAGGGTGGGTCACACAAGGAAGGTTCGCCATTTATGCCAGCGGCGAATACGAATATGCCCCGTCGTCACCTACGTACTCGGCCGCGGTAAACAATGCAATAGCGGTCATGGACGCCAACCCTGTCCAAGCCGGGACATTTCCGTCCATCAGCCAGTTTCGGTTAATGGATACCTACGTGTCTTCCACTCAGGCAAATTGGATCTTCTCGTTCGGCAAACAAAATCTTTGGTGGTCGCCCGATTACAGCAATTCTTTTCTGATCAGCAATAACGCTCCACCTATTTATATGTTCCGTATCAGTCGGGCAGCGCCGTTTGAGATTCCGTGGATTTCGAAAATCCTCGGCCCAATGAAGATCGAACTCTTCGTTGGAAAACTTTCGGACAATCAATTTCCGCCTCGTCCGGTACTGCACGGGGAAAAATTCAGCTTCAAACCTGTGCCGAACCTCGAATTCGGGTTTACTCGGACGGGTGAGATGGGCGGTGTGGGAAGGCCGATAACCCCTGAAGCGGTTTGGCTGAGTTACACCACGCTTACGAACAGCGTTTTCTTCGGGGCCATTAATCCGGGAAAAAGGACATCCGGATTTGATATGTACTATCGAATTCCGGGCCTTCGAAATTGGCTGAGCGTTTACACGGACTCGCTTGCCACTGACAACGTCACTCCGTTCGCGGATTTGCGGCGCGGTGCTTTTGCGCCAGGGCTGTACCTCACACATTTTCCCAAACTCTCGAAATTGGATCTTCGCGTCGAGGCGGCCTACACCGACACGCCAAAGGTTTGGACCCCTCCGCGCCAGCCTCTAGCCGCGTTTGGCCAGTTCAATTATTGGGACAGTTTCTATCATGACTTGTACACCAACGAGGGATTTCCGATCGGTAGCCCTGTAGGCCGAGAGGGGCACAGTTATCAAGCCTGGACGACCTATCATGCCGGACCGCGCAATTGGCTCCAGTTCGGCTATCGTCACACAAGTGTAGCGCCCGATTTTATTCCTGGGGGAGGAAACGCTAACGACGCCTCTGTGAGTGTCAACTGGTGGGTTCATGGCAGCCTTAACGTTACAGGTCTGCTGCAGTACGAACGATGGGATTATCCGTTACTTGCGCCGACGCCGCAGACCAATTGGGCGTCTTCGTTGGGGATTAACTTTTACCCGGAGTCATGGAAATGGGGTCACTAAACTCAGTCGGTTGGCTTGGAATGTGCCCCACGATCGTATCAGATAGCGCCGCCAATCTGTGTGTCTGGCTGCAGGGAAACAGAAATTGGATGTCGGCGCAGGGAAATTCGGAGAGCTCGGTAGTGGGGCTATCGCCGTCAATATCCCCCGGGATCCGGCCCGGGCGGATTACGAAAAGTAACCGCGGACGTGGAAAGGATGTTTCAGCCACAAAACACTTACCGGTCACTGTCACATATGGCCCCAGAGGGCAGTCAACGCAGGAGATGTGAATTGAGCGCTACAGGCAAAGTGCCGATCCGGGAAACATCCGCTAGCGAGCGAAATGATTATGGATCGAACTCGTCTCAGCTGGCAGAAGCGGTGAGAACGCAGCAAAGTGTGCTGCCGTACCTCCGCTTGTTTTGGGAGCATCGCCGGTTTCTTCTCCGTGCGGGGAGCTACGCATTTGCTGCGAGTATTCTGCTCGCTTTCCTGATTCCCACTCAATACCGATCAGTCACGAGGCTCATGCCGCCGGACAACCAGCCCAGTTCGGGGCTGGGCTTGCTCGCGATGATGTCCGGCCGCAACCCTGGGCTGGGCGCTATTGCAGGGGATTTCCTCGGTGTGAAGAGCTCCGGTGCGCTTTTTGTCGGCGTCCTGGGCAGCGAAACGGTTCAGGACCGGCTGATCAATGAATTCCATTTAATGAAGGCTTATCATATCTCCAACATCGAGGACGCAAGAAAAGCCCTCGCAGAAAGAACCGATATTTCCGAGGATCGCAAGAGCGGAATCATCACCATTGGTGTTACGGATCACGCTCCCGAGCGGGCTGCCGCAATGGCGCGCGCCTACGTGGCGGAATTAGATCGACTTGTGGCTCAAGTGAGTACCTCGTCTGCGCGACGCGAGCGCATTTTCCTTGAAGGACGACTGGAGAAAGTCAAAGGGGATCTGGATACGGCCGCAAAGAATTTCAGCCAGTTTGCCAGCAAGAATTCGGCGATCGATATCCCAGCTCAAGGCAAAGCGATGGTCGAAGCCGCAGCGACTCTACAAGGCCAATTAATCGTCGCACAAGCCGAGCTGAGTGGATTGCAGCAGATCTACACCGACAACAATGTGCGCGTTCGAGCAGTCGAAGCTCGCGTGAATGAACTCCAAAAAAAGCTGAACGAAGTCGGAAGCGCGGGGACACCCGGTGGCAGTCAGACCGAAAACTCGCTATATCCGTCGATCCGCAAACTCCCATTGCTCGGTGTTACTTACGCGGATTTGTACCGAGAAACAAAAATTCAGGAAACCGTGTACGAATTACTGACGCAGCAATATGAATTGGCGAAAGTGCAGGAAGCGAAGGAAATACCAACGGTGAAGGTACTCGATGCGGCGATCGTGCCCACAAAGAAATTCTTTCCTCCTCGCACTCTGATTGTGGTGCTGGGTACGATACTAGGCTTGACCCTTGCGATGACTTGGATCCTTGGAAAAGCCTACTGGGGTGCGGTGGACGCCAACGATCCGCGAAGAGTCTTTGCGGCAGAAGTGTTTGCGACTGTGCAAGCACGCATGCCAAAGTTTCCGGGAAACGGAACGGGCGGGGGGGCGAACGGGTCTCGTTGGACGTGGCGCAAGAAGCCGCTCACTGCTGACGACAAGGGCGAAGACGAGAGCCATTCGATTTAACGGTAGGTTTGTGGTAAGTATCTGATGGTAAAAAGGTTAGGTCACACATGCCTCTGTAAGTGACGGGGCGAAGCTGTGAGTAATCCTTATGTTAAGTAGCGCGAAATATAACAACGTCGGCATGCACTTCTCGGCGAGTTCTTCCAACAAACCGACCAATGGTGTGGGCACCGTAATCAATTGTTCCCCGTTGCCGTCGGAATACCACGAGGTGCGTTGGTACGCAGCTTACACCTCGGCCAACCACGAGAAACGAGTGGCCGAGCAACTTGGGGTGCGTGCAGTCGAACACTTCCTGCCTCTGTACTCGTCGGTGCGTCGATGGAAAGACCGCCGCGTGACGCTCAAGCTGCCGTTGTTTCCCGGGTACGTGTTTGTGCACATGGCGCTGCGGGATAAGCTGCGCGTGCAACAGGTTCCCGGGGTGGCGCGGCTGGTAGGATTC
>Ga0306920_100006075_pt1 | contig 15685 bp, 15 predicted proteins | sample flu12Cox44000170_FD_204666 | JGI IMG/M metagenome (GOLD analysis project Ga0306920, IMG submission 204666) | Lab enrichment of tropical soil microbial communities from Luquillo Experimental Forest, Puerto Rico - flux4day.12C.oxic.44.000.170 (v2)... | ecosystem: Environmental > Terrestrial >... | reverse complement strand
CCGACCGCTGCGATAATCTCCGGCAGCGCATCAATAGTTGATCCGCCGCTGTCCTCGCCTCGTCCGCCATGGTTGGAGACGAGGATGCCGTCCATCCCGTTCTGCACCGCGAGCTCGGCATCCTCTGCGGTGAGGATACCCTTGAGCACGATCTTCATTTTCGTGATATCGCGCATGCGCCTCACCGTCTCCCAAGTGAGATTGCTGGACTCGCCACTGCCGGTGATGCTGGACAGATCGATGCCGTCGTAGTTGTGGCGGCGCAGCGCCCGTTTCGCGAAACTGGTGCGGTCGTGACAGCCGGCGCATTCACGCGTGTCCTCGCGCATGAGACGGAAAAGAGTTTCCTGATTCCGACCGCCGACGCGATCGACAGTGATCGCAAGCACCGGGCAGCCGGCCGCCTCTGCACGTTTGATCAGCGCCTGAGCGACCTCCCACTTCGGCGAGGCATAAAGCTGGAACCAGATCGGCGCTCCGCGCGCCTCGGTAACTCTCTCCACTGGGTCGTTCGACGAAGTGGAGAGGATTTGCAGATGATTGCCGGCGCGCGCAGACTTTGCGACCGCCACCTCGCCGTCAGGATGAAAAAACTTATTGCCGCCGGTAGGGCATATGAAGATGGGTGAATCGTATTTGGCGCCGAATAACTCAATGCTCATGTCGACTTTGGATACGTCGTTGAGCCGTCGCGGGCGCAGCTTGAATTTCAGGAAGCCCTCGCGGTTCGCGCGCAGCGTGACCTCGTCATCGATGCCCGAGGCCATATAGCCGAAGTGCGCTGGTGGCACGTTCTTGTACGCGACCGGCTCGAAGTCGAAGACGTTGATCGCATCCTTTGGGTTTTTGATTGGGTCGTGCTCAGCCGGCGCCCAGATCATCGGGTCCTGCAGCTTGGAGCCGGATTCCATTCCGCAGACCTCGAGCGCGCCCGAGGCGACGAGCGGGCAGGTAGCGAGGTACTGCAAGAACCTGCGGCGGCTGGCGGCAACGATCGGCGACGGCATCTGAGCACTCCTGCCCATCGGGCTTCTCGATCTTAGAGCGAGTGGCAAAGTGGAGCATTTTTGCAACTGTTAACAGAATATTATTCTAAACGGCGACCTCAAACCAGGGGTAACGACCACGCCAATAAATCTCCTCATTTATCGACTCAACTTCGATCGATTGGGGATTCTTCATCCGCATTGGGGACCACTCTCTCTCGTCTGATCTGATGGTGGGCGCAACACGGCGCCTGATGACGGGCCGTGTGCTTGCCACGGCCGAGCGGAACATTCCCGCGAGAGTGATGTTGACGGGGGCGACTTTTAGATGATCCGACAGGGAGCAGTGGCGATGCAGTGCCCCCGCGCGCTTTATCTACCCCCGCGCGCGCGTTTACAAATGGCACCGCTGTTTCGCTGGCCCGCGATCACTCCCAGCGGTATCCGATATCCAAGCGCTATTAGAGCCTTCACGGTTGCGGCCATCAGCTTCGCCTGGGCGGCGGCGACGCTCGCCGTCATGTGGAATCAGCAAACCCAGCAAGGCACTACCGTGATCGAGCCGGGTCGTAACGAAACGATTGTCTTTCGAAACGACGAGGCCAATTGGCAGACCCAGGAAGCGGACATTTCCGACGATCAGGAGGGCGATGAACAGGCCGCTCCGTCGAATTATGCGCGGGTGGTACGAACCCTCCGCTTCGTCAATCCCGATGCACTAGAGAGCACCGGCACGAAGCGCGAGCATGTTGCGAAAAGCAGGCCATCTACCATAAATGCTCGCCCACATCTCCCGACGGATAACTTCGCGTATCTCGGCCAGGGAGTTGCTTCCTGGTATGGGCCCGATTTCCATGGCCGTCTGACTGCCAACGGCGAGCGCTATGACATGAATGGCATCTCGGCGGCGCACCGCACGATGCCGCTGCCGAGTTATGCGCGCGTCACCAATTTGGACAACGGCCGCTCGATAATCGTGCGCGTTAACAATCGCGGTCCTTATGTACACAATCGCATTGTCGACGTCTCAACCGCAACCGCCAGGGCGCTCGATTTCTACAAACAGGGAACCGCCCACGTGCGCGTCGAATTTGTCGGTCGCGCACCAATCGAGGGCAGTGATGATCAGATGCTGCTCGCCACGCTGCGCACAGGCACGCCGGCTCCCGCGCCGTCAAACGTGATGATCGCATCGGCCAAGCCTTTCGTCGGCAAGGATGATGGCGAGCTGCGATCGCCCACCGCGCGTTAGCCACAAGTCGGATGAGAGCCCCCGCCCCGAAGGCGGGAAAGAATGCGCCGTGCTATCAAGGATCCGCGCGGCCGAGCATTCGTATGATCTGTGGGAATCTACGCGGAAATCAACGATTTAGGTCGGGCCGCCGAGAACGTCCAATTGAGCAAGGAGACGTGCGTTGCTCCCGGAACCGCGACCGAGGACAGCCGTTGATTTGCAGCCTCTTGTCCTGCGATTATCAGGAGAGAAGCTGCTCTGCGCGCGGGAGGCTATTTGAGCGCTGCTCCATTGCCATGGCATCGGCGCCGAGCTTGAGTCATTGCCTAAGACCGGACATTTCGCATGAAAATCGCTGGCGAGATCACCGTGAACGCGCCGCGCGCAGCGGTATTCGATAAGCTGCGAGACGCCAGATTTTTTGCCTCTTGCGTGGAAGGTGTACGCGATCTCAGCGAGATAGACGAAAGCCACTACACAGCTGTGCTGGAGACCCGCGTCGCCTACATGAAGTTCAAGTTCAATGTCAGTGTCGAGGTGGTGCGGCTCTCGCCACCCGATGAGATCGTGGCCAAGGTCGAAGGAACACCGCTCGGGGTGGTCGGACGCTTGACCGCATCTTCGCTTACGAAGCTCATTGAAGCCGGCAATGAGACCAAGATCGATTATGAGGTCGAATCGACGCTCACCGGGAAACTCGGCGCGCTCGGACAACCCGTTCTCAAGTCGAAGGCGAAGGAGATGGAGAGGCAGTTCGCGCAGCGGCTGCGCGCGGCCTTCGAACCTTCGCCCCGGGCTGAGCCATGACCCCGTTCGAGATTTGCGAACCCCGCTCGCTCCAAGAGGCTGTCGCGCTGCTCGATCCCGACGATCTATCGGTGCGCCCGATCGCCGGCGGGACAGCGCTGATGCTGATGATGAAGGCGGGCGTTTTCCACCCAACGCGGCTCGTCAGCTTGCAGTCTGTCGAGAAGCAGTATTCCACCATTGAGATTGCTGGCGATCGGCAGTTGCGCATTGGCGCCATGACGCCGCTTGCCACCATGGAGCGGTCCCCTGAGGTGCAGCGTGCGGCGCCGGTCCTTGTCCGCACTTTACGCACTCTCGCAAATATCCGCGTCCGCAATGTCGCAACCGCCGGCGGCAATCTCGCGCATGGCGATCCCCACATGGATCTTCCACCGGTGCTGATTGCGCTGGGCGCACGGGTCTGCGTTCTTGGACGCGAAGGGGAGCGCACGATCGCCGTCGAAGATCTGTTCGCCGGGTACTATGAGACGGTGCTGGCGAAGGATGAATTGATCAGCAACGTGATCGTACCGCCGCAAGAGAACAAGCGTTCGGTTTATTTCAAAGTCACCACCCGCGCGGCGCATGACTGGCCGACGCTTGGAGTAGCGGTATCGCTGGAGCTCGACGGCACGACCATTCGCGACGCTCGAGTCGCGATCAGCGCGGCGACCGATAAGCCAACTCGTGCTGCTGCAACCGAATCAGTGCTGCGCGGCAGCCGCGTCGACGACGGGCTTCTGCGCGTGGCGGCAGACGCAGCGGCGGCTGAGGTCGAAATCAGAAGTGATCTCCGCGGCTCCGCGGCCTACAAGAAGCGGCTCCTGCGCGTTTATCTCGCTCGCGCAATCCGACACATCCTCGATGCGAGCCAAGGAGCTCCGCACTGATGGCGACAACCATGATCCGTGGCGCACAGGTCGGGCGCTCACTGCCGCGCCTGGAAGCTCAGGCGAAGGTCACTGGCAGGGTCGAGTATGTGCATAATCTTCGCCTGCCGGGGATGCTCTATGGAAAGATTTTCCGCAGTACCGTCGCCCATGGGCGCATTAATAGCATCGACACGAGCGTCGCAGCGGCGCTCGACGGCGTGCACAGCGTTGTCACCGGCGAGGACATCAAGAAAATCATACCAAGTCCCTATTACGGGCCCGCCTTCCACGATCAACCGGTGCTGGCGATAGACAAGGTCCGCTACGTCGGTGAGCCGGTGGCGGTAGTGCTTGCTTCCGATCGGCACGTCGCCGAGGAGGCGACCGCGATGATCGTGGCCGATTACGAGGAGCTGCCGGCCGTCTTTGATGAGGTTGAAGCGATCGATTCGGAGGCGATCGTACATGAGGTGCTCAAGCCCGCGGGGACCTTTCCGGATCTCAAGCATCTGGAGGGGCGCCGCAACACCAATATTGCACTGGATTTTCGACTCCGCCGGGGCGATGTGAAGCGCGGCTTTGCGCAAGCGGATCACGTTTTCGAGCACACGTTTCGCACGCAACAGGTCATGCACACTCCGCTGGAGCCGTTCGTCTCGGTTGCGGAATCGACCTCCTCCACGCTGACTATTCACACCGCCTCGCAGAGCCCGAGTTTCGTGCGGATTGAAATTGCACGGCTGCTTGGCTGGGCGGAAAATCGGGTGCGGGTGAAAGTGCCCTATGTGGGCGGCGGTTTCGGTGCCAAGCTCTACATCAAGCTTGAGGCGCTGGTCGCAGCGCTCTCGCTGCTGGTAAACCGGCCGGTCAAGATATCGCTCAGCATGGAGGAGCAGTTCTATACCATTACCAAGCATGCGACGACGTTTCGTATCAAGAGTGGCGTGAGCAAGGACGGGCGCGTTATCGCGCGGCAATGCGATGTGTGGTGGAACGGCGGCGCCTACGCCGATATCGGGCCGCGCGTTACCCAGAAGTCGGGCTTCACCGCCCCCGGACCCTACGACATTGAGAACGTCGCGATCGATTCCTATGCGCTCTACACAAACCTTCCGCCGGCAGGAGCGCTGCGCGGCTTCGGCATTCCGCAGCTGGTATGGGCGTACGAGAGCCACACTGACATGATCGCGCGGGCATTGAGGATCGACCCGCTGCAGTTCCGACGAAAAAATGTCTTGCGTGAAGGCCGACCGCAGGCGACGGGCACGCTGATGCGGGACGCCAAGGTCGAGGCGGTGCTTGATCAGCTCGCGCGGCGCATGCAGTGGAACAAGTCGTTGGATCGCGGCAGTGGATCAATCCGCCGCGGGCGCGGTATCGCCATCGGCTTCAAGGCCTCAATCGCGCCGACCACTTCCATTGCAATCGTGAACGTCTATGCGGACGGCAGCTGCGGTCTCTACATCAGCACGGTCGACATGGGGCAGGGCTCCGACACTGCGATGGCGCAGATCGCCGCCGAAGTTCTTAACATCGAAGCCGAAGCGATCACGGTGGTGCATCCCGATACCGACGTCACACCTTATGACATGGCGACGCTCGGTTCACGCTCGACCTTCCACACCGGCAATGCGGTGCGGCTTGCGGCCGAGGACGCTCGCAACAAGCTCGCCGCGCTTGCCGGCGAAGTCGGACTTCCGCCCGGCAGCAACGTGCCGATTGCCGAGCTCTTCCGCAGAAAATACGGCATGCAGGCCGGCAACATCATCGGTGTCGGCAGCTTCATCCCGAGCTATGCATCGCCCGACCACGATACCGGGCAATCGCCGAATGTCACGCCGTTCTGGATGATCGGGGCAGCGGGCGCCGAAGTCGAGATCGATATCGACACGGGCCAATTCAGGGTGACCAAGTTGGTCAATGTGGGCGATGCCGGCCGACCCGTAAACCCTAAGATCGTCAAGTCGCAGCTTTCTGGCGGCGCGATCATGCAGCTCGGCTTCACGCTCTCCGAGAAGATGGAGTTCGAGGGGGGCCAGGTGACGAACGCTTCGCTGGCGGACTACAAGATTCCAGGCGTGCTCGATTTACCCCTTCAGATCATCAACGAAGTGGTCGAGGCGGAACAGGGCGGAGGGCCGTTCGGGGCCAAAGGTGTGGGCGAGTCCGGCACCTTCGGGGTCTCGCCGGCCATCGCCAATGCGATCGACGACGCGGTTGGCGTGCGCCTGGCCTCCCTGCCGATCACCTCCGAGGGGCTCTATCGTGCTATGCGGGCTGCCGAAAACGATCGGCTGGAGGAGGACTGATATGTCCACCGCGCGACGCACCATTCGCTTCGTGCTTAATGGCAGGCCTGTCGCGGCCGAAATCAGCACTCATTACAATCTGATTGAGCTGCTGCAGCAAAGCTTCGATCTGTTCGGTGCACGCGAGAGCTGCGGCCAAGGCCTCTGCGGCTGCTGCACCGTCCTCGTCGATGGCAAGGCCGTCTCCGGCTGTCTTCAGTTGGCAGCATTCATCGACGGCAAAGAGGTCGTCACCATTGAGAGCTTTGCCCGCGGCCAGCAACTCACCCCGGTGCAGGAAGCGTTCATCGAATGCGGAGCCTTCCAGTGCGGGTTCTGCACGCCCGGCTTCATCATCATGGCGACCCAGCTTCTCCACGAGAATCCCAATCCGAGCGACGATGATATCCGGCACTACCTCGCCGGAAACCTCTGCCGTTGTGCGGCTTACCCGGAGATAATCGATGCCGTAAGACTCGCGGCTCACAAACGTAGAGCTACGGCGGCACCGCAATGAGGAATTGCTCCAGATGTCCGCCAGCGCTGCGACGTCTGAGCCATGGTATCGGGCACTCAATGCGGCCCAATGGAAGACGTTGGCGGCTACGAATCTCGGGTGGTTGTTCGACGGGTTCGAAACCTATGCCCTGGTCTTGACTGTCGGCGTAGCGCTGCGCCACCTGCTCGATCCCGCGCAATTCCCGCAAGTTCCTGCCTATGCCGGAACGGTGATCGGCTTAACGCTGCTTGGCTGGGGCGTTGGCGGGCTACTTGGCGGCGTCCTGGCCGATTATATCGGCCGCAAAAGAATGATGCTCATTGCCATCCTCGCCTACTCGATCATGACGGGGTTGAGCGCCATCGCCTGGAACTGGATATCATTTGTTGTCCTGCGCTTCCTGGTTGGCATCGCGCTCGGGTCGGAATGGGCGACGGGGACTTCGATGATCGCGGAGCTGTGGCCGGATCGGGCGCGCGGAAAGGGCGCCGGTCTGATGCAGTGCGGATTAGGCCTTGGATTCTTTGTTGCCTCTTTCGCTTGGCTGCTCATCAGCCCGCTTGGGCCGGGGGCGTGGCGCTACATGTATTTGATCGGAGTGCTTCCGGCTCTGTTGACATTATGGATCCGCACCTCGATTCCCGAATCCACTCTCTGGGAGCACGCCGACAAAAAACGGCGTGATGCGCTCGAGCACAAGCGCGCTGGCATGCGGCTCGGCGCCGGCGAAGAGAAGCTCGCGCGATTTACGCTTGTCGATTTGTTCACCGATAGCAAAGCGCGCAAGCTGACCATCATCGTCTTCCTGATGTCGCTTACGACCACTGTCGGCTGGTGGGGCATTTCCACCTGGGTTCCGCCGTATATCGGGTCTGTTGCGGCGGCGAACGGGCTGTCGGCCGCCACTTGGGCAAGCTATGCCGGCATGGCCTACACGCTCGGCTCGGTCACCGGGTACATCAGCCTGGGCTTTCTCGCCGATGCCTACGGGCGAAAACCGGTCACTTTCTTATTTTTCATCCTGGCGTGGGCGTTCACGCCGGTGCTGTTCCTGTGACGCGCGATCTGACGCTGCTGCTGGTCCTCGCGTTCGCCAACGCCATCTTCTCGAATGGGCAATATACCTGGATGCCGGTCTGGATGCCCGAGTTGTTCCCGACGCGCATGCGAGCGACTGCGCTCGCGTTTGCGTTCAACGCCCCGCGCTTCATCGCCTTCCTCGGTCCGCTGATCGGCGGATTTCTCATCGTATCATTCGGCGGTTTTGGTCCCGCTGCGAGCATTGTATCCACGATCTACGTCGTCGGCGTCGTGGCAGTATTATTCTTGCCCGAAACACGCGGCCAGCCCCTGCCGGACTGAAGTTGCCCGACTGCTCAATTTATCGTCCGTCCCCGCTGTGGCGTGTCGAGCGAGAAGGCCGGAATGTCGATGTCGAAGGTCTCTCCGGTTGCGCTCACCATCCCATAAGTGCCACTCATGAACCCCGACGCCGTGGGTAGCGGCACCCCGCTGGTATATTCGTAATTGTCACCGGGCCCGAGCACCGGCTCCTCGCCAACAACACCCGCTCCGCGCACCTCCTGCAGCCGGCCGAGCGCATCGGTGATGCGCCAATGGCGCGTCTTGAGCTGAACCGTGTCGCCCCCGAGATTGGTCAGCGTGATGGTGTAGGCCCAGAAGAAATAGCCATTTTCAGGCGACGAGCGCTCAGGCAGGAAGCGCGGGATCACCTTCACCTCTATTTGCCGGGTCACCGCCCGATAAGGTGTTTTCGCGGCTTGCATTGCTGCGTCCTTGCGAATCGCTTCGGAACCTTGCCAGGCCGATGATTTTAGCGCCCGTTTTATGCCGGGTGAATATGTCTTCGGGTCGCGAGCACGTGACTCCCGACTCGATCGAGGGCGGAGTACAGATTACCTTAACGAAGGCACGGCGCGTTGGGAAAGCATCGCATACCGTCACCAGAGAGCGCCCTAATGCATGCCCCTGTGATCGCCACTGAACGCGATCTGCGGCTCGATCTATTCCGCGGAATAGCATTGTGGCTCATCTTTCTCGATCACATTCCCTCCAATCTGGTCGCTTGGATCACCATCCGCAATTACGGTTTCAGCGATGCGACCGAAATCTTCGTATTCGTGTCGGGCTATACGGCTGCATTCGTCTACGGACGTGAAATGCGCGAGCGCGGGTTCCTGATCGCCGGCGCGCATATTGCTCGGCGAGCCTGGCAGATCTATGTCGCTCACGTCTTCCTGTTCGCCATCTATCTTGCTGAGATCACGTATGTCGTCAGCAGCTTCGAAAATCCGCTCTATGTGGAGGAGATGAATATCCTCGATTTTCTCAAGCAGCCCGATGTCACCATCATTCAGGCGCTGCTGCTCAAGTTCAAGCCGGCGAACATGGATGTGCTCCCGCTCTACATCATTTTGCTGCTCCTATTTCCGCCGATCCTCTGGCTCCTGCTGCGGCAATCTACGTTGGCGCTCGGCGCTTCGGTGCTGCTCTACGTGCTGACCTGGCACTTCAACTGGAACCTGCCGAGCTATCCCACCGGCACCTGGTTTTTCAATCCGTTTGCCTGGCAATTGCTGTTTGTGTTCGGCGCCTGGTGCGCACTGGGTGGAGCCCAGCGGCTTGCCGACGTGCTGCACTCGCAGGTGATGCTGGGCGTCGCGTTGGCCTATCTAGTGTTCGCGTTCCTCATCTCGTTAACCTGGTACTTGCCCGCCGCAAGCCAGTTCGTGCCCTCCTGGCTAGAGCAGGTCATCTACCCCATTGACAAGGTTAACCTTGATGTTTTGCGGTTCGCGCACTTCCTGGCGCTCGCGGTGGTGACGGTGCATTTTGTGCCGAGCACCTGGCCTGGCCTGAAGTCTCGATGGCTGTGGGCACCGATCGTCTGTGGACAGCACTCGCTGGAGATCTTCTGCCTCGGCGTATTCCTGTCTTTTGCTGCCCATTTCGCCATGACGGAGATTTCTGGCGCCTTCTGGATGCAGGTTCTGGCAAGCGGGGTTGGGATTCTGATAATGATTGCGGCGGCAGGGTTGTTGAGGTGGTACAAGCGCGCGGAAGGACGAGCGCCCGGCGCACGCCCAAAGAAAACACCGGATGCTGATCTGGCAGGGGGGGAGGCATGAGAACGCTGGCGGGGTTTGTGGTCCTGGGGCTTCTCTCCTCGCTGATGATGGCGGCAGCGGAAGAGCAGCAGATATGTGAAATTCCGGGATATTTGCTTTCCGGCCACAGCGAGTTGAAGCGGGTCGCGGCCGCCGTCAAACGTGGCCACAGCCTCACCATCGCGGTGGTTGGAACGGGCTCGTCGGCTTTGGCGGGCCCGCACGGCCCCTCCTCGGCCTATCCGGCGCGGCTCGAGGCTGTTCTCAAGGAGCGGCTGCCGACAGTTACCGTCAGGGTGATTCCGGTCGTGCGACAGCGCCAGACCGCGGACGAGATGGCAAAGGGCATGCCGAAAGTCCTTGCTGATGAAAAGCCTGATGTGGTGATATGGCAGACAGGCACGTTCGACGCGATCCGCAGGGTCGAGCCCGACGATTTTCGGGCCGCTCTTGACGAGGGCATCGATGCTGTGGAACAGGGTGGGGCGGACGTCGTTCTCATGAATATGCAATATAGTCCGCGGACCGAGATCATGGTGGCGCTCGACCCGTATGCGGACACGATGCGGGTTGTTGCGCAGCAGCACGAGGTGCCCTTGTTTGATCGCCTCTCCATCATGCGGCACTGGTCCGATACCGGTGCGTTCGATCTTTATGCGAGCAGCAAGGACAATGTGCTGGCGGCTCGTGTACACGATTGCATTGCCCACGGCATTGCTGATGTGATCATGGATGCTGGCCGTCTGAACGAGCAGAAGGCTGGGCAATAACAGAATACAGTTGCGACAGGGAATTGCGCAGAAACTATGCAGACTCGGCTCTTATTTAGTCGCGTAGCAATATTTGCGGCGGCGGCGCTGTTTGCCCCACTTTCAGCGCAGGCACAGTCGACCTCTGGGTTTGGGGCGCACGCGATTGCCCAGTCGCCTTCGGCGGTGGCTTGTCATGTCTCGCCGCAGCAGGCGCGTTTCGATTTGCCCCTTCCGCATACCGCGCGGGTTCTCGCCAGCGGCCGGCCGATCAAGATCGTCGCCTTCGGCTCCTCGTCGACCTATGGGGCGGGCGCAAGCTCGTCGGCAGCGGCATATCCCAACCGGCTGGCGGAGGAGCTCAGGCGCCGATTTCCCGGTCACGAGTTCACGGTGTTGAACCGAGGGGTGAGCGGCGAGGAAATCACTGACATGCTGGCTCGTCTCGACAAGGCGGTTATTGCGGAGCATCCCGACCTTGTGCTGTGGCAGGTCGGAACGAACTCCGTCCTGCGTGGCAGGGCGTTGCCGCCACACGTTGCCGAGTTGCACGAAGGATTGCAGCGTTTGAGGGCGACCGGGGCCGATGTTGTTCTGATCGATCCGCAATATGCGCCAAAGGTCATCGCCAAGCCTAATTGTGAGGGAATGGTGTCGCTGATTTCCGCGGCGGCCAAGGCCGAGCACATCGATATCTTTCATCGTTTCGAGCTGATGCGGCACTGGTACCACGTCGCGAACCTGCCTTTCGAAAAATTTATTTCCGCCGACGGCCTGCACATGAACGACTGGAGCTACGCCTGCCTGGCAAAAGCCCTGGGCATGGCAATTGCCGAGGCGGCCACACGGCCTATTGCGACCGCGATCGGACCACGCGTCGGTGTACCCTGATCGGGCGCAGGCGAAGGCTTCGTTCTCAAACCGCGGCTAGTGCGCCGAACACATCCTCCACGAGGTCGTCGGGGTGCTCTAGTCCACAGGAAAGGCGCACCAGCCCGTCGGTAATGCCGAGCTCAGCTCGTGCCGCGGGAGTGAGCCGCTGGTGAGTCGTCGTCGCCGGATGGGTGATCAGGCTCTTTGCATCGCCCAGATTGTTGCTGATACGAACGAGCCGCAGAGCGTCCTGAAAACGGAATGCTGCCACCCTGCCGCCCTTGATCTCAAAGGCGACCAGAGTTGAGCCTCCGTGCATCTGCCGCCGCACGATGTCGGCCTGAGGATGATCGGGTCGCCCCGGATAGATGAGCCGGCTGATCTTGGGATGCTCGGCGAGCGCGACCGCGAGCGTTGCCGCGGTGTCGGTCTGCTGGCGCACACGCACCGCGAGCGTCTCCAATCCTTTGAGCAGCACCCAGGCATTGAAGGGCGAGATCGAGGGACCGGTTTGACGGATGAGCGTCTGAACATGATCCTGAATGAATTTGTCCGAGGCGAGAATGACGCCGCCGAGGCAGCGGCCCTGGCCGTCGATGTGCTTGGTCGCGGAATAGACCACGCAGTCCGCACCGAGCTCAAGCGGTCTCTGATAGAGTGGTGTCGAGAACACGTTGTCGACCACCAGGGTTGCGCGCGCCGCATGCGCGATCTCGGCGACCGCCTTGATGTCGATGACTTCCAGAGCCGGATTGGTGGGACTTTCCAGAAAGAAGGTCTTAGTATTGGGACGCACTGCCTTGCGCCACTCTGAAAGGTCATTGCCGTTCACCAGGGTCGAAGCGACCCCATAGCGGGGCAAATGCTCCTGCACGACGTAGAGGCATGAGCCGAACAGCGCTTTGGATGCCACGATATGGTCGCCCGCCCTTACCTGTCCCATCAGCGCCGTCGTGACCGCGGCCATCCCGGTTGCAGTTGCGCGCGCAGCTTGCGCGCCTTCGAGTGCAGCCATGCGCTGCTCGAACATGGTGACGGTCGGATTGGCGTAGCGTGAATACTGATATCCTGGCTCTTCGTTCTTGAAGCGCCTTTCCGCGCTCGCGGCGCTTTCATAGACATAGCCTTGGGTCAGGAACATCGCCTCCGAGGTTTCCCCGAACTGGGAGCGTAAGATACCGGCATGGACGAGCTGGGTTTCAGGGCGGTAGCTCTTCTTGGCGGATGCGGACATCATCGTCTCCTTTGCGCAAACAAACACCCGGCCGGAGAGGCTCCGCCGGGTGCACGCATCCCCGGCCTTTTAGCGAGTTGTTTTACGTGGCTGCAAGCCGGCCGGCTCAAATGACCACGGGATAACGTTTCTGTACCCCGGTCTGCGTCTTTCCGTCAAGCGCATGATCGGGTAGGTGGTGATCAATCGCCGCCGGCCTCGCTAGGAATTACGAGCCGCATCCGAGGATTGCACCACTGCCGCTCACCTTCGCCAATCATCACAAGGGCATCTTGCCCGATCATATGGTCGCCGCGCTGGCAAAGGATGGGGTGATTCTGCACGCTCGCGATCTCGATCCCGATCAGATTCAGCCTGCGAGTCTAGACCTGCGGTTGGGTGAGGTCGCGTATCGTGTCCGCGCAAGCTTTCTGCCCGGTCCGCAGACGACGGTGGCGGAGCGCATCTCTGAATTGCAGCTGCACCAGATCGGTCTCACCGGCGGAGCAGTGCTGGAAACGGGTTGCGTCTACATCGTGCCGTTGATCGAGAGCCTGGCCTTGCCCGAGGATATTGCGGGAGCCACCAACCCCAAGAGCTCGACCGGACGGCTCGACATCTTCACGCGCGTGATCGCCGACAATACGCGCGGCTTCGACCGCATCAAGCCCGGCTATCATGGCCCGCTGTATGTGGAAATCAGTCCGCGTACATTTCCCGTTCTGGTGCGCATCGGCTCGCGTTTGTCGCAACTGCGCTTGCGGCGTGGCAATGCGTTGCTGGACGCAGATGCTTTGCGCGCAGTGCATGCGCGAGAGCATCTGGTCGATGATGCCTTGGCCGAGATCGGGGACGGGATTGCAGTCAGCGTCGATCTCTCCACTTCGCTGGCGCAGCGTGCAGTGGGCGCCAAAGGCTCACCCGTCGTCGGGTTCCGGGCCAGGCATCATACGGGCGTGATCGATGTCGAGCGCCGTGAGGCCTATGACATGGCCGAGTTCTGGGACCCGATCCATTCGCGTTCCGATCGAAGCCTCATTCTCGATCCGGGGGAATTCTACATCCTCGCCTCGAAGGAGGCGGTCCAGGTGCCGCCGGACTACGCCGCCGAGATGGTGCCGTTCGATCCGCTGGTTGGAGAATTCCGGGTGCACTATGCCGGGTTCTTTGATCCCGGATTCGGCCATGCCGGCGCCGGCGGGCAGGGCGCCAGGGCCGTTCTGGAAGTGCGCTCGCGGGAAGTGCCTTTCATACTCGAGCACGGCCAGATCGTAGGGCGCCTCATTTATGAGAAAATGCTCGAACGACCCACCACGCTCTATGGCACTCGCGCGGGCTCAAGCTATCAGGGGCAACGCCTGAAGCTCTCGAAACATTTCCGCACAGGCTTGATCTAGGGAAAACCGATGTTGCCATGGCCGCAAAGGCCAAAGACGTAGGGTACCTTCCCGCGCACGAGATAATGAGGTTGGCGTGAGATCATCGGGACTCAGGTCATGAATGGCAATATCGAGCTCGAATCGCGTCTCGATCGCGGCCGTGTATACGTGATCGGGGACATTCACGGGCGCTCCGATCTGCTCGATCGCATCAGCGCGGCCATTGTCAGTGACCTTCAGGCAAATCCTGTCGAGGAGAGCCTGGTGGTGACGCTCGGCGACTATATCGATCGCGGTCCCGACTCGCGGGGAGTGCTCGATCGCCTGACAAGAAATCCATTTCCAACCGAGTTCGTCCCCCTCAAAGGCAACCATGAGCTCATGCTCGAGAGCTTTCTCCACGATCCGTCTGTTGCGGATCACTGGCGCCGGCTTGGCGGACTGGAAACCCTGATCTCCTACGGCGTACCCGTCCAAGCCTTGATGGTCGGCAAGGATTACGATCACGCGGCACATGCGCTCAACGCGGCTTTGCCACGGGAGCACCTTGAGTTCATCGCCAATCTGCAAACGTCACTCTCAGTGGGAAAATACTTTCTGTGCCACGCGGGAGTTCGTCCCGGTGTTGCTCTGGACCGCCAAGATCCGAATGATCTGCTGTGGATCCGCGAGCCGTTTCTTGGCAGTCGAGCCAATTTCGGCAAGATCGTGGTGCACGGCCACACGCCCAGAGAGAAACCCGAAGTCCTGGCGAACCGGATCAACATAGATACCGGCGCGTATATGACCAGCCGCCTCACCTGCGTGGTGCTGGGACGAGAATCGGTGCGCTTCCTGTCGACGGGGAATTGAGCACCATGAATAAGCCGGACCGCCAAGCGCCGGCTGTTGCGATAGCCGTCATTGGCGCCGGCATAGCCGGGCTGACCGTCGCCGCCACGCTACGAAAGATCGGCGCCAGAGTAGAGATCTACGAGCAGGCAGAGGCATTCACGCCGGTGGGTGCCGGCGTCCAGCTAACCCCGAACGCCATGAAAGTGTTGGCCGGCCTTGGACAGGCCGAGCACATTCGCCGCGTCGGGTTCACGCCCGACGTGGGCTATAATCGCGAGTGGGATACCGGTGAGATCACATACCTGCATCCCATGGGCAGCGCGATCGAGCAGCGCTTCGGCGCCCCCGACATCTCGCTCCACCGTGCGCAGCTGCATGCCGCGCTCGCCTCCATCAATCCGCCGGCGAGCATGCATTTCAACAAGCGGCTCATGGGTCTCGATCGCGCTGGAGGCGGCGGCCTTCGCCTTTCGTTCGCCGATGGCAGCAAGGCATGCGCTGATGCGGTGGTCGGGGCGGACGGCGTCCATTCGACCGTGCTCGACATCCTATTTGGTCACGGCCGGCCGCGGTTTACCGGGCAGGTCGCATATCGCGCGGTCTATCCCACTGCGTACGCCACGCTTAGGTACTAGTAACCATCTTCCCAGATGCCAGAAAAGGCGCAAACAACGGCCAAGTCGTTCAGTCTCTACCACTATCTACTAGCACCTAGGCGTGTTATATATCTTCCCAGCTTCCCAGGTGGGACTCACTCGGGAGAACATCATGCGATTAACGGACAAGGCCATCGCGGCCATTGCCGTGCCAATTGGCAAGGCAGAAATCATAGTATTTGACG
>Ga0306920_100006074_pt1 | contig 15685 bp, 9 predicted proteins | sample flu12Cox44000170_FD_204666 | JGI IMG/M metagenome (GOLD analysis project Ga0306920, IMG submission 204666) | Lab enrichment of tropical soil microbial communities from Luquillo Experimental Forest, Puerto Rico - flux4day.12C.oxic.44.000.170 (v2)... | ecosystem: Environmental > Terrestrial >... | reverse complement strand
CTGGCCTCGCCGATCTAGCTAATTCTTTCTAATTGTGGCTGTGACCTGTGGGCGGTACAAGATTTGAACTTGTGACCTCTTCCGTGTCAGGGAAGCGCTCTCCCACTGAGCTAACCGCCCGCGAGGCGGAAGCGGGAATCGAACCCGCGTACAGGGCTTTGCAGGCCCTTGCCTATGCCACTCGGCCATTCCGCCATAGCGAGCTCCGAGGAGCCCGCTCTGGTACCGAAGAGCCGTGCGGACCGTCGGCTGGCGGGACGGCGTCCGGCACCTCCGAGCGGACGACGGGATTCGAACCCGCGACCCTCACCTTGGCAAGGTGATGCTCTACCAACTGAGCCACGTCCGCAGCGCCCCGCAGGGCGAGGCCGCTCACGCCGGACGGTGCCGGCGCGTTCAAGAACTGTAGCCGATCCTGCCCGGGCCGCAAACTCCGACCCGGGCCCGCGGAGGCACCCGCCGCGGGCACCGCGTCGGCCGCCCGCGCCCCGCCCCGGAGCCCTCCGCCGACATGCTTCGATCGCGGACGAAAGATGTCTGGGATAGCGTCGAGGCATGTCAGCGACGAACGGCGCCCGGCAGGCGGCACCCGGCGGATACGCCGCGGACATCGCGCCGGTCGCCGCGCTCATGGCCGATCCGGCCCGGGCCGCCATGCTCGGGGCCCTGCTGGGCGGGACGCAGCTGTCGGCGGGGGAGCTCAGCCAGCTGGCCGGGGTCAGCCCGGCCACGGCCAGCGCCCACCTCGCCCGGCTGCTTGACGGCGGCCTGGTGGCCGTGACTAGGCAGGGCAGGCACCGCTACTACCGGCTGGCCGGGCATGAAGTAGCGACGGTCATCGAGGCGCTCGCCCAGATCAGCCCGGTCCGGCCGGTGCGGAGCCTGCGCCAGTCGCAAGAGGCAGCCGCCCTGGCCCAGGCCAGGACCTGCTACGACCACCTGGCCGGGCAGGCCGGGGTCGAGCTGCTCGACGCCCTGCTCCGGGCCGGGGTCCTGAACGGGAACGGCAGCGGCGCGGACGTCGCGTACGAGGTCACCGCCGAGGGGGCGGAGAGGCTGGCCGGGTTCGGCGTAGACGTGGTGCAGGTCCGGCGGTCACGGCGCCGTTTCGCGGGGGCCTGCCTGGACTGGACCCAGCGCCGCCCGCACCTGAACGGCGCGCTCGGCGCGGCGGTGACCGGCCGCCTGCTGGAACTGGGCTGGATAGAGCGCGGGCCATCCCGGCGCGCTGTCAAGATCACCGGGCCGGGCCAGGACGGGCTCGCCGCGACGTTCGGCTAGGCGGCACCTGACTGACGAGCGTTCGCGTGGCAGTCTGTCAGCCATGCGAACTGTGGTCGTCAACGGCGACGCGCTGAGTGTGCAGGATGTCATCGACGTAAGCCGCGGGGAAGCCCGCGCCGAGCTGGGCCCGGACGTCCGGAACCGGATGGAGGCGAGCCGCCTGGTGGTGCTCGGCGCCATCGCGGGCGACGCCCCGGTCTACGGGGTCAACACCGGATTCGGCGCGCTCGCCGACACTCGCGTGGGGGAGCAGGACCTGCGGACGCTGCAGGGCGCGATCGTGATGTCGCACGCGGCCGGGACCGGGGAGCCGCTCGACGACGCCACGGTGCGGGCGGTGCTGCTGCTGCGGGCCAGGACGCTGGCCGCGGGCTACTCGGGCGTGCGGCCCGACCTGCCGCAGCGCCTGCTGCAACTGCTCGACCTCGGCCTGCTGCCCGTTATCCCGGGCAAGGGCTCGGTGGGCGCCTCCGGCGACCTGGCCCAGCTCGCGCACTTGGCGCAGCCGCTGATCGGCGAGGGCCGGCTGCGCGGCCCCGGTGACGGGCCGGTCGGTCGGCCCGCGGCGGACGTCCTGGCCGAGCACGACATCGAGCCGCTGCAGCTGGCGCCCAAGGAAGGCCTGTCACTAGTCAACGGGACTGAGCCGATGCAGGCCCTGCTCGCGTTCTCAGTACATGAGGCCACGCTGCTGGTACAAGCCGCCGACGTCGCCTGCGCGCTGTCGGTGGAGGCACTGCTCGGCCACGCCCGGCCGTACGACGAGCGGGTGCAGGCGCTCCGGCCGCATCCGGGCCAGCTGGTCAGCGCGGCCAATCTGCGCGCGCTGCTGGCGGACTCGGCGCTGATGGCCAGCCACCGCGAGAGCAGGCACGCGGTGCAGGACGCCTACAGCCTGCGCTGCGCGCCGCAGGTGCACGGCGCCGTGCGCGACGTGCTCGGCTTCGCCCGGGCGGTCCTCGAGACCGAGCTCGGCTCGGTGGTCGACAACCCGGTGATCGCGGCTGACGGCGAGGTAATGATCAGCGGGAACTTCCACGGCGAGCCGCTGGCTTTTGCCGCCGACATGCTGGCCATGGCCCTGGCCGAGCTGGCCAGCATCAGCGAGCGGCGGGTGGACCGGATGCTGGACCCGGCGTTCTCCCGAGGCCTGGCCCCGTTCCTGGCCCCGGATGCGGGCACCAACTCCGGCTACATGCTCGCCCAGTACACCGCGGCCTCGCTGGTCAGCGAGAACAAGGTGCTCGCCCACCCGGCCAGCGTGGACACCATCCCGACGTCGGGGAAGCAGGAAGATCACGTGTCGATGGGCTGGACGGCGGTCCGCAAGCTGCGCGAGGTGGCCGCTAACGTCCGCACCTGCCTGGCCGTAGAGATCCTCTGCGCGGCGCAGGGCATCGACCTGCGCTCCGGGATCGCCCCGCCGAGCGCCGCGACCGCCGCCGCGCACGCGGCGGTGCGGGCGCATGTGGACCGGATGGACGTCGACCGGGAGGTGGCCGGGCAGATCGCTGCCGTGGATGCGCTGCTGCCCGAAGTCTGCGCGGCCGCCGCCGCTCACTGCGGCGGGCTGCGCTAGCCTGGCGTCTCGTGGCGGTATGGATAAACGGGACGCTGGTTCCCGACGATGAGGCACGGATCTCGGTCTTCGACCACGGGCTGGTCACCGGCGACGGGGTCTTCGAGACGGTCAAGGTCGCGGGCGGGGTGCCGTTCGCGCTGAGCAGGCACCTGGCCCGGCTGGGCCGGTCCGCGGCCGGGCTGGGCCTGGCCGAGCCCGACCTGGAGCAGATCAGGGCCGGCGTGCTGGCCGTGATCGAGGCGTCGGGCCAGCCGGAGCTGGCCCGGATGCGGATCACCGTGACCGGCGGCATCGCGCCGCTCGGCTCGGAGCGCGGCGGCTCCCCGCTGACCGCGATTGTGGCGCTCGGCGAGATGCACGCGCCCGCTCCCTGGGTCGACGTGACCACCGTGCCCTGGCCGCGCAACGAGCACGGGGCGCTGTCCGGCCTGAAGACCACGTCCTACGGGGAGAACGTGCGGGCCCTGGCCTATGCCACCTCCCACGACGGCAGTGAGGCGATCTTCGCGAACACGGCCGGGAACCTGTGCGAGGGCACCGGAACGAACGTGTTCGTGGTGTCCGACGGCAGGCTGCTCACCCCGCCGCTGTCGGCCGGATGCCTCGCCGGGGTGACCCGGGCGCTGGTTATCGAGTGGTCGGGAGCCGCCGAGCAGGATCTCCCCTTGGCGGCGCTGGCCGAGGCGGACGAAGCCTTCCTTTCCGGAACAACCAGGGATGTGCAGCCGATCCGCAGCGTGGACGGCCAGGTGCTCGCCGCGGCTCCGGGACCGGTCACCAGAAAGGTGTCCGAAGTGTTCGCCATGCGGGCGGCCGAAACCCCTGATCCGTAATCGTTCTGATTTCTCCGGGCCTGGTGAACTGGATCCCTGATTAGGAAGATCCCCGCTGTCGCAAAGATCCGCCTGGCGTTTCGCCGCGTTTGTCGGTGTTGACTGAATGTTCAGGCACGCCAGAGCAGCTCGTCGAGCTCGCTATCGATATTGATGAAGTTGCTCTCGCGCCCTGCGGCAATAAGCCTGAAGGTCTTCTTAAGGAAATCTGCCATTGCGGTCATAGGAGCCTCAAAGTGAGCGTGGCCGAATGGGGACGATAGCGCGATGTTCAGCACGCCGAGGCCACGGTCCCGGCCAGGCCATACCTTGACGTCACCCTCGCCAACGGGCGCGGTCAGGCCCGCCAAGAGCAGGTCCCTGGAGAAGATCCACTCGACCGGATCTTCGGCGCCAACATGGAATGCCATGCGGACGGCGTACGGATCGCGGGCGGTGTAGCAGAGGCTGGCCATGAGCGGGACGGCCCCGTGCCCGGGAACCACAAGGCTGAGCCTGAGCTCAGCTGAGACAGTAGCAGCGCTGTTCATCATCCAGCCAAACCTTTGCCTTGTCGTGTCCCGGAATGCCGGGCTTCGTAAACCTGCGCAACCACTTCACTTTTGACGTGCAGGGCACCGCGGAAAAACCAATCCGGGGACCTGGGCCACTTGTAACTCCGGTCACCGGCTCGCAATCGAGCTGTGACCTGATCGTGTTCCTCCGGAAATAGAACGCCGTCATGATCTCTCTGTCATCCCCTGAACCAGGCACAGCGCCGTGACCTTGGTCTCGCCGGGTTCGAAAGTCTATCTCGCTCCGGGGCTTGTGGCGGTCGGCTTGCACAGGGATGGTGCCCGCGAGAGTGCCCGCTGGGGTTAGATGTCAGTTAGCGGAACGACGCTGCGTCTTACACGGCGGCATCTAGTGCAGGAATATCCGATATATGACTATTTCACAGCCACGGTCCGGGCTATCGGCAGATAGGCCGGTACAAGAATGCGCGCTAGCGGCACGCTAGCGATGCCGATGTAGGGTAGTAATCCCGATGTGGCTGATTAGTAACGCTTATGTGACTGAGAGTATTCTTCCGCCCGGTCCCGTGAGCGTGGCTCCGGGCGCTCGTCTCTCCGGCCCCGGCCCAAGGCTCGCACCGGGGCAGTGGCGATGCCAGCGGGCCGGAGTGCGCTAGTCTGTGTTTCGCCCCGGCTGCCGGATCCGGCTCACCGGGCGCGGGCGATTGGCTCAGCGGGAGAGCGCCTCGTTCACACCGAGGAGGTCACTGGTTCGATCCCAGTATCGCCCACTCTGCCCAGGTCAGTGGCTTGTTCCGATCATGGAACGCCTCTCTCTGGTTCCATTATGGGTACCGGAGGACAGCTATCCCTAGTCATCCACCTGCCTGCCCGGCCACTGCACCCGGGCCATGCGCGGTGCTGGCCACGGCCCGACGGGCGGACAATGGGCAGGGACGGCTGGCGCGAGGGAGGCGCGAGTGCGGGTCGGCATCCTGGGGCCGCTGGAGGTCCGTGACGACGCCGGGACCCTGCTGCCCGTCGGCGGGGCCCGGCTGCGCGCCCTGCTGATCCGGCTCGCCATCGCCGACGGCCGGGCGGTCTCGGTGGAGCGGCTGGCCGAGGACCTGTGGGACGGTCAGGGGCCGACCGACGCCGCCAACGCGGTGCAGGCGCTGGTCTCGCGGTTGCGCAGCGCGGCCGGCCGGAACGCCGTGGAGTTCGGCCCGGCCGGTTACCGGCTCGTGATGGACCAGGTTGGCGTAGACGCGCGCGTCTTCGAGCAGCAGGTGGGCGCGGGGCGCCGTGCGCTGGCCGATGGGCGCCTGGCGGAGGCCGCGTCGTTGCTGGCCGGGGCGCTCGGCCAGTGGCGCGGCCCGGCGCTGGCCGATGTCGCGGACGCCCCGTTCGCGGCGGCCGCGATCACCCGGCTGTCGGAGCTGCGGCTGGCCGCCCTCGAAGACCGGATCGACGCTGAGCTGGCCCTGGGACGGGGCGCCGAGCTGGTGCCCGAGCTGCAGGAGCTGGCGGCCGAGCACCTGCTGCGTGAGCGGCTGCGGGGCCAGCTGATGTGCGCGCTCCAGGCGGCGGGCCGGCAGGCGGACGCGCTGACGGCCTACGAGGACATCCGGCGGGTGCTGGCCGAGCAGCTGGGCGTCGATCCGTCTCCCGCCCTGGCCGCCGTCCACCTGGCGATCCTGCGCGGTGAGCCGCCGTCGGCCGCTGGTGCACAAGCCGCGCAGCCCGCTCCGGCCGGCCAGGAGAGGCCCGCCACCAACCTGCCCGCCCAGCTCACCAGTTTCGTGGGCCGCGAAGAGGAACTGCGGCGCGTCGGCAAGCTGCTCAGCGAGGCGCGGCTGGTCACGCTGACCGGCCCAGGCGGGGCGGGCAAGACGCGGCTGTCGGTCGAGGCCTCGGCCAGGCTCGCTGGGCAGTGGCCGGACGAGCTGTCCGACGGGGTGTGGTTCGTGCCGCTGGCACCGGTCCGCGACGCCATGGACGTGCCGCAGGCCGTGCTGGCCGCGCTGGGCATCCAGGAGACGGCCTGGCCCGCGGATCCCGCCGAGGCGGCCCGGCTGGCCGCCCTGCCCCCGTTGGACCGGCTCACCGATGCGCTCACGTCCCGCCGCCTGCTGCTGGTCCTGGACAACTGCGAGCACGTAGCCATGGCCGCGGCGCGGCTGGCAGGCCAGGTGCTCGCCGTCGCGCCCGGCGTGCGGATCCTGGTCACCAGCCGGGAGCCGCTGGGCGTGACCGGCGAGAACCTGTGCCCGGTGCCATCGCTGGAGCTGCCGCCGGAGGAGGCCGACGCGAGCGACGCGGCGCGGTCCCCGGCCGTCCGGTTGTTCGCCGATCGCGCGGCCGCCGTGCGGCCGGGGTTCGCGCTGGACGAGGCGACCGCGGGCCCGGTGGTCCGGATCTGCCGGGCGCTGGATGGCATCCCGCTGGCCATCGAGCTGGCCGCGGCGCGGCTACGGGCGCTGACCGCGGACCAGGTGGCCGACCGGCTCGACGACCGGTTCCGGCTGCTGTCGGTCGGTGACCGCGCCGCGCTGCCCCGCCACCAGACGCTGCGCGCCGTGGTGGACTGGAGCTGGGAGCTGCTCGATGAGCCCGAGCGGGCGGTGCTGCGGCGGCTGTCAGTGTTCAGCGGCGGCGCCACGCCCGCCGGCGCTGAGCACGTGTGCGCGCTGAGCGGAGATCACCGCGAGGTGATCGACCTCGTCGCCGCGCTGGTGGACAAGTCTCTGGTGATGGCCACCGGCGAGCACGAGGTGCGCTACCAGCTGCTGGAAACGGTGCGGGCCTACGCGGCCGGCCGGCTGGCCGAGGCGGGTGAGGAGCACCGGGCCCGCGCCGTCCACGCCGAGTTCTTCCTGGCCCTGGCCGAACGGGCGGAACCGGAGCTGCGCTCGCGTGACCAGTTGGTGTGGCTGAACCGGCTGACCGCCGAGCACGGCAACTTCTCCGCCGCGCTCCGGCATGTGATCGCGGCCGGGGACGCGGCCTTGGCGCTGCGCTTCGTCGGCGCGCTGGCCTGGTTCTGGCTCACCCGCGACTACGACGCCGAGGCGGCCGAGTCGGCTGCCGCTGTGGCGCAGATCGCCGGTGACGCCGCGCCGCCCGGGCTGCATGACGCCTGGGCCATCTGCCAGCTCATCGCGCTGGTGGGCCGGTGGCAGAAGGAGAATCCGCCCGACGCAGCCTCGATGCCGGACGTGGCGCGGCGGGTGACGGAGCTGACCCGCGGAGCCAGCCACCCGCTGCTGCTGCTGGCCACGCCGATGGTGTGGGCGCTCAGCGGCGACGGCGAGCAGGCGCGGCGCGGCCTGCGCGCCATGGGCGAGCGCTCCGACCCCTGGCTGCGTGCGGCCAGCGAGGTGTTCGTCGGGCACCTGGCCCTCAACGACGGGCACATCGACGAGGCCGCCGCCGGCCTGGCCGCGGGCTATGTCGCGTTCCGCGAGCTGGGCGACCGGTGGGGCATGATCATGAGCCTGACCGGCCTGGCCAACGTGGAGCTGGCCCGGGCGGCTCCCACCGAGGCCATCCGGCTGCTTAGTGAGGCCCGCGGGCACACGAGCGAGGGCCTGGCCAGCAACTTCGGCGAGATGATCAGCATCTCGCTGGGCCACGCGCTGGCCCTGGCCGGCGAGTTCGACGCCGCGCGCGCCGAGCTGGAACACGGAATCGAGGTGGCCGACCGGATCGGCGAGCGCGACGACCACGCCCACGGCTACCTCGAGCTTTGCGAGCTGGCCCGGCGGGAGGGCGACCTGGGCCGGGCTCACCAGGCGCTTGACCGTGCCCTGGAGATCGTCGACCCGCACCCGCGGCGCCCGGACATGATCGGGATGGCCGCGATGGCCTACAGCCGGGCTGGCTGCCTGGCCGAGCAGGAAGGCGACCTGGATGAGGCCGCCCGCTGGCACGCCAAGGCGCTGGCCCTGCTGGCCGAGGGGAGCGCCACGCTGCTGCCGAACAACCCCCTCCTGGCCACCGTGGTCGAAGGGCTGGCCGCGCTGGCCGCCGCCCGCGGGGACTACGCGGCCGCGGCCGAGCGGCTCGGCCTCGCCGACGCCTTGCACGGCTTCCGGGACGCCAGCAGCCTGGAGCTGACCCGGGCCGAGACGGCCGCCCGGGCCGCGCTCGGCGAGGAGGGCCTGGCGGCGGCCTGCGCCCGCGGCCGGGCGCTCGGCCGGGCCGACGCACTGGCCCTCGTGCCCTGACCGCCCCGGCGGGGCGCTGCGGCCTGGCCCGAGGGCCAGCGCCAGGCCGGCGGCTCAAACCCGGCGGGCGTACATCCGCATGGCCAGCGGGAACGTCACGATGACGATCCCGGCCGCCCAGGCCAGGGTGTAGAGCGGGTGCAGGCCGACCGGTCCGCCGATGGTCAGCGCCCGGACCGAGTCCGCCAGGTCGGTCACCGGGTTGACCCGGGCCCAGGCCTGGAGCCAGCCGGGCATGGTCGCGGCGCTGGCCAGCAGCACGCTGCTGCCGAAGGTCAGCGGCATCGTCCAGATGAGCGACATGCCCTGCACCGTCTCCGGCGAGGAGACCGACAGCCCGATCAGCACCGAGATCCAGCACACGCCCAGGTAGAACAGGTAGGCCAGGCCGTAGGCGGCCAGGATGTCCAGCGGCGCGGCGTGGAACCGGAAACCCAGGGCGCAGCCGAACCCGGTCAGCACGGCCATCACGGCACAGAACCGGACCGTGTCGCCGAGCACCGAGCCGATCAGCGGGGCCGAGCGGGCTATCGGCAGGCTGCGGAACCGGTCGAACACGCCCTTGCGGATGTCGTCGCACAGGCTGGTGCCCAGGCCCATGGTGCCGAACATGGCCATCATCGCGACCAGTCCCGGCAGGAGCTGCTCCAGGTAGGCGTGGGTGCTCCCGGCCACCGCGCCGCCGAAGACGTACAGGAACAGCACCAAGAACACCGCGGGCATCAAGATCACGTCGAGCAGCTTCTCCGGCGTGTGCCGGATCTGCATAACGTTGCGCCAGGCGACGGTCAGGGACTGCCGCAGCGTCTCGGCCGCGCCGATCCGGGACCGCAGCGCGCGGCGCGGCGGGGCCGCCGGTCCGGTCCCGGCCGGGCGGGTGCTCGTTACCGGAACCGCCGTGGCGTGGTCAGTCAGTTGCGTGGTCATGCCGCCCTCCCGGTCTGCTCGTCGTCCTCGTCTTGCGCCGCGTGGCCCGTCAGCGTCAGGAACACTTCGTCCAGACTGGGCAGCCGCAACCCCAGCTCGGCCGGCGCGATGCCCTCGTCGTCCAGCCGCCGCACCACGGCGGCCAGCATGGCCGGGTCACTCGCGGGCGCGGTGACCAGGCCCGTGTCGTGGCGCACGTCGGCCACTGACCCGGTAATCTCCTGGACGGCCAGCGCCACCCGGGCGGTCATCGCCAGGTCCGCCGCCCGCACCACCAGCGACTGGCCGCCGATCTGGGTCTTCAGCTCGCCCGGCGTGCCCGACGCCACCACCCGGCCGTGATCGACCACCGCGACCTGGTCGGCCAGCTCGTCGGCCTCATCCAGGTACTGGGTGGTGAGCAGGACGGTGGCGCCGCCGGCCACGATGGCCTTGACGGTGCCCCAGACATCGATGCGCGCCCGCGGGTCCAGGCCGGTGGTCGGCTCGTCGAGGAACAGCACCTCGGGCTCGCCGAGCAGGCTGGCGGCCAGGTCGAGCCGCCGCCGCATCCCGCCGGAGTAGGTCTTGACCGCGCGGCCGGCCGCGTCGGACAGGTCGAAACGAGCCAGCATCTCGCGGCCCCGCACGCGGGCCGCGGACCGGCTCAGGCCGAGCAGCCTGCCGATCATGAGCAGGTTCTCGGTCCCGCTCAGCTCCTCGTCCACCGAGGCGTACTGGCCGGTCAGGGCGATGAGCTGGCGGACCTGCACCGCCTGGGTGAGCACGTCGTAGCCGCAGACGCTGGCGCGCCCGGAATCGGGACGCAGCAGCGTGGACAGGATCCGGACCACCGTGGTCTTGCCGGCGCCGTTGGGTCCCAGCAGGGCCAGCACCTGCCCGCGCTCGGCGGCGATGCTGACGCCGGCCAGGGCCCTGGTGGCTCCGAAGCTCTTGGTCAGGCTCTCGGCCTCAATCACATGTGTCATGCCGCCAGGCTGGACGACGGCGCTGACACCGCGCTGTCAGTGCACTGACAGCCCGCTTATAGAGCCACCGTCAGTCCGCTTCCGTAGAGCGGCGTCTTCACACCATCTCCATATGCGGTGCGTGCCGGTTTCACGACCGCCTGGTAGCTGGACAGGAGCGGCGGTGTTCCCGGCCCGGCCGGGGCGGCCGGGGAAGGATTGACCGATGGGTTTCTGTGGCGGGCAGCTCCTGCCGCGCGTGGTGCAGGGTGGCGTGAGCATGAAACCCCTGGAGCCAATGCGGCGCCCATGACGCAGCCGACCCTGTGCCATCTGACCGGCATTCCGCGTCGGCCGTCCCTGGTCGGACGGGACGCCGAGCTTGCTGCGCTGGACGAGCAGGTGGCGCTGGCCCGCGGTGGCGCGTTCCGTGTCGTGCTGGTAACCGGCGAGCCTGGCATCGGCAAGTCCCGCCTGGTCAACGAGCTCGCCGAACGGCAGCGCGACTTCGCGGTGGTCGTCGGCTCGCGGGCCTTCGAGCTGGGGATGACGTATTCACTGGCGCTGTGGGTCGAGGCGTTCGAGCGGCTGCTGAGCTCGGCACCCACGGCCGAGGTACGTCGGCTGTGCGGGTCGTCGGCGCGCGACCTCGCGCTGGTGCTTCGGTCAGCTCGGCGGGCCCTTGGCAGCGGCCCGGGCCAGCCGGATCCCGAACTCGATCACGAGCCTTTCCGCGGGCCGGATCCCGAACGGTTGCTTCGAGCGCTGACGGAGCTGCTCGACAACCTCAGCGCCGGCCACCCGGTGATCGTCGTCCTCGACGATGTCCACAACGCCGATGCGTCGTCGTGGCAGGCGCTTTACCACATGGCTCGCCGGCTCCCGGACCGCCCGGTGCTCGTCCTGGCCACCGCGAGGATCGCCGATCTGGCCCGGCACGCGGTCGCCGGCCAGGTGCTAGTGGGGCTCGAGCAGGACGATGCCCTCGTCCGGCTCGGGCTGCAGGCGCTGAGCGACGAGTCGGTGGTGGCGCTGACCCGCGCCGTGCTGGGGGCCGGCGATGTGCCCCCGGCGCTGGTGTCCTGGCTGGTCGGACGGTCCCAGGGCTATCCGCTGTTCGTCATAGGACTGCTGCGCGCGCTGCTGGAGCAAGGCGCAGATCTCGCTCAGCCGAGGCTCGCGCGGGTTCCGGAGAGCCTCGCTGGCCGGGTTGCCCTGCTCGTGGACCGCCTCGAGCCGCCAGACCGAGGGCTGCTGGAGGTCCTCGCGGTGATCGGCGGCCGGGTTGACCTCGACGGTCTGGCACGGGTGCTCGGTCGGCCCTCCGACCGGCTCGGCGTCCCGCTGGAGCGGCTCACCCGGTCACGGCTGGTTGCCGAGTACGAGGCGGGTTGTCGGCTGGGCTACGAGATCGCTCATCCGCTGGTGCAAGATGTCGTCTACGAGAGCATCGGCGGGGCACGCCGCCGTGCCTTCCACCGGCTGGTCGGTCGCGCCCTCGCCGCAGCCGGCAATTTCGGCGCGGCCGCGCCGCACTTCCTGCGGTCAGCAGGCTCGGGCGATCCGGAGGCGGTGGACACACTGATCCGTGCGGTCCGGCAGGCCGAGGAGCGCAACCTCTACCAGGAGACGCTGCCCCTGCTGGCCGGGCTGCTCGACGTACTGGACCCCGACGATCAACGCTGGCTCGATGTGCTTGAGGCCATGACCTGGCGGGCGGAATGGGTCACCGATCATCTGGTGGAAGACGGCGCGGCGACCGCTATCGCCGTCATGCGGTACATCGAGCGGCAGCTCGCCACCTCCGGCGACCGGCTCCGGGAGGGGATCGTCCAGTTCCGCCTCGCGAGTTTCCTGGCCATCGGGGCCGGCCAGCCGGCCCAGGCGGCAGCCGCGTGTCGGCGGGCCCGGGAGCTGTTCGCCGCCGGGGGACACGATGACCTGGCCCTGCTGGCGCTCAACGAGCTGGGCTGGATCCGGTACTGCGCCGGCGACCTTCCCGGCCATCGTGCCTTCGCCCTGGACGCCTGCGAGAAGGCCGAAGAATGCGGCGACCGGACGGCATTGATCCAGTCGCTCGGAGCGCTTGGACTTGTCGCCGCCGTCCAGGGCCGGCTCGGGGATGCGGACAGGTATCTGCGCCGCAGCACGGATCTCGCCCAGGCAGCGGATAAGCGCTACCGGTACGTATGGAACCTGACGATGTGGGGGCTCGCCCTGGCGCTGGTCGGCCGGCTGGCGGCCAGCAGGACGACGTTCGAGCGGGCCATGCACGAGCCCGAGGCCCGCGACGCGCTGACGGCGGAGATGTTTGCCCAGTGTGACTGGCTGTCGGGCCGGCTCGATGACGTGGTCCGGCGGGTCTCCCAGTCCGCAGCGCGCCGGCCGCTGGCCGGGAGCCGACGTCGTGCCTGGGCGGCGGCGTTCGCCGCCCGAGCGGCCGCCGAACGCGGTCGGCCGGAGACCGCCGCGCGGCTGCTCGCGCTCGCCTCGGCGGCCTATGACCGTCCCGATGACGTGCCAGGATGGAGCAGCTGGCTGCCGTGGGCGGCCGGCTCCATGGCTGCCCTGGCCGGTGACCCGGCGGCCGGGCACGACCTGCTTGATCATGCGGCGGGCAGGTTCCGGGCCATGGATGCCGTGGCGTTCGAGGCCGTTGTCCTCATCGACGCGGCCGAGGCTGCTACCGCGGCCGGCCGGGTGGACGCCGCTGCCGCCCACTCGCGGCGGCTCGCGGAGCTCAGCCGCACGATCGAAGGGGAGATGGCCGGACCGCTGGCGCAGCTCGCCCGGGCCCAGGTGCTGCTGGCCACAGGCCGCGCAGCCCTTGCCGCCGCTGCGGCCGCCGAGGCCTCGGATGCCCTGGACCGGCTCGGCTGCCGGCTCTACGGCGCCATGGCCGCCGAGGTCGCCGGAATCGCAGCGACGTCCCGCGGCACCGCCATCGACATGCTCGCCCGGGCGGCTAGTTCGTACCACGGGTGCGGGGCGGTCGTGCGCCGGGACCGGGTGGCCAAGCGGCTGGCCAGTCTCGGTGACCGCGGACGGCGGGCCGCCGTGGCGGGCCGCGGACCGGCCGCGCTGACGCCGAGGGAGCTGCAGGTCGCCCAGCTGGCGGCGCGCGGCCACACCGCGGCGGAGATCGGCCGCGAGCTGTTCATCGGCACCCGGACGGTCGAAACGCACCTTGCTCATACCTGCGCCAAGCTCGGCTGCCGCAGCAAGCGCGAGCTTGTGCGCTTCACCGGGGAACTCGACCGCATGCCGGAAGCTCCGTAGCCCGATCCGTACCCGCTACGGATGGCGCCGGGCACGACGGCGGCGATCCTTCTCGTACCAGGCGGCGAGGAGGACGGCCATAACGCACCGGCTGAGCGAGCTCCCGACTGCGTAGGCGCCTCGCAGCGCAACCGAGCGACCCAGGAGAAGCAAATGTCCCAGACACAGGACCCCACGTTCTACCGCACCCCGGCCGACGCGATCGCAGCACCGCCGGAGCGGCTGGCCTACGTGGCAGCGTTCGATCCGGCCGGCCAGGTGAAGGACGCGATCACGGTGCTCGACACCGACCCGGCTTCGCCCGACTTCGGCCGGATCGTCGGCTGGAGCGATCTGCCCACCGCCGGCAACGAACTGCACCACTTCGGCTGGAACGCCTGCTCAAGCGCGCTATGCCACCAAGGCCACGCCCGGCCCGGCGCACCGCTGGAGCGCCGCTACCTCATCGTGCCCGGCCTGCGCTCCTCGCGCACCTACGTGCTGGACACCAAGCCCGACCCCCGCAACCCTCGGGTGGTCCGCATCATCGAGGCCGACGAACTGGCCGCCAAGGCCGGCTACTCCCGGCCGCACACCCTGCACTGCGGCCCCGGCGCCATCTTCATGTCCGCTCTTGGCGGCGCGAACGGCCATGACGGCCCCGCCGGAATCGCTCTGCTGGACCACGACACCTTCGACGTCATCGGGGCCTGGGAGATGGACCGCGGCGACCAGTTCCTCGGCTACGACGTGTGGTGGCACCTGGGCCACGACACGGTGATCACCTCCGAATGGGGCACACCCTCGATGATCGAGAACGGCCTCAACCCCGAGGATCTGCTCGGCCGCAAGTTTGGCCACCACCTGAACTTCTGGTCCATGTCCGAGCGCACGCTGACTCAGCGGGTCGACCTCGGCGATGAGCACCAGATGGTGCTGGAACTGCGGCCCGCCCACGATCCGAGTAAGGCCTGGGGCTTCACCGGCGCAACGATCAACGTGACCGACCTGTCCGGGTCGGTGTGGCTGTGGTACCGCGACGGTGACCGCTGGGCGGCCCGCAAAGTCATCACGATTCCGGCCGAGCCGGCCGACCCTGGCGACCTGCCGCCGGCGCTGCAGCCGTTCGGGGCCGTTCCGCCGCTGATCACCGACATCGACCTGTCGGTCGACGACCGCTGGCTGTACGTGTCCTGCTGGGGCACGGGAGACCTCAAGCAGTACGACGTCAGTGACCCGTTCACCCCCCGCGAGACCGGCTCGGTCCGTCTCGGCGGCATCGCGGCCCGCCAGCCGCACCCCGCTGCGCCCGGCCAGCCGCTCGGCGGCGGCCCGCAGATGCTGGAGGTCAGCCGCGACGGCCAGCGTGTCTACCTGACCAACTCGCTGTATGCGGCCTGGGACGACATCTTCTACCCCGGCGGAGTAGGGGCCTGGCTGGCCAAGCTCGACGCCGACACCAGCACGGGCGGGCTGGTGGCCGACGAGCGGTTCTTTCCGCATGGGGATGAGTTCCGGGGGCTGCGGGTCCACCAGACCCGGCTGCAGGGCGGAGATGCCTCCAGCGACTCCTACTGCTTCACCAGGTAACGGCCAGGTACACGGGCGGATCAGAGGGGCCATCGGCGATGAACGGGCATGCGGTGGTTGCCGCGGCGGTACCAGGTGCCAAGGTGCACGTCACTGCCGTGCTGCCGGCCCCCGTGCTGGTCGGCGCCGGCCTGGTGGCGGCCGCGACCGTGACCGGGGCATGGCTGGCGCGCCGCCGCCCTGGTCAGCGGCAGATGTGGTTCGCGGCCGCTGCCGGCGCGCTGCTCATCGTCGCCGGGCTGCACCTTCTCCCGGACGCGTGGGCCGCCGCCCGCGCCGCGGGGATCTGGCCGCCGCTGGTGCCGCTGGCCGCGGCCGCCGGGTTCGCGGTCGCGGGCCTCGCCACCCGCACCGGGTGCGGGTGCCGGGAGCACCAGGAGCAAGCCAGCGGTGCGGCCACGGCGGCGGCGCTGGCGGTTCACCGCTTTGTGGAGGGCGCCGCCGTCGCGCTGGCCGGCTCGGCGGCGGTCGCGCTGGCCCTGGCCGCGCACGCGTTCGGAGAGGGCCTGGCCACCGGTGCGCTGCTCGGTGGCCAGCCGCG
>Ga0306920_100006073_pt1 | contig 15686 bp, 13 predicted proteins | sample flu12Cox44000170_FD_204666 | JGI IMG/M metagenome (GOLD analysis project Ga0306920, IMG submission 204666) | Lab enrichment of tropical soil microbial communities from Luquillo Experimental Forest, Puerto Rico - flux4day.12C.oxic.44.000.170 (v2)... | ecosystem: Environmental > Terrestrial >... | reverse complement strand
CCACATAGGGTACGGCGGCTTCATGGAGTCAACGGATGCTAGTACGTGACTGTTTCGCAGCGTCTCGGCCCTGGAAAGGGCCGCAGAACGTAGCGTCGGGCAACGCCCCGACGGGCACTTTCGGCCTCGGGAGTGCGACCCCTTCAGGGTCGGTCGTTTTCCCTGGGCTTCTGGTCCGTGGGCGTTGCCCACGGCTAGGTATGCATCCCCTACGGGGATGAGGGCGTCGAATCCTCACAACGGAGGGTGTTTTCTTCCGGCGTGAATTTCCGTCACGAAACACTAGGCAAACAAGGTGCCGCATCACTTGCGGCAATAACGTGACTGCCCAATCTTTGCGGGGTACGCAGTACGGAAAAACGCTACACTCTTCATGGCGGCTCACACGCTTTAAGGAGAGGGATCGATGTTCATGGGGCTCCTCGGACTTATCCTGGGTTTTCTTGCCGGGATATTTCTCCTGGTAGGTTTGATTCCGCTGCTCGGATGGATGAACTGGATAACCTCGTTGCCCCTCGCAGTCTTAGGCGCAATCTTCGGCGCTGCCGGACGCCGTACCAGCGCGCTCGCCACGGCGGCCCTTGTGCTAAACATTCTCATTATCGTTATCGCGCTGTTTCGCCTGTCGCTAGGACACGGCATTCTGTAGGGGCAACCCTCGTGGTTGCCTAAGACGGCGAGGCGTCAGATTTTCGTTTCTGCTTCGCCGGGTAAAGCAACAGCGACTGGACGCTTCTGATCTTGAAGGAACACTGTCGGCGGGTCGACGTTGGGTACTCTTCGTCACTAAAGCGCAAAGCCCATTTTCGATAAGCCCTCCTTCTAACAAATTGTATATAAATAAGTTATTTTACAGGTCTGTTGCTTGTCACTCGCTACTTGTCACTCGTTACTGCCTCGGTCACACCCCGATCACCGTCACCAGTTCCTTGACGGCGTTGGCTGACCGTTCGAGCGCCGCTTGCTCTTCCGGCGTCAGCCGGATCTCGATGATCTGCTCGACGCCGCGCGCGCCGAGCTTAGCGGGCACGCCCACAAACAGACCGTGGATACCGTATTCGCCCTCCAGGTACGCGGCGCAGGGCAGAATCTTCTTCCGGTCGTTGAAGACAGCGTCGATCATCTCCACCACCGCCGCCGAAGGGGCGTAATAGGCGCTTCCCGTCTTTAGCAAGCTGACGATCTCCGCGCCACCGTTGGCCGTGCGTTTAATGATTTGGTCGAGTTGCTCTTCGGGAAGCAGTTCCGTCACCGGGATGCCGGCCACCGTCGTGTAGCGGGGTACCGGCACCATGGTGTCGCCGTGGCCGCCGAGGACAAATCCTTGCACGTTCTGCACAGAAACGTTCAGCGCCTCGGCGATGAACGTTCGATAGCGCGCCGTGTCCAAAATGCCGGCCATGCCGATCACGCGGTTTTTGGAGAAGCCACTGACTCGGTAAGCGGTTTGCGCCATGGCGTCAAGCGGATTGGTGACCACGATAAAGATGCAATCCGGGGAATGCTTCACGACCTGTTCCACCGTGCCCTTGACCACGTCGTAGTTAGCCTTAAGCAGATCGTCGCGGCTCATGCCTGGCTTGCGCGGAAACCCCGCTGTCAGTACGACCAGGTCCGAGGCGGCGGTATCGGCATAGTCGTTAGTTCCTCTGATGCGGACGTCGTAGCCTTCAATCGGACCCGATTCGAGCAAGTCCAGACCTTTTCCCTGAGGAACGCCCTCGAGAATGTCGATCAGCACCACATCGGCGAGCTGCTTGTCAGCGAGGCGGTGGGCCACGGTCGCACCCACGTTGCCTGAGCCAACGACAGTGATCTTCTTGCGCATCAGTCCTCCACAAAAAGAGTACACGGTAGACAGTAGACGGCTTACGGTCCCGCCTTCACCTGTATGCCGCATGCGGTCTACCGTATACTGCCCTACATGTTTTCGATAATGGCGCTGGCGAAGGCGCTCGTCCCTAGTTTTTGGACGTTTTGGACGTCTTCAAGCTTCATCAGACGTTCCAGGTCGTAAGTCACGCGGCGCTGAGCGATAGTCGCAGCCAGCGAACGCTCAATTCGGTCAGCGACTTCGGGCCACCCCATAAACTCAAACATCAGCGCACCGGAACGGATGACCGCCCCGGGATTGATAATGTCCCGGTCGGCATATCTGGGCGCCGTGCCGTGGGTCGCCTCAAACACACCGAACCCGTCGCCGATGTTAGCGCCCGGCGCCATGCCCAGGCCGCCGATCTGTGCGGCACAGGCGTCTGACAAGTAGTCGCCGTTCAAGTTCGGCGTGCATACCACCTCGTACTCATCGGCGCGCGTTAAGATCTGCTGCAACATGGAATCGGCGATCCGATCGTTGACCAAGACCTTTTGCTTCCATGCGCCGTTTCCATGCGTGGCGTAAATGGAATCCAGGCAGGCCTTCACTTCCTCGCAGACTTTCAGCCTAAAGTCGTCGGAAGCCATTTCCAGGCCCGGCTCAACGGCGGCGGCGATGGTCTCAATGGAGTGGTGGGCATTCCTGTCCTTGTTGTCGAGCACCCAGGTCTCCCGCTCGGTCACCACCTGCTCGCGGAACTCCTGCCGCGCCAATTCGTAGCCCCAGTCGCGGAAGGCCCCCTCAGTGAACTTCATGATGTTACCCTTGTGGACCAGAGTCACCCTCCGGTGGCCGTGGTCAAGCGCGTAAAGGATACCACGACGGACGAGCTGCTGAGTGCCGGTAATGGAGATAGGCTTGATGCCGACGCCCGAATCGGGGCGAATCTGCTTCTTGACCATGTCCTCCTTGAGCAAGGTGTTGATGAAGTCGATCACACGCGCGCCCTGCGGCGTGCCGGCCCGCCATTCGATGCCCGCATACACGTCTTCCGTGTTCTCGCGAAAAATCACGATGTTCATTCGCTCGGGATGCTTCACCGGAGACGGCAACCCAGGTATGTATTTCACCGGGCGCCAGCAGGCATAGAGGTTCAGTAGCTGGCGCAGGGCTACGTTCAGACTGCGGATGCCGCCGCCCACCGGAGTCGTCAACGGGCCCTTGATGGCGATACGGAAATCCTTGATGGCGTCGAGTGTCGCCTGAGGTAGCCACTCGCCAACCTGCCTGAAGGCCTTCTCGCCGGCTAAGACCTCGTACCAGACCACCCGGCGCTTTCCTCCGAAGGTGCGCTCTACCGCCGCGTCGAATACGCGCCTCGAAGCCTTCCAAATGTCACGGCCGGTGCCGTCGCCTTCAATGTAAGGAATGATGGGATTATCCGGGACTACGAACCTGCCCCCATCAAAGCCTATGGCTTGGCCGCCCGCAGCGGCATCTCTGTTAGTGGTTGGGTGTCTACCCATGTTCCCTCTCGAGGATGGCTGCTACCAGAGGTCCCTCAGTTGCGAGACTCCCTCACCGCGCGCCCATCCAGTATTTTCAGCTTCGAGGCATCGGTGCGTCTCTTTGGGGGTATCGATGAAGACCAGAGGGACAGCCGATCAACTGCTTCTTACCACACCAACATAACAGCTAGGTCTCGCCAATTCAAGCCACGCACGCACGCGGCGCACGCGGTTGAAGCGCTGGTGGGCCTTTGTTATACTTGCTCGTCATGAAACCCGTAGCGAAGCGGTGGCGCTTCCCGCCTCACCGTCAACTACGGCGTGCCCGACCGTGTACCGTCGGAACCTTCCCACCCAGGAGGTCTAGCTCTCATGGCTCCGCCAAAGATTCATAAGAATTTCATCAACGGTGAATGGGTTGAATCCGTCACTGGGCAGGCTTTCGAAAACGTCAACCCCGCCAACCGCAATGAACTGGTCGGAATGTTTCCCAAATCTATCAGTGAGGACGTCGACCATGCTGTGGCGGCGGCGAAGGAGGCTTACAAATCCTGGCGCCTGATGCCCGCGCCCAAGCGGGGCGAGATCCTGTTCCGCGCGGCGCGGCTTCTGCACGAACGCAAGGAAACATTGGCCGAGCAGATGACGCGCGAGATGGGCAAAGTGCTCGTCGAGACGCGGGGCGACGTGCAGGAAGCCATCGACATGACGTTCTACATGGCGGGCGAAGGGCGCCGCCAGTTCGGGCAAACCATGCCCTCCGAACTGCCCAACAAGTTCTGCATGACGGCGCGCAGCCCTATCGGCGTCTGCGCGCTGATTACGCCCTGGAACTTCCCTATGGCTATTCCATCCTGGAAGATCATGCCAGCGTTGATCTGCGGCAACACGGTAGTGATCAAGCCAGCCACAGACACGCCACTTTCCACTTACAACCTGGTGCAAATCCTGGAGGAAGCGGGTTTACCGCGCGGCGTCGCGAACCTGGTCACTGGTTCCGGCGGTGCCGTGGGCTCGCCGCTGATGACTCACGACGACGTGCGCGTGGTCTCCTTCACCGGCTCGACTGAGATCGGCCGCCAAGTATCGCGGGCTTGCTCCGAGACCTTCAAGCACGCCTGCCTGGAAATGGGCGGCAAGAACGTCATCATCGTCATGAGCGACGCCAACCTGGAATTGGCGGTTGACGGCGCGATCTGGGGCGGCTTCGGCACCACGGGCCAGCGCTGCACCGCAGCCAGCCGCGTGGTGGTCCAGAAGGACATCTACAAGCAGTTTACCGAGGTCTTTGCTGTCCGGGCTCGCGCCCTCAAGGTCGGCAATGGGCTGGACCCTGTAGTGCAGATGGGGCCACTCATCAACGAAGGTCAACTGCAAACGGTGGACGAATACGTCCGCATCGGCAAGGACGAAGGAGCAAGGCTTCTAACTGGCGGCCAGCGTCTTACCGGCCCAGAGTACGACGCCGGGGCCTTTTACGCGGCTACGATCTTCGTCGACTGCGACCCCAAGATGCGCATAGCGCAGGAGGAAATCTTCGGGCCCGTCGTTTCCGTCATTCCCTGCGACAGCCTCGACGACGCCATTGAGGTCGGCAATGGGGTGGTCTACGGCCTGTCCTCATCGATATATACCCAAGACGTGAATAACGCTTTTCGGGTTATGCGCGACATGGAGACGGGCATCTTTTACGTGAACGCCTCCACGATCGGCGCCGAAACCCACCTGCCGTTCGGAGGCACCAAGCAGACGGGCAACGGGCACCGCGAGGCTGCTACGGCGGCGCTGGACTTCTACTCGGAATGGAAGTCCATTTATATCGACTACAGCAACAAGCTTCAGCGCGCCCAGATCGACAACCCGTAGCCATCCTAAAGAACAAGTAACCGGGACATAGCAGGGTTGATTGCCTTTAGTCTACTCTCGACTTAAACTACACGTGGACGAGATGGTCGACAGCGAGCATCTCAGGGGAATTCAAGAAGGAGGAAGGGATGAGCGGAATACGGGTTCTGGTGGGTACACGCAAGGGCGCATTTGTCCTGGAGGCCGATGGCAAGCGCCAACAATGGGCGGTCACCGGTCCTCACTTTGCGGGCTGGGAGGTCTATCACGTGAAGGGGTCGCCAGCTGACCCTAATCGCCTGTATGCCTCGCAGACGAGTAGTTGGGCCGGGCAGGTGATCCAGCGCTCGAACGACGGCGGCAAGACCTGGGAGGCCCCCGGAGGTGGACCCACAACCTCGCCACAGGGCTTCCCCATGGGCGAGAGCAACAAGTTCGTTTTCGACACAACTCCCGAAACCGGCAAGCCCCTCACCACGCACCAGTTTTACGACGGCACGCAGCACCCTTGGGAGTTCAAGCGAGTGTGGCATCTCGAACCTTCGCTGAGCGATCCGGACACCGTCTACGCCGGGGTCGAGGACGCTGCCTTGTTCCGCTCGAGCGACGGTGGCAAGAGCTGGCAGGAACTCGCCGGCCTGCGCGGTCACGGCACAGGTCCCAAATGGCAGCCGGGCGCCGGCGGGATGTGCCTGCACACGATCATTCTCGATCCGAGCGACCCCGGACGGATCTTCATCGCCATCTCGGCGGCGGGCGCCTTTCGCACCGACGATGCCGGCAAGACGTGGCGGCCTATCAACCGTGGACTGAAGTCCCAGTACATCCCCGACCCGACTGCCGAGGTCGGCCACTGCGTTCACCACGTTGCCATGCACCGGTCGCGCCCGAGCGTGCTATTCATGCAGAAGCACTGGGACGTGATGCGCAGCGATGATGCCGGCGAGTCGTGGCAAGAGGTTAGCGGGAACCTGCCCACCGACTTTGGGTTTGTGATCGACGTTCACGCTCACGAGCCGGACACGATCTACGTGGTTCCCATCAAGAGCGACGGGGAACACTTTCCGCCCGAGGGAAAGCTGCGTGTGTACCGTAGCCGCTCGGGCGGCAACGAGTGGGGGGCGCTCACCAACGGTCTGCCGCAACGCGATTGCTACGTCAACGTGTTGCGCGACGCGATGGCCGTCGACTCGCTCGATTCGTGCGGCGTGTATTTCGGCACTACGGGCGGGCAGGTGTACGCTTCGGCCGATGCCGGAGACACTTGGGCTCCCATCGTGCGAGATCTTCCAGCCGTGCTCTCGGTGGAGGTTCAGACGCTGCCATGATCCGAGTCGTGCTCCCGACACATCTGCGGACGCTGGCGCGCATCGACGGCGAAGTGCAACTCGAAATCGAGGGTCAGGTCACGCAACGCTCGGTGCTGGACGCGCTTGAGGCCCGCTACCCGGTACTCTGCGGGACGATCCGCCACCACGTTACGAAGCAGCGCCGGCCGTTCATGCGGTTCTTCGCCTGCGAGCAAGACCTGTCCCTTGAGCCGCCCGACGCGCCGCTGCCCGACGCGGTCGCATCGGGGGCGGAGCCCTTTCTTGTGATAGGGGCCATAGCCGGCGGCTAGCTCGGCTGGAAGGGACGCAATCGCCAATCACATCCATTCAAGCTAGCAAGATTTTAGCGGCGCCTTGACGTTGCCCTGCTGGCCGCCCACTACCAGAACGCTCAATGCTGCCCGTTACTCCGGGCCAATCCCCGCCGAAAGAACCAGAGCGTCTTCTCGAGGCGTCGGGTAATAATCTCGGCGCCTGCCGACAACAGTGTAGCCTGAGGACCGGTAAAGCGCCAGGGCGGACTCGTTGGACGGACGGACCTCGAGGTATACCCGCTTCGTTCCGGCTGCACGCAACCGGCAGTGAACCCCATGCACCAGTCCTTGCCCAACGCCCTGACGTCGATGCTGAGGGTCAACCGCCAGATTTTGCAGTTCTGCCTCGTCGGCCACGCGCCGTGCGGCCGCAAAACCTACTAGCTGCCCCGCGGCATCTTCAGCAACCAGCAGCAACCCGCTCGGCGCTTCAGCCAGCCTCACGTAGTCAGATTCCTGCCACTGCGCTGCTTGTGGGTTTTTCCGCTGGATGGCTACGATGGTGGAGACATCTTCGGATTTAGCCGGCCGGATTATTAGTCCGTTGTCAGTTGCCATTTGTCCGTTGTCGTTTTCTCTTGTCACTTCTTCTTCGTTGTTGGTTGTTGGTCCTTTTACTTTTGGTCCGTCGTTCCTTGTCATCCCTGCTTGCTTGTCCATGCCAAACCTGGCGCACTGTACGTATACCGAGGATGAAGAACCGAGAGCCAAGAACCAAGGACAGAGACAAGGGACCAAGGACAACGGGCTACGGACGTCTTTCCTCGCACCATTTCATTTCCGCATCCGTGCGGCGGATGTAGCAAGCATCAAGCTCGGCCGGCGATTGCAGCATCCCTTGACGGCACGCTAACAGCGCGCAACGAGCGATGCCGTCAACCAGGGGCCCAGGGACTCTTCGCCAGCGGAATTGAGGCCATGCGTTACTCAGAGCCTGCGCCGCCACATCGTGCTGGCGGGCGACACAGGTAAGCGCGTCGGCCGGCTGGATGGTGCCGGCAGTTTGTTGTAGGAGACGCAGAGCGGCATCCGGCTTCGCGAGGAGCGCTTCGCCCCGCCGCAAGAGGGCGCTCGTGGAGTCTGCGCGCTCAAACAAGCTGAGAAAGAACTCTCCACGCCTGGCGTCCAAAATGGGAAGCGCGAGCCGGGTGTCGGGTCGCGCCTCTTCCACCATGGCTTCGAGCACCGAGATGCCGCGCACCGCTCTCGAGAATGCGGTGCCCCAAGCCTGTGCGGCTGCCACACCGATGCGGATTCCGGTGAAGGAGCCAGGACCGTGGGCGACCGCAAACAATTCAATGTCGCAGAGGCTGAGCCACGTCTGCCGGAGGAGACCCTCCACCATCTGGAAGAGGGTGATCGAATAGCTGGCTGAGGTCTCGTTGGCTGCGACAGCCAGACACTCTGTGTCGCGATAGATGGCGGCGCCACCGTTTTCATCCGTGGTGTTAAATGCCAGTATCAGCATCCTACGGTTACTCCAAGATGGGCGAACAACAGGGTGCGCGGATGGGTTTGGGCTCCATCAGTTCCACCCGAGTGCAGTTCGGATCGTAGAGGTTGAGTTGCCACTTGCCGTCGCGTCCGATCTGCGGCTTCTCGGGCTTGAGGCCGCGCTCGATAACGGTCTTGTATGCGGCGGCGACGCTCGGAACGCCCAGCGCCATGTGGTGCATCACCCCCAGGGTGCGGACCGACGGATTGCGCACGTTGAGCATGTACTCCAGCCAGTCGGTGCCCTCGGGCACGCGCATGTCTACCCAGTCGGTCTCGGTGTCGGTCATTCCCCCGTGCCAGATGGAGCGAAAGCCCAGAATATCCTTGTAGAAGCGGTCGGCGGCCGTCTGGTCGCGCACTACTACCCCGACGTGGATCATACGCTGAGAGATAGGGGTTTCGGCAAGAAACTTGCCGAAGTTCCGGTTGTGCAGCGAGCCGGTCAAATATTGGACAAACTCAACAGTGTGGCCGTCCGGGTCTTCTACCTCAAAGCTCAAGTTCCCGTCCAGCTCCGGCCGAAGGTCGCCCGGTGGAACTTTGACCCCGCGGTTGGCCAGATAGTCCCGAAGCTGCTTGGCGTCCGAGGTCTCGAAGGCGATGTGCGAGAGCCGGTCCTTCTTTGGGTCTTTGAGCTCAGGAGAGACTTCGATGTACTGGTGGTCATTCACCTTAAAATAGGTCAACATCAACCCGCCGGTAGGCTTGTCGACGGTGAAGGGCTCTTGAAAGCCGAGCTTCTGGCCGTAGAAGATGCGCGCCGCAGCCAGGTCATCAGTCTTGAGACCGATGTGGGCAACGCCAACGATGGCCGGCCGGGACACTGTGTGTCCGACGTTCTGAGCCCTGACTGCGGGAGCCCTCATCGACGGGCCATAAGCGACGCCGGAAAGTATCGGAAGTAGCACGAGGGCCGCAGTGAGGTTAAGCCTGGCACGAGAATTCATACCACGAATACTGCCGTTCGTGGCGGCAGGTGTCAAGCGCAGTGCGGCCGGCCTGTAGGCGCGAGACGCCAGGGCGACCGCCCCGCCCAGGCAGGCACAGGCCGCTAGGCGCAAAATTAAGACGGGAGTCCATTCTCGTTGCTCCCAAATCCGGGCTGCCCGAAGGGCAACATCAAAGGACGGTTTAACTTAGCGCCGATGGGCACAAGGCCTGCGCCTAGAAGGGGTGCTAGGCCGCCTTGAGGTCCGCAATGCAGTTCGGACACCGCACTGCGCCGATTGGAATGCTCAGCTTGCAGTACGGGCAATCCTTGGTGTTGGGCGGAGCTGGTGCTGGCGCTTTCTTTAGCCGATTCACCTGCTTCACCAACAGGAAGATGACAAACGCCACGATCAGAAAGTCAATCACAGCGTTCATAAAAACCCCGTAATTGATGGTCGGTGCTCCTGCCGCTTTTGCGGCAGCCAGGGACTCGTAATGGGTTGAGGAAAGGTTGAGGAACAGACTCGAAAAATCTACCTTTCCAAGAATCAGCCCGATCGGCGGCATGATGACATCGTTGACCGCCGAAGTGACAATCTTTCCGAAGGCCGCCCCGATGATAATGCCCACGGCCATGTCCATGACGTTGCCGCGCATGACAAATTCCTTAAATTCTTTCCACATGTCGGCCTCCTTGCAGGTGCTGGATTTCGATCTGCCTACCGCCGATCGATTTGATTGCGCGGCGGCTGGGGGGATGGTATGCCGATGGGCTGCCGTGTGTCAAGGTAGCTAGATCAAGCATAAATCAAGCATTGATAAAGCATTACGAGCGCAACCGGACATGCGGATGTCGCATGCGGCGCTGCGTGCTTGCGCTAGACAGAACGCTCCAGGCTCGACTATCGTGATCATTGAGGGAAATGTTGTTCCGATGCGCCGCCAATCAGCAAGGCTGCTTCCCATACCACTGAAGATCACATTCATCCTTTCCTTTTGGTTTTTCTCGGTCTTTCTTCCCGCAACGGCGCAGGACGTCTTGACGTATCACAACGACAACGCGCGAACCGGCGAGAATTTGAATGAGACGGTCCTAAACCTGACGAACGTTAACTCCAAAACTTTCGGCAGACTCTTTACCATATCCGTGGACGGCAAAGTGGATGCCCAGCCGCTGTACGCGTCGGCGGTTTCCATTCCCGCCAGAGGCACGCACAACGTCCTGTTCGTCGAGACCGAGCACGACAGCGTCTTTGCCCTGGACGCTGACGCGGGTACGGTTCTTTGGCAGGTCTCGCTGTTGAAACCGGGAGAGACGACTTCGGACGACAGGGGTTGCGGTCAAGTCGCGCCTGAAATCGGCGTCACAGCCACGCCAGTCATCGATCGCCTGGGCGGGCCGCACGGCAGCATATACGTGGTAGCCATGAGCAAGGACGGGGCAGGCAACTATTTTCAGCGACTGCACGCACTCGATATGACGACAGGGCAAGAAGAGTTCAGCGGACCTGTTGACGTCCAGGCAGTCTTTCCCGGAACCGGCGATAATAGCACGGGTGGCCACGTTGTCTTCGACCCGAAGCAATACAAGGAGCGCCCGGGATTGCTGCTGCTTAACCATGTGATTTACACCGCTTGGTCTTCGCACTGCGACATCCGTCCCTATACAGGTTGGGTGATCGGCTACGACGAGAGCAGCTTGAACCAGGCCAGCGTGCTGAACGTCGCCCCCAATGGCAGTGACGCCTCCATCTGGGCGAGCGGCGCCGGCCCGGCAGCCGATTCGAATGGCAACATCTACTTTCTGGCGGCCAACGGCACTTTCGACACCACCCTGGACGCCAACGGCTTTCCTGGCCAGGGTGACTATGGCAACGCCTTTCTGAAAGTCTCCACAGCCAACGACCAATTGTCGGTGACGGACTATTTCGCTATGTTCAACGCGGTCGCGGAGTCCAACGTCGACGAAGACCTCGGCTCGGGCGGCGCGTTGGTCCTTCCCGACATGACGGACGCGCTGGGTCACACTCGACATCTTGCGGTTGGAGCGGGCAAAGATAAAGAGATCTACATAGTAGACCGCGACAATATGGGGAAGTTCAATCCAAACAACAACGATGCGATCTACCAAGGTTCACCCGGAGCCTTGGGCGGCCCCGAGTTCGGCATGCCGGCCTATTTCAACAACGAGATCTATTACGGGGCGGCGAATGACTCCGTCCGGGCGTTTGCATTCGCCAAGGCTCAGCTCGCGGCCACTCCCTCGTCTCAAACCAGCCACACTTTTCCCTATCCAGGGGCCACGCCTAGTGTTTCTGCCAACGGCACAACTAATGGAATTGTATGGGTAACCGAGAACACAGATCCGGCGGTCCTACACGCCTATGACGCGGCGGACTTATCTCGCGAGTTGTACAACAGCGGCCGGGCACCCAACGCTCGCGACCAATTCGGGTCGGGCAACAAGTTCATCACCCCAACCATTGCCAAGGGCAAGGTCTACGTGGGTACGACGAACGGGGTCGGAGTCTTTGGACTGCTCCAGTCCACTCCGGAACTCTCGCCCAGCAGCCTTGCCTTTGGCCCAGAAGTGGTGAGTGCCACGAGCGCGGCCCAGCAAGTTACGCTGACCAACGGTGGCGGCTCTGCGTTGACTATTTCGAGTGTGACGACGAGTGGCGACTTTACGCAAACGAACACTTGCGGCACAAGTATCAGTGCTGCGACAAGCTGCACGATCAGCATCACTTTTGCCCCGACCCAGGGAGGGAGCAGGACGGGAACACTGACGGTCTCAGACAGCGCTCTCGGAAGTCCGCATACAGTGGCACTCTCCGGCACCGGACAGGACTTTTCGATCGGCGTTGCCGCGGGGTCCTCGGCATTGGCCACAGTGACCGCAGGCCAGTCCGCGAGTTACAAACTGGGCATTACGCCCGTGGGCGGATTCAATCAGGCGGTAACATTGACTTGCAGCGGCGCTCCCTCTGAAGCGACTTGCTCCCTCTCAGTGGGCTCAGTCACGCTGAACGGGTCCACTGCTTCCAGCGTCTCTGTAATGGTTACAACGACGGCGCCAGGGACCGTGACGGGAACTAAGCCGGTTCTGCCGTTATCAGGCCAAATTTATTGTCTGTCCGGTCTTCTTGCGCTCGCCTGGTTGTTGGCGATGCTGGCTCGCTTCGCCTTGGGCAGGCGCAGAAGAGTGTCTCTTGGCGCAGCTGCCGTCAGCTTCGGGTTGAGCGTAGTCTTTGTGCTGTTTGTGGCTGGCTGCGGCGGTGGTAATGTCCGTGGCGGACCCAGCAATCCTGGGACTGCCGCCGGCACCTACACGTTAACCGTCAACGGCAACGTTTCATTGGGCTCGTCGAGCCTAACGCGCAACCTTAGCCTGACGCTCCAAGTGAACTGAACCCTAGAGATGAAACTCGTGCTGGCCTCCGGTTCGCCGCGACGCCAAGAACTCCTCGAGAGAGCGGGTTTTGAGTTCGAGGTTCGTCCGAGCGGGGCGGAGGAAGTGCGTCGCAGCGGCGAGAACGCGGAAGACTTCGCGTGCCGCGTGGCGCGCGAAAAGTCGCTGGACGTAGCCGCGTCCTCACCGCGGGGCAGCCTGGTGTTGGGCGCCGACACGGTTGTCGTTATCGACGGCTTGATCCTAGGCAAGCCCTCCGACCGGGACGACGCGGCACGCATGCTGCGCGTGCTTTCGGGCGCCACACATCGCGTAGTTACCGGAGTGTGTCTGGTCCGGGCTCCGGGCGAGATCTTGGCTGTCGCGCACGAAACCACGATGGTTAGGTTTCGCGACCTCGAGGAAGCGGAGATCCGAGACTACGTCGCGAGCGGCGAGCCCGTGGACAAGGCAGGGGCCTACGCCATACAGGGCCTCGCCTCCAGGTTCGTCACTCGGATTGAGGGCTGCTACTTTAATGTGGTGGGACTGCCTGTTTCCCTTATCTACGGGATGCTGAAGCCCTTTCTCAAATTGAATTAATGTGTGATTGAGCGATTAAGCTCTTGTCCTCTTCGCTTGCTAGCGCCAGCGTTGTGCTCCTGCGGAGATCACTCGATACTTGATTGCCCAGTGATCCAGTGGCTCAATCGCGCGATGGCTCAATCACTTAATCAAAGGATGATCCTCTCATCTCCCTGCCTGCGGGTGACGCGTGCCCGGTCGAGGTATTCGAGCAAGGGGATGACATACTTCCTGCTGAGGCCGGTCATCTCCTTAAAGACCGCCACGTTGATTCGATCGCTCTGAGCTTTGCGCTGCTTCAGGGTTTCCTGGAGTTTTTCCAGCGCCGCCCGGTGGAAGACCAAGCCTTCGGCCACCCTTACCAGGACCCTTTCCTTGAGTAGTATTTGAAGGATCTTTTCGGCCCGGCTCCGGTCGACGCGGAGCGTAGCCAGAACCTCCGCAGCGCTCGGCACTGCGAGGCCGGCCTGCTCAAACGCCCGGCTGATCTGGTCACGCGCTTCCGCCTCTTCCGTTGTGAGCCGCACGGCGCGACCGGCCAGCATCACCGTTTCTCCCTGAGCATCCACTTTGCCCTGCGCGCTGAGCGCCTGAAGCACGGTGTTAAAGGCAGCGGCCGAAGGCGGGAGAGGGTAGCGCAGAGTTTCCCGCTTTTGAAGACTCCGCGCTACCCGTGCGCGCAATTCTTCCTTAGAGAGGCCCGGCACCAGAGGATTTGCCTCGTGGAATTCTTCCAGCGTCTTCACAGTGCGCTCTTCCAGGGCTCGGAAGTATTCGGCGTGCATGACGAGGCTGGGCGGCTGCGCAGTACTCACCAGGCCGCCTTTACCCTCCACCAGCTTCGCCACCCGCACAACGTCCGCGAGCAACCACCCTGTGCGCGCTGCCAGGTCGGCGAGTGTGGCCTCGCCTGACTGCCGCGTCAGGGCCTCGAGGCAGGACTCGGGATCACCAGCTTCCATGATCTCGAGGAATTGGCGAAGGTTCGGGTCTCGTTTTGCGGGGCGCGTCAGTGGCTGGCTGTCCAGAACGCTTCCTCCACCTATGGTTGTGACCGGCGAAAACTGGCGGATGATAAAGCGATCGCGAGGCAGAAACAGACCGGGTTCTGCCAGACGCAGTCGGGCGTAGGTTCGCCCGGCCGTCTTCAGCTCCTTCCCATCCAGCAGCGCTACTTCGGCAATCGTCTCCGCCGTGCCGCAATGGAAATGGACTCGAGCGCGGTTCTTCAGAGGGCGAGCCGCAGGCAGAAGGGAAAGTGCGACGTCCAAGCACGACGTGACGCGGAAGAGATCCGGCGGCGCCAAAACCATGCCGCGCGTTATGTCCCGAGCCTCAATGCCGGCCAGATTCAGCGCGGTGCGCTGCCCGGCAAGGGCCACGGCGGCGGGTTGATTGTGCACCTCCAGTCCGCGGACGCGCGCCCGGCGGCGCAGTGGAAGGACCTCCACCTCTGCTTCCTTCTCGATGCTTCCGGAGATAAGCGTGCCGGTAACAACCGTGCCGAAGCCCTTCATCACGAAAGCGCGATCGATGGGCAGACGAAAGGGCAGTCCCACGGGCTTGGGAGAAATAGCCTGACTCAACCGCTGGAGTTCAGCTTTGAGTGTATCCAGACCCTCGCCACTTCGCGCGCTCACGGCTATGACGGGGGCGCCTTCCAGAAACGAGCCCGCCACGAACTCCTGAACTTCCAGTTTCACGATCTCGACGAGGTCGTGATCCACCAAGTCCGACTTGGTAATCGCCACCAGACCGTGCCTCACGCCGAGCAACCTGCAGATGTCGAAGTGCTCGCGCGTCTGGGGCTTAATCGACTCGTCCGCTGCCACCACCAGCATCACCACGTCGATGCCGCTCGCGCCCGCCAGCATGTTCTTGACGAAACGCTCGTGGCCAGGAACGTCAATGAAGCCTACCCGTACTCCTTCGCCGAGGTCCAGATGCGCGAACCCGAGGTCGATCGTGATCCCCCGCCGCTTCTCCTCCTCCAGCCGGTCGGGGTCAGTTCCAGTCAACGCCAGCACCAACGCTGACTTGCCGTGATCGATGTGCCCTGCGGTTCCTACAATGATAGACTTCATCGATCAGTGATTATGCGGGAAGGCGCCGACGCTGGTAAAGGGTTTGTGTGCTCCGGAAGGGCGGGGCTTCACAGCCCCGCCGTAGCATCGGGAGCGTAGTGGCTTCAGTCCCTGAAGCCACATGGCACGACCAAAGCATCGGACCGAGCCGGGCGGAACCTACTTCGTTACCACGAACACCTGGCAGCGACGTGCGGTGTTTCGAAAACCGGAGTGGGCCGATATCGTGGAACGTAAGGTCTTCGAACACCGCGAAAAGGCGAATACCTGAAGCCCCGCCCTTCCTGTGACCGAGGCGAGGGAGCAAAATGTAGAAACTCAAGGGCACGACTTCAGTCGTGCCGCGAGCGGCCCTGGTCTAGTCGGCTTCAGCCGCTGTCGGCCG